>JAEEGL011029175.1_pt1 | contig 14238 bp, 9 predicted proteins | sample 9134231 | NCBI WGS metagenome assembly JAEEGL01 (sample SAMN16246548, study PRJNA631951) | gut metagenome | biome: gut microbiome; feature: rumen; material: fiber-attached | host: Bos | place: Iran: Karaj | collected 2018-10 | reverse complement strand
GTGATGAGCGTGCCGATGGCGAGGAAGGCAAGAATGGTAAGGTGGCTATTCGTATCGAACGAGGCAAAGAAGTCAACCACAGCTTGGTTGTGTTCCAAGTCCATCTCCTTGCCCGCCGAACTCAGCATCACCAACGAAAGGAACATAAAGGCGATGCCGAAGAGGAAATCGCCCACGTAGCGGTGGCGTTTCCGATAGATGAGCACCATGCCGAAGAAGAAGGCAGGGAATACCACGCTGGTCAGGTCGACGTTGTAGCCCAGCGACATAATCCACGCCGTGAGCGTCGTGCCGATGTTGGCGCCCATGATGACCGAGATGGCCTGCGAGAGCGTCAGCAGACCGGCCGAGACGAACGAGACAGTCATCACCGTCGTTGCCGACGACGACTGCACGGCGCAGGTCACCATCGTACCCGTCAGCATCCCCGTCAGGCGGTTCGTCGTCATCTTTGCCAGTATGTGTCTCAGCTGCGGTCCTGCCAGCTTCTGTAGTGCCTCGCTCATCATCTTCATGCCGTAGATGAGCAGTCCCAATGTGCCCAGCAGCTTCAGCGACACCATCAAGTAATCTTGCGTTGTTTCCATTTTGCTTTTTTGCATGCAAAGGTACTGGCATCTCGCAACAATAGCAAGCAATCCTTGTTACGATATGGTTACACCGCAGAATTGTAACAGGATTGTAACATTCCTCATAATTACGCATTAGTGACATATTTAAGGTATATGCGTCCTTAAAATATGAAACAAACTATACTACTACTGATGAGTGTACTGTTGATTACAGGACTTATGTCTTGTAAGAACAGTATGGGGAAAAAAGAGCGCATTGCCGTGGTGATTTCCACGTTGAACAATCCGTGGTTTGTGGTGTTAGGACAGACGGCAGTAAATCGTTGCGAGGAGTTGGGCTATGAGGCCACCCTCTTCGACTCGCAGAACAATCCATCGAAAGAGGCCGAACACTTTGACAACATCCTGGCGTCGGGCTACAAGGCCATCCTATTTAATCCGACGGATGCTGACGGCTCTGCTGTGAATGCCAAGGCAGCAGCCCGTCAGGGCATTCCCGTGTTCTGCATGGATCGTGAGATAAACGTGCCAGGGGCTTGCGTCACACAGATTCTGTCGGACAACTACTCAGGCTGCATCACCTTGGGCGAATACTTCGTTGAGGTAATGGGCAAACAAGGAAATTACGTAGAAATACTTGGACTCGTGGGCGACAACAACACATGGGCACGTAGTCGTGGCTTCCACTCGGTGGTCGACTGTTTCGAGGGACTGAAGATGATAGCCCAGCAGAATGCAGACTTCGACCAGAACAAGGCCATGGAGGTGATGGAGTCGATGATGCAGGCGCATCAGGATATCAATGCCGTATTCTGTGGCAACGACGCGATGGCCATGGGAGCCTATCAGGCTGTACTCGCTGCGGGCAAGGCAGGCAAGATCAAGGTATTCGGATTCGATGGTGCCGAAGATTGTGTGAACGCCATTCGTGAGGGCAAGGTAGAGGCTACGGGCATGCAGTTCCCCAAGACGATGGCTGAAACAACTGCCACACTAGCAGACAAATATATAAAAGGTTCGCGCGACCTGCCTAAGAAACTGCCCGTCGCTGTGGAACTGGTGAACAAGAAGAACGTAGCACAATACGGTGATTTTGGGAAAGTGATAAACGATAAGTGACAAACGAAAAATGAAAAAGACGATTATCTGTATCATATTAGCTGCTGTGGCACTGTGGGGAGCGTTTTATACGGAGAACCTGACAGAGAAAAAACACCGTGAACAGCTGGCTGAACTGAAGCCCGATGAATTGGTGGGTGTGCTGATGCGCGACTCGCTATCTTCGCTCGAAGCGCGTGCCATCACCTTGAAACAGCTGAAGGAAGGCTACCAGGACGAGGCCTTTGCCAAACAATATGGTCGCGTACTGGGCATCGGATCGCCCACCTTTTATGTAATTAAGGACGAGTGTGAGCATGCCACCATCGCCGACGATGAGTTGCATGCTGTGGAAGAAGGAATCCAACTGACCATTCCCATCAAGCACATTTTCGGCAATACGGCTCGGGAGGCCAGTGGTTGGTTCAATATTGACAACTTCCAGAATACCACCGACTTCAATGCTGTCTCTGCGGCTATGAATGTAAATATCGCTGCACAGCTGAAAACATTTGTACTCAACGAAGGCGGAAAAGTGGAATTCTTAGCAAGCGTCGCCATCGCCAAAGATGCTGAACAACTGACCACGCTCACGTTGATACCTTTTAAGATAGAGAATGAATAGAAAAAAACGCAAACTGATTTGTCCAATGAAGAGATTCTGTTTTATCCTGGGCCTGCTCTTGCTAGTCATGCTGAACGCGCATGCTCAGCAACACTCTTTCCGGGTTGGCAACAAGACTTTCCTGCTCGACGGTAAGCCTTTCGTGGTGAAGGCTGCCGAGTTGCACTATCCCCGTATTCCACAGCCCTATTGGGAACATCGCATCAATATGTGCAAGGCATTGGGCATGAATACCATCTGCATTTATGTCTTTTGGAATATTCACGAGCAGAAAGAGGGCGTATTCGATTTTACGGCAAACAATGATGTGGCCGAGTTTTGCCGCCTCTGTCAGAAGAATGACATGTATGTCATCGTGCGTCCAGGTCCTTATGTCTGTGCAGAGTGGGAGATGGGCGGACTGCCTTGGTGGCTGTTGAAGAAGAAAGGTATCCGTCTGCGTGAGCGCGATCCTTATTTTATGGAGCGTGTAAAACTATTCGAGCAAAAGGTTGGCGAGCAGTTGGCTTCCTTGACGATACAGCATGGCGGGCCAATCATCATGATACAGGTGGAGAACGAATATGGTTCGTATGGTGAGGATAAACCTTATGTCAGCGAGATTCGTGACTGCCTGCGCAGTATCTATGGCCAGGAGATGACGCTTTTCCAGTGCGACTGGTCGAGCAATTTCTGGAAGAATGGTTTGGAGGATTTGACATGGACCATGAACTTTGGAACGGGTGCCGACATTGACGAGCAGTTCAGGAAGTTGGGCGAGTTGCGTCCTACAGCCCCCAAGATGTGTTCGGAGTTCTGGAGCGGCTGGTTCGATAAGTGGGGAGCGCGCCATGAGACGCGGCCAGCCGACAACATGGTAAAGGGTATCGACAAGATGCTGTCGAAAGGTATCTCCTTCTCGCTTTATATGACTCACGGAGGCACTTCCTTTGGTCACTGGGCTGGTGCCAACAGCCCTGGCTTTGCGCCTGACGTCACCTCATACGACTATGATGCTCCTATCAACGAGTGGGGGCAGCCCACTCCGAAATACTATATGCTGCGAGAGACATTGGCCAAATACAGCGATAAGAAGCTGCCTGCCATCCCCAAGACTCCCATGCCTGTCATCACCGTGCCTAAGTTTGAGTTGAAGGAATATCAGCCTTTGATGATGGGTGCTGCTGGCGAGGGTGAAGAAGGTATCTTGACCTTCGAAGAGGTAGACATGGGTTGGGGCATGATGATGTACTCCACCACCTTGCCTGAGATTCCTGTGAAGAGCTTGCTGAAAGCTGAAGTGCATGACTTTGCCCAAGTGTTTATCGATGGGAAATACATTGGTAAGATTGATCGTGTGAAGAACGAGAAGTCGCTACTGTTGCCCCCTGTCAATAAGGATTCCCGAATCGACATTCTTGTAGAAGGTATGGGGCGCATCAATTTCGGACGCGCTATCAAGGACCATAAGGGTATCATCGGTAAAGTCACGTTGTTGGCTGAGATTGACAACAATGAAGTGACGTGGACACCACGCATCTGGAACAATGTCATGATACCTGATGGTTACGAGAATGCTGTTACAGCCCTTTCCTTCGACAAGATTACCCGCGACCGACCCACAGACCTCGACACAGGTCGCGGCTATTATCGCGGCTACTTCATGCTGAAGAAGGTGGGCGATACGTTCTTGAATTTCGAGACATGGGGTAAGGGCCAGGTATGGGTGAACGGCCATGCCATGGGACGTTTCTGGAGTATCGGTCCGCAGCAAACACTCTATGTACCCGGTTGCTGGCTGAAGAAAGGAGAGAACGAGATCATCGTGCTCGACATCGTCGGTCCAAAGGAACCGATTGTGGGAGGACAGGCTGAACCGGAGTTGAACAAGCTGCAGCTTGAGAAGAGCAATAAGCACAATAACATTGCTGATAGACCGGACTTGAACAGCATGAAACCTGTAGCCACTGGTGCATTCAAGGCAGGCAACGGCTGGCAGACTATTTACTTTGAAAATAATGCCGAAGGCCGCTATCTCGCCCTTGAGTGTCTCTCCACTCAGAAAGAGAACGACCACGTAGCCATTGCTGAACTTTACCTGCAGAACCCTGGTGGACGTCGCATCAGTCGCGAGGCGTGGACCATGAAGTATGCCAACTCAGAGGAAGAGAATGGCAACCATACCGGCGACAAAGTATTCGATTTGCAAGAGTCTACCTACTGGCAGACCGAGAAGAATGCCTCGGCACCTCATCTACTCGTCATTGACCTCGGTTCAGTACAGACCATTAGTGGTTTAGAATATCTGCCCCGAGCCGAACAAGGTACTCCAGGAAGTGTGAAAGATTATCGCATCTATATAGTGAAGAGTGAAGAATGAAGAATTTGCTACCGCTATGATAAGCAAAGAATCAAAAGTTATCGTAGAAGCTCGCGAAGTGACGAAACGTTTCCCTGGTGTGCTGGCACTCGATAAGGTGAGCCTGCGCATTGTCAGCGGACAGGTGAATGCCTTGGTGGGTGAGAACGGTGCTGGCAAGTCGACGCTGATGAATATCCTCTCGGGTGTCTATACCGACTACGAGGGCGATGTGCTGGTGGACGGTGAGGTGCAGCACTTCCAGAGTGTCACTGATGCCCAGCAGAAGGGTATTGCCATCATCCATCAGGAGCTGAGCAACGTACACTATATGAACATTGCCGAAAATATGTTCATGGGGCGTGAACCCATGACGCGCCTCGGACTCGTAGACCATCAGCGCATGCACCGTGAGGCCCGTCAGTGGCTGGACCGGCTGCACCTGAGCGTAGATACCCACACACTGATGACCGACCTGCGCGTAGGTCAGCAGCAGTTGGTAGAGATTGCCAAGGCGCTGATGTTGCATGCCCGTGCGCTGATTATGGATGAGCCTACATCGTCACTCACCGACAATGAGACCGACATCCTCTTTGCTCTCATCGGAGAGCTGAAGAGCCAAGGAGGGGGCATTGTGTATATCTCGCACAAGATGGACGAAGTTTGGCGGCTGGCCGACTTCGTGTCTATCATGCGTGACGGACAGCTGGTTGACGAACGCCAGATGAGTGATATCACCCCCGACGAAATCGTACAGCTGATGGTAGGTCGCGAGCGTAAGGAGTTCTTCGTGAAGGAAGAGCACCCGCTGGGCGACACGATGCTGCAGGTGGAACATCTGACCTGGAAGGATGCAGCCCACCCCGGCAGAAATATCCTCACCGACATCTCGCTCAGCGTACGCTGTGGCGAGGTGCTGGGACTCTACGGACTGATGGGCGCAGGACGTACTGAACTCTTCGAGGCCATCTTCGGACTGCATGCCAAGGATGTCACAGGGCGCATCATCGTCGATGGCAAAGAGGTTGTGATCCGTCATCCTAAAGAGGCTGTGGCCTGCGGACTGGCTCTTTGTCCTGAGGATCGTAAGCGTGAGGGACTGGTGCTGGGTATGACCATCGAGAAGAATACGACTTTGGCGGCCCTGAGGGAATGTCTGACACAAGGCTTGCTCGACGGCAAGAAAGAGCGCTACCATGCTGACAACTACCGCCAGCAGTTAGGCATTAAGTCGACCTCCGTGCTGCAACAGGCAGGACAGCTCAGTGGTGGTAACCAACAGAAAATAGTCCTGGGTAAATGGCTCATGACCAAACCCAAGGTGCTCTTCTTGGACGAACCCACTCGTGGCATCGATATTCATGCAAAGAACGAGATATACCGCCTGATTAATCAGTTGGCGGCTGAGGGCATGGCCATCATCATGGTATCCTCAGAACTACCAGAGATCATGGCACTCTCCGACCGTATCATGACGCTACGCGAAGGTTGCGTAGGCGACACCTTTGAACGACAGAATTTCGACGACAAACAAATACTTAAAGCTTCTCTTCCACAATAATTATGAATTACGCATTATGAATTATAAATTATTAAACTCTCCCATAGCGAAACCGCTGATAGCCCTGCTGCTGATGTGTCTGGCCATGACCGTACTATCAGAGAACTTTGCCACCAGCGACAACTTCTTCAATGTGCTGCGTCAGACCAGCGTCAACCTTTGCATCTCGGTGGGTATGACACTCGTCATCCTGACAGGAGGCATCGACCTGAGCGTGGGCTCGGTATTGGCACTCTCGGGTGCTATTGCCGCAGGACTGGCTCATCAGGGATTCGAACTGACGAGTGCCGATACCTACGTGGGTATCACCTTCTGGGGCTGTTGTCTGGCAGCATTGCTCGTAGGTGCCATACTGGGTGGTTTCAACGGCTTTCTGGTCACCAAGTTCAAGGTTCCGCCCTTCGTCGCCACGCTGGGTGTGATGACCATTGCCCGCGGACTGACCATGCTCTATACGGGAGGCTTCCCCATCACGAGTCTGGGCGGTGGTTTCGAGTTCATCGGCACGGGATGGTTCCTGGGTGTTCCTATGCCCGTTTGGATTGCCATCGTTATCATCGCAGCCTTCGCGTTCTACATGAAGAAGACGCGCACGGGGCGTTATATCTATGCCATTGGCGGTAACGAGCGTGCAGCCTTATTGTCGGGCATTCGTGTCAATCGCGTGGTATTGTTGGTCTATATGCTGGCGGGTATTCTGTCTGCCGTAGCAGGTATTTTGGTGACGGCTCGTCTGGACTCTGCGCAACCTAATGCCGGTATGGGATACGAACTCGATGCCATTGCCGCTGTGGTCATCGGCGGTGCCTCGCTCAGTGGTGGACGAGGCAGCATCCTCGGCACGGTGGTGGGTGCGCTGATTATCGGTGTACTCAACAACGGTCTCGTCTTGCTCGATGTGTCACCCTTCTGGCAGCAAGTCATCAAGGGTTTCGTGATTCTTCTAGCAGTCATTATGGACAGATTCTCAAAAAACACTAACTAATTATACTTGTACATTCTTATGATAAAACTCTTTTTTACGCTTTTTATAGCAGCTATGACAGCCCCCTATTCAGGCATCACCCTGCGCTACCGCACCATGCGGCCCGGTTCCAACAACATTATCCCGCCATCAACGACGAATCGACCACTATTCACAATCTGACCGAGAAACAATCTTCGCCCCCCCCACTGACGTCTACACTGTTCAGGGCATCCGCGTCAGCAAGCCCGCCAAGGGACTTTACATCATCAATGGCCGCAAACTCATACTAAAAAAATAACCACAATGAAAACAAATCTACTAAAAAGAATGGGGGTTGTCTGTATGATGGCAATCGCCACGACAACAGCGTCAGCCACTGACATTCATGTGGCTACTACTGGCAACGACGCCAATGCTGGTACAGAGGAGGCACCGCTGCTGACCATCCACAAAGCCGTGGAACTGGTGCAGCCCGGCGACCGCATCCTCATCCATGAGGGCACCTACATCATCAGCGAGCGCATCAAGATTCCCGCCCTGCCCACCAGTGCGGAGCGTCGCTGCGAGATGCGCTGCTGGCCCGAAGACGCATCGGGCAAGGTCATCATCGACGGATCGGCCATGAACCACACCGCGATGAACGACTTTAAGATGGGACGCTGCATCTACGTGAATCACGAGGCCAACTACTGGACTTTCTATGGACTCGTGCTACAACATGCCGAAGACAACGGCATGAAGGTGGAAGGCTCCTACAACGTCATCGAGCGGTGTACCTTCCGCTGGAACAACGACACGGGCCTGCAGATAGGCATGTACAAAGACTTCTCGATTGAGGAGACGAAGAGCCTGCCCATCAGCGGTACTCCGCAGTTCAACCCCGGCTACACCTACTGCCGCTACAACAAGGTGATCAACTGTGACGCCTACGAGAACTACGACAGCCGCAGTTATAACGGCAGCGACGACGGCGGCGATGCCGACGGCTTTGCCTGCAAATTGTTCCCTGGCCCCGGCACCGAGTTCCACGGATGCCGCGCCTGGACCAACAGCGACGACAACTGGGACCTCTACATGGTCTATCACCCTGTGGTCATTGACCATTGCTGGGCCTGGCACGCTGGCTATACGCCTGAAGGCGATGCCGTGGGCAACGGCAACGGCTTCAAGTTGGGCGGTGGCGGCTCGTCGGGCGGCGCAGCCTTCGACCAGTCGGTGGGTGCCCATGTCATCACCAGCTGTGTGGCCTTCGAGAACCTGCACAAGGGCTTCGACCAGAACAATGCCTACGAGGGCATGTATGTCATCAACTGCACAGCCTGGGGCAATGAGTTCAACTACCGCTTCCCCACGCTGTTCAAGTACGGCGGTATGACCATCCGCAACAGCATAGGCTGGGGAGCCGTGAAGCAGAACCATGAGTTCCTGTCTGAGGACAAGAGCGGCTCGATGCTGCCCGACACCGACTTCAACTCCTGGACCACCCTCGACGGCTGTAACCCCTACAAGGAGGGACAGAAGGTGGCCGACGGCAGCAAGCCGATCACCAAGGACTACTCCGGCGAGTTCCTGTCGCTGACTGTTGCCGACTTCATGTCTCCCCGTGAGGCTGACGGTTCCCTGCCCGACAACAACTTCGCCCGACTGAAGCCCAGCAGCGTCTTCAAGGACTTGGGAACGCCCATCATTGGCTACACCCCAGCACGTAAGATGACAGAGGCCGAGTGTGCCGATGCAGAACTGGAGTATATCACCGCCGACGACCTCTACATCCCCTACAACGATGCTGCCCCTGAGTTTGGTGCCTTCGAGTTAGACGGCATACCGACAGACTTCACCATCCCTGAGAAGATAGAACTCACCTGCACGACGGCCAACTCCGTGCAGGAAATCGTCGAGAGCCAGCCCATCGAGGACATCGTCTATCAGTGGAGCGAGGCTGGCACGCGTGCCGTCATCGAGGGTCTGGCCGAGGGCCTGACCTACACCATCGACGGCAACACCCTCACCATCAGCGGCACTCCCGCAGCCAGCTGCACCTACAAGGTGACTGTCTCTGGTGATGCAGAAAAGGGAGAGAAATCCGTCAGCACGACAGGAGTCATCACCCTTGTTATCCCCTTCCGCGTGCTCACTGGCGACTGGTATCACTTCCAGAACGAGGCCGACGCCCTGCCTGCCGACCTGAAGGATGTCATCGAAATGGTGCAGGGCACGGACAGCAGCCGTCCGTCGTACATCAGTCCCACCTACACGGAGAAGGACGGTGTCATCCCCGGCGGCTGCACCATCGGTGCCTTCGTCATGGGTCGCAACAACGGCGGCATCAGGTGGAACCTGAAAGACGGTACCACGCAACTGCTCATCAACCTCCACTTCACCGGAGGCCGCGCATTCCGCATCAACTACACCTTGGCCGACGGCACTACCCAGACCGTCAACATCTCCAAGCAGAGCAAAGGCACCTACTGCAACTGGAACGTCCTCGAACAGGCTGGCATCTCCGACGGAACGAAAGTCCGCAGCATCGAGTTGTTGAACAGCAACTCCAGCGGCGAGGTGCGCATCTACGACATGTACATCCGCGTCCCCGACAATGGTGAAGCAACCGCCATCAGAGTGCTCAACGGTTTACACGTTGAGAAGCCACTCAAAGTCATCCGCAACGGCCGCCTCTTCATCTACAAGAACGGCACGCAGTACAACCTACAAGGTCAGGAGTTATGATAACGAAAATTGATTAGTGAATAAACATTATGCGAATATCATTCTTCATTGCAATGATGGTGTCATTGGCCACCATTGCTTCAAATGCACAGACCAAACCCCGTGTCATCGTCAGCAGCGATATCGGCGGTACTGACCCAGACGACAACCAGTCGATGATACACCTGCTGATGTACAGCGACCTCTTCGAACTCGAAGGGCTGGTTTCCTCGCCGTCGTTCGGCAACGGCTCGAAGGAGGAAATCGTGCGCATGATAGACCTTTATGCAAAGGATTATCCGCAACTGAAAAAGCATAACGCGGCACTAATGTCGCCCGAGACACTGAAGCAATTGTGCAAGCAGGGGCGTCGCGGTCTGATGCCTTACAAAGGCTATGGCGAGCCGACGGAGGGCAGCGAGTGGATTGTCGAGTGCTCCCGCCGACAGAGCGACAGGCCGCTGTGGGTGCTGGTATGGGGCACGCTCGAAGACGTGGCTCAGGCGCTGCATGATGCTCCAGATATTGCCCCCAACATTCGTGTCTATTACATCGGTGGGCCAAACAAGAAGTGGGGCGTGAACAGTTACGCCTACATTGCCCGGAACTTCCCCGACCTTTGGATCATCGAGAACAATGCCACCTATCGCGGGTTTATTACCGACAATGACAAGATGGAACTCATCGAGGAATACAAGGGTATGGAGCAGACCTCCAACCGCTATGGTACCGGCTATTATAATTATGCGATGAGAGGTCGTGGCGTGATGGGAGCCGACTTCCTGAACTACTATAAAGGCGTGGTGAAGATGGGCGACACGCCGTCGTTGCTTTACTTGATGCGTGGCAACCCCAACGACCCACAGGGAGAGTCGTGGGGAGGAAGCTTTGAACCTATCCGTTATAGCAGTCGGAGAACCTTCCATCGGCAGACCACGGAGCGTGACACCATTCCTGTCTATAGCGTTGTTGAGTGGTTCTTTAAGGGACCCAAGAAGAAAGACATTCACGAGGGCGACTCCTGCTTTACGGCCACCATCGACCGCCAGCAATGGGCGGGCTATTATATCGGTAAGGGCGTGTATGTGTTGCGCTATTGTCCTAAGGCTCCTGCCAAACTCACCTATACCATTTCCTCGTCTATCAAACAAATCAATGGGCTTCACGGCTCGTTTGTCGTGGATGATGTATGGCCTGGAAAACCCGACGCTGCCGACTATCAGTTGGGCGCAAACTGGTATTCCGACCGTTCTGACCGCACACTCTATGAGGGCAAATGGCAAGGGGCCAAGACACAGCGGAAATGGCGCAAGGACATACTTGAAGACTGGGCACGCAGATGGTATTGGCTGGAAGATTAACGATACTGATAATAATGGTCTGCTCGGCTGTCGTGGCTCATAGCCAGACGCTGGAGCAGCTTTGGCAGAATCCCACCAACGACTACCGCGTGAAAACGTGGTGGTTCTTCGGTTATGAGCATACCACCGACGAGGGCATTACTGCCGACGTGGAGGCACTGAAACAAGCGGGCTTCGGAGGTGTGGTGTATTACGACCAGAACCATCGGAATACCAAGAACCTTCCCGCAGGAATTCCTGATGAGGGATTCAGCCCTTCGTGGTGGCATCACCTGCGCTTTGCAGCTAGTGAGGCGCGGCGCGTGGGGCTGTCGTTTGAGGTGAATATCTCCAATGGCTATTGTGCCGGTGGCCGATGGATTGACGCCGAACACGCCATGCAGCGAGTGGCTTGCAGCAAGATGCAGGTTAGCGGTGGCCAGGAGGTGTCGATAAAACTGCCAGTCATCAGCGGGCCGGAAAACCATGTGAAGGACATTGCCGTGCTGGCCGTACCCTATCGTGGTGACGGACGGATGCGGCACATCACGGCACGTTATGTGGCCCGGGGAAAGGGGCGCAACGGTGCGATGCAAGGACCGGGCATTGTCGGCGGCGACGGCGGCTTCTCGGGCTATGGCTTCAAGGCTTTGCCCGATGTAGGTATGCTGCAGACGAGCGACGACAGCATCTCGTGGAGCGATGTAGTGACGCTGCAACCCATGTATCGCAGTCAGGGTGGATATCCTGTGCGTACCAATGCCTTTCCTGCTACGGCAGGCAGATATTGGCGCGTCAAACATGACAATGGCACCATCGACTACGAGGGTCAGTCATCAGGCAATATCCGCGAGTGGCACATTGGCGACGAGGCTTTGCTCGACCGATGGGAGGAACGGACAGCCTTGCAGAGCGATTTTGCAGAACAGGAGTGTACACGACGGTTTTCCCTTCGAGAAGGCATAGCCCCCTCCGAGGTGATAGATGTCACAGATAAAGTAGAAGGCGACAGCCTGCATTGGGTGGCACCTGAGGGTAAATGGACGATTATCCGTCTTGCTGCTGTGCTTACGGGTGCCAAGTCGAAACACGGGCGCGAAAACCTGTTGGGTTATGAGTGCGACAAGCTATCCGCAGAAGCTGCCGACCTGCATTGGGAAAACTACGCTCAAGTAATACTCGACAGCATCGGCTCGATGGTGCAAGGCATCACGATGGATTCCCACGAGGGCGGTTCACAAAACTGGACACCACGGATGCTGGATGAGTTTCGCACCCGTCGCGGCTATGACTTCCGCCCCTGGCTGCCTACGCTGGCAGGTTACATCATGGAGTCGGAAGAGCGGACTCTGCAGGTGCTCTACGACTATCGCCTGACCATAGCCGACTGCATCCGCGATAACTATTTCGGCACTTTCCAGCGAAGGGCGACAGAGAACGGACTGACGTTCACCGCCCAGGCCATCGGCAATGCACTTTGTATCACAGGCGATGCCATCAGCGTGAAGCAGGCTGTGGAAAAACCGCAGGGTGAATTCTGGACGTATCAGCGCGATGGAGCCTACGACGTTAAGGACTGTTCGAGCGCCGCTCACCTCTATGGAAAACCCATCGCCTCAGCAGAAGCCATGACCGACTGCGAATACAAGCATACTCCCGCCGACCTGCATCGTGTGTGCAACATCGCCCTGTCGATGGGTGTACAGGAGTTCGTGGTGTGCGCCACGCCTCATATCCCCGTGGCAAATATTGATACACCCTACGTTGCCGGACGTGAGTATGCCATCAACCGCAGTAACCCGAAGTGGTATGACATGATACCGGTATGGGAGCAAGCAGCCCGTTCGATGGTGCTATTGCGCCAAGGAGTGGCTGCACCCGACGTGCTGGTCTATCTGGGCGACGACATTCCCATAAAGATCATCACCAGCCGACTGCCCAAAGGACTTGAAGGTCTTGACTGGGATGCCTGCACGGGTGATGCGCTGAAACTATTGACGCTGCGCGATAATCAACTGACGACAGAAGGTGGAGTGGCATACAAAGCCTTGCTAATAGCCAAAGAGGCAATGATTACGGATGAGTCACGACGACTGTTAGATGCGTGGAAGACTGCTGGTTTCTCTGTATTGCAGTCAGCCGACTCCATCCCTCGCACCCTGATAATAGAACAAGGCGCAGAGTCGGTTGTACATATACACAGGCACCTAAGGAACGAGGAGTTGTACTACATAGCCAGCAAAGAGAACAGAGATGTTGCCGTCACGATTCGTCTTCAGGGCCATCCCGCTAAGATAAATGTCTGGCATAATGCAACCGGCAAGCGCTCCACGCTGAAAAGCCGCTCTGACGGATTGTTCGAAATACAATTAAAACCCATAGAATCAGTTTGCATAACATATAAGAAAAAGATATGAGAAAACAATTATTGACTATGATGCTGGCCATCGTTGGAGTGATGGGAGCGTTGGCACAGCAAGTGCCGCAGGTGATTAACGTAATGAGCCGACAGGCGGTGTCGCTCAACGGCGACTGGCACTACATCGTGGACGTGCAGGAGGAAGGCTACTACGACTACCGCATGAATCCTACTCGCTGGGGATTCTTCAATAATGCCAAACCGCAGCGGCCTGAGGACTTGATTGAGTACGATTTCGACGCGGCTCCGACGATGCATGTTCCCGGCGACTGGAACACGCAGGACGAGCGGCTGTTCTTCTACGAAGGTACCGTCTGGTTTCAACGATATTTTACAATTGAGAATGGAGAATTGAAAATCGACAATGACGCATCGCGCAGCCAAATCGTAAATTGTAAATCGTCAAATCGTAAATTGCTTTACTTTGGTGCCGTCAACTATGACTGCCATGTTTATGTGAACGGCAAGAAGGCGGGACATCATGTGGGTGGCTCCTGACTTCATCACTTTTCCGTGCCAGATGATGGCACCCACGGTTTTACTGGGGTTTTGAGGGATTTTTCGGGTGTCTTTGGGTGTCGCAAGGCAAAAAATGTGTACCTTTGCACCATG
>JAEEGL010045671.1_pt1 | contig 14238 bp, 14 predicted proteins | sample 9134231 | NCBI WGS metagenome assembly JAEEGL01 (sample SAMN16246548, study PRJNA631951) | gut metagenome | biome: gut microbiome; feature: rumen; material: fiber-attached | host: Bos | place: Iran: Karaj | collected 2018-10 | reverse complement strand
TCGGGGGAGTATTTCTCCAACTGCCCCATCAGCACCCTATAGGTAGCCTCGGTGTCCTGGTCGGCGCGATGGGCCTGGAAATCCTCGTCCATTTCGCGTCCGCAATAGAACTTGTAGGCTGCGGCCAGGTTGCGCCGTTCGTTCTTGTGGAAGATGTTCTGAACATCGACGAGGGCACACTGGGAGAAGTCGAAGTCGATGCCGACACGCATAAACTCCTCGGCCAGTAGGGGCACGTCGAAGTGGTTGGAATTGAAGCCCGCGATGTCGCAGCCGCTGAATATCTCCTCGATGCGTGCCTTCAGTTGCTCGAAGGTAGGTTTGTCCTTGACCATATCGTTGGTGATATGTGTCAGTTCGACCACGACGTCTGGAATCGGGCGACCGGGGTTTATCATATAGTCGCCTCGCTCTTCGTGTCCGTCGGGAAATACCTTGATGTACGAGAGCTGGATGATGCGGTCGTTGACGATGTCGATACCCGTTGTCTCAAGGTCGAAGAATACGAGCGGGCGTGTAAGGTTCAGCTTCATAGTATTTCTTTTATCCCTCCTGTCTTAGTCGTTCAACATCATGGGCATCAGTAACATCAGCGTCTCTTCGTTCTCGGGCTGTTCGGCAGGAACAATCACGCCGGGACGGCTTGGGTCGGCCAGTTGGATGGTGAGAGCATCGCCTTCCATGATATTGGCGATTTCTACCATGAATACGCAAGAGAAACCGATGCTGATGGGGTCGTTCTGATAGTCGCACATGAGGTTCTCCTCGGCTCTCGTGGCGTAGTCGTTGTCTTCGCCAGTCAGGCGCATCTGGTTGTTCTCAAGGTGTAACTTCATCAGTCCGCTCGACTGGTTGCAGAACACCGAAATGCGCTTCAATGCGCTGATGAGGCTGCCGCGGTCAACCGTGGCAACGTAGGGGTTGTTCGTGGGAATCACTCCGTTGTAGTTCGGGTAACGTCCTTCAACGAGACGGAAGGAGAGGTCAAACTCCTCGGAATGGATGAGTCCTTTCTCTGCGTCGAACGACAGGGTTACGGGATTGCCTTTCACAAGCACGTTCTTCAGAATGGCGGCCACCTTCTTGGGCAGGATGAGCGACGTTTCAACGCCGGGCTTCACTTCGCGGTTGATGTAGCGAACCAACTTACGGCCGTCGGTGCCGGCAAATGTGATGTCTTCGGGATGAACATCCATGTAGATGCCCGTCATGACGAGGCGAATTTCGTCGTTGGCTGTGGCAAAGAGACAACGGTTGATGCCAGTGAGCAACAGGTCGCTGGTGATTTCCAGCGTGGTATTCTCCTCGCGAAGGGGCTGCTGTGCAGGATAGGTAGAAGGGTCGAGTGCCATCAGGGAGAACTTTCCCGACTGGTGTATGCCCTGGAGCTCGTGCGATTCAGGATTGTAGTCGAAGGTGAGGGGCTGCTCGGCAAGTTCCTTCATGGAGTCCATTATGGTCTTTGCGGTGACGCAGAACTGGGCGTTGTTGTCGGAGTCCACCAATGGGGTGGCTGTGATGAAATACTTCTCTCCGTCGGAGGCAGTGATGTTGACCTTGCCGTTCTTCACGTCGAAGAGGAAACAGTCCATAATGGGCATGGAGTTCTTGGCTGTCATAACTTTGCTGGCAGCTGCGAGTCGGCTGTACAGAGCCGAACTTGATACGACGAATTTCATAGTGTTTCTATTATTTTCTTTATTATTGCGATTCCAAGACAAAGGTACGAAGAAATTTGCAGAATCCAATAAGATTTTGTACTTTTGTGCTCGGAAAAAAGTTAAATAGTATAAATAATTAAATTAACGTTATGGATATCACAGGAAGAATCATAGCAGTTTTGCCCGAGCGTTCGGGTGTCAGCCAGCGCAGCGGTACGGAGTGGAAAGCAGGGTCTTATGTATTGGAAACCCAAGAACAGTACCCCAAAAAGATTTGTTTCGACGTGTTCGGGGCAGATCGCATGCAGCAGTTTAATATTCAAGTCGGGGAGATGCTGACCGTGTCCTTCGACATCGATGCCCATGAGTATCAAGGTCGTTGGTTCAACTCCATTCGCGCATTCCGTGTCAGCCGCGACATTCAGGCCGACCCCGCTGCAGTTGCCGTTGCCGGAGGCGGTGCACCTGTGCCTCCAGCCATGCCTCCCTTTGGTGCAGCTCCTGCTCCTGCAGCTCCCGAAGCCACACCCTTCGGCGCTCCAGCTCTCGCACCTTCTGCTGCCGAGCCCGCACCCTTCGAGGGCGAAGCCTCGGAAAGCGACCTTCCGTTCTAAGGAAGGAAGCCCTGAGTCACTAATGAAAGCCTCCTTAATTTAAGGGGGCTTTACTCTTTACTCCCGATTCAATGTGATTTCCACCCCGATGCCGGCGCAATCGAGCCCCGAGATGGGTGGATTTTCCTTCACGACACGGGCTTTTATGCTTGAGAGTTGGGGGAAGCAGTGCAAGAGACGGCGGGCAATACGTCCAGCCACATGCTCTAATAATTGGCTGGGGATGGTCATTTCCTCCCGAATGAAGGATACCATATCTGCATAGTTTACAGTGTCTTTTAGCTGGTCCGACAAGATGGATTTCTCCATCGGAGTCTCTGCTTCCACCGTCACACGAAACCATCCGCCTATGCGCTTTTCCTGTTCCAGCACACCGTGATAGGCATAAATCCGAAGGTCATTCAGTAGGATTCTCATCGCCGTCGTTTCCAGGTACATACTTCTTCAACGCACGAGCCACGCCGTTGGTCCACGTGTCAATCGTCTCGTCGCCCAAAGAAAGGCTGCTAACCAGTTTCACTACGTTTTCGATGGGCATCCGATACCTAAGCATACCCGAAATGAGCTTGGCATAGTTCCAATATTCCTTATTGAACTTTTCCGACAGCCCCTCGACGGTAATCTTGTAGCCCCTCTTGTTTTGAAACTGGAAGTCGTAGCGTTTTCCTGTGGGTGTTACGACCTTGACGATGCGTCCCTGGCTCACACTCTTGGGAATCATAATCCCTTCGTCGTCGTCCATTAGACCTGTGAATATCTCGTACGGGGCACCATCGAGTAAGCCCACAAAGGCAACCCACTTTTCCTTGTTGTTCTGGAAGCGCACAACGTCGCATTCGAGCAAGTCGGGCCGTTTTTCCATCTCGTTCATACTATATTTTTAATGGTTGTCGCTGCAAAATTAAGCATTTTTTCGTAACTTTGCAAAAACTAAAACAAAAAGACATACGATGAAGGATTCTATCAACCAACGACGCACCATCCGTAAATACAAGGATGAGGACATAGACAACGAGATGCTGAACGCCTTGCTGGAGACGGCAGCGCGCACGCAGACAATGGGTAACTTACAGCTGTACAGCGTGGTGGTGACTCGCGATGCGGAGATGAAACGCCAACTGGCCCCTGCCCACTTCGGGCAGCCTATGGTGACCAATGCCCCTGTTGTGCTCACCATTTGTGCTGACTTCAATCGTACCAGTCAGTGGTGTCGGTTTCGCAAGACCGAGCCTGGCTACGACAATTTCCTTAGCTTCATCAATGCTGCCAGCGATGCGTTGCTTTTCACGCAGACCTTCTGCAATCTGGCTGAAGCCGAGGGCCTGGGCATTTGTTATTTAGGTACAACGGTTTACAATCCACAGTCAATCATTGATATTCTCAGGTTGCCAAAGCTCGTGATGCCCGTTGCCACACTGACTGTCGGATGGCCCGATGAGAATCCTGCCTTGACTGATCGTCTGCCGTTGGAGGCTTTTGTACACGAAGAGACCTACAGCGACTATGGCGAAGCGGACATTGATAAGCTGTACGAATACAAGGAAGCCTTGCCCGAGAACAGGCATTTCGTGGAAATCAACGGGAAGGAAACGCTGGCACAGGTCTTTGCGGAGATTCGTTACACAAGGAAAGATAACGAAACCCTCTCGAAGACTTTTGTCGAGACGCTAAGGAAACAAGGGTTTATGGAATAGGCTATCGGGAAGGGCCGCATCCGAGCTTCTTCTCGATGTCGCAGACCTCATCGGCAAAGTCCTTGTTCGTGTCGATGCGGTCCTTTATTTGCTGGATGGCATGAATGACGGTCGCGTGGTTGCGCCCCCCGATGAACATGCCAATCTTGCTGTTTGTCAGCTTCGTGTGGACTTGGGCCAGATACATGGCCGTCTGGCGGACAAGGACGATGTTCGCCTTTCTGCTCTTTGAGAAAACGTCTTCCTGACTCACTTTCCAGTGGCCGCAGACGGATTTGAGTATGTCGTCGATGGTCACGGTGCGCACTTGTCGCTTCATGTTGCGCCGTATAATCTGTTCGGCCATTGCCAGGTCTATGTCGCGATTATACACGATGGTGTAGGCCATGAGCGAATTGACGATGCCCTCCAAGTCGCGGACGCTGTCGTTTGCATTGGCGGCAATGTAGTCAATGACATCTTCGGAAATGGTCAGTCCGTCACGGTGCACCTTGCTCAGCAATATCCTGCGGCACAAATCGAAGTTTGGTTTCTCCAGTTCAGCAGTCAGACCCCATTTGAAGCGAGTCAGCAGTCGTTCTTCCATGCCCTGCATGACGGAGGGATTCTGGTCACTGGTCAGGATGATTTGCTTCCCGTTCATCTTCAGGTGATTGAATATGTGGTAGAAAGCCAACTGCGTGGCCGCTTGTCCCGACATCTCCTGCACATCGTCAATAATCAGTGTGTCGATGGTCTGGTAGAAACTGATGAAATCGTTGAACTTGTTGTCGCGAATGCTTTGGGTATATTGCACCATGAACTGGTGGGCCGTGACGTAGAGGACGCGGCGCTTGGGATACTTCTCCTTTATGGCCAAGCCTATGGCATTCACTAAGTGCGTCTTGCCGACCCCCGTACTACCGTGCAGGAAGAAGGGGTTGAAGGTGGTTTGCTTCGGGTTCTCGGCAATGCTCTTGCCTATGCTATAAGGGAAACGGTTGCTTTCCCCTTCAATGAAGTTCTCGAAGCGATATTCCGGATTCAGTTGCGTGTCGAGGTCGTCGGCGGGCTTGCTGACGGGACGGAGCATATCGTCCTTGGTCTTCCTCATCTTCTCCTGGGTGGAGAGACCTTCGACCTCGGTCGAGATGCCGTTTGTGCTGTCGGTCAGGATGCGATACTTGATGCGTGTGCTCTTTCCAAACACGCGGCGGACAATGTTGTAAATAAGGAGCTTGAACTGCCCGTCCAGTATTTCGTAAAAGTAGTTTGAGGGGATGGCGAGCAACAACTCTTGGGACTCCGCATCGTATGATACGAAATCCGTGGGCTGGAACCATGCCTTGAATTCCTGCTCCTTAACGTTACACGCGATGATTTCGAGGCATCGCTGCCACTGCTCCAAGTGTGCCGGCTTTTCCCCCATGCTATTTAGCTTTCCTGCCGATTAGTGAGAAATGAACATATCGATGGGGATTTTCCTTCAGGTCCTCCAGAAGATTGGTTGCGCTGTTAACTGTCGTGTTAAGGTTTCCGTACAGCGATGTGTCGTTGAGCAACAAGCCGAGGCTTCCGTCCGTGCTGTTCAGCTTGTCGGTGGCAGCCTGCACGTTGTCCATGGTCGAGTTGACCTTGCCAATAGTCGCTTGCAAATCCAGTTTGTTCAGGTTGTCCGTCAGCGTTACCACGTTTTCTCCAGCCTTGTTGAATGTAGTGGCCATCTGTGGGATGTCCTTGTTCAGAATTTGCTTCAGCTGGATGGAACTCTCGTTGAGATTGGCCGTGATTTGCTCTGCGTTCTGCATGATTTGAGGCAGGTTCGGGTTGTGGGCCAGTTCGTTCAGTGTCTGAATCAGCGAATCGACATGGGCCAGCACCGTCTCGACCTTGGGCATGGCACCGCTGATGGATGCCATCAGTCCGTTGGCTGGCGAGCCTGTGAGCGTGTCGCCCGGCGCATAGCGGTTAGCGGGATTAGGCCCCATCGTCAGGTTCAGCGTGCATCCGCCGAGCATAGCCTCGTCAAGGGTGGCTATGGTTCCGTGAGGTATCTTTACGTCCTGGTTGACGCTGATTTCCACGACTACATTGCCAGGGTTGTTGTAGTCATAGGCCACGTTCGACACGATGCCGATGTTGTAGCCATCGGCAAAGACGGAACTACTCTTTGACAGTCCCTTAGCATCCTTGAAAGCTATGTAGTAATTGACGTTGCGCTCGAAAAACTTGATTCCTTTCAGGAACTTCATGCCGAAAAACAGCATGACCAATGCGACAATGCCCGTCAGTCCAATCTTGATTTCACGTTTCATTTGTAGTAAGTCTTAAATGCGTTGAATATGGCGCGTCCCATTTTCGCGATGCCGTCCTTCGAGTTGAGGAACGTTTCCTCGCTACGGTTGTTGATGTAGCCCAGCTCGATTAAGACGCTCGGCATCGAGGTGTTGCGCAGCACGAGGAAGCCAGCCTGATACACACCTTTATTAACTCGTCCGGCATGGCTTGCAAACTGTTTTTGCACCAGGCCGGCGAACTTCACACTTTGCGTCATGTGGGTGTCCTGCATGAGTTCAAAGATGATGTAACTCTCGCTCGACTTTGGGTCGAAGCCTTCGTACTTTTCTTCGTAGTTGGCCTCTAAGGTGATGACGGAGTTCTCCCGTTTCGCCACGGCCAGATTGTCGGCAGCGCGGTGCATACCCAATGTGTATGTCTCGGTGCCTCGTGCGTTCGTGCCGGCTCGTCCGGCGGCTGTGCTGTTGGTGTGTATGGACACAAACAGGTCTGCCTTATTACGGTTTGCGATGTTGGCCCTTTCATCCAATTCAACGAATGTATCGTTCTTTCGCGTATATACCACTTTTACATCGGGACAGTTCTGCTCGACCAGACGCCCGAACTCCAAGGCTACGGACAGGTTGATGTTCTTCTCTTTCGAGATGAAGCCAAGGGCTCCAGCGTCTTTCCCGCCGTGTCCTGCATCGATGACCAAAGTGTAGGCCATGCCCATTCCTGGGAAGACCAACATGCTTAGCATCAACAGAATATATAGACACCTACTTCTCATAGTCGCATTTTCCTGTGCAAAATTAGGGAAAAAAAACGAAAAGGCAAAGCAGTTGCCGTAATACTTTTGCAAATAATGCGGAATGTGCCTCGATTGAAGCCTAAGCCCGATGGGTTAGTGAACCTCTATGGAGTAGCTTATCGTCTTGGTTTCACCTCCTTTGACACAGTTCACGAACGGACGTTCTCCATATTCTCCGCGATACTCGTATTCGTCGCAAAGTCCCCACCACGGTTCGATGCACACAAACGGGGCACAGCCTCCGCAGGGTGCCCACAGGGCAAGGACGGGACTGTCGAAACGGACGGTGACGATGGCCTCTTTACCTTTATTATATAACGTGCATGTGCGCGGGCGTGTGAGGTCGTCGAGAATCGTGTCGCACAGGAAGGTCGTGTTCGTCATTGCCAGCATGTCGTTGTCGTCAAGCCCAACCTCGAACGAACCATCCCGCCACACAAATCCGCCAGGTTTCAGGCCAAGGCTGGTGAGTTTCCCTTTGACGTCGAAGCCCAGGTACCCGTGAACTTTGTCTTGAGCCTCGAAGTTGGGGAGTTGGAATCCGGGGTGTGCCCCCAGGAGGAAAGGCATAGTTTCCTTTCCTGTATTTGCCACATGGAACGAGATGCACAGCTTGTTGTCTTGCAGTTGGTAGTTCACCGTCAGTCGGAACGGGAAAGGGTAGTGGGAGAGCGTTTGTTCGTTGCTTTCGACGACAAGGCTCAGGCTGTCGTCGGTCTGGCGTTCGAGGGCGAAGTCCATGCTGCGAACCAGTCCATGCTTGGGCATGGGGAAAGTCTGCCCTTTGTGTCGGATGGTTGCCTCGTAGCAGTTGCCGACTGTGGGGAACAGGACGGGCGACTGTCCATCCCAGTATGCAGGGTCGCCTTGCCACAGCAGTTCAGTGTTGTTCCTGTTCCTGACGAGGCTTTTCAGTTCGGCTCCGTGCTGTTCGACGGCGATGGCAATCTGTTTGTTTCGTATTTCGTATTTCATGGCATCGTGAAACAAGAAAGCCCTGACCTTAGAGCCAGGGCTTTTTCTTTAGGGAATGGTTAATGTTTCTATTACTTAACCTGAGCCAAGAACTCCTTGCAAGGTTTGAATGCAGGGATGTTGTGGGCAGGAATAACCAGAGTGGTGTTTTTAGAAATGTTGCGAGCTGTCTTTTCTGCACGCTTCTTCAAAATGAAGCTTCCGAAGCCACGGAGAAATACGGGCTCTTCATTGACGAGGCTTTCTTTAATAGTAGCCATCATCCCCTCTACACAAGCGAGAGCTGTTGGTTGGTCAACTCCTGTCTTTTTTGCAATCTCTTTTGCTAATTCTTGCTTTGTCATAATGTTTGTAATTAGGTTGATTGATGTTAATAGTACCACAAAGTTATATTTTTTTTCCTTTCTAAACAATATTTCTGCACTTTTTTTTGCAAGAATGTCCTTGTTACCCCGTTTTTTCTCGTTTTTTGGGGCTTAAAGTGCCGAACATTCGTCTATCCAAGCCCCTGAACTGGCATCGCTGGGCATTCGCCAGTCGCCTCGTGGGCTGAGTGCGACGCTGCCCACCTTGGGACCGTCGGGCATACACGAACGTTTGAACTGTTGGGCGAAGAATCGACGGCAGAACGTGGTCAGCCATTTCTTGATTTCCTCGTCCGAATAGCTGCCCTCAAATGCCTTTCGTGCCAGCATGAAAATCTTGTGAGGCCGGAAGCCGTAGCGTATAATATAGTAGAGGAAAAAGTCGTGCAGTTCGTATGGACCCACGAGGTCCTCGGTCTTCTGCTTGATGTTCCCGTCTTTGTCGGCGGGTATCAGTTCGGGACTTATGGGTGTATCGACGATGTCGAGTAGGGTGTTCCTTATGGCATCGTCAGCCGATTTCTTGGCCACCCAGCGCACGAGGTGCTGGACGAGCGTCTTAGGCACGGAGGCATTGACTCCATACATCGACATGTGGTCGCCGTTGTACGTAGCCCAGCCAAGTGCCAGTTCGGAGAGGTCGCCCGTGCCCACCACGAGTCCGTTCATCTGGTTGGCGGCGTCCATGAGAATCTGTGTACGTTCGCGTGCCTGACTGTTCTCGTAGGTCACGTCGTGGTTCTCTGGGTCGTGTCCCAGGTCCTTGAAGTGTTGCAGGCAGGCGTCCTTGATGCTGATTTCGCGGATGGTTATGCCCAGTTGCTTCATCAGTCGGATGGCGTTCGTGTAGGTGCGGTCTGTGGTGCCGAAGCCTGGCATGGTGATGCCGATGATGCCTCGGCGACTTTTGCCTAAGCGGTCGAATGTCCGGGCACAGACCAGCAGGGCCAATGTCGAATCCAGTCCGCCGGAGATGCCCAGGACCACGGTCTCGCAGTTGGTGTGTACTACGCGTTTGGCCAGTCCGTCGCATTGTATGGCAAAGATTTCCTCGCATCGTCCGTCCAGGTTCGCCTCGTCCTGTGGGATGAAGGGATGCGGGTTCACCGGGCGTGCCAGTTCGCTCTGTGTCTCGGATTGCAGGGCGCTGGTCGATTCTATTATATATATAGGTATAGCGTTCACCTGTGCCGCGCTGCTGTTGAACGTGGTGTTCCTTCGCCTTTCCGCGCGTATCCGTTCCACGTCAATCTCGCTTGTCACGACGAACTCCTCCAGGGCGTGCCGTGGTCCTTCGCCGAGCATGGTGCCGTTTTCGCAGATGAATGCCTTCCCGCTGAACACTACATCCTGTGAGCTTTCGCCGAAGCCGCAACCTGCATACACATAGCCAGCTATCAGCTTTGCACTTTGCTGCTTGATGAGCGAGCAGAGGTAGTCGTACTTGCCCACACCATCGTTGTCGGCACTGAGATTGAATATGATGTCGGCACCCTTCAGGGCAAGTGTCGAGGACGGTGGAATTGGTGCCCACAGGTCTTCGCACAGCTCGATGCCGAACGTACAATGGGGTGTCTTGAACAGTTGGCGTGCCGAGATTCTCACTTGCTGTCCGCAGATGAGCACATGGCCTTCCTCAATCTCCAGCGCGCTTTGGAACCATCGTTTCTCGTAGAACTCGCGGTAGTTGGGCAGGAAGGTCTTGGGCACAATTCCGAGGAGTTTGCCCTTCTGCAATACGGCAGCGCAGTTGAGCAAGCCGCCACGGAAGGGCACGGGAAGCCCGACGATGGTGATGATGTTCATCGAACGGGTGAAATTCATCAGGCTGATGAGCGCCATTTCCGCCTCGTCCAACAGCAGTTGCTGGAAGAAGAGGTCGCCACAGGAGTAGGCCGTCAGGGAAAGTTCCGGAAATACAATGATTTCCACGCCTTGGTTGTTGGCCTGGATGATGTGTGATTCAATCTGTTCGACATTGTATTTTGGATTGCCCACCTTCACGGAAGGCACGGCTGCAGCCACTTTGACGAAACCGTAATTCATTGTATGAGGTTTTAAGGTTTTGAGGTTTTGAGGTTTTAAGGTTTGGGGGGAACTCACAAGCGAGCTGAAGCAATCGACCTAACAACCTTATGCCCTTACAACCTCATTCTGAGCGACAGACGGGACTCGAACCCGCGACCCTCGGCTTGGGAAGCCAATGCTCTACCAACTGAGCTACTATCGCGTTTGCAAATGCAAAGTTAGAAATAATTGGCCGAAGTACCAAATATTTTTGTGCATTTCTTGTTCTGTTTTTTTGTGCATTACGTTTTATTTTCTATCTTTGCACTGTAAACCTATTTATTCACCAATTAAAACTATTAAATTATGAGTAAGAAATTCATTTGCGCCGTATGCGGCTACGTTCACGAAGGTCCCGAGGCACCCGAGCAGTGCCCCATCTGCAAGGCTCCGCGTTCTAAGTTCTCTGAGTTGAAGGAAGATGCAGACATGACATACGCCACCGTTCACAAGATTGGTGACGGCAAGCCCGAGGGCGTCAGCGAAGAGATGATTAACGACCTGCGCAACCACTTCAACGGTGAGTGTGGCGAGGTTGGTATGTATCTGGCCATGGCTCGTCAGGCCGACCGCGAGGGCTACCCCGAAATCGCAGAGGCCTTCAAGCGTTATGCTTTCGAGGAGGCCGACCATGCCAGCCGCTTTGCCGAACTGCTCGGCGAGTGCGTTTGGGACACGAAGACCAACCTTGAGAAGCGTGCTGCCGCCGAGGCTGGTGCTTGCGAGGACAAGTTCCGTATCGCCAAGAATGCCAAAGCTGCTGGTTTTGATGCCATTCACGACACCGTTCACGAAATGGCAAAGGACGAGGCACGCCACGGTGCTGGCTTCGCTGGCCTGCTGAAGCGCTACTTCGGCAAGTAGGAAGCCCCCCTAAATCCCTCCATGAGGGGGGAGTTTATCCTCTGAAATGTAGTTGATTGTCCCTTGGAGTAACAGCTTTTGCTCCAAGGGACAATCTTTTTTGTGCCTTGGAGCGAAGTCTTTTGTCCCTTGAAGCGATGATGATTGCGCCTTGGAGTGAAGTTCTTTGTGCCTTGGAGCGATGACGCTTGCTTCTTGGAGTAAAGTCTTTTGTCCCTTGGAACGATGATGATTGCGCCTTGGAACTATGTCGATTGTGCCTTGGAGTGTGTCTTGTCGGACAGCTGTCCGACAAACAATGCTCCAAGGAGCGTTGACGATAACTCCGAGGGACGTTCCTTGTCGGACAGCTGTCCGACAAGCGATGCTTCTTGGTGTGATTTTGTTTATGCCTTGGAGTGACGTCGTTTATATCTCGAAACGATGTTGTCAGCTCCTTGGAGCAGCCCCCTGTATTCCTCGTAGGGGGACTATTATTCCCAGGCGCAACTTACGCTGTGCCTGCGGTCGATTCCCAAAGTGAATTGAAATGATTGGCCAGTTGCCTTTCGTCGTCGATAATCTTGCGCAGTTCTTCCAAGCGTGCAGCGTTGGGCGATTCGGGGAACCACAGACGAAGGTATCCTCCGCGTCCGTACTTTTCGCGAAGGTGTTCGACCATGCGTTTGAAATGCTCTTCGCGTGATAGGGTGGGATAGTGGTCGAGCCCAAACTGAATGGTTCGACGGATGATGTCCTCAGCCTCAATGTATCGGTCGGCTTCGGCCACGATGCGACCGTAGATGGAGCGTGGAGGCTGACTGGCCGAGGCACGATGGTCTTCGGCAGCATCGGCCATCACTTCGATTTGTTCCTCCGTAAACCATTGGCGCAGCCGTTGGTCGGCACGAAGGATGCGGGCCGAAACGATGTGGTGCCGCTCGCGTCCCTCACAAAGTCCCGTATCGTGATAGGCGGCGATGGTGTAGGCCATGTCCAAGTCCACACCCAGACGTTCGGCCAATTCCATGCTCTGGTGTATCACCATCTCGGCGTGTGCCCGTTGGTGCGCCTTGTCGAAGTGGTCGTAGCGCGGCAGTATCTCCGCCTCGATATATTGCTTTAACTCAGGATTCATGGTGCGGATGTCGTATATGACAAACGAGGCCGAAGCCTCGTTGTCTGTTGTTTCCTTCTCGTTTCTCTTCCCTCACTTATCAGCGTCAATGTCGTAGTCCATGTACTTGAAGCGGCGTATGCTCTTCTTCGGCGTCTTTTCGAACTCTTCGTCCATCAGGTGAATGCCTGACAGTGAGCAGTAGTGCGGGATGATGAGGTTCAGGTCCTTGCGGTTCTGCTCCATGATGGCTTCGAGGTCGCTCTTGCTGAGTCCGAGTTCCTTCACCTTGTCGGGGTCGGGATAGACGAGGCCGTAGAACTTTTCGCCCTTCTGGATGACGACACACTCGCTGACGAGCGGCAGGTTGACCAGCTTGTCTTCGATTTCCTCGGGATAGACGTTCTGACCATTGGCTCCGAGGAGCATGTTCTTCGAGCGTCCCTTGATGAAGATGTTGCCGTCGGCGTCCATCACGCCAAGGTCGCCGGTATGGTACCATCCGTCGCGGAGCGTTTCGCGTGTGGCTTCTTCGTTCTTGTAGTAACCCAGCATGACGTTCATGCCGCGAGCCAGTATCTCACCGGGAATGTTGGCTGGGTCGGGACTGTCGATGCGCAGTTCCATGCGCGGTGCAGGTCGGCCGCAACTGCCAGGGACAAAGGTCTTCCAGTCCGAATAGGCCAGGATGGGGCTGCACTCCGTAGCGCCGTAGCCCACGGTGTAGTGGAAGCCTATGTCGTGAAGTACGTCCTCCACCTCCTTGTTCAGTGCCGAGCCGCCGATGATGACCTCATAGAAATTGCCGCCCAGGGCTTGCGTCAGTCCGTCGCAAATCTTACGGCGGATGCGGTCGCCGATGACGGGTGTCATCATCAACAGGCGAATCTTCGGGTCTTGCATTCTGGGCATGATGGCCTTGCGCACTACCTTCTCGATGATGAGCGGCACGACAATGATGACGCTGGGCTTAATGTCGGCCAGGGCTTTCATCAGGACTGTCGGGCTTGCAAGCTTGGTCAGGAAGAAGATGTGGGAACCGTTGGAGAAAGCATAGATGAAGTCGTAGGCCATTCCGTATGTATGCGCCAGGGGAAGCATCGATAGCATGTGCTTGTGCGGACCTATGATGTCGCCAATGGCTTCGTAGGCAAACTGGCGGTTGCTCCAAAGTGCACGGTAGGGTATCATGACGCCCTTCGAGTTGCCCGTCGAGCCGCTGGTGTAGTTGATGATAGCCAGATCGTCGGGCTTGTCGTGGTAGTATTCGCTGATATGGTGCTTGCGGAAGTTCATGGGGAACTTCTCACCGAACAGCCTGTTCAGGTTCTCGCGGGCATACGTCAACATCTCGCTCCGGCTGATAAATATGTGATAGTCGAGGATGGAGATGATGCCTTCGAGTTGAGGCATGTCGTCGGGCACGAGGTCGGGCCATATCTTGTCCTCGACGAACAGGAGCTTGGCCTCGCTGTGGTTGACGATATCGTGAATCTGCGCAGGGTGGAACTCGTGCAGGATGGGGACTGCCACGGCTCCATACGTAGTGATGGCGAAGAAGGCTGCGCCCCATCGGCACTGGTTTTTGCCGCAGAGGGCCACTTTGTCGCCTGGCTTCACGCCGCTGTGCTCGAAGAGGATGTGGAGTTTTTCGATAATGCGGGCCACGTCCTTATACTGAAGGGTAGATACGCCGTAGTCCGACATGGAATCGTAGTCCCAGAACTTTTGTATGGCATCCGCTATAAGTTGGTTGAAACTGCCTGCTGTTTGGATTTGTGTTTCCATATTCTATTGCTCGTTTTGGTTAAATCTGTGCAAAGGTACAACAT
>JAEEGL017394991.1_pt1 | contig 14239 bp, 8 predicted proteins | sample 9134231 | NCBI WGS metagenome assembly JAEEGL01 (sample SAMN16246548, study PRJNA631951) | gut metagenome | biome: gut microbiome; feature: rumen; material: fiber-attached | host: Bos | place: Iran: Karaj | collected 2018-10 | reverse complement strand
TGCCGGAGAAGTGTACGAATACATCCTTTCCGTCTGCTTCGCTGGTGATGAAGCCATAACCCTTCTGTGCGTTGAACCACTTTACAGTACCCTTGTTCATTTTGGTGCCTCCTTGAAAAATCTGAGCTTTCGCCCGTTAATAAATCTGTGATCCTAATTGTAGCAGGTACAAAAAAATCACATATTTTTGTAACTCATCATCAATAAGGCAATGACTTACAAAAATATGTGAGTTCAATGGGCCCCTCAATTAGAATTCCCCTAAATCCTAACATTTGTGACAGATAAAGTCAAATGAATTCTGAAAATAAACTTGATTTATTTTAATGAGTTTCTTCAAGGAAACTAGTGTAACTTCGCTAGTTTCCTTGAACCTGGTTAATGTAAGACCTCTTTCCGTCTGTGAAGGACCAGCAAAGACACTGCCGCAGCCGCCAGAGCGACGGCGCAGACCGGCCAGCTGACGAAGACAGAACTGCCCAAAACCGTGTAAGTCAGGCAATAGCTGAGGACATTGGAGCCCACATGGATCAGCACCGGTGCCAGGAAGGAACCGAAGTACTCGTAGGAGTAGATCATCAGCATTCCCATCAGGAAGGCGTAGGTGCCCTGAACGGAATTCATGTGATACAGACCGAAGAAACCTGCCCCCAGGAAGAGTGCGATCCTGGTCTTGAAGAAGACCCGCAGATAATTATAGATCAATCCACGGAATACCAGCTCCTCCGCAATGGGGGTGATGAAGCCGTAGACAATGAGTCCCAGTACGAAAACTGCGGAGTACTGACTCTCCTGCACGGTCTGGTAGATTTCGGACTTTTCCGTAAAGCCCACCAGCTCCAGCAGCAGGTTCAGGCCGATGACGCTGCCCACCGTGGCCAGTCCCATGAGGACATAGGTCCAGCGGGGCTCGTAGAGCAGGTGCTCCAGCCGCATGTCATCCGCAGTGCGGCGAATGAGCTTCAGGGCTTTGGTAAAGATGGCTCCTGCGCCGCCGGCGTAAGCGATGCCGGTGATGAGGGTGGTGGTGTTGCCGGTGAAGGCCACAGCCTCCCCATTCTCTCTTACAATAAAGAAATCCCCCAGGAAATCCGCCGCAAAGGTCAGCAGGGTCCCCAGAACGTATTCGATCACATAACGCACCACGATGAAGATCAGGAAGATATAGACGATGCGCCACAGGTCTCCGGAGGTAAACCGGAGCTTGCCGTCGGGGGTCTGGGTCTTGCCGGGATCTTTGGGATCCATCCGGCCCGCCTCCTCCATCTCTCTGGCTTCCCGCGGAAGGACCCCCCGCCGCTCATCCACAGACTGGACGATGTAATCGCACTTTGCTTCCTTCAGTTCCTCCATGGAACCGTAACCGTAGGTAACGCCCACAGCCTCGGCCCCCACGTTGTGAGCCCCTTCCACATCGTAGCTCCGGTCGCCCACCATGTAGACTTCGTCCATGCGCTTCTTGCCGTCGGGGAAAAAGCGGTTCATCACTTCATCGATGATCTCCGCCTTGTCCACCCGGCTGCCGTCCAGCTCGCTGCCCACCACCACTTCAAAGTACTTGTCCAGTTTGAAGTGGTCCAGGATCCGCTCCACGAAGACTCCCGGCTTGCTGGAAGCCACCGCCAGGTGCATGCCTGCTGCCTTCAGCTGGCGCAGCATGTTGTGGATGCCGCCGTAAAGTTCGTTCTCGAAGATGCCCGTCTCCTTAAACCGCTCCCGGTACTTTTCGATGGCCCGGTCCGCCTGCTCTTCCGTCAGGTTGTAATACTTCATGAAGCTGTCCTTCAAAGGCGGCCCGATGAAGGGCTCCAGCTTGTCCAGATCCGGCTCGTCGATATCAAAGGATTTGAGGGCGTACTGGACGCAGGTGCAGATGCCCACCTTGGGATCCGTCAGGGTGCCGTCCAGATCAAATAAGATATAAGACTTCATAAGACTCCTTAAAGAAGCGGATGAATGATAAGGTCCATCCGCGGTTGTCCGTTCCTCTTCAGAAGCTGCGGATGGCATCCTCGGAGTCATCCGTGTTCTCCAGCTTTACGATCTTCACATCATAGGATACGGTGGGGTTCACTTCCACGGTCACCACATCTCCCACCCGGTGACCCAGCAGGGCTTTTCCCAGGGGGGACTCGTTGGTGATAAGGCCCTCCAGGCTGTTGGCCCGGACGGTAGTGACGATCTTGTAGGTCTCCTGGGAGCCGTCGTCCACGAACTCCACGGTGACGGTGTTGTTGAGACCCACCTCGTCCTCCGCGGAACCGTCGTCGATAACGTTGGCGGTCTTGATCATGCGCTCCAGGTAGCGGATGCGGCTCTCGTTCTGGTTCTTGAACTTCTTGGCCGCATAGTATTCGAAATTCTCCGACAGGTCACCCTGGGCTCTGGCTTCCTTCACGTCCTCCAGGGCTTTGGGGCGAACCTCCAGCTTGCGGTATTCGATCTCCTTCTCCATCTTCTCGATGTCGGATTTGGTCAGCTTATCGTACATGAGTAAACCTCCTAGATCAGTGCCACCACGACCACCACCAGCAGGATCTGCAGGATGGCGAAGCGGAAGACGCACTGGGTGTTGGACCATTCCTTATTCTTGCGCACATGGTCGTGCAGGGGCGTGCGGATGTTCTTCATAATGTGGATCTTGCAGACGCGGATCAGGGTCACCTTCAGCAGACCCAGACCGCCGTCCAGCATCAGCACCAGGCTCAGCAGCAGGTACAGGACCGGGTCACCGCAGAGCAGGGCGGAAATGGCGATCATGAGGCCCATGGCTCTGGAGCCCGCGTCACCCATCATCAGCTTGCTGGGGGTGGCGTTGTACCAGAGGTAAGCCAGGATGCACATGACAAAGAGGATGATCAGGGTTCTGAAATTCTCCGCAGTCCCCAGCTTCTGCATCGCTGCCAGGAAGCCCGTCAGGGTGATGATGGTCAGGGTGCCGGAGAGGCCGTCCACACCGTCGGCGCAGTTGGTCACGTTGATGGCCCCCCAGATCAGGGCGACGGAGCAGAGGGCGAAGAGCCAGATGGGCAGCTGCACATGCAGATGCAGCAGTGCCAGGGTCACATCGCTGCCGTGATTCAATAAGAAGATCCCCGTCACCAGCACCGCAACCGCCAGGTCAAAGAGACCCTTTTTCAGCTCGCCCCAGGGCTTCTCTGCCCGGTCATCCAGGTAACCGGTTGCCATGCATGCCAGGATGGCGATCAGGTAGGCGATGTTCTCCGGGCTGACGGGAGCGAACAGGGCCGCTGCCACCGCGAAGACACCGATGAAAATGATGCCGGCTCCTCTGGGCTTTCCGGCGGATTTCTTCCCGTCCACGGCGAAGTCCCGTCCCCCGTCCCGGGGAAGTTTGTCCATAAGGGCACCGGTCAGAAAGAAGGTGCCGAAGAATGCTGCCAGCATTCCCAAAAGTGTCAAAAGATTCCAATCTTCCAGTATCCAATTCAGCATAAGTCATATCTCCGTTCTATTGGTACATTAACATCTTATTCTAACACATCGTAGCAAGCCCTGCGAGCCGGTGCTATAATGGGGTCATGAAAAAGAACACACTGATCAAGGTAACTCCCATATTGCTCCTCTGTCTGCTGGCCCTGTCCTATCTGCCCCTGGCCATCCTGGGCTTCTACGGGCACCCTGTGGAAGACGATTATTTCTTCGCATATCCCGCTCATGAAGCCATGAAGGGCGGCGGCCTCCTGGCCGCACTGAAGGCAGCAGCACAGGGCGCAGCTCACCAGTATCAGATCTGGCAGGGCACCTACTCCGCCATGTTCTTCATGCACCTGTCCCCCCAGATCTTCGGCGACTGGGCTTATCGCATTTTCCCGGCGATCCATATTGCATTTTTCCTGGGAGGCCTGCTGACTCTGTGCCTGGCTGGAGAAAGATATCTGGGCACCACCCGGTCCCAGTCTCTCTGCCTCTTCTCCATCCTGGGGATCCTGATGCTGGAGGGCATTCCCGTGGCCAGCGACAGTCTCTACTGGTACAACGGTTCCATGTATTACACCGGATATTTCGGCCTGTCCATGTACTTCTTCGCAGCCCTGCTGAGGCTTCAGAAGGACAGCCCCCTGTGGAAGACGGCCCTGCTGTTCCTGCTGGCTCTCTTCATCGGCGGCGGCAATTACGTATCCCTGCTGGCTTTGATCCTATTGGTATTCTTCTACGGTTTGATCCGGGCCCTGCAAAAGGATGCCGCTCTTACCCGGAAGGTGGTCTTCATCTGGTCCGGTCTTTTGATGGGCTTGCTCATCAGCGCAGCGGCTCCCGGCAATGCAGTCCGTCAGGGCCTGTCCTGGAAAGACACTCCCATCAAGGCCATCCTCAAGTCCTTCTACTGGGGCCTGCGCTACTCCGGTTGGTGGGCCGGCATCCCCTGGATCCTGGGCATGATCGCTCTGACGGTGCTCTTTCTGCGGATCCTGCCGGGTTGCAAGCTGACTTTCCGGGCCCCCTGGCTGGTGATCCCGGTGCTCTTCGGCATCTTCTGTTCCATGTCCACCCCCACCCTTTACGCGGAGCATTCCGCCGGCCCTTCCCGGGTCTTTAACCTGAGCTACTACGCCTTCTGGATCATGATGGCAGCCTGCTGGTTCTATCTGCTGGGGGCACTTCGGAAGCTGTCCCTGAGGGAAAGATCCCAGGGTCGGATCGGATCATTTCTGACGTCCCTGTCACAAAAACAGCCTCTGGCCATCCCCCTTGTCCTGATCCTGGTGGGCTTTCTGGCCGCCCGGATCATCCTTCCCTTTTCCGAGACGGTGCATGTTCCGGTACCGGTCCGTGCCCTTCGGGCACTGGTCAGCGGAGAAGCCGCCGACTACGCCGCCCAGGAGCAGGCCAGAATGGAAATCCTTGCCGACCCCACCATCCGGGATGTGGTTTTTGAGCCCTTCCACGTGTCGGAGAACCTGTCCGGACTCCTCTATGCGGGAGACTTCGGAGCCTATGCGGACAGCCCCAACAACCTGGTCTATGCGGCTTATTTCGGTAAAGATTCCCTTTGTGTGGATTATTGAAAAAACCTTTTGACGCGCATGGGATTCTATGATATAGTGTCTGAGTGTGGTCACGAGCCACAGATGGGATCATAGCTCAGCTGGGATGAGCGTCCGCTTGACGTGCGGGAGGTCACAGGTTCGAACCCTGTTGGTCCCACAAGAAAAATCCGAGGAAGAAATTCCTCGGATTTTTTATTTTCAGAGGCGGAAGTTCCTCGGATCTGTATTTTGAAGGGCAGGCAACACAACCCCCGGGCGAATGCCAATGCATTCGCCCGGGGGCTCAAACTAACTCATGACAGGAGGAAGTTCTTCCCCTTTGGTGAGATACAGGGCCTCCACTCGCAGGCCGGAGGCGAAGGCGTAGAGGGTCACCTGGTGCTGGCCCCGGGAGATGTCCGTGCGGACCAAGGGGATCCAACGCCACACATTCTCGGCGCAGAAGCGCCAGATGCGGTTGCCGCCGTTGAGTTCTTCCGCAGGGAAGAAGCTTCCGTCCACACCCACTCCCATGCGGTACTGGACTTCGTTCCGGGTCCAGACCCGGGCCCACAAAGTGTACTGACCGCCGGTCAGGTTCACCCGGTAGCGGAGGCTGGGCGCGCTCTTGTCTTCCTCAAAGCGCTTGCCGGGATGCCGCAGGCACATGCCCAGGCCCGTCTCCCCGTGGGAAGGGCTGTTGCAGATATCCCAATCCCCGTTCTCGGTATAGGCATGGAAGGTATTCCGGAAGGCGGAAGCCGCCTCCACATACACCTTTCCGTCCACTTCCTCAAAAGCCTGCTTTCCGGTGTCCAGGATCTCAGAAGCCGACACGGCTTTTCCAAACTCCTCGGGCCAGACCGTGATATCCGAATCCGGCACGGTGTTGTCGGGATTCCACTCCACCTGCACTCTCTCCCAGTCGGGACAGAAGATCACCGGTCTGGGCTTCAGGTTCCAGGCTTCCGTTCCAAAAATATCACCGCCCATTTCATCCCTGTCGAAAGGCTTCACGGGCTCCACATATCGGGATACGGGAACTCCCAGCTGGTTGGGCAGCCGGTCTTCCGTATAGATCACCATGCGGGAAAATGCAAAGTAAGGATCCAGGGCCCGCACATGAAGCACGTGCTCTCCCTCTGCCAGATCCGGCAGCTGCAGGTACATCCGCTCCACACCGTCCCGGATATTGTTCTGTTCCCAATTGCCCCGGTGCTCGTCATTGGATTTGGTGCTCAGCACCCGCTCCAATCCGTCGTCCACGGCGATGGCCACCCGGATCTGTCCCACGGAATTCAGGGAAGGATACCGGTGGATCTCCAATACGAAGGCACCGCTCCTGGGCAGGCGGAAGGAATAGTCGATGGCAGCGCCGGACTCTCTTGCCTGCACCAGATATCCCTTGTAGCGTCCCGCCCAGGGGATCACCTGCCAGTCGTCCGTCAACACCCCTCCCCCGTAACCTTCCAGGAAGATCCGGCTCTCCCGGCACTCCGGTTCGGGCATCTTCGCCACTCCGGGAACCGGAGGATCTGCCACGGGACAGCAGGCGGGATGCATGGATGTCCGGGGCGGCGGGAAGTCTTCCGGTGTCAGAATTCCATTCCACTTACCCCCGGCCATCTGACCATTGTAATAGTTCAGCAAAGCCCGACGGGCTCTATCAAACTCCAGCGAGTATCTGGTGTTGACCTCCGCCCCTTCCTGATCACAGAGCTTGGCCCGGATGTGGCTGCGGTCTGCAAAGTAGTACATGGCATTGGTATAGTGGGCCGCCAGCACCCGCATCAGCACCAGCTGGAAGAAGGCATCCTTCTCCTCCGCCGGCAGAGCCCGGTAGACACCCAGACACTCTTCCGTCAGCTGCTCATAGAAGTGCATGCGCTCCGCTGCCTCGTCCCCGTAGCCGTACTGGGCGAAGACATCGGAGTCCATCTGCTCCAGCTTCCGGACATTGGTCACCTGGTCGAAGCGGGACAGGTCACTAGCCAGCCGGTTTCCGATGTTGCCGCTGAAGGTCTCGTTCAGCCATCTGCGGAGGAAGAGCATAGTATCCTCGATCTCCTCGTCGGGACGGCCTGCGTTCCATGCCAGATAAGCATAGAAAGAGATCTGCTGCTCCAGGGGTTTCAGGGCACCGAAATTAGTCACCCACAGCTTGCGGATCCCCTGCTCGTAAGCCTTCATCAACTCGTTGGCCGTCTGAGCAAGAGGAATGCTGCAGATGAAGAGATAGGAGCCTCCGGGAGGCGCCCAGTAAGAATTGTGATAATAGAGTCCGTTGCCTCCCTTGCGGATCTTCTCCTTTGCGCCGGGGTAGCGGCGGACATAACCGTAATTGTCGTTGGTCCAGATGAGGGTCAGATCATCCGGCACCTGCAGGCCGTTGTCGTAGAGCTCCAGCACCTCTTTGTAGGGCACGAAGATTTTCATGGTGTCGTGGCCCAGGTGGTCCTTCAGGATCTCCTGCTGGTCGGCCATAACCTGCTCCAGGAGTCCGATGCGGGCCTTGCGAAGCTCCTCTCCCTCCAGATCTTTGAAGGCTCTGGTCTCAAAGCCGGAGTCGTGAATACCCCGCATGCCCAGGGTGTAGCTGACCTCAAAGTCCCGGTTCTGGTGCACGCTCTCGGCCCAGTATTCCTTCAAAATCTCCCGGTTCCGGCCCTCGATGGTGTAGTCGTACTCAACGCCTTCGTAGCCCTTCTTCGCCAGCCAGGGCATCCATTCCCGGTTATTGCTCCGCATCAGCATATCGCAATGGGATGTTCCCACCACGATGCCCATCCGGTTGGCCAGTTCGCCGTTCTCCCGCTTTACGTTAAAGGAATTCACGTGCATGGCGGGCCAGATGTAATTCAGTTTCAACCGCAGCAGCAGCTCGAAGATCTTCTCGTAAGCAAGGACACCGATGGTCTCCTCGTGGAAGTATCCCTTGACCCAGGCCTCCAGCTCTTCCTCATCGTTGATGAAGACGCCCCGATATTCCACCTGGGGCCAGCTGGAATCCTCAAAGAAATCCGGGATCTCCACCTGCTCTTTTGCCCGGACGGGAACGTCCGCAAAGAAGTACCAGGGGCTGACTTCCAGAAAGCGGCGGCAGAATTCGTAGATGCCGTAGATGGTCCCTCTCCGGTCCGCACCCAGGATGAGGATCTCTTCCCCCACCACGCGGATAAAGTAACCCTCCTTGTGCTTGAGGGCGTCATGGATCTTGCCGGACTCCAGATTCCGGTGGTGTTCGATGCTGCCCACCAGAAAATGCCTGCCGGCACTCTCCCCAAAATTCAGTCCTGCGCCCAGCACCTTGTTCAGGTCCGACGCCAGGTTTGCGACGGCGATGCGTACTGCCTCGTCCTCCCCGGGATCCAGCAGGATCCCCAATGTTTCCCCTCTTTGAATCACCATGTCTATTCTGTGCCTTCTTCTTTCTGCTTTTCCGACACGATCGTCAGATCGATCTCATGATTCTCCGGCAAAATACCGTCGTCACACCCCAGTCTCAACACTCTCTTACCCGGTGACAGGGCCGGCAGGATCAGGTCAAAATCCAGGTCTCCCGTCTGCAATACCGGAAGCACGGAGCAGGTCTCGTCCGCCTCCGTCAGAGCCCCCGTAACGTACACTTCATGGGGTGCGGGAGTGACGTGTACATTGGTCTTTGCCAGGAAGCTGACGATGTCCTCGATCTCCTCGTTGGGCGTCAGATCCGAGATCTCCTGAGCCGGATCCCACACCTTCACGTGAAGGATGGACTCGGTGTATGCGGGATAGACTTCTCCCGTGGTAAGTTCCATCCGGGGCCGGAAGACGGTCCGGGGGATGGGATATTGCTTGGTGGGAACGTCGTAATGGTAGCCCGTAGAGGAATCCGCCACCGTGGGATACTCGTAGAAGGAATCCCGGGGCGTGCCGGGTGCCGGGGCTTCCACCACCACCTTCCGGACCTTCTGATCCGGGGTCAGGGTCAGGCCCTCAACGGTCGTGGTAAAGTAGGGCTGGTCCGGGACCATCTCCGCGTTGGTGTGCCGCTTGAAGCGGTTCTCCACCAGCACGATCTCATTGTGCAGGTCCCCGTTCTCAAAGTCGGCTCCCTTGTCGTCCGTATGTCCCTTCACACGCTCCAGGACCACGTCTTTGGCATCGTCCAGCACCAGGAAAGGCCGCTCGTCCGCCAGATAGGTCCGGCAGTTCAGGTTCCGGACTTTCAATCCTTCCACGTGCCGGGCATACATGCCGTAGGCAGGCAGGATGCCCCAGTCCTCCGGTTCGGGATAGGCATCCACGCACTCGGGGACATTAAAGGGATCCGGGATCCAGCTTCCGTCCTCCGGGTTGTAGCGAACTCTGGGAAGCAGGGCTTCGTTCTTCGCAAAAAAGCTGTTGGCCAGCCAGGGCAGACTCTGAACTCTGGTGGCAGACCCGCTCTGGGAATAAGCCCAGAGGGTGTTGAGCTGGCGCTGCTCCGTGGCCATTTCCATAGTAATGCCGCCCCGGTATTCCACCGTGACTTCATGCATTTCCACATTGCGGATGGGACTGTCCGTCAGCCCCATAAGGATGATAGGATAGCGGGGATCTGCATTGAAGATCCTCACCTTGCGGATCATGATGTTATAGGCCGATGCCAGCCGGTCCGAACCCACGGCATTGGCCCGCAGGAAAGGCGACTCCGCCGGATCCTCTCCCAGTCCGTTGGCCGGATTGCTGTGGCAGGGCTGCTGGTCGCTGACCACGTGAAAGCGGGACATGTTGTCCACGGTGACTTCCCTGCTGCGATTGTAGGCAGGCTGGTAGCGTCCGGGAGGGAAGGAACCGTATTCCTCCCCCTTGGGGAAGATCCACTCCGGATGGTCCAATCTGACATTGATGTCGTTTCCGATGCCGGTTCCGGAGTGCAGACCGGTGACAGGATGCCGTCCCCGATCTCCTACCCGGATGAAGATGGGGCTGGAACTCACGTCCTGCATATCGCAGTATTCCAGGGTGATATCGTGGATGGGGGCGCAGTCCACCGTCTCCAGAGCGAAGCCTCTGCACCTGCGGAAGCGGGTTCTCCGTACCGTCACGGTGTGACAGCCACCGGTACTCTCGGTACCGAATTTCATCCGTCCCGTGGGGCCGCCCCGGTCGTCCGCAACCACCTTGGAGGTCTTAAAGGTTCCGTCGATAACGCTGCCCGCGTCGTATCCGAAGACCGTGCACTCCTCGATGAGGACATTCTCCGTGGGCTTCAGATAGCCGCCGCCCATGGAGGCCTTCAGCACGACGGCATCGTCCGTCAATGTATTAAAGGTGCAGTGGCGCACCGTCACGTCCTTGCAGGCGTCGATGTCCAGGCCGTCCCGGTTGGTGTCCACCATCAGGTGTTCCATATAGAGGTTGTCCACGCAGGTGGCCAGGATGGCGAAGTGGCCGCCGATGAGGATGGAGAATCCTTCCAGCAGGACGTTCTTACAGCGGACCAGGGCGATGGCCTTGTTGCCGAACCAGGTGCCGTCATGGCCGGGCATCTCCCGGTCCGGAGTATCATTGCAATCCGCTCCCGACAGGACAAAATCCACCACTCCCGTCTCGGGATCGATGTATCTGCCATCGATACGCCCCGGTCCCGTGATGCGGACGTTCTCCGCGTCATGGGCATAGAAGAGGCTGTTGGCAAAGTAGGTATGTCCCCCATCCTGGATCCCCTTGCAGCGGTTGACTTCCGGAGGCAGATAATTGCCCCCGTCCAGCTCCGGTCTTCCGGCACGGAGTACCGTCCCCTGGGAAAAGAGGATGGTGACATTGCTCCGGAGTTCGATGGTGTAGACGCAGAACTCCCCGGGAGGAAGCTGTACGCAGCCGCCGCCCTCTTCGGAGGTCTCCCGGATGAGTTTGTTCAGGATCTCCGTATTCTCCGCTCCGTTGCACAGGGAAGAGAGCCCCGCGGTACCGGCGCTCTTCATGTTTCGGTAATGGGATACAAAGGAAGCCTGGGAAAGATCAGAACCTGTTGCGATTTGCATATGAATAATCTCCTAAAAAAATATTATATCCCATTTTTTCAGACAGAACTACTGATTTTTACTGAATCGCAAGGAAAAATCGAAGCTAAAAAAACATGCGAAAAGGGGAGCCATTCTCTCGAATGACTCCCCCGGATGTCAGTTCTTCATGTCCCCCCGTTTACACGGAAGCAATATTACTTAGGCAGCTTGGTGGAGTTGCCATCCTGGTATGCCTGCAGTCTCTCAGCTGCGATCTCGGCATATCCGGCATCAGCGTACTCCTGTGCCAGCTGGTCGTACAGAGCGTCGAACTCTTCAGGAGCGCACATGGTAAGCTTGTCTCTTGCTACGGTGTACTTCTCAAGCAGAGTTGCCTGATACTCAGCTACTGCATCGATAGCAACTGCGAAGTTACAATCGGAAACTGCATAGCCTGCGTTTGCGATATCAACCTGGCCGTAGTAGCTCTTGATGATGTCGTCGGTGAAGTCCTGAGGAAGGTCATGAGGGGTGTTTGCATAGATCACATCCTCGATGGTTCCTGCGGTTCTAGCCTCGATAACGATGCACCAGTAGTCCTTGCTGTTGTTGAAGCCCTGCTTGCAGTCTCCGGAGTAATCAGCAACGGGAACGGGAAGTCCATCCTCGCCGTAGTTGAAGTTCTCGCCTTCGATACCCCACTGGAAGGTGAAGAGGTTCTCGGGCTGGCTCAGCCACTCCATGTACATCCATGCAGCCTTAACCTCATCATCGGTAGCGGTGCTGGAGAAGGATACCATCATACCGAAGGGGTTGTTCGCACGGAATGCGGGAGTAGTGCCGCCTTCGGGATCGGAAACGTTAGCAGATACTCTGACAGCCAGCTTGCCGTCGGGGTTGTTGTCATAGAAAGCGGTGAGGAAGTCCATGGAACCGGAGATGTATCCGGACCAGCCAAGGGCCTTGCCGTTTACGAAGTCAGCCTTTGCGGTCTCAGCATCGACGGTGTAGTACTCAGGATTGATGAGGCCCAGGTTGTACTGCTCGTTTACTCTCTTCAGGAGAGCCTTGTTTGCATAGTTGCCAAGTGCAGGGATCGCATAGTCGCCGTATACAGCCCAATCTTCCTCATCCAGAGGGAAGGTACGGTATGCATAGTTCTGGTCAACGCCTGCGCCGGATACCATGGATCCGCCCAGAGGATAATCGCAGATGCCTTCGCTCTTCAGCTTCAGCAGCATCTCCTTCTCCTCAGCCCAGGTGGAAGGATACTCGCTGTAGCCGATCTGCTCCAGCCAATCCTGGCGATAGAAGCTTACCCAGGTGTAGTTGGTGTTGTAGAAAGGTCTCTCAGCCAGTACGAAGTAGGTCTCGCCGCCCAGATCGGTGTAGCCCAGCTGGTCGTTCTTAACCATGTTTGCGTAGTAGGTAGGAGCAACAGCCTTGAAGTCTTCGATATCGAAGGTTCTCAGATAGCCGTCGGAAGCCCACTGTGCCTGCTTGGGAAAGTCATACTCCATCAGGACGGTAGGAAGATCCTCAGCTGCTGCCAGCAGTGCATAGCTGGTCAGAACGTCGGAACGGGTAATGGGAACATACTCAACAGTGATGTTGTTGGGATCACCGAAGTTCTCCTGTACCCACTTGGTCCAGTAGTTGTTGGAAACATCGGGAACACCCTCTGCGCCTCTGTCATATACAGGGATCTTCAGAGTAACGTTCTCTGCGAATGCACCGGTCTCTGCGGGAGCCTCAGTCTCAGTCTTGGTCTCGGTCTCGGTCTTGGTCTCGGTGCTTGCGGTGGTGCTCTCCTCCTTGGTTGCGGGAGCGGATGCTGCAGGCTCTTCGCTGCTTCCGCATCCGGTCAGCATGCTCATTGCCATTGCGCCGGTCAGCACTGCGGCAAGAGTCTTCTGAAGGACATTCTTCTTCATAATCTTTCCTCCTTAAGTGTTATGAAAAACAATTTCTATAGTTTGGTCCCGTTGCCGGGAAACTATCGGGGGTTAAGTGTCATCATCCCTTGACGGCGCCGATCATGGTGCCCTTTACGAAATACTTCTGCAGGAAAGGATAGATGCAGATGATGGGGATGGTGACGAACATGATGCAGGCTGCCTGGAGTACCTCGGGGGTACTGGTCACGGCGGAAGCCTCGGACAGGGTTGCGGTCTGCGCATCCGCTGCGGAAGACACCAGCTGGGACAGCTTGTATTGAGCCATCTTCAGGTTCTCGGACTTGATGTAGTACTTGTTGTCCGCATATGCATTCCAGCGGCCCACTGCATAGAAGAGAGACAGGGTTGCCAGAATGGGCTTGGACAGAGGCAGGACGATCCGGAAGAGGATCTGGAAGTTAGTGGCTCCGTCCAGGAAGGCGGATTCCTCAAGGGAGTCCGGGATGTTAGCCTGGAAGTTGGTCTTCATGATCAACATGTTGTAAGGCGAGTAGATCAGGGGCAGGATCAGGACCCACATGGTGTTCAGCAGGTGCAGATCCTTCATCAGCAGGTAAGCAGGGATCAGACCGGCGCCGAAGTACATGGGGAACATCAGCAGGAAGGTGAATACCAGTCTTCCCTTCAGGCGCTTCTTGGAAAGAGGATATGCCGCACAGGTGCAGGCTACCATTCCCAGAAGGGTGAACAGCAGGGTGACGAACACGCTGTAAAAGAAGGAACGCACCAGGGATCCGTCGCTGAAGATGGATGCGTATGCATCGAAGGTCAGCTGCTTGGGCCAGAAGAAAACCTGCTTGGCCAGGACCATGGAGTTGCTGGATATGGACTTTGCAAGTAAATGGACAAAGGGCAGGATGCAGGTCAGGCACAGGATCACGATGATGGCCATCATGACAAAATCACTGACCCGGAACTTGTTTATGGCACGGCTTCCGTCGGATACGCCGTTCTCTTCGAAATCTCTTTCTTTCTTGCTCATCTCTCTGATCAATCCTTTTCTCTCAGTCTTACAGCAGACCGTCTTCTCCCAGTCTCTTGGCGAACTTGTCCGCCGCCACAACCAGGATCAGTCCCACGATGGACTGGAAGAGGCCTACCACGGTTGCCTGGCTGAACTTGGAACCTGCCAGACCTTTTTCGTAGATGTAAACCGCCAGCTGATACTGGAAGTCTCGAACCTGTGAGTTATAGAAGGAATCCAGACGCTCGTAGTTACTTCCCATCAGACGTCCCAGATTCATGATCAGCAGGGTGACCACCGTTCCCTTGATGCCGGGGAGGGTGATGTGCCACATTCTCTGCCAACGGTTGGCACCGT
>JAEEGL015057886.1_pt1 | contig 14239 bp, 14 predicted proteins | sample 9134231 | NCBI WGS metagenome assembly JAEEGL01 (sample SAMN16246548, study PRJNA631951) | gut metagenome | biome: gut microbiome; feature: rumen; material: fiber-attached | host: Bos | place: Iran: Karaj | collected 2018-10 | reverse complement strand
TCCTGTATTCATCGGTAACTCGTTCAGACCAGGCTAGGCGGCTCGCTCCTGCGTCGTTTCCTGCCAGTCCCCAGAGATTCGGGCGGAAATCAATGTCCAGGATGCATTTCAGACCGAACTTTTTCGCACTTTCAAGAATCTTCATGGTAGCCGCACGGACCCCCTCCTGGGAAAGGTGTATGCCCGTGACGAGCACGGCCTTGGACTGCGCCAGGTAATCGGGGTCGATGTCTTCGGGGCGCAGCCCCATGTCGGCGCAGTCGACGCGGTACTGGATAAGCGGAAAGTCGTCCTTCCCGCGGATGCTCAGGATGACCATGGCGGTCAGCCTGGAAGGATCCGTCTTGACATGGCTGATGTCCACGCCTTCGCTGGCGAGCTGCCATTTGATGTAGTCGCCGTTGCCCTCTTTGCCGACGCCCGTGATGGCGCCGACCCTGAGGCCCAGGCGAGACGTGCCTATGGCGATGTTCATGGGGCTCCCGCCGACGGATTTGGTGAAGGTCATGGCCCTGTGGATGGGCACGCCGAACTCGCCGCTGTACATGTCCACGCAGGAGCGTCCGATGCAGATCAGGTCAAATTTCTTGTCAGGCATTGTGGTGTCCTCGCTGAGATCACATCCCTAAAAGATGTGGTAGGATCAAGGGGATGTTCTGGAAACAGATGAGCAGGCAGATAAAGGAGATGATGAGGATCATGTACGGGAACGCTCCCTTGGCAACGCGCTCGAAGGAAATCCCGGACAGGTTTTGGGCGATGAAAAGGTTGACCCCGAGAGGCGGGGAAAGCATGGCGACCTCGTTCGTGATCACCCAGAATATGCCGAAAAACACGGGATCGATGCCGACTTTCAGGACCAGGGGCAGGAATATGGGCGCCAAAATGACGATGGTCGCCAGCGTTTCCATGAACATGCCGAGGAAGAGCAGGAGGAGCCCTATGAGAATCAGGATGACATAGGGGTTGTCTGTCAGGGTGATCATCCAGTTGGCAAGCATGTGCGGGATGCGCTCCATGGTCAGGATGCGGCCGAACAGCGTGGACACCCCGAGCACTATGATGATGCTGCCCGCGGAAACGTTGGTCATTTTAATCGCTTCCCAGATCTGCGGGAGCCTGAGTTCGCGGTTGATGAACACGCCGACGAAGAGCGAATAGAAGATGGCTATGACAGCGGCCTCTGTGGGCGTGCAGATGCCCGCGTAGATGCCGCCCAGGATGATGACCGGGGCCATCAGCGCGAAAAAGCTGCTTTTGAACTGCGCCCAGAAATTTTTGTTTTTATCGGCCTCCACGCTGCCGGTAAATCCGGAGCGCACAGCGAGGAAGTAGGCCATCGCCATCATCATCCCGCCCAGGATGAAACCGGGAAGGAAACCGGCCGTGAAGAGCGTGGATATGGATGTGCTGGCGATGATGCCGTAAATGATCATGGGGTTGCTGGGAGGGATGAGGATCCCCAGGGTCCCCCCCGTTGCGCAGACGCCGGCGGCATATTCCGGGGTATATCCCCGCTTGATCATGGTGGGGATCATGATGGAGCCCATGGCGGCGACCGTTCCGGGCCCGGAACCTATCATGGCGGCGAAAAAAAGGCAGCCGAGGATGGTCGTGATGCCCAGCCCGCCGCGGATGCGGCCGACGAAGAACTGCGCCATGTCGACGATCTGCCGCGCCATGCCTCCCTTTTCCATGAGCGCTCCGGCAAAGATGAAGCCGACGACAGCCAGCAGGGGGAACATGTCCATGACCTTGAACATGTCCAGGGCGACGATGCGCATGGGGATCGGAGTGAACATGAGCGCCGCGATGGATGCCGCGCCGAGGGAAACGAAGATAGGGCAGCCCAGGACGAGGCAGACCGCCATGACGATCCATAACACGCTGTCTGCAGACATATGTCCCTCCTAGTTTTCGAGAACGGAAATCGTCCCGCGGAAGTGCCTGAACCAGCGCTGGAAAATACGGAACGTGATGAGGCAGAAGGCGATGGGCGTGCTGACATACACAAAGCGCATGTCAAGGAGCATCGCGCCGGAAAGCATCGGGCGGGTCGCCATGCTCTGGATGAGCTTGAATCCCTGGATGATGACGACGCTGTTGAATATGATCCAGACGATGTCCGATGCCATCAGAAGGAGCAGCTGCACCGTGCGGGGCATGAGGCGGATATGCGCTGTCACGCGGATATGCGCGCCCTTCAGGGCGACGAGGCTGGCGGCGAAATAAACGAGGTAGAGGAACATGAACCGGCACAATTCCTCGGACATGGTCAGCCCGTACCCGAAAATGAAGCGTATGATGACCTGCGCAAAAAGCATGGTCATGATGCAGACGAGGAGAAAGCCGCAAACGACGTCCTCAAAATTTCTGTCCAGCCATTTCAGAATGCTCATGTCCAACCTTCCTTTCCATGGCGCGAAAATGTGTTGGTCGAGCGAGGCGGCAGCGCAGGGCCGCCGCCTCGTGAAAACGGATGTCAAAGGTCAGCGGGGAAGTTCGCGGCCGAGAGTCTTCATGAACGCCTCGACTATGGCAAGATTCTTGATCTGTCCGTAGAACGTGGGCCAGGTGCTCATGGCGCGCTTCATCCACTCATCCTCGTCTGCGGGAACGCCGCAGAAGACCATGCCTTTCTCCTTGAGGAATTCGCGCGAGGCGCTTTCCTGCTTTTCAAGGATGGAGCGCATCTCCACGGTCACCTCGCGACCTGCCTTGATCAGGACGTCCCGCACGTCCTTGGGGAGGGAACGCAGCCATTCCGCGTTGACGACAAGGGGACCCGTCCAGAGCTTGTAATGGGGCTCGGTGATGTATTTCTGGATCTCATAAAAACGGTTCGTGGCGATGGAGACGAGAGGGTTGTCCTGCCCGTCGACGACTTTCTGCTGGACGGCATTGAAGGTCTCGTCCCATGCGAGCGGCACAGGCTCGGTGCCCCATGACTTGTAGGTGCCGATCATCTGGGGGTTGTTGGGCGTGCGGATCTTCACGTTGGCAAGGTCGGACAGCTTGGTGATGGGCTGCTTGCTGTTGGTGATGAAGCGGAAACCCTGGGAATGCCAGACGAGGGCGATGTTGCCGCTTTCCTTTTCCATGTTCTGGTTGATGAGATCCCAGTTCTGGTCGACGCATTTATCGAACTCTTCCACGGACTTGAAAATATAGGGAAGATCGAATGCCCCGAGGGACGGCGCGAAGACGGAAGCGTTGTTGACGGCAAGGATGCACATCTGGATGACGCCCTGCTGCACGTCCTGGAACGCTCTGTCCTCAGAGCCGAGCTGACCGGCGGGAAATTCCTGGATCTCGATCCTGTCTTTCCCAAGGGCGCCCTCGACCTTCTGCTTCAAGAGGAGGACCTGGGTGTGGTAGGGATCCAGATCGGAAGGCGTATTGCTGTGGCTCAGGCGCACGACGATCTTGTCGGCTGCCTGTGCGGGCGCAGCAGTGACCACGGCTCCCGTCACCAGGGACAGGGCCAACAGGGCAACAGAGAGAATACGCATAAAAGCCTCGCTGTTTAAAGGTTGCTAAGGATATTTGTTTCTTACAGGAAGTTAAGTTTTTTTGTCAACAAAGCTTTGATTATTTGACATGAAAATAACATTTTTTTTCTTTCGGTTTTTGGTGTGATATCAAAAATAAAAATAAATCGATATATTATGCATGAAAGATATTTTCCCATGCCTGAAAACTGTCAAAAAATTCACAAAAAGTTGTATAACATGGCGTATAAGCAAGAAATATCTGTCGGCGACATGGAGGATTCGGAGCATCCAAACGATGCGGCGGGGAGTCAGCAAAACAGCAGTTGCCAACGGCATGCAGCAGACATTGCCAAAACGCCTGCAGTGTGGCATCGTACACAGATTCGCGGCAGGGTGGAACATTCGGCCCGTTCCGCATGGAGGACTCTCTCATGTTTCAGGCAACGCTTCTCTGGGGCATCCCTTCCCTCATCGCCTTCTTCCTGTCCATCGCCGCCCTGTTCACCACCAGGGTCTACCCCGCGCGGCCGGAACGAAAAACCAAAATGGCCGGATTCCTTTTCTGGATGATCGTCTCCTGGGCGCTCTCCGGCATCGGCAACATGCTTCAATACGGGTTCGAAGGGCGCGCCTTTTCCTGGCAGGCCCTGCTGTTCACGCTGTTCTTCTCCGCAAGTGCCGTCATCATGTACGTCAAAGCGAACAAGCCCGCAGCCTGACACGCACCGGGCGGCTGCCCGCCATTGCCTCATTCTGCGGATCAGCCTATAGTGCAAGGCGGAGAACGCCCATGGAACATACTTTTCTTCTTGCCGTGCCCCGCATGCATCCGCCCCTCCCCCCCATGCCGCAGGGCTGCCTGAGTTTTTGGCCCGGACTTCCGGGCATGCCCCCGGACGCATGGCAGCCCGATCTGCCATGGAAGGGACAGGCGGCCTCCGCCTGCCTGGCCGAATTTGAACGCGCCGTGCGCGATGGCACCAGCGGAACGCCCGTGCATACGCTCCGCATCGGACAAAGCGACGGCGGAATTTCCCCAGCGGAAGTGAAAGCGCTTGAGGAACTTGTCGGCGCGCCTGCAGGGGCTGCGCCGGCCGCTCTGCGCCGGAACGCCCAGCAGACGCTGATCCTGGCATGGCTCAGGGAACGGCAGTCTCTGGAGATCGCCCGGCTGGAAGCCGACATCAACGGCAAGCGCTCCATGCTGAACGCCCTGATATCCGGAAAGCGCAGCGTCGTTCCCCCGGCAGCCGGCAAGAGCGAGACCGCCCTGCCCGCCTGGCGCGGATCCCTGGCCGCCATGCTCGCCTTCCTGCCTGACATGCCATCCCCCTGCGCGTTTTTCGTGAACTGCCGGGAGATGGCTGAGGAACTGGCGGAACGGGGATCCCTGCACGGGGACCGTCCGATCCCCGGCTGCACGGTCAGGGCATTGGGCGTGCCGGAACTGGCCGAGCTTTGCGGGCGCGCGGCATTCCACAGGCTGCGCGATGCGCTGTCCGAAGACCAATGGAGGCGCAGTATCGGGATCGTCATCCCCGCGCAGGAAGGGAGCCCTTCATGAGCTACATGGACGCAGCGGCTCTCGAAGCATGGTTCCGGACGCTTTACGGAGGCTGCCCGCGGGGGATCATCTTCGACTGTGACGGCGTGGTCATCGATTCCCGAGAGGCGAACATCGCCTATTATAATTTTTTAAGGAAGCATGTCGGGCTGCCCGACCTTGCTCCCGAGCAGGAAGATTTCGTGCAGGCGGCCACGGTCAGCCAGGCCCTGGCCGCCATCATCCCCAGCGCCCTGCGGCCCCTGCTGCGGGATGCTGGCAGGCAGGTCTCCTACGAGCGGGACATCCTTCCGCGCATCACGTGCTTTCCGGGACTGCATGGAATGCTGGAACAGTGCAGGCGTATCGGACTGCGCACGGGCATGGCGACCAACCGCACGGACGGCATGGAAGCACTGCTCAGCCAGTGCCGCCTTCACGGCTGCTTCGATCCCGTCGTGCTCGCCTGTGATGTGCCGCGCCCCAAGCCAGCTCCCGATGGAGCCCTGCTCATCGCCTCCCGCTGGAACGAAGACCCCTCGCGCCTGCTGTTCATCGGCGACAGCGCCTCCGACAAGGGAGCGGCAGAAGGAGCGGGCATCCCCTTCCTAGCCTTTCAGACGCAGGGGCTCGCCGAGCATTGCATCGCAGGTTTTGCGGAACTCAACGCCATTTTGTGCTCACTGGCACACACTGTGCCGCAACACTTTACAGATGCGGATTTATAGTTTAGATATGCCGCGGTCCGGTATTTCTTGCCGGCAGGAGGTAACGTGAGACCTGAAGATTTGGATTATTTCCGCGGCCTTCTCAACCAGATGCTGGCCGAGGCGCAACATAATGGGGATTCCACGCTGGAAGAGTTGACGGATTCCCAGACCACCTACGCCGATCCTTCCGACCGCGCCACAGCGGAAACGGACCGATCCTTCACGCTGCGGATCCGCGACAGGGAACGCAAGCTCATCACCAAGATCCAGGCTGCCCTGAAGCGCATAGACAACGGCGAATACGGCATTTGCGCCGAATGCGGCGAGGAGATATCCCTCGCCAGGCTCAAGGCGCGTCCCGTGACCACCCTTTGCGTCGCCTGCAAGGCGCGTCAGGAAGAAGGCGAAGCCATACACGGCAACTGATTCCATGGATGCGCACCTTTTCAGGCGCTTCTGCGATGCTATCCTGCCCGGGCTCGCCGGGGCGCGCATGGAAAAGATACACGCCCCGGCGGACGACATCATGTGTTTCAGCCTGTTTGGCGGGCGCACGGGAGAGCGCAGGCGCTGCCTGATCCTCAGGCACGGCCGCCAGCATCCCTTCTTCTTCATGGCCGAACGCCATGTCCCCGTCAATGCCCAGCCTCCGTCCCATGTCATGCGTCTGCGCAAGCACCTTTCGGGAAAGCGCGTGGAAAACGCAGTCTGCGAGTGGACGGAGCGCCGCCTGTGGCTGGGCTTTTCCGGCGGCGCGGCATGGCTTAAGCTCGACCTGCGTGAGGGGGCTTCTCTTTCCTTCGATGCTCCGGCGCCCTTTGACGATCCCCCCTGGCCGGACCCCGCTGACCTGCGGGAACCTCTGGACCAGTGGCGGGCATGGGCAGTGCTCACCCCGGCGCTCCGCCGCCGCCTTGCAGCCATGGATCACGAAGAAGCGGCGGCCCTGCTCGTTGACCTGAGCATGGGCGGCGGCGACGTCTTCCTGTACGAAAACGATGGCCAATGCTCCGTTTCGGCATGGCCGATGCCTGCATTGACCGAGGAAGGCTGGCGGGAGACCGTTTTTTCCGACCCTGTCGCGGCCATGGAAAAAGCCGGGGAGCAGGTCGTTTTCCGTGATCTGGCGCAGCGTTCCAGGCAAAACGCTGCCAAACCGTTCCTCGCGGAAAGCGCCAGGCTGGACAGGCTGCTCAAAAAGCTCGATGGCGAAGAACTCCGCCTCACCGCCATGCTGGAAATGCAAAAGGCCGCGCTGCTGCTGCAAAGCCAGCTCTATCTCTTCGATAAGGACGCGCACCTGAGATCCGTCAGACTGCGCGGAGAGGAAGGAGACATCATCCTGCCCCTTGATGAGAAGCGCACGCTGCGCGAAAACATGGCAGAGCTTTTCCACCAGGCGGGACGCGGGAAACGCGGTCTGGTGCATCTTGCCAGGCGCCGCGATTCCGTTCTCAAGGAAAAAACACGCGCGGAACAGGCCGTCCTCGGCATGAGCGCCTCTGTTTCCGGCGCCATGCCCCAGGGGGCTCCCGCCGCGATCAGGACGCGCGTTCTTCCCGCAGGCATGCCTCCCCAGGTGCAGGCCTTCCGCAGCAGCGACGGATTCCTCATGCTGCGCGGGCGCAGCGCCAAAGGGAATGCGCTGGCGCTCAAAATGGCCGCACCCCACGACTACTGGCTGCATACGGCAGAAGGACCGAGCGCACACGTGATCATCCGGCGCGACCATGCGGCGCACGCCGTCCCGCCCCGCACCCTGCGCGAAGCCGGGATCCTTGCCGCGCTCAAAAGCTGGCAAAAAGACCAGGGGAGCGCACTCATCCAGTATTCGCTGGCAAAATTCATCCACCCCATGAAAAACGCCCAGGCCGGCATGGTGCGCATCGATGGCAGCGAGGGCAGTTTCACCGTGGACCTTGACCGGGATCTGGAAAGCAAGCTGGAAAAAAGCTGACTCGCCCTTATGCCCGCAGGCAGGCATGCGTTCTCAAAGGACGGATCCCTCCCCGTTATCCTCAGGTGACAGGCAGAAGATCCAGCAGCCCGCTTATGGCGCATCGAGCAGCCCGGCGGCGGACCTCCTGCCGGCTGCCCGGGAAACGGAACATGCGGGCATGGACATCTCCCCGCAGCGCCCATCCTATCCATACAGTGCCCACGGGCTTTTCGTCCGTACCGCCTCCGGGTCCGGCCACGCCGCTCACGGCCATGGCAACGTCCGCGCCGGCCGCGGCGCCTGCTCCAAGCGCCATTTGGCGCACCACCGGTCCGCTCACTGCTCCGCAGGACTCCAGAACGTCCCGGCGCACGCCCAGCAGATGCTCCTTGACGTCATTGGCATAGGAGATGACGCCCCCGGCATACCATGCGGAAGAGCCGGGCACGGCGGTGAGCATGGCGCCGATCATGCCGCCCGTGCAGGATTCCGCGGTCGCGCAGCGCAGGCCGCGCCTGAGCAGTTCCCGCCCCAGGAGCGATACGAGTTCATCTTGTTCTCCGAACATACGGCTTCCTCAATACGTGAGAAGGGCATCGGGATCGTCCCGGACCAGTGCGGCGGAGGCCGCGCCCAACAGCCCGGCGCGGCTGTTCATGTTCAGCGCCAGGGGGATGTCTTCCAAAACACGGGGAGCGGCTTCGCCCCGGCGCAAAAATTCCCGCAGGAATTCCGGATGGCGCACAAGGCAGGGGCTCCGCCCCGCGACCCCGCCCGTGAGCACGATGGCGCATGGCAGAAGGAAATACGCCGCCATGCGGCAAAAACGTCCGTAGAAGCGTGCGAAAAGGCGGCAGCAATCCGAATCGGCAAAGCTCCCGGCGGCAGTGAACTCTTCAGGAGGTGACAGCTTGCCGGTAAGATGCTCATGAAGCAACGCCAGTCCCCTGCCCGAAAGCACCTGCTCAGCCGTGACGGCGGATGTTCCGCCTCGTTCCGCCATGAACGCGGCGAATGCCCGTTCCTCCCCGCCATGGAACGGGAAAGGAGCATGCCCCGCTTCCGAAGGCAGGACGTTCATCCTCCCGCGTCCATCAAAAGTCAGCCATGCCGCGCCCAGGCCGGTACCCGCGCCCAGGATCGCCATGGGGCGCTTTTCCTTCCCGCCGAGGGCATCCGCGAGCGCGGTTCCGGCATCGCCGCGCAACGGCTCCCAAAAACGTCTCTCCCCTGCAAGGCAGCCCCGGGCCTGCGCCTCGAAATCGTTCATCAGCAACACGCGCGCACCGGGAAAAAACGATGAGGCCACATCGGCGTCCGCCACGCAGCGGACATTCGTCATGCGTATCCTGCCGCCGGTCACGGCTCCTGCTGCTGCCAGGGAAACGACATCGGCATCCTTGAGATCATCCGTTCCGCCGGGCCACTGCGACACCACGCTCCGCAGCAATCCCGCAAAATCATGCGCTCCGGACGGAAGATCAAGGGATGTCTTTTCCTCAAGCGCACCGGCCTTTTCGCTGTACAGGGCGAATCTGCTGTGCGTCCCGCCCAGATCGGCAGCCAGTATGATCATGGAGAACCTCCTTATCGCCGCGCCCTGAAGGGATATGCGATCGCCTGTCAGGAAAAATGGTCAAAGCCGGCATCCTCCGCGATGACCCCATTCAGCCTTACGCTCCCGGGACGCGCCGTGCCAAGCTTCGTGACGGGATGGCCGCAGGCCGCCATCCATCGTTCCATCTCTGTCCATCTCTCCGCAGGACACGTGCCGGCAAGCGCGTAATCCTCGCCGCCGAGATAGGCAAAAAGGGAGGGCTCGAGCCCGCGGACCGCACAAAAGCGCAGCACTTCCTCATGGAGCATGCTACCTCCGAGAAAGAGCTCGGCGCCAAGTCCCGTGCGCCCGCTGTCCAGCAGGCGCGGAAGGTCGCGCGCCAGCCCGTCTGAAACATCCATCAGCCCCACCCTGTCGCCAAGCCTGCGGGACGCGCAAAAGCGCGCAAGTTCCATCCCCGCGGCGGCCAGGGGCATGGGACGCAGATGCCGGCGGCAGCATGCGGGCCATTCCCGCTTCGCCAGCTCCACGCCCTCAGCCCTCCCGCCCGCTTCTTCCAGCACCGCCAGCCCGGCACGGGCAAGCCCAAGACCGCCGCACGCGAAAACGACGTCGCCCGCGCCTGCCGCCCCGCGCCTCAGGCCTGTCGGCAGGTCTTCGGGCAGTCTGCCCCAGGCGGTCACGCATACGGACTGCGCAGGGGCCCGGCTCAGGTCCCCCCCGGAAACAGCAAGGCCAAAGGCATCCGCGATCTCCTTCATGCCTTCGCAAAAGCCGCGTATCCAGGTCTCATCCTCGTCGCCGGTGAGCGTCAGCCGCAGGGAGACCCCTTCGGGACGTGCCCCGGCCGCGCCGATGTCGCTGACATTCACCGCCAGCGACTTGTAGCCGATGTCCCGCGCGCAAAAGTAGCTGCGGCGGTAGTGGGAATCTTCGGCGAAGATATCCGTGCTCATGGCGATATTGCCCCCGGCGCGCAGCACGGCGCAATCGTCGCCCCTGCCCAGGAGCAGCGAGGGATGCTCCCGCGGAAAATAGCTGTCTATGACAGCGAGTATGCCCGATTCGCTCAAGGACATGAGCTACTCCATCTCGAGATAGTCGCCGATAATCACTTTGAGGCCGAAACCCGGAAAATTGACCCTGTATCTGTCCGGCGGAAGTTCCTCGACGATCTTGCCCCTGCCGAACACCTTGTGCCGGCAAAATCCCAGCTTTCCGTGATCGGCCGGCTTTTTCGCGATGCTTGCCGGCATGCGTTCCGCAGCGGATGGGCCCAGAAGACCAGGCATCACGGAAGGGATCCCTCCGCGTCGGCTGACGCCGCCGTAACCTTCAACGATCTCATCGTAAAGGCGCGGGGGGAGTTCCCTCACGAACGGGCTGGGAGATGCGGGTTCGAGCCCTCCATACATCCTGTTGAAAATGTTGGATGGAGAAAACAGGTCCAGCGTGTCCTTTGCCCGCGTGCAGGCCACGTACATCAGGCGGCGCTCCTCCTCGAAATCCTCTTCCCGCACCATGGCATGGCGTGAGGGGAAGCGTTCTTCCACCAGGTCCAGTATCAGCACGGCGGACCATTCCAACCCCTTGGCGGAATGCACCGTGGAAAGGACGACGCAGGGCTTTCCTCCTGATCCCGGCTCTTCCTCCGGCTGGTCAAGGGAGACGTCTGCCACGAAGGACTGCAAGTCAGCGTAGGGCAAGGCCATGGCGGAAAGAGCCTCAAGCCCCTGCGCCCTGCGCGGCCAGTCATCGGGAAACAGCGCTTCCATGATCGGCTGATACGCATCCTTCACCCTGGCGAGCGCCTTCCCGGGAGCCTCATGCGAAGCACGGAGATCGTCCACGAGCGCGACATGCTCCAGGAAATCGGGCCAGCGGCCGGACGCTTTTTTCAGTCCCTGCATATCACCGCCTGAGGCAATCTCAAAAAGCCGGCGCGCCGTCTTGGGGCCAATGCCCCTGGAAAGGGCGGCGATACGCTCGAACGAGACCAGGTCCAGGGGATTGACCGCCAAGCGCAGGAAGGCCAGCACGTCCTTGACATGAGCGGCTTCGGCATAGCGCAGCCCGCCGTATTTGCGGAAGGGAATGCCCCGCTTGTTCAGCTCCAGTTCCAGATGGTACGACTGATAGCCGGAACGGAACAGCACGGCTATCTCGCCGGGAGGCAGGCTGCCCAGCAGTTCCTCGATGCGCCGAGCCGCAAGCTGCGCCTGAGTGATGTCGCTCAGAGGACGGTAGAGCGTGACCACGGCATCCCCGGGCACGGGCCGGCGCGAGAAAAGGCTTTTCCGGTATCCTTCGCCTGAATGTTCCAGCACGGCATTGGCCACGTCCAGCACGGGCTGCACGGAACGGTAGTTCTCCTCCAGACGGATGATCCGCGTCCCGGGGAACAGATCCGGGAAGTCGAGGATGTTGCGCACCGTGGCCCCGCGGAAGGCATAGATGGACTGGGCATCGTCGCCGACGACCATCACCCTGCCGCTGTCCCCGGCCAGGAGCTTCACGATCCTGGCCTGCACAAGGTTGGTGTCCTGGTATTCATCAACCATGACCTGCCTGTAAAAGCTGCGTTCGCGCTCCAGGATCTCGGGATGGTCCGCGAACAGACGCTCCAGTTCAAAGAGCAGGTCGTCGTAATCCAGCAGGCAGTGCTCTCTCTTATACTCCGTGTACTCTCCAAGCAGCTGTTCGAGGGCGTCTGCATGGGGCAAAAGGTGCTGCGCCTCGCGGCTCAGAAGCTCCTTAACGGGCACTTCCTTGTTGCGCGCCTTGCTGAACAGCCCCAATACGGCCGAAACGTGGGGAAAGGTCCTGTCGCCCTTGCCCGCGCCGATCTTTTCCCGGCAGCTTTTGAGAGCGTCCGTGCTGTCCGGGGAATCCATGACGCTCAGAGGGCCCGCCGCCCAGTCCGGGGCATAGCGGCGCAGCACGGAATACGCATAGCTGTGGAAGGTGCCCCCGCGCACGTCTAATCCCCCGGACTGAGACAGATCTGCCGTGCCGAGGAGGGACGCCGCCCGCTGCTTCATCTCCTGGGCCGACTTGCGCGTGAAGGTGAGCAGCAGCATGGCCCGCGCTTCCTTTTCCTGCTGAGCCAGCCACGCCAGACGGTACACGATGGTGCGGGTCTTGCCCGACCCCGCCCCGGCGATGACCAGAAGGGGCCCCCTGTCGGCTGTGACCGCCTCGCGCTGGGCTTCGTTGAGGGAGCTGATGTCAAGTTCAAGACTCATCTGCGCCTCCATGTCCCGCTCTTTCCGGCATATCGGATCCCGCAGCTCCCCTTAGACGGCTCCAAAGCTCCGGCATCCCCATGCGCGTGACGCTGGAAACGGGCAGGGGCTCCTGCCCGCCAAGCAGAGGGGCCCATGCGGCCTGCTGCGCGGCGCGCTCCCTCTGGCTGCACTTTTCGGCCTTAGTGAGCACGCCCATGACGGGCAGTCCGCAGGCACGGGCAAACTCAGCCATCATGCGATCGGATTCCTGCATGGGCACGCGGCAGTCGATGAGCAGGGCAAGCGCACGCAGCATGGGCGTGCTTTCCAGGTACTTCCGGATCAGCACGGCCCAGTTCCTGCGCTCCTCCCGCCCCCGCCTGGCGTAGCCGTATCCCGGAAGATCGGCCAGGACGAAACCGTCCGGGACCACCCTGAACAAATTGATCGAACGCGTCTTGCCGGGTTCAGAACTGACCCTTGCCAGCTTCCTGCGCCGCGCAAGCGCATTGACGAGGGAAGACTTGCCCACGTTCGACCGCCCGGCCAATGCGATCTGGGGCAGATCGCGGGCCTGGGAGCGGAGCTGTTCCAGCGTATACAGCGTGGCCATGAGCTCAAGCGAAGGTTCGATCGGTGCTTTGCGTTCGGCATCCTGTGCGGGCATTGGCTTGTTCCCTTGTTGACAAAACATACTTCCATCGGACATTATGAATCTTCTTTGCCGGAGCCCAGACTAGCCTGCTCTTGAAAAAAAGGCAAACCGCCTGCACAGGCTGCGGGCATCCGGCGGCAACATCCTGCATCAACGCCTGGAGGCATCATGTATTCCACTACCGACTTCCGCCGCGGACTTAAGATCGAGATCGACGGTACCCCTTACGAGATCATCGAATTCCAGCACTTCAAACCCGGAAAGGGCGGCGCCATGGTGCGCACGAAATTGCGCAACATCCTGAACGGCCGCGTGGTCGACAACACCTTCCGCTCCGGCGAAAAGGTGGGCAAGCCCGACATGGAGCAGCGGGACATGCAGTACCTGTACCGCGAGGGCACCGACCTCGTGTTCATGAACCTCACCACCTACGAGCAGATCAACCTTCCGGAATCCGAAACGGACGGAAAGGCCGATTTCCTGCTGGAATCACAGCAGTGCCGAGTGCTTCTTTACAACGGGCAGCCCATCGACATAGAGATCCCCGTGAGCCTCGTGATGACCGTCACGAAGACGGAACCCGGCGTCAAGGGAGATACCGTGTCCAACGTGACGAAGCCTGCGACGCTCGAGACCGGCGTGGTCATCCAGGTGCCCATCTTCGTCAACGAGGGCGACCGCGTCAAGGTCGACACGCGCACCCGCGAATACCTCGGCCGCGACTAGCCGTCCGCAATGTCGACGCAACTGCCGGGCGTACGCCCGGCAGCGTTTTTGAAACCTGCCTCAAGCGGCACACCAGGTGATCACGCCATGTATGGACACAGACTGCTGCGGGAACTGATCGGCCTGCTTTTTCTTTTCTGCGGGCTGCTCATGCTGCTCAGCCTGTGGAGCTCCAGCCCGATGGACCCCTCGTTCAACCAGGCTGTCACGATCCAGAGCAAGTCTTCCATCCACAACGCCGCCGGCATGTTCGGAGCCTACCTTGCCGGCAGCATGGTGGATGTCTTCGGTGTGGCTTCCTTCCTCTGGATCATTTTTTTCCTTGCCGTCGGATCCGGCCTCGTGTCCCATTGGCTGGTGCTGAAATGGTACCGCTGGATCGGCTAC
>JAEEGL015032936.1_pt1 | contig 14239 bp, 11 predicted proteins | sample 9134231 | NCBI WGS metagenome assembly JAEEGL01 (sample SAMN16246548, study PRJNA631951) | gut metagenome | biome: gut microbiome; feature: rumen; material: fiber-attached | host: Bos | place: Iran: Karaj | collected 2018-10 | reverse complement strand
GTCACGCTGCCTTTTTCACCGTTTCTTAAGTATTCGATCGTCATAGCCTTACCGCTGTCATACATGGAGCTTATCAGGCTGACTTCACGATACATGTGCACATGCTCGCCGTCGATTTTTTTTATCATATCCCCGGGCATGAGTCCGGCTTCTTCGGCCGCCGATCCTTCTATGATGGAATCGATCACCGGGAGATCCACTCCGGTAAAACCCACCAGTATAAGTGCAAGCAGAAATGACAGGATAAAATTGGCTAAAGGACCTGCGATCATAGTCGCCGCCCTTTTTGCAGGGGGCAGATTGGGAAGCGCGTGCTCATCAAGCTCCTCTCCTTCAAAGAGACCTTCCGCTCCGTCAAATATGCATGCCCCTCCAAAGGGAAGAAGCCTTACGCAAAAAAGCGTATCGCCCTTGTAAAAGGAAAAGAGTTTGGGACCAAATCCCACCGTAAATTCATTTACTCTCGCTCCGCACAAGGTTCCGACTATGTAATGTCCGAACTCGTGGCTCGTAATGAGCAGTCCTATTATTATTATAAAAAAGATGATTGTAGCTACCATATTCCGATCTGTCTGATAAGCCGGACTGCGCCTGATCTCATCAGCTATGTAAATCTCCTCTCAAGCCATTTCCTCGACCTGTCTTATAACCTGTGCCTCTACTCTTAATATATCGTCAACATCAGGATCATTTATTATATCATGTGCATCCATTGCTGCATTTATCAATTCCGGTATCTGTGAAAATCTTATCTTACCGTCTATCAGAAGCCGCACCGCTTCTTCATTCGCCGCGTTGAACACGGTGGGCATGCTCCCGCCTGTTCGCGCTGCCCTGTAAGCCAGCGAAAGCCCCGGGAAAGTATCGGTATCGGGTTCTTCAAAGGTCAGTTCCTTAAGTCCGAAAAAGTCTATCCTGCCCGTATCCATAGGCCTTCTGTCCGGATAATAAAGAGCGTACTGGATGGGAAGCTTCATGTCCGGAACCCCCATCTGTGCGATCACCGCTCCGTCCGAATACTGCACCGCGGAATGTACTATGGACTGGGGATGGATAAGCACCTGTATCTGATCAAGCTCCACATCAAAAAGCCACTTGGCTTCCATTACCTCCAGACCTTTGTTGCACAGTGACGCTGAATCTATAGTCACCTTTTTCCCCATGGACCAGTTGGGATGCTTAAGCGCGTCTGCAAGATCCACATCCTTAAGCTGCGTCGCCGTATATCCCCTGAAGGGACCGCCTGATGCGGTAAGAAGTATCTTTTCTATGGTACGTCCTGCGCCTGTATCTGATCCCGGCACATAACCCATGACTGCATCTTTCGGTCCGCCGTACATCTGTCCCTGCAGAGACTGGAAGATTGCCGAATGTTCTGAATCCACAGGTAAGATCCTTACGCCTTTCTCATGTGCAAAAGGCATTATGATATGTCCTGCGCACACGAGGGTTTCCTTATTTGCAAGCGCTATATCCTTACCTGCTCTTATAGCTTCAACCGTCGGACGTATCCCGATCATGCCGACTATGGCGGTAACCAATATCTCGCTTTGTGTATCCTTCGCGACTTCTATAAGTCCTTCCATGCCGGAATAAACCCTGACGCCTGTGTCTGACAGATTCTCCTTTAGGACCTTGGCATCCTCTTCATCTTCACATGCGCAAAAAGCAGGCTTAAATTCTCTTACCTGCTCTTCAAGAAGTCTTATGTTTTTGCCGGCGGCCAGGGACGAAACCCTGATGTCCTTATTGGCCCTTACTATGTCCAGAGTCTGGGTTCCTATGGATCCCGTAGACCCCAATATCGCTATCGTCTTCATATATCACACTATAAACAAACACAGAATATAAACAAGCGGTGCAACAAATATAAATGAATCAAATCTGTCCATGACTCCGCCATGTCCGGGGATGATCTTGCCGTAATCCTTGATCCCGCGGTTACGCTTGATGGCGGAAGCCGCAAGATCTCCTATCATTGAGATAAAAGCCCCGCACACAGACATGATCACGAATATCAGTACAACCTTCCATCTGTCTGCGGATACATTTTTAGATACCGCGAAAAACGCATACAAAGCGCCGATGATCGCGCTTCCGGCAACGCCGCCTATCGCTCCTTCGATACTCTTCTTGGGGCTGAGCTTCGGGCTCATCTTATGTTTTCCGAACTTCACTCCCACAAGATATGCACATATATCGCATACCCATGAGCATATGGGAACCATCCATACAAACAGAGCTCCGCCTTCAAGCTGTCTTATCAGATACACAAACGACAGCATTACCGGCAGATACACCGTTGAGAAAAACGCGCTGATCGCCCGGGTCGCATCATACGCCGGATATGTAAATACATATACCGCCATATACACAATAAGCATCAGCACGATAAGAGCCGCACCGTATCCCGGAATGCTCATTCCCTGTATCACCTCAAGGTCTCCCAGTTCCAAAAGAACATACCAGGCAAGTATGCATATATATCCCGGGATCAGCATCGGAGAAATGATCTGTCCCGGTTCATCAACTCCGAGAGCGCCTGTCAGTTCATGATATCCTATGAAAGACAGCGCAAGAAGCGTTATCAGCAAAAGCTCATTTCCCGCGATGAGTATCGCGATCATAACCGCGCCGCCTATTACAGTTGTCAGTGTTCTCAGTTGGAAATTACTCATATCACCCTACTTTGCATTGCCGAATCTTCTGTCACGTGTAGAATATGCTTCAATCGCCTGACGAAGCTTATCGCCGTCAAACTCAGGCCAGGCAATATCCGTAAAATAAAACTCCGTATATGCAAGCTGCCACAACAGGAAATTGGATATCCTTTCTTCTCCGCAGGTTCTGATAAGAAGATCGGGATCAGGGATATCCGGTGCATCAAGGTGAGCCGATATCGTATCCTCTGTGATATCCTCCGCCCTGATACTGCCTGCAGCTGCCTTGTCTGCTATTATTTTGACCGCTCTGGTCAACTCATCTCTTCCGCCGTAATTGATGGCCAGAGTAAGGGTCACACCGTCATACGCTTCGGTATGCTTCTCAACATAATCTATTGAATCCTGAATATCCTGGGCAAGCCTTGTCCTGTCGCCTATGACACGTATCCGCATGTTATTTTCATCCGCATCCTTAACACAGGTCTTAAGATATCCTCTGAACAGTTTCATCAGAGCTGTCACTTCTTCTTCCGCCCTGTTCCAGTTCTCTGTGGAAAATGCATACAGCGTCACATACTTAACGCCCATCTCGCCTGCTGCCCTGGTCACGTCTGCGACTCTTTTTGCGCCCTCTGTATGACCATAGGTACGGGGTTTTCCTTTTGCTTTTGCCCACCTGCCGTTACCATCCATTATGATAGCCACATGATGCGGGATCTTAAGTTCTGTATCCATGCAAACCTCAATTAAAAGGGGATCCCCGATACGCCGGGATCCTTATCGTAAAAGGGGACAAGCGTATACCCGTCCCCTCAATCAGCGTTATCTCATCTTATACTTTCATTATCTCAGCGGATTTTTCTTCGCAGAGCTTATCGATCTTCGTTATATATGAATCAGTCAGCTTCTGCAGTTCATCTTCGAGATCCTTGATCTCATCTTCTGATACTTCGCTGGTTTTTCCGAGTTTTTTGAGCGCGTCATTCCCATCACGTCTGATGTTTCTGACAGCAACCTTGCCTTCCTCTGCTTTTTTCTTGATGTCCTTAACGAGTTCTTTACGTCTCTCCTCGGTAAGTTCGGGGAATACAAGCCTGATGACTGCGCCGTCATTGCTGGGAGTGATACCTACATCGGAAGCCATGATAGCCTTCTCGATCTCTTTGATCATGGTTTTTTCCCACGGAGCGATCTGGATAAGTCTGGGTTCGGGCACCGTGATATTCCCAACCGACTGGAGCGGCGTAGGCGTTCCGTAATAATCCACCTTGATCTTGTCAAGTACATGCGGATTGGCACGTCCGGCCCTTATCGACATGTAATCTCCCTCCAGATGTTCGTAGGTCTTGTCCATCTTGTCACTGTAAGATTTTAATCTTTCGTCCATCGTAACCCCCCTGTTACTGTTATACCGTTACCTTGGTACCGTTAAAGTTTCCGGTAACCGAATTAACTATACTGTCTTTCTCATTCAGTGAGAATACCCACATGGGCACTTTATTATCTCTTGCAAGTATCGATGCGGTCATATCCACAACCTGAAGATTCCTTGCTATGACTTCATCTATGGTTATTTCATCAAATCTTGTGGCGCTCGGATCGATCTTCGGATCCGCGCTGTAGACGCCGTCTATTGCTTTTGCTAAAAGGATCACATCCGCGTCAGTCTCCACCGCCCTTAAGACAACTCCCGTATCTGTTGAGAAATACGGATGTCCGGTGCCGCCTGCAAAGAACACGACCATACCTTTTTCAAAGTATTTATTCGCCCTGTCTTTGGAGAAAAGCTTGGTAAAGGATCCGCATTCAAAAGGAGTCAGAATATTGGTCATCATACCTTCGCTTCTGAATATCTCCGATACGTAGATACAGTTCATTACGGTAGCAAGCATACCTATCTGGTCTGCCTTGGTGCGGTCGATATTCTCGCTGGTCCTTCCCCGCCAGAAATTTCCGCCGCCGATAACTATACCGACCTGGATACCGGAATCTATTATCTGTTTCACCTGAAGGGCTACGCCTCTTACGGTATCCTCGTCGAATCCGGTCTTCTTCTCTCCGGCTAACGCTTCACCACTGAGCTTAAGCAATATTCTTTTCATAGGCTTTCCTTTCATCAGAAGGATTTCTTAAGTTCCTCAAAGAATGATGTAGGATTAACATCTGCATAACACTGGGAACACATTCCTTCTATAACTGCGCCGTTGTTGATCTGCACATACTTGGACTTAATATCGCCCATAACGATCGCGGTTCCGTCAAGGATAACCGGACCTCTTACATCTATATCACCCTTTACGGCTCCTGCGATCACTGCGCTTGTTGCGGTGATATTTCCTATGATGACAGTACTCTGCCCGATCTTCACAGCGCCGTCGCTTGTGATATCGCCGTTCATCTGAGCACCTTCGGCATATACTTCGGCTGCCTGGGCATTACCTCTTATCATACCTGTAATATTGAGTTTGCCCAGGGCAGAAACATTACCCACGATGGATCCGACCAGATCAAGTGAACCCTGTGTGCTCACATCTCCGTTGATCTCCATTCCCTGCGTTATGACTGCCGTCTCGTCAAGAACCTGCTTACGATCTCTGGCCGGTGCATCGTTCTTCAGATACTCAGCCACTGCCTGTGCCTGATTGGCTGCCGGCTCAGGCATTGCAACAGGTTCAGGAATAACAACCTCCTGCGCAGGCTCACTGTAAGATATTTCTTCGTTCATAGATGACATGATAGGTTCTTCCTCCTTAACGGGTTCATTAAATACTGGTTCCACGGGCAAAATATCAGGTATCTCTTCGACCACGCCGGTATCCTCCGCTTCAATCTGCTCTGTCACATCTACCTGATCGAGCATTGCGCTTAAGTCAACGTCAGGCAGTGTATCGGAGCTGTCAGTTGTTAAAACTGCTTCTTCTTCAGGCAGCATTTCATTTACAGCCTGAGATAAATCGTCTTTCAGATCTGAAAAAAATCCCATTGTTTTCTCCTTTTCCTGAATAAAATATGATCATAACTATCTGTCAGTTATTATCAATCGTTCTGTGCTGTATCGGGTATGTATCATCATCTATCGGCAAGAGTACCGTGTTTTCCATACCTCTGATCGTTTCTATGATCCTCGGAAGAGCCTCCACTGTTGAATGCTTGCCGGCCGCATCATGCATAAGTATGATGGCCACATTGTACTCGGAAAGCTTTGATGTACAGTTCTTGTAGATCGTATCAGCACTGATGCTGTAACCCGATGCATCCCCGGATACTATATTCCAGTCAAAATATTTAATATCCTGAGAGTTCAGATAATCTATGAGTTCCTTCATATCCACCGATGAAGCAGTATTGGAACTCCCGCCCGGAAATCTGTAGTATCTGGGCCATACTCCGGTAGTATCATACAGATACTCCTGAAGCTTATTAAGATCCTCGGCAAACGCCTCCTTAGACGCATATATCTGCGAGTATCTGTGGCTGTAGGAATGCATTCCGAGAGTATGTCCTTCATCCACTATACGTTTATATGCCTCTACCGAAGTATCGTCCGTCTTTCCCGTAACGAAAAATGTTGCTTTAACATTATACTCTTTAAGTATATCAAGTATCTCTCCGGTATAAGGGCTCGGTCCGTCATCAAAAGTGATATATACCTTTCTGATATCGCTCTCTTCATCGGAAGCATCTACATCAGAATCCTTCGAATATACATCCGTCTCATTGTACCCTCTCTCCGAATCCTCAACTCCGGATACGCTGTACACATCCATGGATTCGTCCAGATAAGCTATATTATCCTTCAGATCCTCAAAGGATTCAGACAGTTTATCATATTTCTCCTCAAGCTCCTTATATTCCTTCCTGGAATGAGCGTATAAGATAATGAAAACCGTCATACATATGAGAGGTATGATTATCGCTAACGGTACGGCGATCTTTATGATCTTTTTAAGCTTCTGTACGCGTCTTCTCCTGTATTCGGCGTATTCAGACGCATCATTTATATCATACATAATCAGTAAGTAATTATCAAGTCAAACGAGGGTTACGATCAGTTTCCATCTTACAATACTCTTGATCACCGTGCAATAACCTGTACAGTGCAGGATGCACTGATCTCGGGATCACCTGCGAGAGTAGCTGTGATCACCGTATTTCCTGCAGATATCCCTACTACCCTGCCTGCCGGAGTAACATAAGCAACCGCCGGATCGTCAGTTTTCCACACTAAGCTCTGATCGGTATACTTCTTATTAAGGGCAGTATAGACGATCCCCTTTAATGCAAGGGTTTTATTGATGTTCAGCGTCTGCATTCCGGTTTTGCTAAGCAGGATATGATCCGGTCTGCTGCCTACGGTTACGATACATTTAGCGACTTTTGCCCCGGCGCGTACGGTGATCACGGACTTACCCGGATTTTCGCCTGTTATATGGCAGATTCCCGTCCCGGCGTCATATTCCACCGACACATTTTCATTATCCGGTATGCATGTCACTGATCCTGAGTCAAAATCCGCAGGCACAAGCGGCGTTGTGATCACGGATATATCAGATGATCTACCCACATCAAGAGTGATCTTAGATGTACTTAAGTTCACGGCCGACAGGGGCTTTGACGCAACTGTAACCTTACACGTAAGTACGGTGGGATTCTTTGCTCCATAGGGTTTAAATGACGCCGTAACGCTGACCGGCACGACTGTATTCTTAAGCGCTCTGATTGATCCGTCCTCTTCCACCGATACATATTGGCTGTCAGATTCTTTTTTAAGCGCCCATATAACTTCATCGGCGACATCGATCCCGGGAGCGCTTCCCGTAGCGTGTTCTGCGCCGGTTATAGAAGGAGTAATATTGACATGGGCCTGAAACTCTTCGTCTTCCGGAAGGATGACCGATCTATGTGACAGAACCGATTTCTTAACAGGAACATATATATCTGTTATAAATCCCGCTGATCTTAACCCTGTAAGCGGATCATAGGCATAGACCGTAACACATCCCTCCGTAAGCGCTGTAAGCACTCCTTTATTGTTTACGGAAGCCTGTCCGAAGCCATCTGCGCTTACTGCCTTCCATACGAGAGCGGTGTTCGCCAGTTTTTTTCCGTTACGTTTTGCAGTCATTGTAAGACTTCTGCCTGACATGACGGATCCTGCTTTAGCACTGATCTCCAGAGGAGATACTTCTTTCCAATGTGCATACAGTCTTCGGACGCTTTCATCCGTGGCAACAGTATCTGAAGTGACCGGATTTGCCTCATCCGAAGCGCCGTCATACCATCCGGCAAACTCATGCCCCTCTCTTATCGGAACCGGCAGCGTCCCATAGGGTTTCCCTGAAACTATTTCCTTATAATCGGTATCCGTAAGTTCTCCCCCGCAGGGATCAAACTGAAGGAACATCCCCCACCTTGCATGCAGCAGCAGATCCGAGGTAACGGCAGAACCGAAGTCATACGGTTTTTTGAACGAAGCATCGCTGTACCATCCGCCGAAATCAAAGCCTTCTTTGACAGGATCCGGATCCGGCTTAACTGCTAAAGACTTATATGTAACCGTCTGAGAAGGTATCTCGCCTGCTCCGTCAGTATCAAATGCCACTGTATATTTTAATATCTCCCACTGTGCAAACAGATCGATATTGCCATCTGTCTCCACAACAGATTCTTCCGTAATGGTCTGACCTGATCCGTCCGGATAGGTATTCCATCCCATGAAAGCATAACCGGTCCTTACCGGAACAGGGAACGCCCCGAATTGACCGTATTGCTTACCCCGCTCGATCTGAACCGTGTTATACGCCATCCGCGCATCATCAGCGCAGGTATCGAATCTTGCGCAGTTTATGTTGTTGGTAAAAGCTTTGATCCTGAAATTACCGTATTTTGCCCAATTGCCCACGGCATAATTACCTGTGGCAAAATCCGTCCATCTGCCGTCCTTGTATATATAACTTGTGCCCGCATCCTTTCTTGCCGTGATATCAAACCAGGTCTGACTCCCGGTATATTCCGTCATTACGCCCTTTGATGTGTTCGACAATTCAACTATTACAGAAAACCTCTCTCCCTCATTCAGCATGAATGCCTGTCCACCCATAGGGATGGTATAATATCCGGCGTAACCGGTATCTCCGGTAAGCGTCGCCGCCAAAGTACCATCCTCGGGACCGCCTCCCTCTCTGATGCCTTTGTATATCCTGATCTTATAGTGGGCATTTGCACCTGTTGTTGCAAAGGATACCGCATCCAGTTTCTCCGCGCCTTCCTCATTTGCGTGAGCGGTAAACACATTGGACGCACGCATTTCTCCCGAATCCGAACCGTACATCGCGCCGTCGTACTGGTAGTTATTATCGGTCGTGTCAGCGGAGTCAAATTCAAAAGCATAGACCTTCTGTTTAGGAGACTGCTTGATCAGCGTCCCGTTATAATATGACAGCCAAAAATACCCGTTAAAGGCTTCTTCATAATCTGTAGAACTCCAGCTGTTCCTTACAAGCCAGGCCCCGTTTCCGGCGGGAGTTGTATTAAAATCCGATGCTGCGAAATCATCATCCCAGCCCACGATGGTTACGGCATGGTTTGAAGATGAAGATGTTCCGTAAAATCCATTAGTCTCGCTGTTGTAATATCCGTTATAGTTATTGGACGCGCTGCCCTTCGCATATATTGACATGCTTACCGCGCCGTAGTCCAGGATCATCTTCTTAACGATGTCAAGTTTTTCAATGTCATAGTCGGTCATATAATACCCTGTCAGATGATAGGTATCATGAGCATAGGCATATTCTTCTCCGGGAGACACGCCTGCATCGAGTGAAGAAGCGCTCACTCCGCCATATGAGCTTTCAGTATTACCGCTTATGGCGTCTGCATCTGCAGCACCGATCCAGGATGCAAGGACATTAGTGGAAAAAGCCAGATTACCGCCCACCTGAAGAGGACCTTTTGTTCCCGCCTTTGCATTCCTGTCACCCGCTGTCCCGCCAAGCGGATCCGTTACGAAATTATAAGTATAATATGAGCACTGAAGTTCAGACAGATTGATGGTATCCTTGAGCGAGGGATCTTTTTTGATAAGATTGATCTCGGCAAGGGCTATGGATGAGTACGCCCAGCAGTTGTTATAAGGAGTCTGCTTCCTGAGCCCCGGCATATCTGGAGTGATATACTTTGCAGGCATCTCCTCAACTATTACGTCCCCGTCCATATCTGGTGAGATCCCGTCTGAATCAGACACAGAAACCTGCTCCGGATCATACTGCTCTATGTCAAAATCGATATCATGCCAGCCGTCGTAATCAGAGTATTCCGGCTGATCTCCGGGATCTGATCCGACGACTTCAGGCTCCACAGGATCATGCTCTTCGGCTGCGATATCCGACACGACTGTATCGAACTTGGGTCCCTCATCTTCAGCCGGGGCTGTGTCATATTCTGTCTCATATATAACCTCAGGATCCTGAGCTGCCTTAATATCCATCGGTATCAGAGCTTCCGTGATAAGTGCCATCAGAAGGGTATATGCAATTACGATGGTTTTGTTCTTTTTCAAACTTTCCCCTTAGTTCCTCCAAGAGTTGCCCCCTGCAGGATATTGGTATCAAAAGTAAATGTCAGAGCCGAATCCTGTCTTGCCCTCTTAAGCGCCAGTTCGATCATATCCGTGATAAGCTGCTTATAAGGCTTTCCAAGAGGTTCCCACAGATAGAATGCAAGAGATCCCGGGATCGTATTGATCTCATTAAAATACAGTTCTCCGTTATCGTTATCTATCATGAAATCGATACGTGCAACTCCGTTACAGCGAAGTGCCTTAAAAGCCCTGACTGCTGTATCTCTTATCCTCTCTCTTAATTCATTCGAAATATCGGCGGGGATTTTACGGGTCACGCTTGCCATACCCTGACTTTTGCCGCCCTTTGCCCCCGACACATATTTATCTTCATAACTCAGGATATCTTCGGTATGCATGGGTTCCTCGCACTCAGACGCTTCAGCATGATTCTCATCCCCAAGCACCGCGCAGTTGATCTCCCTCAGGTTACTTATGGCGTGCTCCGCAAGTATCACGGATGCATATCTGTAGGCGTCGTCTATGGAATCAATGAGTTCGGGCCTGTCATGGGCAACGCTGATACCCACACTGGAACCTAAGTTTACGGGCTTAATGATTACAGGGTATCCATATCTGCCCTCTATTTTCTCCACAAGCGAGTCCATATCCTCATAATCCGACAGGGTATATACTGTCCCGTCAAGGACCGGCACATCATTATCCTTAAGCACGGTCTTCATTATGTACTTATCCATGCCGATGGCTGAAGCACACACATCACATCCGACGAAGGGTATTCCCAGTGTCTTAAAATATCCCTGAAGGGCTCCGTCTTCTACATTTGTTCCGTGTACCACCGGGAAGATCAGGTCCACCGGAAGTTTATACGCCTTCCCGAGCTTCGGAGCCGGATACTGTGTAAAATACACTCCCTCATTGTCGCGCACCAGTATCACCCGTCTGGACTTTTTAAGCAGTGCAGGGATATCGCGGTAGCTCTTTATATCGCCTATATCTTCTCCTACATAGAAATCCGATTCCTTGGTCATATATACCGGGGTCACATCATACCTGTCTCTGTCGATACTCATATACGCCTGGATACCCGAGATAACGCTCACCTCATGCTCTACGCTTCTTCCGCCAAATAAAAGTGCTATTCTGGTCTTCATATAATCTGTTCTCCTGTCCTGAGTCTGTCTGAATATATAATTCCCGCCGGTTCATCATATATTCTTCCGGCCTGACTACTGATATCCTTCCTCAATAATTGTCCGGAAGATCGTTCTCGATCAAAATATATTTCTGTGTATCACTCTGAAGCTGCACGGCGTATGAAAACGCCTCCTCAAAATGCGCAAATACACGTATATCACAGTCTTTGCCCGTCTCCTGCGCTCCGCGCTTTATGGGCTCTACTCTATCCCTTCCTACAAGAAGCAGATGACTGCACACCTCTGCGGCATGCGCTCCGAACTCATAATTGAACTGCTCTTCCTTGTCTCCCAGTTCAACCATTCCCGGAGTGATCATTATCTTAGTTCCGTCAAACATCGCCAGGGTATCAAGAGCCGCCTTAGAGCCTGCAGGATTTGAGTTATAAGCGTCATCGATGATATTAAGTCCGCCCTGACGCTTAAGCTCCAGACGGTGAGGCACGCTCTTAAGACGTCTGACGGGGATCTTCAAGTCCTTAAGTGCTATCCCCATTGAATGCGCCACGGTTATGGCTCCCACAACATTTTCCAGATTGTGGGATCCGATCAGCGACATCCTGAATGACTCGCTCTCACCCTGAGGAGTGATAACATCAAAAAACGTTCCCTGCGGCGAAAGAGTGACATTCTCAGCATGGTATCCCTCACGGGCGTTTGACTTTTGTTCAGGTCCTGATCCTGCACCGTAATACATTATCGCATTTGCGTATTTACCGGAATTGCCAAGAACGTATTCATTATCCCCGTTTAAGAACAGCATTCCGTCCTTCGGGACCGCATCCGCAAGCTCATACTTGGTATTAACGATATTGTCCATGGTGAAAAATGTCTCAAGATGCTGCGGACCTATGGAAGTTATGATACCGTGATCGGGATGAACCAGATCGCAGAGTTCTTTGATATCACCCACATGTCTTGCACCCATCTCACACACGAACACTTCCGTCCCGGGCTTCATATGCTCTCTTATGGTGCGCACTACACCCATGGGCGTATTATAGCTTTCGGGAGTGATACACACATTGTATTTTACTTTCAGCAGCTCCCCCAGATAATACTTGACGCTGGTCTTGCCGTAACTTCCCGTAACGCCGATGATGACGGGCGGCCCGTATGACTTAAGCTTTCTTTTGGCGTCGTTTATAAAATGCCTGTTAACGCCGCTTTCAATGGGTTTATTCACTATGTTGGCGATAACACAGCTGATAAATTTAAGTCCGACGATCATCAGCAGAAGACCGTCTATCCTGCCAACAGTATAGTATCCGTTGTAAAAGGTATCATACAAAAGCAGTCTGCCGAAGGCCGCGCTGTTCTCACTTAAGGCCCTGAACAATCCGCCGCGCCACGCAAAGAAAGCGACCGAAGCCACAAGCAGGATCACATCCTGCACTATCACCGTCGCCACCAGTCTCTTAACCCTGGCGGTATATACTAAAGGCTTCTTCTGTGACATACCGCACAGCGCCTGATACACCGCTACTATCAGGAAAAACCAAAGAAGCGTGATGATATCTGTTACTGCTCCGGGTAGAGCAATATCCAGCGCCCCCAGTACAAGGGCGGCGCCCAGTACCCACTGTCTTTTCTTATACTTCTTAAGCCAGTTTATATGCTCCTTATTCTTATACCCGTTTAACTGGAACATATGCAGGTTATAGATCAGGGTATATCTGTATGCAATTATCGCTATTACGGCCGATATGATCATTCTGATACCGACCAGTATCACTTTTGTCATTTGTACAACCTTGTTATGTCAACCGTATGGTTTTGTGTCAGACCTGACATCCAAAATCATATTCCAAGATAATCTCTTATTATATCCGTAAACATTCCTGGATTCTCCGCATATGAGAAATGCCCGGTTCCGGGAATGACCTTAAGCACCGCATCAGGTATCTTCTCTTCCATGATATGCGCATCACGCATGGGCGTCGCCGTATCTAAGTCTCCCCATATCAGAAGAGCCTTAGCCTTGATCTTCGGAAGATATTCCGTCAGGTCTTCGTTTACTGCTTTAACAAGCGTTCCCCTCATCACGGGGGTGGCATTACGGTAATCCTCTGATCCCTGTCTGTTCTTCCAGTCATCTATGATCTCATCAAACAGCCAGTATATCAGTTTATTATTAAATACTGCCTTAAGGATCTTGTAGCTTCTCTGTCTGCATTTCTGCTTAAATGTACGTATCGGCAAAACGCCGGCTGAATCTATCAGCACGATCTGTGTTATGTCAACCGGGCAATCCTCTGAACCTCCGGCAAGCTTTATGATTATCCTGCCGCCGTAGGAATGCCCTATCAGCATACATGACGTAATCCCAAGCGCATTTAAGAATTTTACAAAGAACTCCGTATAATCCGATACGCTCCAGGATCTTTCAGGTTCAGTGCTTTCACCGAATCCGGGCAGGTCAAACTGCACGACCTTATATTTATCCAAGATAGCGTCAGCGACAATATTATAAAGCGCATAGGATGTCCCCCACCCCTGGAGTATCACAGCCACAGGCGCATTCTCATCCTCACAACCCGAGATCTTATATGCGATTTTTAACCCGTCTATATCAATGCACATACATAGTTATTTTACTCCTCTTTATCATATAAGAAAAGTTAAATCCTGTCTGCGGATATAAAAATCCCCTGCGATCGGTTCAGTCAGGTTTACGATATCTGTCTGAACAAACCGCAGGGGATCGGTGTTTTATCTGTGTAAAGATTTAATTATTTCACTACAAGTTCCTTCCAGGAATCATCAGGAACGATAGCGATATAGGTCTTACCTGTATTAAG
>JAEEGL014073310.1_pt1 | contig 14239 bp, 6 predicted proteins | sample 9134231 | NCBI WGS metagenome assembly JAEEGL01 (sample SAMN16246548, study PRJNA631951) | gut metagenome | biome: gut microbiome; feature: rumen; material: fiber-attached | host: Bos | place: Iran: Karaj | collected 2018-10 | reverse complement strand
TCTTCACGCCGATCTCCACGGTGAAGTTCAGCCCCACCAGGCCCTGGCCGCAGCCGAACAGGATGTCCTGCACCATGACGGAGGCCTGGACTCCCTTGTCCCCGGAGCCGCTCTTGTCCTTGTCGTTCATGCTGATGTCCGTCAGCTTCTCGAAGCGGGATCCGTGGTAGGCGTACTGGTAGATGCTGGCGCCCCGCCAGTCGGACCAGAGTTCCTTCATCCGGCCGAAGTAGTTCACCGTTCCCTCGTCGTCCTCGTCCCCGCTGGACATGAACTTGAGGCTCAGGCTCGCCGTGAAGGCGATCGTCCGGCCGATCTCGCCCTCCTTGGTCTCCATCACGCCGAACTGACCGTAGGCCAGTTTGAACGCCATGCCGGCCAGCGTCTGGGCAAGACCGTAGACGTTCGGCCAGATCAAGGTGATCGGATCGGACTGCGTCGCCTTGCGCTTGCCGTTCTGGTCGTAGTGGAGCAGCGAGTAATCCTCGCCCTGTTCCAGTTTGGTCAGAGCCGCCTTCCCTGTCCAGACCGAGGTGCGCGCGTCGCTGGTATACAGATCGCCGTCGAATTCACAGAGGATCGGCGACTGCTCCGCGAAAGCGACGCCGCTGCCGTAGTCTTCGTAATAGACGGACATCGTGCCGCCCTCGAAATCGACACAGTTGTTGATCGTGATGCAGTTGTCGACGGTCGTCTGCCGGGTCGCGGGATCCACCGTCTTCTTGCTGACCGCGGTATAGTAGAGCGCGCCCACCGTCTTGCCGTTGATATCTTTCTTCAGGTAGCGGTTGTCGGCGGTGAATTCGCCGCGGAAGACCAGGAGGATCTCCTTATAGGCGTCCTTGTTCGCCTCGAAGGCTGCGAAAGCGGCCTCGTCCTGGAAGTTCTCCAGCCGGTAGTAGTACGGATAGTCGTTGGTCCCCTTCCCGTACTTGACCGCCGCGAGAACGCCGTAGCTGTCGTTCCGGTACTTCGGATCGTCGGAGACCTGGAACGCGAGGATCGACGCGGTCTGCACCTGCTGGGCCGCCGTGACGATCCCCTGGGCGACGGCCTCCGGCTCCCATTCAAGCTGGAGATACCAGTTGCCCTTCGGCAGGCTGGTCGTTTCCGGGATCACGATGTCGGCGACTCCGTCCGTGACGGTGATGTCATCCGAGCGGATGTCGCGGAAGGCGCGGCCGTCCGCGGTATACGCCTTGAAGGAGCAGATGCCCTGCTCCAGGGCGTTCGTCAGGATGTTGTCGTTGGTGACCGCCACGTAGAGATGACGCGTCCCGGCGGAATAGATCGTGGACGGGGTCATGGACGTGAAGCTGACTTTCGGGATGTCCCCGTCGCATCCGGGCAGAAGGACATAGACGCGTTTCTCGCCGAGCAGGTTCTCGCTCGTCACGCTGTCCTTGTACACGCCGACCGTAATGCGCTCGTAGCTGGCGCTGATCAGCGGTTCCGCCTCGAAATAGAGGGGCTTGGTGATCGTCTGGCCCACGTCCAGCCGTTCGTAATAGAACGTCAGGGGATCCACCGAGTCGTAGTCCTGGCCGCCCAGCCGCTCGCCGCTGTCGCTGAGGGAGCGGAGGCCGCTGGTGCTCCGTACCGCGATGATCACGTTCTCGAGATCCACCGCGTCGTCCGACGGATAGTTGTCGGCGCTGACCGTGACCGAGAAGACCGCGCTGCCCTTGTCGATCTGCCGGATGTAGCTCTGCCGGTCGTCGGCGAGGGTCAGGCGGAGCGGGGCGACCGTGTTGATCGCCACGCGGTTCTCGAGATTGACGGTATGGTTCGAATAGACGCCGTAGTAGCTGGAGACCGTCTGGGACGCGCCGTCCGCCAGGGTGCCGAGGTCATAGTACATGGCGCAGGCGCTGTCTGCGGTCAGGTAGTCGTTGATGGCGTTCGTGAAGTTCATGGCGTTGTCCGGCGCGAACGCGAACAGGCTGGAAGCCAGATTGTTCCAGTGGCCGATCGCCGCCCGGTAGGGGGAGGAGACCACGTAGGCCGTCACCTGCGGGTCCGCGACGTCGTCCACGGCGTAGAAGCTTCCCAGCGCCGTGGCGTCGTCGATGAACTGTTCGGTGTCGAACGTATTGGTCAGGCTTCCGCCCGTCACCTGGTAATGTGCGTAATCCTGATCGCCGAGACAGGTGTCCAGCAGGACACGGGCGCGGATCTGTTTGGAGGACCCGCTGTTGTTCAGGGCGGCCAGGGTGATGGAGACCATGCCGTGCTGGTCGTTGTTCTCCTCGGCCAGCGAGAAGGTCTCCGTGAACAGGATCCCGTCCACCGACCAGGAAGCGATGATGTCGCCGCCCTCGGTCGGCTGTGTCACGCTGAGCGCGCCGGAACCGGGATAGGTCCCGCCGAACAGGTAGTCCTGATAGTTGATATCGTCGCCGACCCGGAAGGAGACAAACGACGTATCGAATTCTTCGCTCGGGAACAGAAGGTCCTTGTCGTTGTCGGACTTGCGCAGAAGATCCCCTTCCGCCGTCCGAACGAGGAAGCCGCCGTTCTTTTTCGACACGGTCGCCGCGATATAGCCGTTGCTGATCGTGTAGACACCGTCATCCGACGCGAAGACGGAAGCCGGGAGGAGGGGCAGGACCATCGCGATGCAGAGCAGAACGGAAAGCAGCCGTCTGATGTTTTTCATGTCTGTCGCCTCCTTTCCTTAGTCTTCCACCACAATTAATGTCCGGTATGTCTGCCGTGACTGCGTGATGATGTGCAGAGTGTAGAATCCTTCGGCCGATGTCGTGAACACGCCGTCCGTGACGATGATCTCGCTCTGGACGCGTTTCAACTGTCCTTCCGAATAGATGCCGCTCACGATCTTGATCTTGTACGGTTCGCCGTCCAGTTTCAGGCCTCCGACGGAGAGGGTGTGAGGACCGGTCCTGATGCTGATGATGCCGTTGTTCTCCGTCATGACGCCGTCGATCGAGACGACGGGCTGGTTCTTGTCGACGACCTTGACGTAGCGCGTGCTCATGCCTTCGTTCCCTGCCGTGTCGAGCACCGTGTAGGTGACCGCGTACAGGCCGGGCGTGTCGAGCCGCACCTCCGAGTCGTCGGCCGCCAGGGTCCCGTCCCGGACCGCCACGTTGTCCCAGAGCGTCACGCCGTCATTCAGCAGCACGGCAAGGTCCGCCGGATCGCTGTCCTGTCTGACGCTGACGACGGAGGAGGTGAAGCTGATGGTCGGAACGGTCCGGTCGATGTTGTTGACGGTAAAGGTCACGGTTCCTTCGTTACCCGCCCGGTCGGCGGCCGTCAGACGGAAGGTCCCGTTTTTCGAGACGGTCACGACGCCGGTCCAGACGGTCTTCCCGCCCGCGACCGTTTCGCTCAGCGCGCCGCAGACGGCGGCCGGATCGCTCGAAGTGAGGACGGCGTTCTCGCTTGACACGACCGTCACGTCGACCGCCGAGTTGGTCGCGTCCGCGTCCACGGCGAGCTCCACGTCGATATCGGGCGCGACGCTGTCGATCTCACAGGAGGTCAGGACGATCTCCGACAGGTTGCCCGCCCGGTCCGCGAACTGCAGGCTCCGGGTGCCGGTCTCGGTCAGGGTGAGCGTGAACGGGTTCAGAGCGTTATAGACGGTCCCGGGACGTCCGGCGTCCATGCAGAACACGTCCTCATTGAACAGATAGGTGTGGGTCTCCGACCAGGCCACGGAATACCCGGCCCGGACGGACGGCTCCGCCGTATGCGTTACCACGGCGGGCCTGATCTTGTCGATGACGCCCGCGCCGAGGGTCACGATCGTATCCGTGCTCTTCCCGTTCGGCGCCGTCACCGTCAGGCGGACGGCGATCTCGTCGCCCGGATTCTCGAAGAACACGGTGACCCGCTCGCTGGTATACTCGATCCGTCCCCAGCCGGCGCCGGTGCCGAAGTCGTACGGCGTTTCGGCGCCGCCGCCCACGGAATAGGCAGCGGTGACGGTCTTGATGTCCTTGCTCGAGGCGACCTGCGCCACGACGTCCTCCTTCACGGGGCCCGCCGACGGGCTGTTGTGAACGAGAGCGCCGGTGACCGGATCGACGAAGCAGGGAGACCATTCGACGGTCAGCTCGGGCGCGTTGGAGTCGATGCCCGTGACGTTCACGGGAAGCGACGTCTGGTTGCCCACCAGGTCGGTCGCCGTGACGACGGCGACCGTCTCGTTGTCGCTGAAGACCAGTTTATACGGATACTCCGCCGCGTTGGCGCCGGTATTGACCTCCAGGCCCGCGCCCGTCAGGGTGACGGCGCCGGTCGGATCGCCGTTGTTGTCGGCGTCGGAGGCCTTGACGTAGACGGTCTTCTGGTACATGTTGTCCGCCACGGTCAAGGTCGCGATCTCGGGCGGCGTCGTATCGAACCAGTAGCCGCCGGAGGGGATCTTCACCCAGGTGAAGTTGTCCGATGTCGCCGCGGAATCCGCCGCCGCGTTGTCCACGAGGACGATGTAGAAGTCGTCCGCGGCCTCCTCGGAGATCAGGATGTTGTTGCCGTTCACCGTCACGCCGGGGATCGTGTCGCTCTCCGCCGACACGTAGGTGATGCTGCCGGGCACGGCGGTCTTCACGACCGCCTTCCATCTGGAATAGTCGGAGGCGCTGACCACCAGATCGTAGCCTCTGGCCATGCCGGCCAGGGAGATGGCGTTCAGGACCGCCGCCTCGTCCGCGCTCTTCGGGAACGCCTGGGACTGGACGTAGCCGTCGCCGACCTTTCTCCAGACGGAGACCAGTCCGATCTCGGGCGCTTCGTTGTCTTCATAGGGCACCGCCGGCGGGGCCAGAACGATGCCGTAGTCGCTCAGCCGCCCGCTGATCGTGTAGATCACGCCGGTCGGCGCGTCATAGTACTCGAAGGAGAAGGAATCGTCTTCGCCGTAGACGAAGGTCAGCGCGGTATCGCTGACCGGGCTCGTCTCGCGGCTGGTATAGTAGGAGACGGTCACCGCCCCGGCGGTCTCGCCGGCCGGGCAGTTATCCTCCGTGAACTGTTCCATCCGTTCATCGAAATAGAACGTCAGGGTATGCTTAGGTCCGCCGGAAACGATATGATCGAGATCGATGGTCAGCGTATCGACGTCGCCGCCCCTGGTACGGGTGACGGTATAGCTGCCGCTGACGGTCGCCGTGACCGAACCCTCGACCACTTCGTTCTCTCCGTCCGCCGCGGCCGTGATCGTGAGGCCCTCGGTGGAGGAGACGTAGACGTCCGGATCCGAGGAGAACGAGAGGTCGATCCCGTACTCGCCGAACACGCCGTCGAGGGTCAGTTCCTCGACGTAATGGTTGCCGAACAGGTCGGTATAGCTGATCTCCCAGACGCCGTCCTTCCAGATCGGGAAGGCGTCGTGCCACTCCGTGTCAAAACCGCTTATCGAGCGGTCGATCCAGGAGGTCGCCGGCATGACGGGCGTGTTGAAGGTGAGGTACAGCGCCCGGTCCGTACCGTCGCCGGTCAGGTCGTACCGTTCGGCGACGACGCCCGGTTCATATCCGTCGACGGTCGTCGTGACGCCCACCAGTTCCAGCGTATCTTCCGCGTCCTTGAACGGGTCGGTGACGAGGCGGTTCCCGTGCACGTCCTCGACCGTCAGATTCAGGGTCAACTCCGACCCGTCCGGGATCTCCGGATAGACCACCCCTTGGACGGTGACGGTCAGATAGGCGTCGGTATAGCCGCCCACATAGGTCTCCGCCTTGAAGAAATCCGCGCCGCCGTCGAAACTGCCCGTGCGCGTCAGGTCGGCGCTCACCGAAAGGATGCCGAGCCTGTTGGATTCCTCCGCCGTCCAGCGGTACCCGTCTCCGACGTTCCCGAGGACCAGTTTCTCGGAGTCCGCGTGGATGGCGGCTGCGTACGCATCGTCATAGGAGAAGGCCAGCTCCACCGGATCGGTCCCGCTGAAGAGGCTGTCGTCGCGGATGACGAAGGTGGCCGTGTAGGTATTGCCGTCCACTTCGATGGCTTTTTCGCTCACGATCGGCATGGAGCCGTCCGCGATGATTGCGCTGTCGCTGACGCCGGCGACGACCATGTTCCCGTAGGCGTCCTTGCCGTATACGACGTAGAAGCCCACCGGCTGGCCCTCGAGCAGGTTCTCGTATTCGAGCGCGTCGCCGTGCTCCTCCAGACGGACCGGTTCGTAGATGCCGTTATACCGGCCCGGATGCGGGTTGTTTTCGCTGTCGATGGCGTACAGGTTGCGCGCGCTCTCGAAGCCCTCCGCGTCCGCGGTGGGGATCACATAGTAATACGTGCCGTCGCCGAAGGGCGTCATCTCTCCTTCATCCCCGCCGTAGCCGCCCATCATGGCGTAGGTCCCGTCTTCGTAGCGGAACCCCTCCTGACAGTAAAGCGTCATCGAGGCCGTATTGATCCCGTTGGCGGGAACGAAGGTGATATAGCCCTCGTACGGGTCGACCGTTACGATGCCGTCGCCCGGCTTGGAGACGAGAATGTCGCCGGCCAGACTCATGTCCACCGGGTGGACGGTGATATAGGTGACGGCCGAACGCTTTCCGTTGGCGTAGCGGATCTGCAGGGCGACCGTGTTGTCCTCCCCTGCCGTCACGCCGATCGTGGCCGTCGCCGGATCCGTATCCGGTCCGAATCTCAGCGTCCTCTTCCCCGTCGTATGGCTCCAGTCGTCGAAGGAATTGATGCTGACGTAGTCGTCATAGACGTACCGCTCGAAATACTTGTCCTCCAGGCTGATCACCGTCTCCGGCGCCGCGGCGTTCCAGGCGACGATGTCGAGCGCGCCTTCGTAATAGGGCTCCTCCAGTTCGACCTCGGCGCCCGACGCGTCGACCGCCACGACGTAGAGCGCCGCGTTGTATCCCCGGGTGGGGACATAGATCACGGAGGTCTGGTCGTACGCGAGGTCTTCATAGGCGCCCGGGTAGAGCGAATTCTCCTTGACCAGGATCCCGAGCATGAGGCTTCCGGGCCTCGTTCCGTCGAGATAGACCGGCTCGTCGGGATAATAGGTGTAGGTGCTGCTGTCCGAGAATCTGGCCAGCGTCAGGGAGAGCTGATGCACTCCTTCCGTATAGAGGTCGGAAGCCGGGAGCGTCACGGTCTGACTGGGGCCGCTGCCGATCCCGCAGAGGAACGTCCCGTCAATGGCGATATACGAATTCAGCCAGTCGATGTCATAGAAGCCCCATCCGTTGCGGTCGTCGCCGAGATTGATGACGGCCTGGACGCCGTCCAGCGTATCGAGGACGCTCTCGCCGCCATCGAACCGCCACGGCAGTTCCGTGACGCGGGAGGTGCCGGCCGGCACGGAGAAGAGGTTCGTTCCGGTGAACACCGCGGCGGTCCCGTTGTCCGAAGCCGAGACACGGAGCATGACCGTCTCGCGGTGCGCGTTGGTGGTGATGGAAATGTCCGCACCATCGTAGGCCGAGGTGATCGTCTCGCTGTTGCCGGAATAGACCGTGACGGACAGATTTCCGGTGTAGTCGTCGAGGAATCTGTCGTCGGCGGAAAGTCCCGTGTAGGCGTAGCCGTCCTCCTGGCTGAAGGAGGCAGAATACCAGGTAGAGTTGAACAGGTCGACGTCATAGGCGTTCGTGACCAGTTTCACGTAGGCGGTGCCGGGTTCGTCCTGTTTCCGGACATCGAACACCAGAAGCCCGCCCGCCTCCAGATCCGTGACGCGAAGCTCAGGTTCCGTCACGATCTTGGTCGGATAGCTGAGCGCGTAGCGGATGCCGAGCAGACTGTAGCTGTATTCGCCCAGCGCGACGGCGTTGCTGTTCCCCGCGACGTCCTCGACTCTCGCCCAGAGCGTCTTCTGGAAAGCCCCTCCGGAAGGGACCGTGGCGGTCGCCGTCATCACGGCCGACGTCGGATCGTTATCCAGCACCCCGACCGCGTCCGTCCAGCCGCCGTCTTCCGGCGTGAGCTGGACGCCGCTCGCGGCCCACTGGTACCGGACGGATGAGAGCCCGCCGCCGTCTTCAGCCACGATCTGGGCCGTCAGGATCCCTTCGTTGTTGATATTGTCATAGGTCCGTTCGCTCGTGCCGGCCGTAGCATCGGGCTTGACCGTATCCAGACGGACCCCCGCGAGAGGACTGCTCGTCACGGCGTCCTTATTGCCTGCGTAGTCCATCAGGTTGAAGGTAACGGTGGCGGTGTCCTTGATATCATATTCGCCGCCCGCCGGCATCACGTGCAGATACTGCTGCGCTCCGGTCTGGCGGAAGGCGACCGAGGTACCGAAAGATCCGTCGGTCCAGTTGCCCGGTGCGTCGGTGGTTCCGGTCACGGCCAGTTTCAGGGCGGCGGAAGATCCGCCCCCGCCGACGCTCAGGGTCGCCGGAAGCTGGGCCACCCCGGACGCGTCGTCCGCTATCCTGAACGGAACGTAGAAGGCGTGGTTCACGCCGCCGGTCTGGACGGGCGTTCCGATCACGACGGTCGGTCCCGCCGTATCGAGATAGTATTTCTCGCTCGGGCTCATAATGGCCGAGGAGTCCGTCGCGAGGTTCCCGGAGGCGTCCGCCACGCCGGGATAAGAGATCCCGGTGATCTTGATGCCGTCAGAACCGTTGACGGTCATGCCCTCCTCCAGTACGACCGCCGGTGTTTTGTAGGTGGAAATATAGCCGCCCGAGGCGCCACGTCCGTACTGGAGGCCTTTTCCCTTCGCCTCCACGAAACCGTCGAAGGACGCCGTCAGAACGACCGGCTCACCGGCGCGCATCACGTTCGTCGTGAGGACCAGCTCATCGCCCGTCACTTTCTCGTTCATATATACGGTCAGATCGAAACTGTCGCCGGTCCCGAGATACTGGTCGCTCGCGTCCGACGAGTTCGTTTCCGTACCGGTCTTGCCGAGGGCCGCCTTCACCTCGCCTTTGTTGGCGTTGGCGTTGATGTTCGCCCAGGCCGCGTACGGCTTCTCACAGTCAATATAGAATTTTACAGCCGGCGCGGCGGACGTGAGCGCGTTGCCCGCCATGTCGGTCACCTGGCTGGTGGTCACCGTAAAGCCCAGCTTGCTGTCATTTTCCCCGCGTTTGGGGTTGTATTTCCTGTTCGCGCCGTAGACCTGAACGAGCGGCACGGTCGGTTGCGTCTGGACCAGCGGCTTCTCGCCCTGAGGGGCGGAGTTCAGCGCGATCCCCAGGATGGTGTAGAGCTGCGTCTCGTTGGCCGGTATCGCGTAGGTGAAAGTCAGCGTGTCCTGATCCAGTCTGGTCAGATGGGCGTGAAGATCGTTCGTGCCCTCGACCTTGAGACCGATGAAGACGTTGCCTTTGCCGGTGGCGCTGTCGTCCGCGAAGCGGATCGCCTCCGAACAGTGCAGGACAACGGTGACCACGTCGCCCGCCTTGAAATTCGTCGTGGCCGTGTCGCCGTTTTTGATCTCGACGGAAGTGACCGTCGGCGCCGTCCCGTCGAAGAAGGTGACCGCGCACCCTTCGGCGGTGCCGCCGCAGTTGCATGCCTTGTTGCCGCTGTCATAATAGATGGTGCTGTTGCGGTAATCCAGCTGCAGGTCCCTCGTGATATACGGGTTGACGCCCGCCAGACGGCTGTTTGCGCCGTTGATCACGTCCGGCAGCAGTTCGTAGCTGCCCTCTCCCCAGCGGCGCGCGTTCGACGAGGGATTGCGGCTCGAATAGATCGCTTCCCGGATGCCGCCGCAGTACAGGCCGGATATCATCCAGCTGGTCATGTTGGCGGCGTAGAAACCGAGAAAGCCGTACCGGTGCGTGTGGGAGTTGTTCTTGAGGGTCGTCGTGTAGCCGACCTTGAGCTGACCGTAGCGGTCGCTCAGCAGCGCCAGGTTGGTCCGTGCGAAGGACTTCCACACGTAGAAGCTGTCGTCCGTAACTGTCAGCTGATAGCTCAGGTAGGAGGAGGAATCGTTCTCCTTCGTGAACTTCGCGGCGGACACCGCGTTGTAGAAATGGTCGACCATCTCTTTCTTCAGGTAATTCGTGTCCTGGACCGTGTAGGCGTTGAAGATCGCGACCTCGGGCGTTCCGAATCGGTTGTACACGGGATCCGGATAATTCGCCGTCAGAGCCGTCAGCGCAGTCGCCGGCAGAAGAGTGAGAACAAAACTGGCCGCCAACAGCACGGAGATGAACTTCCTTTTCTTCATGATTGATCCTCCCGCAGTTCCGGCGCCCCCGTCGACAGAACGGCGGCGCTTTCAAGATATATTAGTCTATATTAAGTATATCATTAGGAATCCGGCAAATCAAGCACAAACGGCGTCTTTGTCGGAAATATGAGCAAAAATCTTTATCCGCAGGTATGAGAAAACCTCCTTCATCAGCCCGACAAAGGAGGTCTTTCCCGGCGAGACCGCGGAAGGGGTCTCCGCCCGGCATATTTCATTCATACCGTCCGTCGCGTACCCGGATGGTGCGGCGACGGCAGATACGCACCGCGCCGGTCAGGAAAAGACCGCCCTCGGCGTCCGCTTCGATGTGAAGCGTTCCGCCGGGCTGCCTCAGGGAAAGGGAGACGGGGCCGTCTTTCGCTGCAAGATACGCGCCGACCGCCGCGGTGCCGCTGGCGCACGAGTTCTCCCAGAACATGGTCCCGGCGGACGGAACGTAGACGAGGGGACGGAGCGTTTCTCCTTCCCTGTCGTACAGCATCAGACCGACGCACTCCGATCCGAGGAATCCGCACCACGCCGGCGCGGCCGCCTCCGCGGCCTCCCGGTCCGTCGTTCCCTCCAGGATGACATGGGAGATGCCGGGGAACCGGACGACGGGGCGGCAGATCCCGTCCGGGAAACGTTCCTTCCCCACGCTGACCGGCCGCGGCATCGAGAGCGTCCCGCGCACGCTTCCGTCCGGGAGAGCCTCCACTTCGACCGTGACCGGGACGGGCGTGCCCCAGACATCAACGGGGACGGCGCCCGACGCGATCCCGCGGTCCGCCGCATACAGGACCGCCGCGCTCATCGCGGCGTTGCCGCAGAATTCCCCGCCCGCCATGCGCAGGGAAACGCCGTCCGGGCGCGCGGACAGAAAGCCCACCTGCTCGGCATCGGGCTCCGCGTCCATGATCTGACCGGCGACCGGCACCTGGGACCGGACGTCGACAGGCGTTTCCACCAGAACGGTCCGGTTGCCCGTCGGATCAAGCAATGTGTAACGGATGTCTCTCATTGGCTGTAGTTACTCAGGAACCGCTTCGTGCGTTCCGTCTGCGGGTTGACGAACACCTGATCCGGCGAGCCCTGTTCGACGATGAACCCGCCGTCCATGAAGATCACGTGGTGGCTGACGGCCTGGGCGAATGCCATCTCGTGCGTCACCACCACCATGGTCATGTGATCCTCCGCGAGCTGCCGGATGACCTTCAGTACTTCGCCCGTCAGTTCCGGGTCGAGCGCCGAGGTCGGCTCGTCGAAGAACAGGATCTCCGGCTCCGGCGCAAGGGCGCGCGCGATCGCGACGCGCTGTTGCTGGCCGCCGGAAAGCTCGCAGGGGTAGGCTTTTTCCTTTCCTTCCAGGCCCATCTTCTGCAGGAGCCCGACGGCTCTTTCCCTGGCCTCTTCCCTGCCGACGCCGCGCAGCATGAGCGGCTCGCAGATGTTTTTCAGGACCGAATAGTGGGGAAACAGATTGAAATTCTGGAAGACGAGACCGAAGTAGCGGCGGAACTGGTTCAGTTCCTTCTTCGGCACGGTCTGCCCGTTCCTTACCGCATACTGCCCGTCATACAGGATATCCCCCTCGTCGACGGTCTCCAGAAAGGACGCGCAGCGCAGAAGCGTCGACTTTCCGGACCCGGAGGGGCCGATGATGGAAATGACGTTGCCGGCGCTGACGGAAAGAGAGATGTCCCTCAGCACCTTCGTATGCCCGAAGGCCTTCCGAAGCCCCCGCAGTTCCAGGATGGAGGAGACGGCGGACGGCTGGTTCCCGTTGATCTGTGACATCGGCGTCCTCCTCCTTATCTGTAATAATTCAGGGATTTTTCGATGCGTCCCATGACCCGGTCCACGATGAAGTTGAAGACGTAGTAGAAGACGCCCGCTATGACGAAAGGCATAAAGCTGGTCTGGGAGTTTGCGATCTGCTTGCCGATCGTGAACATCTCCTGATAGGAGACCGTAAAGGCGATGGAAGTATCCTTGACGAGCGTGACCACTTCGTTCGTCACGCTGGGCATGATCCGCTTGACGACCTGCGGCAGTACGATGCGCATGAACGTCTGATACCTTGTATAGCCGAGGACGGACGCCGCTTCGTACTGACCCCTCGGTATGGATTCGATCCCGCCGCGGTAGATCTCGGCGAAATACGCCGCGTAGTTGATGGAGAACGCGATGATGACCGGGATCAGCTTGTTGCGGGAAACGCTCACGTTGAAGAGATAGTAGGGCCCGTAGGTCACGGCCAGCAGCTGAAGCATCAGCGGCGTGCCGCGGAGGACCGTGATGACGAACCGCGTGACGGACGAAACGATCCGGTTCCTGCTCATTCTGAGCAGCGCAACGATCATCCCGAGGGGAAGAGAAAACAGCAGCGTCAGGAAGAAAATGGCGCAGGTTTTTCCCAGCCCTTCCGACATTTTGACGATCATCGTCAGAATCGACATGGCAGACACCTCATCCTAGAAAGAGCATTCTGATGGAAACGATTTGTGAACGGACATCCGCCGTACCGAAAAGAGAAGCGCCCGGAAACGCTGGTATGGCACTTTCGGGCGCAGTTCCGCGGAAACAGATTTCCGTATCACGTTCCGGGGAAACGTGTTCTCAGTTCAGGAACAGAAGGTTGTTGATGATCTCAGGATACTTTTCCGCGATCTGACGGTAGGTACCGTTCTGAACGAGCGCGGCAATCGCCTGCTCGACCGAGGCGCACAGGTCGGCGTCGCCCGAACGGAACGCGATACCGTACTGTTCGGCGCCAAGCTGCTCGTCGATGATCTTCAGGCCCTCATGATCCGCCACATAGCTCGTGGCGACCGGGTAGTCAACGAACACGGCGTCCACGGCGTTGCCTCCGAGCTCCGTAAAGCATTTCAGGAAACTGTCGCAGGTAACGAGATTGCCGAAGGTGGCGGTGAGATCGGAAAGATCGTCGTTCAGGAGCGCTTCACCGGAGGTCCCGAGCTGAACGGCGACCACCTTCCCGGCAAGGTCCTTGGAGGAGCTGATCCCGCTGTCCTCCTTGACGACCAGGACCTGCGTATTGTCGTAATACGGCGCGGAGATCACATATCCCGCTTCCTTCATGCTGTCCAGGATCGTCATGCCGGACCATACGCAGTCGCATTCCTTCGAATCCAGCTGAACTAGTTTCTCGTCCCAGTTCACGCCGAAGATGGTCATCTCCCAGCCGAGGTAGTCGCAGACGGCCTGGCAGACTTCCACGTCAAAGCCCGTATATTTCCCGTCGTCGCCGAGGGCGCTGAAGGGGGGATATTCCGGATCGATGCCCATGATGAAAGTCTTTTTCTCAGATGTTTTTTCGTCATCATTCTGAGATGTTCCGCATGCGGCAAGGGAGAGGAGCAGAAGCGCAGCCAAGAGAATGGAAATGATCTTTTTCATTTGGAACATAGTCCTCCTTTTTCTTCTGCGGTCTGCCGGCCGGGACGGCCGGGAGCGCAGTCCGATTTCCTTGAAATTTGCCGATCTGTCCGCCGTTCTAACGGGACAGAACGTCAGCACATTAGCATTTTATCACATCATCACGCTAAAGTAAAGTGGTTTTATGGAATTTCGGCATCATTTCTTCGGAAATTCCGCCAAAAGATCCCCGCCGGGATCGGTAACGATCCTGCGGGGATCTCGTTCAGTTCATGCGGAATGCCAAGGGTGAGACGGCCCGTCCAGCGGATCCGTCAGGTGATGGGCATGTCTTCCGTGGGGATGTTGTTGTCCTGAGTCTCGTCTCCGCCGCTGGTGGTGATGACGTCCTCCGTGTCGAACTCGATCACTTCCATCTCCAGGTCTTCATACTTTTTCATCGTTTCTGCTCCTTTCTGTTTTGAATCGATCGGATCAGTAGTTGAAGGCCGCGACGTAGTACTGATAGTACGCCGTCATGGCTTGTTTCTTCCCATTCGCGAGCGTATAACTGTTCAGCGCCGCCCGGACGTACGACATGGCCGACGCCGTGATCGTCGCGTTCCCGTGATCCGTCGCCACTTCGATCGTGTACTCCGTTCCGAGGTTCCGCGCCCCGATCGGCGCGGTGCTGAACTGATAGTACGTCTCGCCGCC
>JAEEGL010845327.1_pt1 | contig 14239 bp, 12 predicted proteins | sample 9134231 | NCBI WGS metagenome assembly JAEEGL01 (sample SAMN16246548, study PRJNA631951) | gut metagenome | biome: gut microbiome; feature: rumen; material: fiber-attached | host: Bos | place: Iran: Karaj | collected 2018-10 | reverse complement strand
TTCCGTCGTATCTGAACTTGTAATCCATTAATCAGCCGACATCTATCCCGTTGAAACATGTTAATTAATCCAAACACATCGGTTTTCTATTTTTAGAATTTTTTAATTCTTAAATTTTGCAGTACCTTTGCAGCCGCTGTCACGAGATGGCAGCATTATTCAAACCTATTTAATAAATTTATTTTACAAAATGGCAACAAAAATCAGATTGCAGCGCGGCGGTCGTAAAGGCTATGCGGTTTATCGCATCGTTATCGCTGACGCTCGTGCACCACGTGATGGTAGATTCACTGAGAAGTTAGGTACTTACAATCCTAACACAAATCCTGCTACAGTAGATTTGAATTTTGAGCGTGCTTTGTATTGGGTAGAAGTTGGCGCACAGCCCACTGACACCGTACGTAACATCCTCAAAGGCGAGGGCGTGTACATGATGAAGCATCTCAAAGGCGGCGTGAAAAAAGGCGCTTTCGACGAGGCTACTGCCCAGAAGAGATTTGACGCTTGGAAGGCTGACAAACAGAAAGGTCTGGACAAGATCCGTCAGGAAGAGGCTAAGGCCAAGAAAGAGGCCGCTGCCAAAGAGTTAGAGGCTGAGAAGAAAGTCAACGAGGCTATCGCTCAGAAAGTGGCTGAGAAAAAGGCTGCTGAGGCTGCTGCCAAGGCTGAGGCCGAGGCTCCCGCTGCTGCTGAGGAAGCTCCCGCTGAGGCTTAATCGCCATCTTACAAAAAGAATAAAGGCCGGCATTATTTGCCGGTCTTTTTTTGTCAATAGGACTCGTCCATACATTTTTCTCTGTCTCTATAGGTACATCTCTGCCCACTTTTTGGCTACGTCCCGATACTCATGATGGCGGAGAATGTATTCTATGCTCTCACGTTTCAGCCGTGTCACCTCGTCAGGGTGGGTTACCAGCCGTTCCAGCGCTGCGATAACGCTCTCTTCTGTCGGTTCCACATTCACGATGGGGCGTAGTTTTTGCTCGCCCAGCAGCTCATAGTGCTCCTCTTCGCCGCCGCCCACACACACGATGCCTTTCGACATGGCAAGCAAGGAGTTCATAGATGGGGTGTAACTGTACAATTGGTCGAGTATCACGTCGCTGCCGTTCATCATCTCCTGATATTGCGCAAATGGTACGGACTCGGCTTTTTCCAATACCACCTCGCCCGGATGTGCTGCCACCACTTTTTCTGCGGCCCGAAGCATGATGTCAGTGCCCTTATAGGTGCTGCGTGCACAGTTGATACCGATAAATAGGCGCAAGGGGTGATGTGCTGGTGCTACCTCGTCGGTCGTTGATTTCACAGTCACGGGGTAGGGCATGAATGCCGTTTTCTCGGGGAAATGCGGTTGATAACATACCCAGTATTCATAAAGTCCGGCCACGATGCCGTCGCAGTCTTCTGCGATATAGCGGTTTAGTCGTTCTTTGTCTGTGCCTGTCCAGTCAGCGCGTTCTCTCATGGCATCAACATCGGTGCGAAGCGTGTCGCCGATATTGAAATCGCTGTAACGCAGAGGTTTACGGCTCACACATTCATTCACCCAATAATAATCCATGCCGAAGGCGCCCATCAGCATTTTTTTGTTATGCCTGCGCAAATACTTGTAAACAGGCAGGATACGGTGAGCTTTAATCTCCAAAAACATCGGATTGATGACTTGCACCACGTCATAGCCGCGCAGCCGGGGCAACAGACGATAGAGACGTGCCATATAGGCGATGCCGCCAACCTTGCCAGGACGGCGCACCAAGTTGATGTCGCGCGGATAGTCCTTCCAAAAATCTCCGTTCGACAGCACAGTCACCTGATGACCAAGTGTCTTCAGACCCTCGGCAAGTGTCGCGTGAACATTACTGTATTCGCCTATCAGCAGTATTTTTGACATCAACTATTGGTTTGAGATTTGAGGTTTTTTACTTGTCACTTCTCCCTTTTCCCTTTCAAAATTCTCATCACGAATTTTCTGCCTGCTGACGTCTTAGTCATTCGGCGAAACCATTTGTATTTCGTGGTGTAGTCGCGGTCGGGTAGGGGAAAAAGTCCGTGTTCATGCAGTACATTTATCCGCTCTTCAAGACATTGTTGGTCGCCGGTCAGCGTCATGATGTTATATACATAATCCATGGTCAACTGGTCGATACGGCGTTGCAAGGCTTCGCGGTCGGCGTAGGGCATGCGGTCGGCCTTTTCTTGCAGGTTCAGCAATACAGTGAGCGTATTGTCCAACCGTTTTTTTATCCATTCGGCGTTGCGTTTGTGCATGGTCGAACCCTCACGCTTACGGTAGTAATAGGCTTTCGCATCGGTAAAGAACAGACGCTCCACTCGCAAGAATAACAGTGGCGTGAATTCCTCGTCTTCCATGATGATGCCCTCGCGGAAACGCAGATCTATCAGCAGCGATTTGCGAAACACATACCCTCCGGGACCCACACGAAGATTGTAGTGGCGCATATATTCTGCACCTTCCTGCGGTCCCTCAAAACTGACCGCCACATCATTCTCGGGCCTGTCGGAATAGCGCCACAGCACCATGTCGGGCGATTCCTTGCGGATTAGTTCAATACATTGCGAATATACATCGCTGATAAGCATGTCATCGCCATCGATAAACTGGATGTAAGTGCCATGACAACAATGGATGCCCATGTTGCGTGCCGTGCTTTGACCGCCGTTTTGTTTGCGAATATAAAGGATGCGGTCTGTATAATCTTGCAATGCTGACATGGGCGATTTGTCAGACCCGTCGTCGACCAGCACAATCTCTCGCTCCGCACCACTCAGAGGCAGAGCCATGACGCTGTCCAGGCATGCTCGTAGCAATGCGTCAGGCAAGTTATATGTCGTAATCACAAAACTGATCAACGGTGTCGTCTCAGTTTGTGGCAGCATCTTATCAGTTGGCATAAATGTTTTAGTCCTAAAGTCTTAAGTGAATGCATCTTGCGGCGCATGCGGCGGCTAACTGGCAGATGGCGGATGTCGCGATGGGTCAGGTTGTCCAATTCTGGCAATAGCAGGTTGTCCTTCGTCAGGTCATACACGTCAATCTGAATGTTCAGCACGTGGGCGTAATACTCCGAGGCAAATTCGGTCAATCCCAATTTCTTCAGTTGTGACACATGGGCCTCGAGCAACCAGGTCAGTTCCTCGCCCGTGGCATTTTGTGTGATGCCGTCATGGTTCAGCACATAACAGTAAGCGCCTTCTTCGGTCGTGCCCACCAAATGGGCTTTATCCAAAAGCAACGGCAATGTCTGGACGTCTTCAAACACACGTCCGACGGGGAAACGCACCTTGTCGAACAGTTCACGGCGGAAGATCTTGTTCCACATATAGGCATGGGTGTAGGCTTTGCATTCCAGCCAGTAATCACGCATGTCGCGGTATTCATGCACTCCGAAGGTCAACAGTCTCTGATCGGCATCGCCCCAGTGCCACCACACGGGAAACTCCAAAATGTCGAGGTCGGGGTGGGCTCCAAGGCGTGTCATCAGCACGGCAAGTGTATAGTCGGCCAACAGGTCGTCGCTGTCGATAAACGTGATGTATTCGCCATGCGCCGCAGCGATACCTGCATTCCGGGCCGCCGACAGACCGGCATTGCGCTGATGGATGACGTTGATAAACGGGCGTCCCATGGCATAATCATCGCAAATAGCAGGCGAACCATCGGCTGAACCGTCATCCACCAGAATCAACTCATAGTCATCATAATCCTGCGTCAACACACTTTCGAGACAACGCTCCAGCGTCGCCTCAGCATTATACACAGGTATCACGATACTCAGTTTCATCGATGCAAAAATACATATAAATTGCCAAATACCCTCTACTCTCTGACTATTTTATGAAGAAAAAGACGAAAAGAACAAATTGCCTTGTACTATTTATATCTCCGTATTCTTCACATCTATACCGATTTGTGCAATTAGTACCCTCAAAAAACTTATGTAACTACGCCCTCCCCTCGGGGAGGGAAGGGGAGGGGGCTTTGAGGTGGGGGCTTTGTGTTGAGCGCTTTGTGTGAATCTTCCCCTTCCCCACACAATAAACCCGCTAAAATTCCGTTCTTTTCATATAGAATATGAAAAATACGGATCACAAAGAGGAATATTCACATGTTGTCAAATACACTGGCATCTTCGCCGGTGTACAGGTGATTTCTATCCTCGTAGGACTGATACGCAACAAATTGGTGGCACTCATTCTCGGCCCTGCGGGAATGGGTCTCATCACGCTGTTTCAGTCCACGATTCGTATGGTCTCCGAAATCACCGGACTGGGCATCCCTACCAGTGCCGTGCGCGATGTGTCGGCGGCATATGAGGAAGGCGATGAGCAACGGCTGCACGACAAGGTCCGTGTGATTCGCACTTGGAGCGTCATCGCTGCTGTCTTAGGCATGGTGATTTGCGCCGTGCTCAGTCCATGGCTCAACGCTTGGACCTTCAACTGGGGAAATCACACCTTGCATTTTGTGTTGCTTTCTCCTGTGGTGGCTGTCATGGCACTTGCTGGCGGCGAGATGGCAGTGCTCAAAGCCACACGGCAGTTGCGGGCCTTGGCGCGTGTGTCCATCTACCATGTCATCATGGCATTGATTATCACCGTGCCCATCTATTTCTTCTTCGGTGAGTCGGGTATCGTTCCCTCTATCTTCCTTTTGGCGTTTGTGCAGATGGTGCTCGCCATGATCTTCTCATACCGGAAGATTCCTCTGTCTTTGTCATTTTCGAAAAAGACCATTGGACAAGGAGCTGGCATGATTCGGCTCGGACTTGGACTTGTGGCGGCAGTCTCGTTGGGTTATATCTCAGAGTTCTTTATCAGGTCGTTTCTCAATACTGCAGGCACACTTGAAACCGTAGGACTTTACAATGCCGGCTATATGCTGGCCATCGTCTATTCTAGTCTCGTCTTTGCAGCGATGGAAACGGATTATTTTCCCCGGCTCTCTGCGGTGAAGGAGGCGGGGCCTGACCTCAATCAGGTGGTCAACCGCCAGATAGAGGTGTCTATCCTGCTCATCTCGCCCATGCTTGTGGCGATGATGGTGTTCATGCCGATTATCATTCCCTTGTTATACAGTCCGAAATTCAATGCGGTGATACCGATGGTGCAAATCATCCTGTTGGCGCTTTATTTCAGGGCGGTCAAATTGCCCGTGCAATACATTCCTTTGGCTAGGGGCGACTCCTTCTTCTATTTTATCATGGAGGCGGTTTATGCCATAGGTCTGGTCGTACTGACGATTTTGGGCTTCAATAGATACGGGCTGTGGGGTGCGGGATTGGCCATCACGGTAATGTCTGTCTTCGATTTCATCTTCCTCAATGTCTGTATCGGCATCAAATACAAATACCGCCTTTCTGCCCCGGTTGTCAAGTATGCTGCGGTGCAGATAGGATTGGGCGGACTGACCTATGCCGCCACATTTATCGGCAATTGTTATCTTTATTATGCCGTAGGTGTGGTGCTGGCCGCCATTAGCGCATGGTATTCTGTCAAGGTGCTCAAATCGAAAACTCATCTCTGGGAGGCGCTCAAAGCCAAAATCTGGCGTAAAAAATCATGAAAGTTTCTGTTGTCGTTCCCGTTTATCAGTCTGCCGATACGTTACAGGCATGCATCGACAGCATCTTGGCGCAATCGCTCGACGACCTGCAGTTGTTGCTGGTCGATGACGGCTCTACCGATGCGTCGGGTGCTATTTGCGACCATGCGGCAACGGCTGACCCGCGTGTGTCGGTGATACATCAGCCCAATAAGGGACGCACTGAGGCGCGTGCTGTCGGCGTGAGAAGGGCCGAGGGCGAATGGCTCTGTTTCGTCGATTCCGATGATACCCTGCCGGTCAACAGCCTGAAAGATTTGTATGAGAAAACCGATGCTTCCACCGATATCGTCTTTGGCAACGGGCATACATTGGCAGGCGAAAACCGCGCAAGCATTCCCATGGATGATTTCCGCCATCTTGCCGTCAGAGGGGTAGGGACTATCGGTGTGCCTTGGGGAAGTATGTACCGGCGCAGTGTGCTCAACGATTATCTCTTTGATTTGCCGCGTGAGATTCTTAACGGCGAGGATTATATCTTTTGGCTCAGACTGGTTTTTTCGACCGGCAAGCCCGTCAATGTGGTCTATAAAACAGTATATAACAAAGGAGAGGAGCATACCAGCAATGTCTTTGTTTGGACGGCTGATTATGCTGCCCGCCTGAATCATTTCCGGTGGACTTCCATTCCCGAAAAAGTGCGTGAGGAGTATCTCGCAGACACTATCGAAGACCGCATGGCCAATCTTTTTGCTGTCGCTGTCTGCTCGTCAAGGAATGATTGGGCCAATAGTCCATTCTATTTGCAACTATGCAAAGATATGGACCGTGCCGGTATCAGCAAGACCATGCGCCAACGCTTATTCCTTGCCATGCCTTCCCGCCATTTACGGAAAATGATGGCAAAAATAAAGGGATAACAAACCTCACCCCGATGCCCCGCAGAGGAAAATGCATTGACAATCAGTATTTTTCGTTTTGGTAGACCAATTGATGGTCTGGTGTCGAATAGTATATTTTTACCCTGTTTTTATCTCAAATTGCGATTTGGGTTTAAGTCTTTTCTTTGATAGAATAGCCCTCTTTCTCTAAAAACTTTCTAAATTTTTTAGCCATCGTACAACCTTTTGGCATGTTGATACGTTTATAATAGCAGAAAGTAAAAACAAAAAACGTCAAATGACCCGAGAATCATTTACCCAACTCGTCCGCAAAGAACTCCCCGGTTTGCGCCGGTTCCTATTAGCAGCTTGCAGCGGCAATAGCGATGAGGCTGACGAAGTGGCGCAGGAAGCACTTTTGAAGGCTTATATGGCTTCACGCAATTTCGAGGCTGAAACGGATTTGACATCCGCATCGACCATCGACCTCCGGTTCTCGGCTTGGGTCTACCGCATTGCTTGCAACAGCCTGATAGACCGTCATCGTAAAAAGACTGCGCGAGGCATTACCGTTGACATTGACAAAGTACATGAGATGGTGGCCGTTTTCCGTTCTGACGACAGTTTTGCTTATCAGGAACTATACTCCGCCATCGACGGATTGAACGTCAGCGAGCGTACGGCAGTGCTCCTCTTTTATATGGAGGATCGTCCAATTAAGGAGATATCCGCTATCATGAACGTTGCTGAAGGTACGGTGAAGGCTTATCTTTCACGTGGCCGCGAACATTTGAGAACGAAACTAAGTAAATAAGAAAGATATGAAAGAGCAGGATTTACGAGACATATTTCACGCTTATCGACCAGATGTTGGTGATAACGATGAGTTCATGGACAGGCTGACGGCGCAGATGGATGCCGCAGACGCCCGAAAGCAGCCTCGCATCATTCCATTGTACCGCAGAGCGCTTTCCTGGGCTGTTGGCATAGCAGCATGCATAGCCATCTTGGTGGGTAGTGTAGCCCTTCTGCGAAATCTTTCCACAAGCGAAACGAATATTGTCGCAGACTTGGAAGAGCCCGAGGCAAAGCCGCAAGACATAAAACCTGTAGAACAAGAAGTACCGCAGATGCAAGAGACTCCCTTTGTGGCGCAGGTCGTGAAAACAGAAACGAATGTACCCAAAAAGAGACACAAAAAACGTCCCGTTATCACTGAAGTGCAAAACACGGTATCGGAGAACAATCTTCCTAGTGCAAAAACAAACGAAGAAACTGTCCGTGTTGCTCAGCCGATAACAGCCTCTGTCCCTGATCCCTTTATTGAATTTGAAGACCAAGCCAGAGACATCCGTTCGCGCGGTGAACGTCTGCACCAAGAAATTGCCATGCTAATGAATAATCAATAAAACAGAACATAAACTATGAAGAAATTACTCATCATCATGCTGTTGGCATTCATTACTGTCGCTGCCAATAGTCAGGAACCCAGCAATCAACTCCGCCAGTTAGAAAACTATTTGCAGGAACAAGGGTTTGTTATCAGTCATACCCAATCAAGCGGCACCGAAAGAGGCGTCACGCACCAATGGCACGCCTTGCTCAACGTATATACTCTCAACCCACAATCGGCCATCGACGAGACGAAGACTGAAGCAGAGAATCAGCAGATGGTTCATCAATACGACAGCATCAACCGGCTGCGTCGCCAGAGCATGGTCAATGCAATTGACTCCATCCGCATCACTTTTGCACGTTTGGGAAAGGATGCTTCAGAGAGTTATCTCTATGAATATCATAAGAATGGTACAGATACGATCAAATATTCTCTGGCATTCAGTCGCGATGACGACACCCTCCACCGCTCTCGTTATGGTAACAGCGTCTATTTCAGAAATGCCAGTGAGGTGGCAAGTTTCGATTATACACGTCGCAATGACAGCGACGGATGGGGCTCTACCGATTGGGGAAACTTCAGCCATTTATGCACCATTCCCCATGGCATATCGTGGGATGACATGCGCCCCTTTGACCACGCAACGTTCGAGGAGTTAATAAATCCTGCTTTGAAATCGGTCAAGAAACTGAAGGGCGTGAAGACCTATCCCGTATATTGGCGTCACGACGAAGGGTATGATGACAACATAGGACCAGACGGCAATCTTGTCGGAAAGACAGTTCGTCAGAGCGAGTACACCGATAAGCATTATGGGATAACCACAGGCACATTCTATTTCATTCCAAAGGAATATGAGGCAGAAGCAAGTGCATTGTACAGACAACTTGACTCATTGGCCTATGATTATGTAGAGCATCATCCTGAACAGTATTATCATTATACCTTCTCTTCCGGGTTCTCTTATTGGAATCTGAGAGATCTGGTGGGTGGTACTGACATTGAAGGGGATTCAAACTACGCACTTAAAACTTTAGCCGACGACAATGGCTTTTATATTCTCTCTATCAATACCACTGGCGAACTTTGGATACCCAAGGACTGGCCGAAACTGAAAAGTTATATCAACGGTGAGAAAACCTATCTCAAGGGCATGAAACCGCAGAGCGATAAATAAATCAACTATCGTATCCATCTTTATCCCGAAGCGCATACACGAAAAAGGATGTCTAAGATAAATGGATCAATAAATCACCCCCGAACCCTTTTCAAAGGCGCGGGGGTGATTTTATTTGATTCCTGATTGAGAGTGAGGCTTACATCAATTTCGCTTCTACCACATTCACGACATAGTCGCCCAGTTTTTCACATTCGGCTATCAGGTCGATGTAGGCAGTACCTACGGAATAGTCGTAGAGACGGTCGTTGATGTCTTCAATGTTGCGCTTCTTCAAGTCTGAACGCATCTCGTTGATTTCATTCTCGATGTCAAGGGTTTGCTTCATGTTCAATTCTTCTCGGCGCCCCTTTAACACGATGTTCATCTGGGTAAGGCTCTTCTCTGAAAGACGCATCATCTCGTGGATGCGCTTATACAAATCTTCGGTGAAATCGATTTTCTCGTTATTGCGGCGCTTAATGGTGCGTGCCATGTTGAAACAGGCGTCGCCAATGCTCTCCAACTCGCTCACCTCACGCATCATGGCGCGTATCTTTGCCTTGGTGTCATCGCTCAAGTGGGCATCACTCACCTTTTCCAGATACGTGGCGATTTCCAGTTCCATATTGTCACTGATGTTCTCGTATTTTTCGATGCGTTCGTATTGTTTTTCAAATTCCTCACTGTTTTTCTCTTCCAACAAAATCTTTACGAAGCCGAACATACGCTGCATCCTGTCGCCCATCAGGTTGATTTCTTTCTGAGCCTGCAACACTGAAATTTCAGGTGTGCGCATCAGACCGCCGTCGATGTACTTCAGACGCTCGGGCTCCTCTGAATCTTCAGCTCCATCCTTAGCAGCCTTCGGTTTGATCACGCGTGTCACGATTTTCTCTATTTGCGGGATAAACCAAATGAGGATAAAGGTGTTCAGCACGTTGAAACAGGTATGGAATGTCGCCAGTACCACGCTCAATTTGGCAGCATTGGCAAGGAATGCGGCCTCACCCGCTTCACGGGTCAGTTCGGTGTCAAAACCTACGATGCCACACACCATATTGATGAAGGGACGGAACAAAATCAAGATCCAGAACACACCAAACAAGTTGAAGAACATATGTGCGAAGGCAGCGCGCCGTGCTTGAGTGCTCGCTGTCAATGCGGCCAAGTTGGATGTCACTGTCGTACCGATATTCTCACCCATCACCAGCGCAATACCCTGATAGATGGGCAGTGCACCACTCGAACAGAGAATCATCGTGATGGCCATCACTGCAGCCGATGATTGCACGCACATGGTCAGTATGCCGCCAATGATGAGGAAAAGAATGGTGGTGGTGAAACTTTCGGGGTCGAAACTTGAGAAGAAGTTAAGCAAAGTCTCGTTCTCGCCCAAATTCATGTCTACACCCGTCTGACGAAGCGTTCCCAAGCCCAGCAGCAGGAAAGAGATGCCGAACAGGAAGTCGCCGATGCTCTCATGGCGTTTGCGGTAGATGAGTATCAACGCGATGATGAACGTGGGCCACACGAAATCGGTGATGTTGAAGGAGAATCCCACCGACATGATCCATGCCGTCATTGTCGTACCGATGTTGGCGCCCATGATGACGGAGATGGCTTGGGCCAACGTGAGCAGACCGGCATTGACAAACGAAACGGTCATCACCGTCGTGGCGGTACTGCTCTGTACTGCGGCGGTCACAAACACGCCCGTCAGCATTCCGGTGAAGCGGTTGGTTGTCATACGCCCCAAGATGTGACGCAATTGGGGACCTGCCATCTTCTGTAATGTCTCACTCATCATTTTCATGCCGAAAATCAGCAATGCCAATGAGCCTAACAGCTTAAACGCGATAATCAGATAGTTTTGTTCCATGGTTTGATTTGTTTGCTGCTGCAAAGATAATGTTTTTTCTCAAAACTCCACGCTTTCTATGCCACGATTTTTTATTGGCAGCCCCAACTTACATCTCCCGTCGCCATCTCAGCAGGCAACGGTTACGCTGTCGCAGACTTCTCTCAGGTCGCCGACGGCGGGTACTGATGTGCAAAAAAAACAGGCAGAAGACCTTTTGCCTCCTGCCTGGATAGATTATTACTTGCGCCAGAAACGCGATGTGATGTCCTCAAACGTGCCGTCTTCTTCACGACGGTAAAGACGTTGGTTGGTCGTCGGCTTGCTCAACGGACCCAAATGGCGGATATAGGGACCTATCTTGATGTAGTCGAAATCTGTCTTCTTGATGGTCGAAGGGATGCGAAGCCTGCCGCTATACCATGCCACATGAAACTGAGGATGTTCCTCATGGATGTATTCTGCCAGCATGTTCACCCCTTTCGGGTCTCCGTCACCGCCCATAAAGGCGATACAAGTGATGTCTGTGCCGTACTCCTCAACAAATGCGTCTATCGCATCGGGGTTGAGAGGCAGACCGATGTCTTCCCAGAGATAATGACTGTGGCAACCAGGGCAGTGGCACGGACAGTTGCTGATGTTGATGGCTAACGTCACCTCGTCGGGAATCTCTTGGAAGACAATTCCAGTGTTGACGTATTTCAGCATCATTTATTTCATATGAGCATAGAAACGGCGTGCAGCCTCCTCCTGACGGGGCTGTGAGAAATTGCTTACACGTTTCAGATATCCGATGATGCGGGTCATGTAGTCCACATTTTTCGAGTGGCAGTGCGGACATTCTTTCAGGTAGCGCTTGTCGATGGTGCCGCAGTCGTTGCAGATGGTGTTGGGGATATTGAACGTGAAGTAGTTGCAACCCTCTTTCGCTGCCACCTTCAGCAATTTCAGATACTGGGCCTTGCTCAGGTGCTCGTCCAGATTCATGTGCAATGCGCTGCCGCCAGTCAGGTGCTCAATGTAGGGTGCACCATGCAACTTAAATTTGTCGATGATGCTCAGTGAGTCGTCTTCCACCACATAGAAATACGAGTTGTAGCAGTCGCGCGGAACGAAATATCCGTCTTCACGGTCCCATTTCGCGTGCTTCACGCCCACATTCTCGGCTGGAATCATCTCGCAGTTGAACATCACCTCCTTGGTGCGGTATTTCTTGTTGTATTGCTCTATCAGACCCAGAATGCCTTGCACAAAGTGCAGATAATCGTCGTTGGGCGTGATTTTCAGACCCATGAACTCTGCTGCCTCCACCAGTCCGTTAATACCGATGGTCAGGTATTGGCGGTTGATGTTGATGTAACCAGCGTCAAACAGCGGTAGCATACCATGCGCCTGCAACTCTTTCAGATTCTCGTTGTATGCCAATTGTACCTTGTGGCAGAGGTCGATAATCTCGCCCAGATACTCCAGGTAATCGATCTTGTGATTCACGGCATATTGTATGCAGCGATTCAGGTTGATGGTCAGCACACTCTTCGAACCGGTAGAGACACCACCGGCACCCAGCGTATAACTAAAGCCGTTGTCGGTAATCTCATTGCGCAGACGGCAGCAAGATGACAGCGAGTCGGCGTTGTCGCTCATATAGGTGAAGAACGAATGACCCTCGGCATACATCTCTGCGGTGAACTCGCCCCATTCCTCATCCATTGGCTCTCCTTCTTTGGTAGTGAGCAGTGCCATCGTCTCAACGGGGAAGGTGAGCGGAGTTTTTGTGCGCTCCTTGTTAAACCACTTCATGAACCGTTTTTGCAACCATGACAGACCATTCCAGTCGGGCTTGCTGCCGTCGGGGAAATAGAAATTGCCGAAGATGCTCTCAAAATAATAACGGTCGTAGTAGGCTACGTTCCAGAATACGGCCTGATAATTGCGCGCACCCGTAGGCTGGTTCAACGTATAGACAATCTGCTCAAAACAGTCGGTGATGATTTTGTCGATAGTGCGGTGCTTCAGACTGAGGTCAACCACTTCGTCAGCACGCTGGTAATAATCCAAACCGTATTCCTTGCCTACGAAATAGTTCATGTACATGAGAAATTCCGGCGTGGCACAGGCACCCGACAGCATGCTCGACACCATGAACACCATGTTAGCGAATCCGCCGCAGAAACTCTTCAGGTTGGTCGGTGCCGTGGAGTTGCCGCCGATGGAGGCCGTGCCGCCAATAAGCCACGGATACATCGTGATAGATGCACAGTAGTTGGCGAGGCTTGTCTCATCGTTCTTGTAGATGAAATGATGGGTCAGTTTGTCGATATACTCATCGGCCAACGGTTTGCCGTACATCTTCTTAATACGGTCTGTCAAAAGACGGCGGTTCAGACGGATGAAGTTCGATTTGGGCAACTCGCCAATCAGCGTCGCGATGTTTTTATGTTCAACGTTGGCATTGGCGTCGTACTTCGAACCGGTGGCTGCGTTTACCGATTCGCAATACTCTGAAAGGAATTGCAACTTAGCCAAAGTCTCGCGATCTTCTGAGTGCTGTTGACGGTAAAGCATGAATGATTTGGCCACCTGATAGAATCCTTCGCGCATCAGGGCTTCCTCCACCTGATTCTGGATATCTTCCACCTTGATGTCATTTTGAATATCTAAGTGACTGATTATCTTAGAGATAGTTCCCAACTCTGCAGGCTGCCCCACACTCTCGAATGCCTTGATGATGGCATTCATAATCTTGTCAAGAGAAAAACGGTCTTTTGAACCGTCGCGTTTGGTGATGGTAAAGTTTTTAATTTCCATTATGCTTTTTTCTTCAATGTTGATAGATATTTTTCGACGTAAAGTTATCCGTTTTGGGAAACTTTTTTTAAAATCCCCTCCCAAAAGTTTTCCAAAACGGTCAACTTTTTCCGTTTGCAAAGGTATAAAAATTTCTATAATCTCAAAAACATATTTGATGATTTTTTCTAAAAAAATTAATTCTTCAATAAGTTGGATAATTTAAAATAAATGTGTAAACTTGTCCCGAAATATGAAAACTATTGATTGACAAACTGTTAAAGCCTATGAATAAACTATTTTTGATATGGCCGTTATTATTGATGTGCATGACGTTGTCAGCAGGTCCAATAGGAAAGCAACAAGCAAGGTGTCTTGCCGAAGGTGTAATGGCCCAATGGGGAGCCGCTCCTCAAAGTGAGCCAAAAAGAGCGCCCGGACAAGCTGCCATTTCAGATGACCAACCTTTATATATATTTAATGCGAATGCCGGACAAGGGTTTGTCATCGTGGCAGGCGATGACCGTGCCGAGGCTGTTCTTGGATATTCACAACATGGTTCATATGTCGAGGATGGCATGCCCGAGAGTTT
>JAEEGL015980119.1_pt1 | contig 14240 bp, 10 predicted proteins | sample 9134231 | NCBI WGS metagenome assembly JAEEGL01 (sample SAMN16246548, study PRJNA631951) | gut metagenome | biome: gut microbiome; feature: rumen; material: fiber-attached | host: Bos | place: Iran: Karaj | collected 2018-10 | reverse complement strand
CTCCAGACTGTCGATGGATACGGTGAGTGAGACTATGAGAGAAAAGTCGGTTCCCGATGAACTGACACAGCAGTTTGTTGAAACGCTCAACAGTTGTGAATTTGCTCGTTTCGCTCCAGGTAGCGCTGAAGAGAAAATGGACGATTTGTACCAACGTGGTATTGAAGTAATTTCGAAAGCAGAAAAAGTCTTGTAAAAAAAGAAAGGAAAAACGACCATGAAACGATACACCTTATTAATTATCTTACTGATCACCTCTGGCTTGTGTATGGTCAGAGCTCAAGATAATGGAGAACAATGGTTTGAACAGGCCAATGCTGCCTACAATTCAGGCAGTTATGATACAGCAGTAATGCTCTATGAGAAAGTTATTGCTGCCAACATGGAATCAGTGCCTCTCTATTACAATTTGGGGAATGCCTATTACAAAAGGCATGATTATCCGATGGCCATTTATTATTATGAGAAAGCATTAAAAATCGATCCATCCAATGAAGATGTGAAAACCAATCTTGCCATTGCCAACATGGCCATTGTTGATAGAATCGAACCTGTTCCGCAGCCCTTTTTTGTTAGAGGATGGCGCAATACACGGGCGTTGCTATCTAGCGACCAGTGGGCTTGGTGTTCCATTGTTGCCTTTGCATTATTGCTTATTGCTGTGTTCCTCTTTTTGCGCGGGCGGCGTATTGGATGGCGCAAATTGGGCTTTTTTGCAGGAATTGTTTTCCTGGCGTTATTCATTCTTTCCGTCCTCTTTTCTGCTCAGTTGAAGCATGATGTGGAAACCCAAGATCAAGCCATCATCATGTCGCCTACAGTCATGGTGAAAAGCTCACCGAGTACAGAGAGCGTGGACCTCTTTGTTCTTCACGAAGGGACTAAAGTGACCGTTTTGGATACTTCAAACGGCTGGAATAAGCTCCGAATCGCCAATGGTAGTATAGGTTGGCTTGAAGCGGATAAGATGCTTCCTTTCTGACCGTTTTGGGGGTTAAAATGACTTTTTTTTGAAAAAAAAATGAATTTTTTTTCTTCAAATTGTTTTTTCTTTGATAGAAAGTCCTATATTTGCAGACCTAATTAAAGTGAAAAAGTGTCAAAATTCGCTCAAAACAGATAATTAATTAAAATTTCGTGATATGAAAAAGAGATTTTTACCTTTCAGTTTACTTCTAGTAATCATGATTTTAGGTCAATCGATGGCAATCGCTGACCAAGGTGGACACTATGTCCCGCGCACTCAAACAACAATGAATGCGGAGAGCTTCATGGGTAGTCTTCGCGCCAACCAACAAACAGGCTTGATTGATCCTGCTGACATGTTCAATGCGATGCAGGCAGGAGCGACCAGAGATGCTTCCGACGACCCACTCTATTGGATCAGCATGGGTCCCGACAACATGGGTGGTCAGACTACTGCTGTCTTGTATGACAATAGGCTTTACCAAGGTCATGCCAATGGCGTTGTTTACATCGGTTCCAAAGGTGGTGGCGTGTACAAATCCTACAATCACGGCATCACATGGCATCAGGTGGGTGGCAAGGACTTGATGGTGAGTTGCATGACCCAAGATGCTGACGGTACGATTTATGTTGGTACCGGTGACGGCAATAATGGTATTGCTTACAATGGCCTCGACCAACAAGGCTATGCGAATAGTTTCATTGGCACAGGTCTTTATTCCATCGTTAACGACCAGTTTGAGTTGGTGAAAGCTCCGTCGGCAGATGAATGGCTTTACATCAATGATCTCGTTTTTGTTGGTAGCAAACTTTTGGCTTCTACCGATGAAGGCTTGATGTGCTCAAATGACAAAGGCGTCAACTGGACTACGGTTATCGAAGGCAAAGCTGGAGAAATAAGAGTTGCTAAAGACAATACGATTGTTGCTGTTGTTGACAACCAGGTTTATATTGGTAGAGACATCGATCACATGGTCTGCCATTCTGGCACCAGCAACAATCTCCAAGGCGATACGCTTCTTCCGAAAGCAGGTGGTATGGTTGACATCGCCATTGCCCCGACGAACGACAACGTCATTTATGTTTCTTGCATCGCTGCCAATGGAAACCATTCGGGCATTTATTGCTCAGAAAACAAAGGTGAAAACTGGCATGTGGTATTCCCCGCAGTTTCCGCTAACCAGGGACATACCCTTTATGGTGGTTTAGGCACGTATGACCATGGCATCGTCGTCGATCCCGAAAACGAAGGCATCCTCTATGTGCTGGGTTACTACCTTTGGTCACTTGAGAAGCCCGCATCGGGTAACGGATTGTACCTCGCCCACCAAATTACGACCGATTCGTATTATTTCATGCCTGACTATCTCCATGTGGGACTCCATACCATGGTGTTCAACCCCAATAACAGCCAAGAGTGTTACATCGGCACTGATGGAGGCATCTACAAAGCTACTGGTAGATTTACCTTCAGCAACTGCAACCGTAATTATGTCACCACTCGTATGTTCAACGTGGCCACTTCGGGAATTGACACCCGTGTTTTGGCTGCTGGTCTTGACCACGGCACGGTCTTGATTGAAGGTATGGAAAATGTCAATACCCCTGGAAATGCTACTTGGATTAATCCAACGCAAACAGGCTCCATGATGGGTATCTTCAACGAGGATTCTCACGCAGGTCCTTGTGCTATCTCATCGCTGAATCCTGAGACTTTCTTCGTTACCTATAAAGGTGGTGGCCTGCAGCGTAGTGCCACTGCTGGTGCGGACTGGGTTTCGACCAACTTTACTTCAAGCTCTACTTATGCGGTGAGCACGTCTTCATATCGCTTGCCTATTCTGCTTTACGAGAACTATAACAATCAGTTGAACCCTGAGACGTCTTGGTTCTTCAATGAGACAGACGCCATTATTCCTAGCGGTAGCGATGTGTTGGTGATGAGCAACAATGGTTATCCATTCCACTACACACTTACTGCTCCTCTCGCCGTAGATGACTCCATCGAAGTGCATGATCCCATCACTGCCAACTTCTTTGTCGCCTATACCGATGCTCTCTTAATGACCCGCACTCCTCTTCAGTTTGATGTGGAAGCTGTTTGGTACAAAGTGGCTGATAAGGCTCATGGTTTCAGGGGCGAACCGCTCTGCATGAGCATTTCTGCTGATGGCGATAACCTGTTCGTGGGTATGAAGGATGGCAAATTCTACCGTGTTTCTGGTCTCAATTCCGTTTTGGATGAGACCTCTGGCACCATCACCGATTCACTTTTCGCTGTGACCACCACCGAAATCACGCTGCCTGTCAATGGCCAGTGTGTCACTTCGGTCTGCGTTGACCCGCGTGACAACAATAAGGTCGTTGTTACTTGTGGCAACTACGGCAATGATGACTATGTGTTCTATTCAACCAACGCTATGTCAGGTGAACCTACTTTCACCAGCAAACAAGCCAACCTGCCCAAGATGCCGGTGTACTCCTCGTTGATTGAAATGGAAACGGGTGATGTGATTCTCGGTACCGAACGTGGTATTTACAGAACCAAGAATATTGCTAATGCCAACTGGATGAATGAAGGCGCTAATATGGGTGAAGTTCCCGTTATGGAACTCAAACAACAATTGAAGCACCATGAAGATGAACAAATCGTTAAAGTGACCGATGAAGGTGTTTTCGTTACTGTATTTCCTGGTGTCCACAACACGGGTATCATCTATGCTGCCACCTATGGTAAAGGCGTGTACCGTTGCGAGAATTACAAGAAATTCAGTGGCGCAAGCGTTCCTGAGAATCCCGTCATCGAAACGGTTGACGCTGTTATCTATCCCAACCCAGTTTGCGGTCAGGCTACCTTGAGCTTTGAAGCCAAAGGCAATGGCAATGTCAGCTATCAGGTCTTCGATATGAATGGCCGTATGGTGATGAACCAGAATCTTGGTCGCTTCGCCGATGGTGAACATCAGGTGACCATTAATGCTGAAAGCCTCAGTGCTGGTTCCTACATCCTGCGCCTCAGCCAGGGTGCTCACAATACCAGCGTGAAGTTCCTGGTGCATTGATTCTGGCCTTTTGCATCGATGCGCCACGGTGCGTCGGTACAAGGGAATTCAAAAAAGGAAAGACAATCTGAAAAGGTTGTCTTTCTTTTTGTATTTTTGCAGTATAATTCTTGACCCTCATGAACAGCAAAAGAATAAACAAGGTACTGGTCGCCAACCGAGGAGAAATCGCTGTCCGTATTATAAAAACCTTACGGAAACTGCATATTACCTCTGTAGCTGTTTTTGCCGATAATGATGCCAATGCCTTGCACCGTAGGATGGCGGATGAAGCCTATCCTTTGGGCGGTGGCTCGTTGAAGGATACCTATCTCAATGTCAAGAGCATTATTGATGCTGCATTAGATTCGGGAGCGGATGCTGTCCATCCTGGTTATGGTTTCCTTTCAGAGAGTCCTGAGTTGGTTGAAGCCTGCGAAGCGAATCATTTGATTTTTATCGGGCCAGATGCCCGTTCCATGCGTCTGATGGGCAACAAAATTGAATCGCGGAAGATAGCCATTCAACATGGTATTCCGGTCACTTTTGGCATAACAGGTAGTATAAACGATATCCTTAGCCAGTCTGATACGCTTCCTTATCCTATTCTTATCAAGGCAGCTTCGGGTGGTGGAGGAAAAGGTATGCATATAGTCAGAGACGCATCTGCATTGAAAGACGAACTGGAACGTGCCTCTCGTGAAGCTTTGAACTATTTCGGCGATGGAACCGTATTTGTTGAGCAATACGTTGAACATCCTCGGCATATTGAAGTTCAAGTGTTGGCTGACCATTATGGTAATATTGTACATTTGCATGAACGAGAATGTACCATACAGCGTCGCTATCAGAAAATCATAGAAGAATCGCCATCGCCTACACTCAACGATGAACAACGACAGAAGTTGTTTAAGGCCGCCATCGATCTCTGCAAGGCCATTGGATATAGGAATGCAGGTACGGTAGAGTTCTTGGTTGACAACAACTTGAATTACTATTTTTTGGAAATGAACACCCGTATTCAAGTGGAGCATCCTATCACCGAAATGCGTACGGGTATCGATATAGTGGAGGAGCAGATTCGCATTGCAAGGGGAAAAGAGATGGGTTGGACGCAAGAGGCGATACAAGCCCAAGGCCATGCCATCGAGTTGCGTGTTTATGCCGAAGATCCTGAAAACGGGTTCTTGCCCACGCCTGGCAAGGTAACGGCCTACCACGAACCTCAAATTCGAGGTTCCAGAGTCGATAGTAGTATTGACGGTCCTTGTGCCATCTCTGAGGCTTACGACCCGATGGTTGCAAAACTGTCATGCCATGCCAAAGACCGGCAAGCAGCTTTGGAAACCGCGAGGGCCGCTTTGAAGGATTTTATTATTCAGGGATTGACTACCAACAAGGCTTATCTTTGGGAAGTCGTAAAGAATGCCGATTTCATCGATAATAAAATAGACACGGCTTTTTGTGTTAACCATCAGGATGCCTTGCTGTCTGCCATGAAAGAGAGTCGCGATAGCCTGAGCGTCAATGATATTGCGGTTTCATTCCTGATGTTTGATTTTTGCAAGAGACAGATAGAACAACCATCGGAAAGCGTATGGGAACAGATCGGTTATTGGCGTTATCACATGCAGCTAATGGTTGATGTCGAAGGAAAACAGATTCCTGTCAGTATCTGTGCTGCTGAGCCAGGCAAAATCAAAGGTAAGGTAGGAGAATCGCCTTTCTCGGTTGAGTTTATTCAATATGACAATAGGCAATTGAAAATCATGTTAAATGGGCGCACCGAGACCATATACTGCTCCGTCAACGATGAACACGAGACCATTGTCAACTTTCATGGGCTGAACTATGTCTGTTTCCGTACTGACCAGTTAAATGATGCCCGCGATTATGCCTGTCAAGAGACGGTGAACGACAAGTCGCGATTGGTTTCGCCTATGCCTGGCAAAGTGGTAAAAATCAGTGTAAAGGAAGGAGACGAAGTGGAAGAGGGAAAGATTATGATTGTGGTGGAAGCCATGAAGATGGAGAACAATATCGTTTCTACTGGCAAGGCCAAAGTGAAGACAATCTTCGTCACCGAAGGCCAAATGGTAGACAATAAAATGCAGTTAATCGAGTTAGAATAACCTGTAGGGACCATCGTATGTGTCCAAAAAATATAGAATTATGAATTTCGACCTCACTAAAGAACAAGAAGCCCTCCGCCAGCGTGTGCGCGACTTCGCAGAACAGGAAGTGAAACCCGTTGCCCGTGAAAACGACGAAGATCAGCATTTCGATGTGGGCTTGACTCTCAAAATGGCTGAAATCGGCCTGTTGGGCATGACTGTTCCGAAGGAATACGGAGGTCAAGGATTAGACAATTTGAGCTATATCATTGCCGTTGAGGAACTGGCGCGTGTCGATGGCTCCACGGCTGCTACCATTGCTGCAGACAACTCCTTGGGCATTGGTCCTATCAAGGACTATGGTACCGAGGATCAGAAACGTAAATACCTGCCACAACTCTGCAAGGATCGCTTGTGGGGCTTCGGTTTGACCGAGGAAGATGCAGGTAGCGATTCGCGAGGCACCAAGACGACTGCCCAATTTGACGGTACGATGTGGCACCTCAACGGTTCCAAAATATTCATTACCAACAGCGCAACTCCTATCAGCTTGGGCACTACGGTGCAGGCTGTTTCGGGCGAGAAAGACGGTAAGCCAGAATTTACCGCTCTGTTGGTGGAAAACAAAAGAGAAGGTTTCACCCAAACACCTATGCACGATAAGATGATGTGGCGTGCGTCTAATACAGGCAAACTCATTTTCAACGATGTGCGTTTGCCTGAGGACTGCATTTTAGGCAAACCCGGCGAAGGCTCGCATATCATGCTCGCCACTTTGGACTCGGGACGCCTTTCGATAGGTGCTATGGGACTGGGATGTGCTCAAGGTGCCTACGAGATGGCCTTGGCTTATTCCAAGAAACGTGTGCAGTTTGGCAAACCCGTATGCAAGTTCCAAGCAGTGAGTTTCAAACTTGCTGATATGGCTATGAAGATCGAGGCCGCGAGAGGATTGCTTTACCACGCCTGCTGGCTCAAAGACCAACATCGCCCCTTCGGTAAGGAGGCTGCTATGGCCAAGCTCTATTGCTCAGAAGTGGCTGCCGAAGTCTGCGACAACGCTGTCCAAGTGATGGGTGGTCACGGATTGCTGAAGGAGTTTGATATGGAACGCTTCTATCGCGACCAACGCATCCTTCAGATTGGCGAAGGTACCTCCGAAATCCTTCGTTTGGTGATTTCGAGAGCAATTGGATGTTGAATAATCAAACAATTTAAACATAAAACAAATGAAATTTAAGTACTTAGCATTAGTCGCTGTGGTAACCGTCGCTGTTGCTGCTTGCGGCAACAAGAAAGTTGAACAGCAGCAAGAGCCTGTTCAAGAGCCTACTACCAACCTGTCGGACAAGTATGCGGAATACACGCTGACCACAGACATCAGCCATCTGAGCGAGAATGAGCGTGAGATGCTCCCGTTGCTCTTCGAAGCCGCTGATATCATGGACAACCTGTTTTGGATGGAAAACTACGGAGATAAGGATGAGCTCATGGCCAAGATCGGTGACAATGCCGACTTGCGCAAGATGGCCAGCATTACCTATGGTCCATGGGACGGTCTGGATGCCAACAAGCCCTTTGTGGAAGGCATAGGTGAGAAGCCTGCCGGAGCCCGTTTCTATCCTTCCGACATGACAGAGGAAGAATGGAATGCCTTTGACGATCCCGACAAGAACAGCCAATACACCATGATTGTGCGCGATGATGAAGGCAACCTCAAATGTGTGTGGTATCATGACTACTTCGATCAACAGATCAAGAAAGCTGCTTCGTTGCTGGATGACGCCTCTGAGCTTGCTGGCGACGAAGAGTTTGCCGAATACCTTCGCCTACGTGCCAAAGCCCTTCGCACCGATGACTATCTTGAGAGCGATATGCAATGGATGGATGTCCGCAACAATAACATTGACATGGTGATTGGCCCCATCGAGAACTATACCGATGCCCGCTATGGCATCAAGGCCTCGCATGAAGCTTTTATTCTCGTCAAGGACCAAGAGTGGACCAAACAGCTGGCTCGTTATGCTGCCTTTGTGCCCGAATTGCAGAAGCAACTTCCTGTTCCTGCTGAATATAAGAAGGAAGTTCCTGGAAGTGATGTTGATCTAGCCGCTTACGATGTGGTTTATTATGCTGGTGACTGCAATGCCAATAGCAAGACCATTGCCATCAACCTACCCAACGATGAGCGAGTTCAACTGCAACGTGGTACCCGTAAACTGCAACTCAAGAATGCTATGAAGGCCAAGTTTGACAAGATTCTTGAGCCTATTGCCAAAGAGTTGATGACTCCTGAGTCGATGGAACACATCAAGTTTGATGCTTTCTTTGCCAATGTCATGTTCCATGAGACCGCTCACGGTATGGGTATTAAGAACACCATTACAGGCAAGGGCAGTGTGCACAGTGCCCTGGGTAGCCAATACAATGCCATTGAGGAGGCCAAGGCCGACGATTTGGGCCTCTATCTTGTTACTAAACTAGCCGAGATGGGAGAGTATACTACTACAACGATGGAAGACAACTATGTAACCTTTATGGCAGGCATCTTCCGTTCGGTGCGTTTTGGCGCAGCCAGTGCTCACGGCAAGGCCAATATGCTTACCTTCAACTATTTCCAAAATGAAGGCGCTTTCACTCGTGATGAGAATGGTCGATATGCCATCGATTTTGAAAAGATGAAAACTGCTGTTGAGAAACTGGCTGGCGACATCCTCCAATGCCAAGGCAATGGTGACTATGCTGCTGCCAAGGCATGGTTGGATGAGATGAGCGTCATCCATCCTGAACTGCAGGCTGATCTTGATCGTGTCAACGAAGCGGGTATTCCTGTTGATATCTACTACAACATGGGTCCTGATGTGCTGTTGAAATGATGGTTTCTCCCGGGAAGGGCGTCGATCAGTTTCTTGGTATAATCGTTAAGCGGATGCTCGAAGAGGGCATCCGCTTCGTTTATTTCTACAGGATGTCCGTTGTACATTACTACAACACGGTCGCTCATGAAACGCACTACGCTGAGATCATGTGAGATGAAGATATAAGTGAGGTGTCGCTCTTCCTTCAGGCGGTTGAGCAGATTAAGCACTTGAGCTTGCACCGACACGTCCAAAGCCGACACTGATTCATCGCAAATGACCAGCCGTGGATTGACCGCCAGTGCGCGGGCAATGCAGATGCGTTGACGTTGTCCGCCTGAAAACTCATGTGGATAACGATTAAAGTGTTCGGCTTGGAGTCCCACTTGTTCCAACAAGTCACAAACAGCCAAACGCAATTTGGACTTGTCGCTTTCGATGCCATGCACCAGCATGGGTTCTGCAATGGCATCTCCGATGGTGATTCGCGGGTTAAGGGAAGAGTAAGGGTCTTGAAAAACGATTTGCGCTTGTTTGCGGAAATCTCGCAAGGCCTGTCCTTTCAAGGCGGTGACTTCCATGCCATCAAACCACACCTTTCCGTCAGTGGGTTCTGCTAATCTGAGGATGCTGCGTCCTAAAGTGGTCTTTCCGCAGCCAGATTCACCTACCAGGCCTAAGGTTTCACCTTCATAGACATCCAGGCTTACATCGTCGACGGCCTTTACAAAACCGTAAACACGGCTGAATACACCTTTGCGCAATGGGTACCATGTCTTCGGATGCTCAACCTTTAGTATGGGATTGCGGCTGTATAGTTGAGTGAGATGCGCGTGGCGGTCTTCGTCGGTGATTCGCAGGTCATGTAAAATCTGCTCCTTGCCACCTTGCCATTGCCCATCAAGAAATTCTTTGACGATAGGCAACCTTTTTAGGCGAACGTCGATAGGAGGGCGGCATGCTAAGAGTCCTTGAGTATAGGGATGTTGAGGGTTGCTGAGGATTTGTTGGACGGTTCCCCACTCCAATATGTCGCCATGGTGCATAACAGCCACGTCGTCTGCGATTTCCGCCACTACACCTAGGTCATGGGTGATGAAGATCATACCCATGCCCGTCTCCTTTTGCAGTTTGCGTAGCAGTTTGAGAATCTCGAGTTGGACCGTTACGTCTAATGCAGTGGTGGGTTCGTCGGCGATAAGCAATTGGGGATGGCAGGCAATGGCCATGGCAATCATCACTCGTTGTTTCTGACCACCAGAGAGCTCGTGCGGATAACTGTCGTATATGGTTTCGGGACGAGGCAGCATCACCTGCTTAAAGAGGCTGATGACGCGTTCACGAGCGTCTTTTTTGCTTACCGTCTCGTGCTGAAGGATCATCTCCGACACCTGAAAACCACATTTGTAGACGGGGTTGAGCGAGGTCATGGGCTCTTGGAAGATCATGGAGATTCGCTTGCCACGTACCCTGGCCATCTCATTTTCGGAGAATCCTTTGATTTCTTCGCCTTCTATCTGGATGCTGTCAGCACTGATGCGACTCACTCTTTCGTTGAGCAAACGCATGATTGCTAACGAACTCACCGACTTGCCCGATCCCGATTCGCCTACAAGACCCAAAGTGCGGCCTGCAAAAACGTCAAGGTCAATGCCGTGCACGGCCTCCGACCATTTTCCGTCTCGGGAAAAAGAAACCTTGAGGTTGCGTACTTGTAAAAGCGGAGCAGGCATTGGATGCAAATTTGTTGCAAAGGTATTGAAAAAATGTCTACTTTTGTGGAAAATCTATGGTTATGAAGAAGACTTTTTTACTGTTCTTTGCCTTGTTGCCGTGCTTGGCATGGGCTCGTTTTGAGGATTATTTTACAGAATCTTCATTGCGCGTCGACTATTGTCTGACGGGTAACAATAAAACTACTACCTTTTCTCTCAAAGAATTGATTCACGAGCCTTATTGGAGTGGCTCGAAGACCAACCTCATTGACACGCTTGAGTTTGGCAATTATATAGTCAAGGTTTTTGAGTCGGGGACAGATCATTTGCTGTTTTCCAAAGGCTACCAGAATCTGTACGGCGAGTGGCAGACTACGCCCGAGGCACTGATTCTCACCAAGAGTTTTGACGAGTCGGTAGTCGTTCCTTTTCCCAAAGTGAAGATCGATGTCGCATTAAGTTATAAGACTTGGGAGGGCGAACTCGTGGAGGGGATGCGATTCACGGTCCGTCCCGATGATTATTTTATCCGTGATTATGACAACCTCTGCTTGCCTGTCTACGATGCCTGGATTGGCAATAAGGACTATACGAAGGCTGTCGACATTGTCATCCTTCCCGAAGGATATACTCAAGCCGAGTTGGGTAAGTTCGTCAAAGACTGCGATTTCTTTGTGAAGAGCTTGTTCAGTTATGCTCCCTACGATCGCTATCGTGAGAGTTTCAATGTCAGAGGCGTAATGGCTCCATCCCTTGAGTCGGGTTGTACCATGCCAGGAGATAACATTTATAAAAACACGGTGATGCGTTTCAGCTTTTGGACTTTTGATTCAGAACGCTATTGCATGAGTACCGACAACCGTGACATTCGCGATCTTGCAGGGCAAGTGCCTTACGATCAGATTTATATCCTTGTTAATACCGAGAAATATGGAGGAGGGGGTATCTATAACTTTTATTGTTCCAGCGCAAGTAGCAATAGTTTTTCGTCGGATGTCATAATCCACGAATTCGGTCATGGGTTTGCAGGTTTGGCTGATGAGTATTATAATGATGAGACAGGGTATGACCACATGTATAATCTTGCTGTGGAACCTTGGGAACCCAATATCACCTCTTTGGTCGATTTTAGTAACAAGTGGGGTGATATGCTGTCAAAGAAGACACCTGTCCCCACCCCTCGTGAACCGAAATACGAGCAAACCATTGGTGTGTTTGAAGGCGGAGGCTATGAGCCTAAAGGCATGTACAGCCCTCACATGGATTGTCTGATGAAGACCTTTAAAGGGCATGAGTTTTGCCCTGTATGCCAGCGTGCTATCGAAAGAATGATTCTATATTACTCGAAATGAACTATTTAGATATCATTATCCTTGTTGTTCTCTCCCTTTTCGGGCTAAAAGGCTTTCGAAAAGGCTTGATCATTGAGGTCGTTACCTTGTTGGCTTTTGGTGTGGGCATATATGGCGCCATGCAGTTTTCTGATTTTACGGCGGCACACCTTCAAGAATTCATCGAGATTAATCCAAAGCATCTCAATACTGTTGCTTTTGTGTTGACCTTTGTTTTGTTGGTGGTCTTGGTTAATGTTATTGGTCGCGCTGTTTCAAAGGCGATTGATGCCTTGAATCTAAGTATATTCAACAGATTGGGCGGTTTGCTTTTTGGCGTTCTGAAAGGCGTTTTGCTATGTAGCGTCATGGTGATGGTACTCAACAATCTGCAATTGCTGGGTGTGGTCAAGCCAGAGGTAAAGGAGGAGTCGAAATTGTATCCATACGTGGAATTGACGGTACCTTATGTCTACCGTGGTTTCGACTTGGTCAGGGACTATGCCAAGGAAATAATGCCGGAAAAAGAGGAAAAGCCAGCTGAAAATGGAACAGTTACTTCTTGTTGAAGGCTTCCAATACCTTTGCTGAGTAGGTTTTGGATACGGGTACCGACTCCAATCCTTCGCGTTCGAAATCAATAACGAAGCCGTCAGCCTCGTTGTGGAGCACGCTTATCTTATTGATGTTGACGATGTAGGATCGGTGGCAGCGCATGAGGCTGCTGGAATCCACGCAGTTGTCCTCAATAGTCTTCATCTTGCAACGCAGCATGTAGCTTGCGATGGCACCACTTCGTTGGTAAAACACGTTGATATAGTTGTCCTCAGCCTTAATGTAATAGAGGTTGTCGAGTTTGACGGAAAGCTTCAGGTTACCATTGTTGTCCATCAAGTTGATGATTTCGGTGTGCTCAGGCATCACTTCGTCATCCGACTCTACAGCATCACTCTTGGTCAGCATGAGGCGCTGCTGGGTGTCTTTTAAAAGCATGACAAGATCGGTAACTGTGTAGGGTACCCCTAAGGCTACAAGGGTGACTAGGAAACTTTTGGCCAATATGTAGGCAAAACTATGTCCCGAGGCTTCCGTGGCTTCAATTTGGAAATAGGAAAGCAGTGTGTAATAGACGGCAATCAAGACAATCTCCAGAAACAGCCATAAGATATAAAGCCAAAATGGGAAATGACGCATCTTGCGGACCAGCCAGGTCATCAACGTGCGGCTAAGCGCCAAAAACAAGGTGCCCGTGCCGACAAAAGCCAATGTGGTGAAAAAATAACTACCTTTTCCTACTTGGAACCAAGCTGTTCCGGAGAAAGGCACGTATGCCGTCAGAAAAACCAACGCAAACAAAGTAGAGATAATCACATTCAAGGACTGACCAACAGGTTCTGTCAGACATTCAGGTGTTTGTGTTATCAGTCTCTTTGTGTATTTCATCAGGGATTGTTGATTTGAGCGGCAAAGATACAAAAACTTGTCAAATTGCCAAATCCTTTAATGTCTCCCAAACCAGTGAACTCTCAAAACCTTTCTGTATGGCATAGGCGGCCAATTTGCGTTTTTTCTCAAAGTCGTTAGCGGCTTTTATGGTCTTGTTTTTTGCTTTCAAAATGTCGGCGAGGCGTTGGCGATAAACGTCTTTATCAGTTTGTTGAAGGGCTTCCTCAATGAGCTCTTTGGCAATACCTTTTTGAATAAGGTGGAATCGGATTTTGTTGACACCCCAACCACTTTGATTGACTTTGCCTCTGACAAAAGCCATAGCAAACCGCTCATCATTGACAAAACGGTTGCCCGTCAGATAATCAAGGATTTGTGCTCTTTCCTCTTCTGGGATGTCAAAGGTTTTCAGCTTTTCTTTGACTTCATTCACACAACGTTCTTGGTAGGCGCAATACTTGGCCATCTTGTCGAGAACTTGGTCGGAAGTGAGAGGCTTTGAAGTGTCTTTTGGCATCAGCAGTCGATTTTAAGGTCGCCTTCCTTGATCCATCCCATCTTTCTCATTATCAATCCAAAAATCCAGGATAGCACTGCGGGAAGTACGAAACAGACAAGCAACATGCCAATCCACATATTCAAACCACCTTCGGGCATAGCAGTGTAAATGCCGATAGGTCCGACTAGGCCACAAGTGCCCATGCCAGAGCCAATTGGGATGTTCTCCAAATGGAAAATGCAGGTTGAGATAGGCCCTGTGATGGCTGCG
>JAEEGL013255840.1_pt1 | contig 14240 bp, 6 predicted proteins | sample 9134231 | NCBI WGS metagenome assembly JAEEGL01 (sample SAMN16246548, study PRJNA631951) | gut metagenome | biome: gut microbiome; feature: rumen; material: fiber-attached | host: Bos | place: Iran: Karaj | collected 2018-10 | reverse complement strand
TGATAAATAGTCTTCACCATCCACTCCTTCATAATGCTTCCCGGGTGTGGGCGATGGATGTCTATATACGCTCCCGTCTGCTCATTCTTGAACCTGACACGAGACCCAGACGTAGAGCCCTTAAATAGATGTCTTTGGGTGCAAAGGTACTAAATTTGGTACTAATCTCCAAACGTTTAAGAGAAAATTTGCGAATTAAGCGCCTAATTCATGATAATGGATGTGCTACGCCTCAAGTGTCTTAAACGTCTTGATGTCTTTTTTCAGAAACACATGGAAGAGAAGAGATAATTATATTAATTATTTTCTATTATATATAAGGTACGCGAAGCTTTGGTGTGTGTCGTAATCACCGTTTTGTCATTCTCAAAAAATCACTAAAGACGTTTGAGGCGATTTAGACACTTTGTCTTGACGAACTAAGTTTAGACTATTCTGTTTTACATATTTTAACAAGAAGTTTTGCTCGAAAAATTCTATTCCTGTCTGATTTTTTCGTACCTTTGTATCGCAAATGAGAGGAAATCAGTTACCGACAAAAGGGCCCTTTGTTACCGACTGATTGGTACTCAGTTACCGAGAGAGTGATATTATTTGTTGAAAACCAAGATGGTTTCACGAAAAAGAATGGGCTGGCCCTGGGGACGGCTCATTTTTTAGAGGGGAAATTTGGCGGAATGAGAAATTATTGCTATCTTTGCAGCGTTTAACGCGCCTGTGCACATACAGGCACACGCTAATAACATAGTAACAACTAACAAAAACGACACATACATGACACCTGTAAAGATCCTGAGCGTCGACGACGAGCTCGACCTGGAGCTGTTGCTCACACAGTATTTCCGCCGGAAGATTCGCAAGGGCGAGTACGAATTCTACTTCGCCCACAACGGACTGGAAGCGCTGACCATGCTGCTGAAGGTCAAAGACATCAACATTATCCTGTCAGACATCAACATGCCTGAGATGGACGGACTGACACTGCTGACGAAAATCAACGAGATGCAGAACCCCGCCATGAAGTGCATCATGGTCAGTGCCTACGGCGACATGGGCAACATACGCTCGGCAATGAACAACGGCGCCTTCGACTTCGCCACGAAACCCATCGACCTGGACGACCTGAGCGTGACGATAGAGAAGGCCGTCGAGCAGATAGACTACATTAAGCAGGCACAAGCCGAGCACACTCAGCTGGAGTCGCTGAAGACCGACCTCGCCGTGGCTGGCGAGATACAGCAGGCCATACTGCCGCGCATCTTCCCGCCATTCCCCGAGAACGACAACGAGCTCGACCTGGCTGCACTGATGACACCAGCCAAGGATGTCGGCGGCGACTTCTACGACTTCTTCCGCATTGACAAGGAACACATCGGACTGGTCATGGCTGACGTCAGCGGTAAGGGCATACCGGCAGCCATCTTCATGGCCGTCAGCCGCACGCTCATCAGAACCATCGGCATGCAGGGATACTCGTCAGCCGTCAGCATCAACAAGTCGAACGACCTGCTCTGCGACGAATCAGTCGACTCGATGTTCGTCACCGTCTTCTACGCCATATACAACATCTACACCGGCGAGCTGGAATACTGCAACGCAGGCCACAACTCACCATACATCGTCCGCGCCAACGGCAACGTCGAGGTCATGCCCGTCAGCAGCAACTTCATGGTAGGCATCGTCAGCGGCCACAACTTCCAGAGCGACAAGATACAGCTCGAACCCGGCGACACCATCGTCATGTATACCGACGGCGTCAACGAAGCCTGCAACACCAACTTCGACGAGTACGGCGACGACCGCATGGCACAGCTGCTCGAGAAGCAGGCCGGACGCACCTGCCGCGAGATGATTGACGCACAGCTCGAAGACGTCAGACAGTTCTCTAACGGCGCCGAACAAAGCGACGACATCACCATCATGGCACTCAGACGCAAGGTATGAGCAACGGCGGCAAGACACAGAACCCCGGGCGCATCAGCACCATCGTAGCCACAGCCGCGGCAGCCGTGGCGGCAGCAGCCGTCATCACCTGCCTGGTCGTCTACAACAGCATGGACAAGACAAACAGCGAGCTGCAGCAGCAGGTGGCCGAACTGACACAGAAAGAGAAGCAGTCGACAGTCATGCAGCACGTCAACGCACAGATGGAGGAGATAGCCAACGAGGAACGCCGCATCAGCGACGAACAGCGCCTGGCCGCCGAGCAGCAGACGAAGATAGCACTGCAGGAACGCCAGAACGCCGAACGACAGCGCCATGAGGCAGAGATAGAGCGACAGAACGCACTGGCCGCCGAGCAACGCGCCGTAGAGGCGTCGCAGACAGCCCGGAGCCAGCAGGTCATCGCCGAACAGCAGCGCGCACAGGCAGAGGCGGCAAAACGCGTCACCGACACCCTGAGCTACCTCACCCTGGCCCGATCGCTCAGCGGAGCAGCCATCACACAGCACCGCATCAGAAACTACGAGCTGGCCGACCTGCTGTCATACACCGCCGTGCTCTTCACCGACCGCTACCACGGCGACATCTACGCCACAACAGTATACCAGGCACTGGCCATGACAAGCCAGAACAAACGGGTGTGGAACAAGCACAAAGGCAGCGTCACCGACATCGCCTTCTTCGACAACGTGGGCGACGACTTCCTGTCGTGCAGTACATACGGCGAAGTCATGCGACACAAAGTCAAAGACGGCAAGCTGCAGACCGTCACACTCTTCAGCAACCCGAAGTACGACTTCCGCGACATCTTCATCGACCGCAAGAGAAACATCATCTACGCACTGAGCCGCACCAGCCAGATGGTCATCCTCGCCGACAACGAGCTGCAGCAAGTCGTCAACATCAGCCTACCCAAGCTGCAACGGCTCGAACAACTCGACGACAGCCACTTCATACTCTTCGGAGAGAAAGGCGTCGGACTCTTCGACACACAGACACAGACCGTCGTCACAGTGAAGCCACTGCCACAGACCTTCTGCTGCATCTCACGCTACGACAACGCACCGCTGGCCTTCGACACCAACGGCAACACATACCTCTTCCGCACCTTCGACAACATTGAGAAAGGACACCTGAACTTCAAGGGACAGGTCACCGCATTCGCCGAGTCGAAAAACCAGCACATCAAGACCTACGGCATGAGCGACGGCACCATATACCTCGTCGACGCCAAAGGCAAGACACACGAGCTCAAAGGACACCGCTCACGCATATCGAAGCTGAAAATCAACGGCACACGCATCTACTCGTCAAGCTACGACGGCACCATGAACCTCTGGCTCGCCAACGCCACCAAGATAGAACCCATGACGCTCTTCACCACCGACGGATGGATCATCAACTTCACATACGACCCGCAGAAAACCAGCATCTGGACAGGCGACCAGAACGGCAACATCACCGAAGCACTCATCAAGGTGCCCACGATGGTCAAGCGACTGCAGGGCAAACTCAAGCGAAACCTGACACGCGACGAGTGGGCATACTACGTGGGACGCAACGTGCCCTACGAGGAAATCAAGGGAAAGGAGGTGAACCTATGAACACCAAACAGCTGATCACCACTGCCCTACTCCTCCTGCTGGCCGTCATCAGCGTCAGCGCACAGGGCATACCCTTCATACGCAACTACAACGCCGCCGAGTACAAGGCACACAACCAGAACTTCGACATCATCACCGGCGAAGACGGTACCGTATACGTCGCCAACTTCGAGGGACTGCTCTACTACGACCACTCGCGCTGGGGCATCATATACACGCCAGGCGTGACACGACTCACAGCCGTCTTCCGCGACTCAAAGGGAACCATCTGGACAGGCGGATACAACTACATCGGCTACGTCAAACACGACAAACAAGGACGACTCTTCCTGCACGCCACCGACGAGGGCAAAGCCTTCCAGGGAGAAGTGCAGTGGATATGGGAGAAAGACGAGAAGATATTCTTCCTCGTCAGCGACAGCAAGATATACACCGTCATCAACGACGACGTGCAGTGGGCGGCAGGAGCCCAGCTGCCACAGTCGGGATTCTCGGTATTCGTCGAACAGGCACACATCAACCAGATACAGGAACTCGACGACGGACTCAAGGCAGTAGCCACCAGCGGCAGCGGCATCATCATCACCGACGCAGAAGGACACGAGATGATGCGCATCACCGAAGACAACGGGCTCTGCTCGAACAACGTCAGCCACATCACCTACAACAAGAAAGGACTCATCTGGGGAGCTACCGACAACGGCATCTTCGCCATCGCATACCCCTCGATATACACCCACCTCACACCCAACGAAGGACTGCGAGGCGAGGTGACAAGCATAGCCCGGATGGGACAGCACATCTACGCAGGAACACTCAGCGGACTGTACCGACTCAATGGCCACCACGCCGAACCCGTCAGGGAAATCAACCACGCCTGCTGGCAACTGACACGACAGGGCCCGGCACTGCTCGCAGCCACCTCGAACGGCGTCTACCGCATCAACCCCGACAACAGCGTGCGCCAGCTCAGCACCCAAAACACAATGGCACTGCTCGTCGACAACAACGGCTACTATAGCGGCGAGATGGACGGTGTGTACTTCAACACCGAGGCAGGAACCAAGAAAGTCAGCGACGTGGAGAAAGTGATGAAACTGGTGAAAGACCCACAGCTGGGCACCATCTGGATGCAGAACCTCTACGGCAAGCTATGGCGCGCCTTCCAGCCATACGACATCGGTGAGGAGAAAGACGACATCGCCACACTGGTCGTATACCAGAACAAAGTAGTGCCAGTATGCGCACACACCACCACACCCTTCACCTACCCCACCTTCTCCTATGCCGACACACTGGGCGTCACATGGCTCACCAACAACAAAGGAAGAAAGATATTCGCCTTCTACGACGGCAACAAGGAAAAGACACTCTCGAAAGCCGTACACCCCCTGATGGACTACTCAGTACGCGCCATGCTGCGCGAAGACAACACACTCTGGATGGGAGGCGACAAAGGCATCAACATCGTCAGCAACGCACAAAGCGAGAAACTCGAGCTGCTCGAGAAACCACGACTGATGCTCAGAGCAGTACTGCTGCACGGCGACAGCGTGCTCTGGGGCGGATACGGCGAACAGCCAAAGGAACTGCCTGCCCTGTCGAGCAACGACCACCACGTCACCATACACTACGCCACCGAAAACTTCTCGCTGCTGCTGAGGACACAGTTCCGCACACGCATGGACGGCAGCAGGTGGAGCGCATGGGACACCGACAAGTACGAGGAATACGCCAACCTCTCGTCGGGCGACCACACCTTCGAGGTACAGGCACGCGACGCATTCGGACAGCTGTCGGATATCGTCAGCCTGAACATCAGCATCGATTACCCCTTCTACCTGCGCTGGTACATGATACTGCTATACGTCATCCTGCTGCTGCTGGCTGCATACGCCATCTTCCAGTGGAGACTGCAGAAACTCGAGAAAGACAAGCACCGCCTGGAAAGCCTCGTCAAAGAACGCACCACAGAAGTGGTACGACTGGAGAAGATGGCTACCGTCGGTAAGCTGACACAGGGACTGATCGACCGCATACTGAACCCCCTGAACTACATCAACAACTTCGCCAAGCTGTCAGAGGGATTAGTAGGCGACGTCAAAGCCAACATCGAGGATGAACAGGAACACATGGATCCCGACAACTACGACGACACGATGGATGTGCTCGACATGCTGAAGGGAAACCTCCAGAAAGTAGGCGAACACGGCGCCAGCACCACCCGCACGCTGAAAGCAATGGAGGAAATGCTGAAAGACCGCTCGGGAGGCATCGTCAAGATGGACCTCATACCACTGCTGCAGCAAGACGAGGAGATGCTGAAGAAATACTACGAGAAGGAGATAGCACAGTACGGCATCAGCGTCGCCTTCACCATGCCCACAGGAGAACTGCACATCAACGGCAACCCCGAACAGCTGAGCAAGATGTTCATGAACCTACTGGGCAACTCCATCTATGCCGTCGTGAAGAAGGTGCAGAGACAACAGCAGGGAGCGGCATACAAGCCCGAAATCAGACTCTCGACAGAGGTCACAGGCAAGCAGGCAACACTGCGCTTCCACGACAACGGCACAGGCATCGAGAAAAACAACCTAGAGAAAATCTTCGACCCCTTCTTCACCACGAAGACCACAGGCGAGGCATCGGGCATAGGACTATACCTGTGCCACGAAATAGCACAGAACCACGGAGGAACCATCACCGTGCAGTCGGAGAAGAACGAATATACCGAATTCACCATTACATTACCAACCCTATAAGAACGAAAGGAAATGGATATGGAACAGAACGTTGAGACCTTACAGCAACAGCTGGAGAAACAGGAGAAGCTGGCATCGCTGGGAATGCTCAGTGCAGGCATCGCCCACGAAATACAGAACCCGCTCAACTTTGTCATTAACTTCAGCAAGATGTCAGACAAGCTGCTATCAGACCTGACGGAAATCATCAGCGACAACGAAGACAAGATCAACCCCGACGACAGGGAGGAAGTCGACGACATCGTTGCCGACCTGAAGGATAACATGGCAAAAATCGTAGAACACGGCGAACGAGCCATCAGCATCATACAGGGCATACTGCTCGTCTCGAGAGGCAAAGAGAACGAGTTCCTGCCGTCAGACATCAACAAAATCGTCAAAGAGTACGTATGGCTCTCATACCACGCCATGCGCGCCAACGACAAACGCTTCAACATCAGCATACGCGAAGACTACCAGCAGGACATGCCTCGCATCATGGTCATACCACAAGACCTCAGCAGAGCCGTACTCAACCTGATGAACAACGCATGCTTCGCCGTCAGCCAGCGAGCAGCACGTGAAGGCGAGGGATACACACCCACCATCAGCATCAAAACCAGCACCGCCGACGGACAACTCGTTATCAGCATAACAGACAACGGAGAAGGCATGAGCGACGAAGTCAAGACACGCCTCTTCGAGAACTTCTTCACCACAAAACCCATCGGAATGGGAACAGGACTGGGAATGGGCATCATACGCGACATCGTAGAAAACAAACACGGCGGCAAGTTGACCTTCGAGTCGACACTGGGACAGGGCACTTGCTTCACCATGACAATACCCATCAGGAAATGAACAGATACGCATACCTACTGATACTGCTGCTGGCACTGCTGACAACAGGAACAGCCAGCGCGCAAAGCGACGAACAGGCACGACTGCTGGAACAGGCTGACGCTGACTACAAGATAGGACAGTTCGAACAGGTACAGAGCATACTGAAGCAGCACATCGGAACACTGAAGGGCACAGACCGTCTGCGCGCCCTGAGACTGCTGGCACTCAGCTTCCTGGCACAGGACGACAACGAACAGACCGAATACTACGCCCGACAGCTGGTGGAGCTGAACAGATACTACAGCAACGTCGATGACCCGGCACGGTTCCAGGAACTCATAGAACAAATCAAGGCAGGACAAAACACAACCATCACGACAGCATCGAGCATGTCGGAGAACATCAACGAGGTGCCCGTGCCGACAACGCTCATCACCGAGGATATGATACGCAACTCGGGAGCACGCAACCTGCAGGAGCTGCTTGCCATCTACGTGCCCAGCATGAACATCATCGACTGTAACGACGACGTCAACATCTCCATGCGAGGCATATACAGCAACAGCCAGGAGAAAATACTCATACTGCTCAACGGACACCGACTGAACAGCTACTGTACCAACATCGCAGCACCTGACTTCAGCATCAGTCTGGAGAAACTCAAGCAGATAGAAGTACTGCGCGGACCGGCATCGTCACTCTATGGCGGCGTGGCACTGACAGCCGTCGTCAACCTCATTACAAAGCAAGGTGCCGACGTCGACGGCGTCATCCTCAGAGCAGGCATCGGCAACTACGGGCAATACCGCGGCGACGTCGTGTTCGGCAAACGATACTTCGACCTCGACATCCTGCTATGGGGCGGATTCAACTTGGTAAAGGGTGAGAAGAGCTTCATAACAAAAGAGGAGACAGGACTGGGACCACTCTATGGTAAAGACGGCGATGTCACCGTCGGAGGCATAGGCCCGAAACCGTCATACGACATCGGTACCAGCATCAAGTACAAAGACCTGCAGTTCCTCTTCAATATCCAGTACTCGCAGATACAGGCACCCATGACGATGACATACATCTTCACGCCATACGACATCGCGAAGTACAGGACCCACTACGGTATCAGACCAAGCTACAGCACCATGTCACACCATGCCGACCTCAGCTACAGCAAACAGTTCGGCAACATATACCTCAAGGGAACCGTAACCTATGACAACAGTGACCTGACACACTACCAGGTCATCACCGACGATGCCATACCCGGATTCACCGACATGCTGCCACTGCCGGCAGAGTCAAAAGCCACATTGCCAAAGGGAAAAATTGAAGGCCTGTCAAGATACATCACCGGACAGGAGCATACCTTCGGCGGAAAACTCCAGGGAGACTGGAACTACATCAACAACGACACACACAAGGGACTGCTCTCGTTAGGAGTAGAATACAGCTATTTCCAGCTCGACGACGCAAGGTACGTCTTCGGATACAATTTCACCAAAACCCTGCCAGAGACGGTGCCTATCCACGAACTCGGAAAGGGACACGAGAATAATGCCAATGCCTACCTGCAGCTGAAACACCATTGGGGCCCCGTCATCTTCAATGCAGGACTGCGCTTCGACTACAAGTCACGCTACGACAGCACACACATTCATGAGTTCTCACCACGCGTGGCACTCATCTACGTCAAACCAAAGTGGAACGTCAAACTCAGCTACTCCAAGTCATACATCGACGCACCATACTTGTACCGTAAGTCAAACCTCTTCCTGGCGGCATTTGCCAAACTGACAAACCTCACCGAAATGATAGAACCCGAGAAACTCAACTCGTACCAGGTGTCATTCGGCGCCACACAATGGATCAAGGGGCTCGACTTCGAAATCAACGCCTTCTACAACCGAGCCAGCAACCTCATAGAGATGGAACTGCTGGAACACTACAATGGCGGCAGCTCAGACCTCTACGGCATAGAACTCACCGCCAATTACGAACACCGTCGCTTCCAGGCTCACCTGGCAGCATCATGGCAGAAGGCAAAAGATATCAAGCATCTGTACCAAGAAATGCCGTGGGCACTCAACACACCGGAATTCTCGGCCAATACGGTCCTGGCATATAAAGCCACCAAGAACCTTACACTACACACACGACTGGGATTCTACAGCCAACAGCACACCTCACACATCGACATACTCAAATATGTACGCTTCAGAAAGGTTTATACAGAGCTCTACACATTCTCACAGCAGTTTAATTCAGCACAAGACATGACTGCCGAAGACATGCAGCAGTACGAACTATTGCGCCAAGCGTATGCCGAAGCCCAAGACGTTAACGTGCAACGCGACATCAAACCCTACTTCCTGGTTGACCTCGGTGCCAACTATAACATTGGCAAACTGCAACTCAGTCTCAACATCAACAACTTGCTAAACCACAAGTACTCACTCAGCGGAGCTTGCACAGGACTTATTCCGCAGAAAGGACGCTGGTGGATGTTCGACATCGCCTACAAATTCTAAGAAAAGGTACGAAAAAGTTTGGTAGTTTCAGAACTTCTTCGTACCTTTGCATCCGATTTCAAGAAAGCGTGCTTCACTTCGCGAAGCTTTCCCTATCCTCAGGGACGGAGCCTAGCACGTGGTTTTTCCAAAATCATATCAAATCCAACATCACCAGAATCAATTAACGTATAACGGTATATTATGTACACGAAAGAAGAATTAAGCAAACTCCCCATCCCCCAACTGATGGAGATTGCCAATGAATTAGGTATTAAGGTGAAACAGGATGACGAGCTCGAGAATGTCATCTACGCCATACTGGACAAGGCTGCTGAGAATTCGGCAGCAGGGGTAACAGCACCCAAGCGCAAGCGTACACGCATAGCAAAGGATAACGACAAGGTATACACCGTAAAGGGCAGCGACGGCGAGAATCTTGACGCCAAGGCAACAAAGGCTGGCAAGAAACCTACGCTCGACGCACTGATAGCCGAACAGGCTGCTGCCGAACAGGCTGCAAAAGTCAGCGAGGAAGCAGAAAGCGGAGATGCAGAAGCTACTGCTGAGAAGGCTGCCAAAGGCAAGAAGAAGGCTGCCGAAGATGCTGCCGCTGAAAAGCCCGCTCCCAAGAAGCGTGGTCGCAAGTCGAAGAAAGAACTGGAGGCTGAAGCTGCCAATCAGCAGGACGAAGGAGAGCAGAAAGCTAAAAATGACCGTCCCCAGGAGATTCAGGAAGGTCGGTTAGACTTCATCCCCGAAGCCCAGCCTGCCAACAACAACGATGAAATAGCCCCTGAGATGCTGAACCAGCTACAGGAGAAAATGGCTGCCGAGAACAGCCGCATGCCCGAAGCAGAATACATTACTGACGGCGTATGGGAAGGAGACCCTGGCGACGGCACTGATTTCATCACCATTGTCGACGTTCCCGTAGAGGATCAGGCTGCCATGCCCAGCGTCGATATCTTCGACCGCCCCATGGCCATACAGCCCAAGCAGAGTCAGCAGGTTCCGGCAAACAGCGGGCGCGACATGGGTTACGCCCCGGCAAACTTCGACTTTTCCGACCTTATCACCGCCAATGGCGTATTGGAACTGCTGCAGGACGGCTACGGTTTCCTCCGTTCTTCGGACTACAACTACCTCTCATCTCCTGACGATGTCTATATCAATCCGCAGCAAATCAAGCGCTACGGACTGAAGACCGGCGACGTCGTGGAGTGCACAGTGCGCCCGCCACACGACAACGAGAAATACTTTGCCCTGTGCAACGTGAACAGCATCAACGGACGCAACCCCCAAGAGGTGCGCGACCGCGTGGCTTTCGAACACCTGACGCCACTGTTCCCCGACGAGAAGTTCACCCTCTGCGGCGACCCTGCCACAACAAATCCCTCGGTACGTATCGTCGACCTCTTCTCACCCATCGGTAAAGGCCAGCGCGCACTGATTGTCGCACAGCCCAAGACGGGTAAGACCATCCTGATGAAAGACATTGCCAACGCCATAGCCGCCAACCACCCCGAGGCATATATCATGATGCTGCTCATCGACGAACGCCCTGAAGAGGTGACCGACATGGCACGTACCGTCAATGCCGAAGTCATTGCATCAACCTTCGACGAACCAGCCGACCGCCATGTAAAGATTGCCGGCATCGTACTTGAGAAGGCAAAGCGAATGGTGGAGTGCGGACACGACGTAGTGATATTCCTGGACAGCATCACCCGACTGGCCCGCGCCTATAACACCGTAGCTCCGGCCAGCGGCAAGGTGCTCACCGGTGGTGTCGATGCCAACGCCCTGCAGAAGCCCAAGCGCTTCTTCGGTGCCGCACGAAACATAGAAGGCGGCGGCTCGCTGACCATCATCGCCACAGCTCTGACAGATACCGGCAGCAAGATGGATGAAGTCATCTTCGAGGAATTCAAGGGAACCGGTAACTCAGAACTCCAGCTCGACCGCATGCTGGCCAACAAGCGTGTCTACCCTGCCGTCAATCTCGTACTGTCATCGACACGTCGTGACGACCTGCTGCAGGACCAGACCACACTGAACCGCATGTGGATCATCCGCAAGTTCATTGCCGAAATGAATCCTATCGAGGCTATGAGTACCATACGCGACCGTTTGGTACAAACACACTCGAACGAGGAGGTCCTGCTGTCGATGAACGGATAAGCACCATACTTATAATAATAGAGAAAGTCCGAGCTAATGCCCGGGCTTTCTTTGTGTTAACGGTCTAAAGAGGTAGTCTGGTACGTGGCAAAGGGGTTTAAGGTGCGGTCAAGGGTTGAATCGTCGCCAACGTTTGTTAAATCATAGGCATTGATTAATAAAACAAAGCCAATGACTGATAAATCTACGGCATTAATATGTGTTTTTCAGCTATTCTTATCTTTCTCCACACACAAAAACAATGAAGGAGCCGCAGGGCTCCTTCAATGTTTGGGTTATCGTGTTGCTTGCTCTTAGAAGAAGAGGTAGCGGTTATCCTTGATGTTAGCATTCATGTAGAGCTCGTTGGCGAAGCGGCTTGCAGCCTGAATAGCCTGCTGCTTCAGCTGATCGCCCATCTGCTTGGCATCATACTTCTGACCCTCGCGCTCCTTCTTGTTCAGAACCTGGAAGAAGTAGGCAGCTCCGTTACCCTTGACGATATTGCCACAGAACTGGCCAGCCTTGACGGCAGCAACAGCACCGCTGAGGGCAGGCTCACTGGCTCCGGCAGACTGTACGAAGACAGGGGCAGAGAAGGTGATCTGGCGAACACTGTCTACAACAGCACCCTTAGCCTTGGCATCGGCAATGCTCTTCACACCTGCCAGCTGCTCAGATATCTTAGCAAACTTCTTGTCGCGGATGACTTCCTGCTTCACGCTTTCCTCAACGTCAGCCAGATCGCGGAAGCCCTCGGGGTGAACCTTGGTCAGCGCAACCACCAGCAGGTGGTCGTTGTTGCCACACTCGTAGAGAGGCGACACGTCGCCAGCCTCAGCATCGAAAATCCACTTCATAGCCTCGCGGGTAGAGCGAAGACCTGCCACGTTGTGCTCAGAGTTATAAAGATCTTTACGCTCCTGGACACGGTAGCCGAACTTCGATGCAGCAGCCTCAAGCTGCTCAATAGACTTGTTCTCGCTGACATACTGGCTGAAATCATTGTAAGCCTTTGAGTATGTATCCTTCGAGAAGTCAATAGTATGCTTCACAACAGCAACGTCATACTTGTCAACCATGTGACGGCGGTCGAGAACCTGCAGGATGAGGTTTACCGAAGTCAGCTCAAGATTCTTCACCTGACCGCTGGCCAGTGTAAGAATGGTGTTCAAGTAAGTCTTAGTATCTCCATCAATGGCCTGAGAACGCTCATACATAGCAGAGGTGAGCCACTGCTTCTCAGCTCTCTGACCGTACTTCTTGGCAATAGCCTCGAAGTCGGCACCACCCTGAAGGGCAGTATAGATGCTGTCAGCACGCTTGTGGGCATCAGCAGCATCCTCGCCACCTACCTGAATCATACGATACTGTACGGAGTCAGGCTGCTCGCTCTTGCTGATATACTTCACGACATTGAAGGTATTGTCGGTGCGCGTCTCGAAAGGTACAGACACCTGACCAACCTGCAGAGAGTCGAGCATCTTGGCAATGTCATTAGGCAGGGCGCCACGCGTCACGGCAAAGCCGGTATAGGGCAGCTGTGACTGAGCCTTACGTACAACCTCGGCAACAGCCTGGCCTGCCTCGAAATTCTGCTTAGCCTCCTGCATGGTCTTCAGCAGGGCTGCGCGGTCGGCAGTAGAAGCAACCACCTGGAAATCGACATACTTGATGTCACGGCTCTCAAAATACTGGCGGTACATCTCCTTCTGTGAGTCGTACTTGGCCTTGAGGTCGGCATCGCTCACCTGAACGTCAGCGTCCTTGACAGTGCTGTAAGGAACAGCGGCCAGCTGGATGTCTGCCTCCAAATTCCTAGACTCAAAAGCATTCTTGGCTGAGATGGGGTTTGAGAAGAGGCACTGACCAAGCAGCGTCTGGTACTTCTGCGACAACGTCTGCTGACGCAGCGACTTCTCAATGAACTTCCAGTAGTTATAGATGCGCTGGTACTGCTCTACCATCTCGCCGGCTCCTGAAGTCTGCTGTGCCTTCTTATAGTCGGCAAGGAACTTCGTGAGCTGCGTAACGTCGAAGCGACCCGTCTGCTGGTTGACGAACGGCGTCTGCAACAGCATGGGGTTGGTACCGGTCTTCAGGATGTTCTGTAACTCCTCGTCAGTAACGGTAAGACCCAGCTTCTTGGTCTCGTTCTCGAAGATGGTGCTGTTGACAAACTGCGACCATACCTGATCCTTCACCTGATTCAGTTCCTCCTCAGAGAGATTGTCGCGGTTCTGGGACATCTTAATGACATCCTGATACTCGTCAACAAGAGCCTGGAAGTCCTGTACGGAGATTTTCTTACCTAACACTTCGCCGACTTGCTGACGACGCTCGTTTCCTGTTGCTTCGCACGAGCGGAACATCTCTTCGGCAATGAATGCAAAGAGGGCCAGACCAATCACCGTAGCGAGTACTGGTCCCCAGCTTCT
>JAEEGL011911297.1_pt1 | contig 14240 bp, 12 predicted proteins | sample 9134231 | NCBI WGS metagenome assembly JAEEGL01 (sample SAMN16246548, study PRJNA631951) | gut metagenome | biome: gut microbiome; feature: rumen; material: fiber-attached | host: Bos | place: Iran: Karaj | collected 2018-10 | reverse complement strand
TTCGATCACGGGTAAAATTACTTCCCATTACTCATGTGCACTATTATATACATAAATTCTCTACAAAATTATAAACAAATAATAAAATTTTTTGTTCACTTTTACTCATCCGTCGGAGCCCCATTTTCCTCATCTTCCGAGGTATTTTCACCGGGATCCTCTTCCTCAGGTGTCCTTTTCGTCGAGGAATTATTATTCGATTTTACCTCCTCCTCTTTCATATTCGACATTATGATCATTATCATTGCCGGATCCTTTTTCTCTTCGTTCTTCTTTTTGCCCCGTTCCAAAGCCATGGCCAGCTGATGTTCCAATTTCAACTCCCCTGCAGAAAGCTCCTTCGTCTCTCCCACAGCAGATGATTTCGACGGAATGAACTCCCTGGTAAGCATATTTCCCGTCCGATCCGAAAAATCCCGGGAACGGGATACGAACCTTTGAGCCTGGGTGTGGTTTTCCACTTCGCTGCGGTCATTCTGATAAAAACCCGCTGCACTCTGATCAGGCTTGTTGAAGTTTATCTTGTCATCGCCTCCATTGACACGACTGCTATAAGATCTTTGCTCATCAAGCTCCCTCTCACTTCGCTCCGTGCTTTTGATGTCCGCACGCATTTTTCGCGCCGATACCAAAACCGACTCCCCTTTTTCATTTAATCCGAGAGATATCCTTCCAAAGGCGTTTTCCGTATGAAAGATCTCCTGCATCCGGCTTTCTTTATCTTTTTCTTTTTCCTTTTCTCCACCAAAAACGGATTCTTCCTTCTTCTGTTCCTGTCCCATCTCATGCACATTTGCAAGCTTTCTGTCCTCATCTACAGTATATTGCGCATGCCAGACAGAAGAGGAGCTTTTTGCCTCTTTATTTTGCTCTCTCAGGTCCCGTATCCGGTCCTTTTTCTCTTTTTCTATATTTTGAAAATCCATAGGCTGTTTACGCCCCCTTAACCAATGCTAATCTTTTTGGACCGTCTTTCCCTGCTTCTCAAACTCTCCACGGATTCCGGCCGCAAGGGTGTCCCCGGATATCCTCTCTTCACCGGCGGCCGCAGAGGCAAAGGCCGCGGAAAGCACACTGTTTTTGATGGAGCTGCCAGTCAACTCATACTTCTCAGCAAGTTGATCGATATCTATATCCTCACCCCGCCGTTCCTTTGGAAGCACATGATCCCATATCTCTTTTCTGGACTCAACATCCGGAAACGGGATGGCTATGATGGCAGTAAGCCTGCGTGAAAAAGCCTCGTCAAAATTCCTCCGGTAATTCGTTGCCAAAACCGTGACTCCCTCGTACTCTTCCATTCTCTGCAAAAGATAAGCCGCCTCCATATTAGAATACTTGTCGTTGGCCTCCTTGATCTCCGTCCGCTTTCCAAACAGCACATCCGCTTCGTCAAAGAATAAAACTATGTGGCGCCCCTTGGCATGCTCAAAGATCTCATTCAAATTCTTCTCAGTCTCACCAACATATTTGCTGACCACGGCAGGCAGATTGACGCGATAAAGCTCCATCCCCAGCTCGTTGGCCACCGCCTGAGCCAGCATGGTCTTACCTGTTCCCGGCGGTCCCCAAAAGAGCATTGAAACACCTCTGCCGTAGGTGGTGTTTTTGGAAAAGCCCCATGTATCATAAACCGTTTCTTTAAGTCTCACACGTTCTATACAGGCCGCTACCTGGTCGCGGGAATGCTCCGGCATGATCACGTCGGAAAGCCCTGCCCCACCTGTCATCAGCTGTGTATGGGGGATCGGGGCTCCCGCAAAGGCGTAGCCCTTTGCCAAAAGGAGTCCTTTTGTATCCATGTTGACCGGTGATCCTGTCAGTATCATCCGAAGAACTTTTTCATTCAGATGCAGAGCGCGATTCATCCCACGCTCATCTGTTTTCTCAAGGAAAATGCTGCCGAAAACGGAATCCTCCCTCAGGGAAAGATAAGCCAGATCATCATGGTATTCTCCCTCATAGGTCAGTTTCAAAAGACGGGGAGTAACCACCTGTGACATTTCGGAAAGCGGCATGCCGGCCGATCCCTCCATAATAACATGAATACCATCTGCACACGCCGCCGATATCTCCGAAAACAAAAGCATAGCCGCCGCATGCCTTTCAAAATCATCCGCATTACACGCCGCATACAAATAGGGAAGGGGCGCAAAAGAATCCCCCGACAAAAGCGTCTCCTCTGTGTCATACAGTGCCCGGGCTTCAGATCTTACCTCATCGATCAACTCTTTTTCCCGGGCAGATCTATTTCCTGGGTCGGTTTCTATCCCATCCTCTGTCACCGGTACTGTATGCGAAGCTTTTTTATCTGACCTTAAAGCTCCCAGTAAAAGCCGTTTTGTCACAAGTCCATACAGTTTTTCCAAATAATTTTGGTATGCTTCCAAATGTTTCCTCCTACAAAAAAGACCAGGTCACTATCTTACCCGGTCTTTACCTTCTTATACGCCAGCATAACTTCCTCACCCGGCGCGACACCGAGATCCTCCTTCAGCCTCGCCGTGAAGTTCTTATAGCATTCCTCACGTTTCTTCCATCGGCGCTGTTTCGTGTAAAGCTCCAAAAGCTTTGCCACCGCGCTCTCCTCATAGGGTGAGACTGCCAGAATATTATCATAGAGTTTAACAGCTGTCTTGTAATCGCCCTTTTCCTGTGCATCCTCAGCCAAAAGCATACAGCCCATCCTGTACGACTCGTCAGCTGCGGTTCTGGCAGTGTAGGCCCAGGGGCTGTCAATGTCCTTAAGATATGTTCCGCGATAGTTTAAAAAGAAATCCTTCTCACGGTGCAGCTCATCCATATCAGTATTACGGACCGCATCCATCACACGATGCAAAAGCACGGAATCGCTGCTGATATCATCCATCAAAAGACGGTACCGCTTCTTCTCATAGACAACGATACCCTCCATGCCATAGGCGGAAAGCTCTTTTCGCATGTTGTAGATCATGTTGTGTAAAAGTGCAACAGCATTGTCCGGGATATCCTCCCACAGCACTTCGATGAGCCGGCTGCGGTCTATGGCCTGTCCCTCAAGCTCCAAAAGATAGGCAAAAAGCTCCTTACCCTTTCTCGTCCGCCAGGGCAGCTCTCTTCCGTCTGCATTTGCTGTCACGGAGAAGCTCCCGAGAGTACGCACGCAAAGCTGCTTTGCCTTACCCTCCTCCTCACGGCGTATCAGAGCAAGCCGGTCTGCATCTTCAGGCAAAAGAAAGGGCATTGGCTCACCATGCTCGTGTAAATAGAAGCTTGCATTGTTCAAAAGCTTCACATAGTGCTCCACATCCGTATCATAATGCAAAAGCGCCCGATAGATCTGCCGGTAGATAGCAAAACGATTCTCCGCACCAAAAGCCGCATCAGCATCCGTAAGGCACCTCTCCATCTCCTGGGTCTGTCCTGAGGCATAATAATACTGCCCCGCTATACCCATGGCTGCAGGTGAGAACACGACGCCCTCCCGTTCAAGATACGCAATTATCCTCCCAACAGAAGAGATCCCCTCCCTGCCGGACGAGAGCAGCGCCGTGCCGTTATCCTCTAATACTGACAATAACAGTTCATCCGATTCATTCATTAGTCCGTCAAAAATGCCTCTTTAAACCCGGGGCTTTAGCGTCTCTTACGCCTCTTTCCCCGTTTTCTTCTTGCTTTTTTCTTTCCTTCGCCTGATGATTTTGCTGCTTTTTCTACAACCTTTTCAACAACGGCTTCTTTCTTCTCTTCCTCAGGTGCGTCAGGAGGAGTCTCTACTGCTGCCTCTAGCGCAGCTTCTGTTGCTTTCTCTTCGGGCTTGGCATCCGTTTTTTCTTCGGTCTTGCCCTCTCCCGAGCCTTCACCTTCTTCCTCATCGTCGCCGCCGGTGCCTCCAAGCATTCCGAGGATCTTTCCGGCCTTAGAGTCCTTACCGAACATACCACCAATGCCGCCAAGGATTCCGCCTACGCTGCCCATGATGCCGCTGATACCGCTTAAGATACCGCCTGCCTTTGAATCCTTACCAAGCATGCCGCCGATGCCGCCAAGGATTCCGCCAAGGCCGCCGAGGATACCGCCGCCGCCTTTCTTCTTTTTATCGCCACCGCCTAAGCCGCCAACGGCTCCGCCGATACCGCTTAATACGCCGCCGGCCTTTGAGTCCTTACCAAGCATACCACCGATGCCGCCGAGCACTCCACCAAGACCGCCGAGAATAGCGCCGAATCCACCGCCTTTTTTGCCGCCGCCTTCGCCATCCTTTTTGTCACCACCGAGGCCGCCGCCGCCGGTTAATGACTTAAATGCTCCTGAAATAAAATCCATAAATCCCATAATTCTACTCCTGTGACGGCAATACGCCGCTTTCCACTTCTTTGTCAAAGCTGCTTTCGCCCGTCGCGATCCGCTCAAGGCCACCAAATACGTTGCCGACAACGATTGCGATCTTCTTATAAGTTTCGATCACATCAGCTGCCAGTTCCTCTGCTGCCCGGTTCTCATCGATAAAATCGATGCACCGGAAATACATTTGCTCGCTTGGATAATAATAGCCAAAGGCTCCGAGGGGCACATAAAAGTTCATGTTTAAAATAGCGTCCTCAAGTTCCGTAAGGCAATCATCATCCTTTACCTTAAAGGGCAGGGTCACCACAGTCTCTACCTGGGGCTCGTCCGGGAAATCCTCAACGATTTCCGTTTCGAACATGCAGGCTCCGGACCCGTCAGCTACGGTGGTAAAAGTAGCAACGAACATCGGTCCATCACTTTTTCCTCCGGTGTCCCTGACCTCGGCCGCTTCCGTGATCATCTTAGCCTGTTTTAAGAGCTCATCGAAAAATGCGGCCTTCCTTTCCTTATCCATTTTCTAAATCCTCCTTTCCAAGTACTTTTCCTAACTTTGCAAAATAATATTTTAACGCGATTTTAATGTCGCTGTTACTTAAACCCCTACCCTCGGCTGCCGCCAGATAGGATGCGTTTTTAAGCACCTCTTTTATCCCGCTGCCCGGCAGTTCAAATTTCTTTGCAAAAAACTTAAAATCTATTTCCTCGTCCCGTGGTACCCCCTTCGGCAAGATCGTCTGCCACAGGGTAAGCCTCACATCCTCATCGGGAAATGCAAACTGTACCATAAACCTGATCCTTCGCTTAAAAGCATCATCTATATTCTGCTGATAGTTCGTGGCCAGGATCACAAGTCCCTCGTAGTCCTCTAACTGTTGTAAAAGATGGGCGGTATCGGAATTGGCGTGCTTGTCACGTACATCCTTAACCTCTGTCCTTTTGGAGAAAAGGGCGTCCGCCTCATCGAAGAACAGCATGGCATTTGTATTCTTTGCCTTGGCAAACAGCTCTGATATATTCTTCTGTGTCTCGCCGATATATTTGGATACCATCTGGGAAAGGTCCACACGGTACAACCCCAAACCCAGCTCATTTGCCAGCACATGGGCCGCCATGGTTTTACCTGTTCCCGGTGTACCGTAAAACAATGCACTGATCCCGCGTCCGTAGGCTGACTTATCGTAAAAGCCCCATTTTTCACCTACCACGCTCCTGAATCTCACCTGGTCACAGATGATCTTAAGCTGTTTTCGTTCCTCGTCGTCAATGATCAGATCATCCCAGGTATAGTTACTGTGAAGCTCTTTAGCCAAAGTCCCAAGCTGGTTGGCGCTCTGTTCGCTCACAGCCGCCCGGATGTCCGCCGCCGAAACGGTATATTCTCCTCCATCCGCATTCTCCTGTGCCCTCATGGAGGCGTCCCCTATGATCTCCCGGAAGCTTTTAGGGGTGAAAATGTACTGGTTCGCACACAACGGAGGATTAACATCATCAGCAAAAGGAACATCCCCGCACATCTCCTCCCAAAGCAACACCCTTTCACCGACGGAGAGCATGGGAAGCTCGATAAATTTTGTATGCAGCCTGTAGCCAAAAACATCTTCCGGCTTCTCCACCGAAAGCATGATGGCTGCACCGTTGTCCCTTGCAAGCCAGGAATATAAAAACATATCCAGGGTCTTTTGCTCCGGCAGCTCCTTTTCTCTCTCCTTTACGACCCGGGTACTTACGAAGACCGGAAGAGCTTTCGTGCGGCTTATCTTATTTCCGAGGGACTTAAGTATATCCCCCATCTCCTTGCCGTTAGCCAAAAGAAGCTTATCCGCGTCGATCCACACAAGAATTATCCCAAGCTCCTTCGCAGTGGAAAATACAAGCTCACGCTTTCCAATACCCTCGGGACCGTAGATACACAGCAGATGTCCGCCATACAGGTTCGCAGGTTTGCGGTGCTGTTGTCGCGACATCTCGGCCATATAAAAGGCGCAGGCTTTTTTCTTATCCTCACGAATGCTTTTCGGGAAAGTCCTCTCGTCATCCTTAGGCTCAAATATAAGCAGAGGAAGCAATTCACTGCTGTCCATTGACTGTAACCCATTTCCCAAAAACATTGATGTCTTATCTGAACTCATCTTCCTACCCCAGGTACCTGAACAGGATCATCATACCATCTTCCATCTGATTAGCACCGCCGGTAAATGTGGTAAGACGGGTATGGATCTCTTCGGATGCCTCAGACAGTTCATATCCCAGCCGCGCCTCGACAGCCTCCTCCAAACGATCCTGGCCAAATCTTTCACCACCGGCATTCTTTGCATCAACCACGCCATGAGAATAGAACGCCAGAATATCGCCCTGAGACAGCCGTGTCTTGTATGTATGGTATCCTACATTTTCCATGTTGCCAAGAGGGATCGTCATCTCATCCGATACTGGTTTTGCATTGCCTCCGGTCTGACGCAGGATCGGCGGTTCACCACCTGCCATGGCATAACTCATCTCTCCCGTCACATGGTCGATCATCACTACCGTTACCGAAACATTTAACCCAAACTCATTCTTATCCGATAAGAGGTTATTGGTCTCAGCTAAGATCCGGCTGGGTTGGTATCCCATCTTCGCAAAGCCGCGGATAAAGTTCTGGGACATCACCGCAAACAGTGTCGCCATGACACCCTGATCCGATACATCCCCAACGATGACGGCCAAATGGGACTCATCCACCGAAAAGAAGTCATAAAACGCAACACCAAATTCCGAGAGACGCCAGGCATCTGCATGCAACATCACATTATTTAAAGTGGGATACCGCGAGGGCAGCATGTTTGCCTGGATCTGGCGCATATTGGTAAGCTCTGTTATCAGCTTTTCCTTTTCGGAGTTTGTCTCGGTAAGCTTTTTAATATAGTTCCTCAGGGAATCTGTCATGGCATTAAAGCAGTCCGCCAGACCCTCGATCTCCTTTGGCGCATCATCAACCTTCACCGTTATGCCAAAATGTCCTTCACCCACAGCCTTCATTTGAACTTCCAGCTGCTCTATGGGTCGCACTATCCGGGTTGACGCCCTCTTTGAATACAGGATCGAAAGCACGATGACCAATACTAATGTAAACGCAGAGACTACCTCTACCGTAATCGCGGCGATTACAACATCTTTTATGATACCCACCATGAACTCTTCGGATTTCAGTTTCTGAGCCGCAGGGTTATCATCATTATCTGAATCCTCCAGCAACTCGTCCACCAGCTCCAACACCTCTTTTACATCAGTGTCAAATATCTCCTTATAGGTCATATCTTTGATCACGGTATAGATCCTGGTCAGTACAAAATAGATCAAAACAATTATGATCATGGACCGCATGATCTGCTTACGTATGGTCTTTTCCCTGGGTTTTCGGTTTCCCCAAAGCTTCTTCATCTGTTCATACCCTTTCAATGCAAAACGCCTCAGGAGATTCCGGCGGATTCTCCCTGAAATTGTCACACAGCGACAGATAAATACGCGCCGCCTTATCCATACGGTTGGCCTTTATTACCTCGATAAAATAACTCCGGGCCTGGGCGAAATCCCCTTCCAAAAAAAAGCTTACGCCCTTGTCGAAAAGCAGTGCAGTCTTACGCTTTGCAGTACGCACTGCGATATCATCTCCATCATAAAAGTCATAGACTTTTAATGCTTTATGTATGTTACTGAAATAAAACTTTCCCAAAAGCCGGCAGGTATATTTCGACATTACCGACTCATCCTTCTCCAAAAGCTGCTCCGTCACAAGTATGCTCGAGGAATATTTGGCAGCGGCCCGTTGAAGAAACTCGGAAATGGATGACGCATGGGAAACAGACATCACACTGTAGCTCCCCGCACCTCCTAAAACTCCGAGGATCACATGCCCATAGGAAATCCCAAAGGTCAAGTCTTTCCACAGTTCCTTTTTCTTTAACAGCATTTCCCTGGCTCTTATGGCGGCGCTCACCGCACCGGCTTCATTGTCCATGAAAAGCATCTGCACGCCGTCAGAAGCATAGTGATCCACAACGCCGCCCCAATTCATAAATGCAGGTACACACTGCTCTACATGTTCGGAAAGTCTCTCAAACATCTGAACAGCCTCTTCACAACCAAGTCCCGGCTCGATACCCGGCAATCCCATCCTGACCACCGCAGCCTCAAAATGACGCGGCTTTTTGAGCAAGGCCTTTGCCTCTTCTGAGGTTCCGTCTATCTGTAAAAAATCCAATTTCTGCTTCGGGATAAACTGATCCCTGATGCTATTTTCCATCTGTTAATGTCCCCTTTTTATCCTACCTGCACTCCGCTGGATGCAGGGGAATTTATAGAAATCTGTCCACCCCAGTTGCATATACATTTTGAATTGTTGGTAAGTGCCGGAAATGATCCTATTACAACCTTCGGACTCCCCGGTGTCCAGGGTGCCGCCGTTACGGGAACACAGGGCATCGGTGTCAATACTCCATATGCCGCAGCGGTAGCCGCAGCCACAGCCGGATTGGCCATGGACTTGCACATACCGAAGGGTGGGATGTTAACAATGGGCTTATTGTCCATTATCGTCGCCACCGGTGCTGTGTTGTTGACCCTGCCTGTGGGCAGTACTATCAGTGAGGAAGGGGTCATGCCGAAGCTGCACTGCAGCATAGCTCCCATACAAACACATAAACTCATGTCTCATTCTCCTCTCTTAGATAGGAAACGAATTTATTAAATGCGTTTACTCTATATATTTCGGATGCGCCCTTGATCTGTCCAAAGTAATGGTAAGCACCTCCTCGGCATCCCGCTCGTTAAAATCAAGTTCCTCTTCATAGGGCTCGTAGATCCCGCTTTCCACCTTAAGAGTCGCCTTGTCGCTTCTGACATTTAAAAATACCCGGTATCCGTCCTCCTTGATGATCGCAGGTCTCTCTCCCTCAATATAAGCACGGACATTGTTGCCGGTGATCACGCGATCATCAGTAGAGTCCTTGCATAAAACAACCAAAGTGCGCTTGTATCCGATCTCTTTGATGGGCTCCGCCATAACGTTTTCCACATCGTTTCCCAAAAGCATGGAAAGATCGGTAACACGGGTCATGGTCTTCTCGCGGGCCGAAGTGATCTCCACCGGAGTAACCTTGTAAAATAAGGTCATTCTGTAGGGCTCATTGGGAAAGGTCCAAAGGCGGATCTTTTCAAAGGACCCGAGACGCTCCATCTCAATACGGGTTTTCATTGGATCCCCGTGAAGGGCAGAGGTCTGTCCGATCACGGTATGATCTGCCAGTGCCTGCACAACCCGTCCTAAAATACGCTGATCCTCCTCTGCACGATACTTCAGATCTCCGGAGGAATATGCCGTTATCATATAGCGAAGGGTCAAAAACGATGAGGGATACTGCTGTTCCCGCAAGCCGGTGTTGACCATACCATGGGCAAAAACCTCCTCGCTGGGTGCCACATCATAGAGATATAATCCCAGATTGAAATCCCCGTGGTCATCCGGCGAGCAAAGCCCGATGGATCCGTTGTGCAGGATAACATCCGGCACCAGCGAATCATTCAAAATCTTTACCAATGTTTTTCCGATATCACTGATCGAAGAAAATCCCATTGCCTCTCATGCTCCCTTTCAAATCATTCCTGTTGCAGCAAACTACTGCTTATCGGTATTACTGATCCCGGCGTCGAATGTATCTTCCGTTTTCTTTGAACCATCTTCTGTTTTTGCGGTTTCATCTGCCGACTTCTCAGAACCGTCTTTAGCTTCCTCAGATCCATCTGCCGGCTTTTCGGAATCCTCCCCGGCCTCTTCTGCTTTCTTTTTCGCTTCTGCTTCCTTCTTGGCTTCCTTGGCTGCTTCCTTGGCAGCATCCGTAGGCTTGCCGGAAGTAAATACTCCCGTAGCCTTTACCTCTCCGGTCTTCGGATTGTAAAGAGTTCCGTTTCCGTTATATTTTCCCTGGGAGAACGCGCCCTGGTATAAAAGAAGTCCGTTCTTGTCATACAGGGAACCCTCGCCCTCATAAAGGTTGTTGTGGAAAGCCCCTTCGTATACCTTGATCCCGGTCTTTATGTCATAAAGCACGCCCTGGCCCTCATAAAGCCCACGGTAAAACGAACCATTGTAGACCATGACACCGGTTTCCTTGTCGTAAAGCATTCCGGCTCCGTTATACACATCCTCTGAAAATGCGCCGTCATAGATCAGCACTTCTTCATCATAGAGTTTACCGACACCCTCTTTTAATCCTGCGACAAAAGCACCATTATATGTGATCCTGCCTTCTTCGTCATAGGTTATGCCGTTGCCCTCATATACACCTGCAACAAAGCCTCCCTCATAAACAGGCTTGCCTTCCTCATCATAAAGCTTTCCATTGCCTTCATATACTCCGGCAACAAAACCACCCTCGTATAAAAGGATGCCCTCCGGATCGTAAAGCTTTCCATCGCCATCATATATGCCGGCCGCAAAACCTCCCTCGTACAAAAGGTTTCCTTCCGGGTCGTAAAGCTTTCCATCGCCATCATAGGCACCGGCTGCAAAGCCTCCCTCGTAAATCAGATTGCCATCTTCATCATAGAGCTTGCCGTCGCCCTCATATTCGCCATTTACAAAATCACCCTCAAAGGCGACCTGGCCATTTTCGCCAAACAGAGTGCCCTCACCCTCATATTTGCCGTCCTTGACCTCACCGTTGTAAACCACATTCCCGCTGTCATCGGTCACCGAGGTCTTGCCTGCGGTGGTCATGTCATCCTTGAACTCACCGGCAAATAACACCTTGCCGCTGGCATCATAAAGGGTCCCCTGTCCGTTCTTTTTCCCTCCGGAAAATAATCCCTCATATTCAAGGTTTCCGGATCTGTCATAGAGCTTGCCCGTGCCTTCATAGAGTCCCTGGGAAAATGTTCCCACATATTCTAAAGCTCCATTCTCATAATAGAGAGTTCCCTTGCCGTCATACAGCCCGCCGATGAACGAGCCCTTATATTCCAACTGACCACTCTCATAGTAGAGGGTCCCGTTTCCTTCATAATTGTTGCTGACAAAATCACCCTTGTAACAGGTCTTACCGTTGGGGTAAAATGTTTCGCCGCTGCCGTCATACATCTCCATCAGAAAGTTTCCCTGATAGAGCTTAAATCCGTCATAATCCCAAAGGGTTCCCTCGCCGTCTATCCGGCCATCCTTCAATCGCCCTTCAAAAAGCACCCTGTTCTCGTCATCTACATCCACTAAACGAACCTTACCGTTATAGCCCTCCATTTTCTCTGAGTTGATGACAAATGTACGTGTAAAAAACTTGGAAACTATCCAGGGCCTTCCCACCACAATGAGATACGTCAGACCGAGGATCGCCAGCAGGGTGCCAAAATACACAAGCTTTTTAGCAACATACCGGTTTCCGATAAGGAAGTATTCATCAATGGAAGTAGGTAATTTTTTTGCGTTGGCTACCTCTTCCTTAAGATCCGTTGTGACCTTGCCCATGATGCTCGTTGGAGAAAACATGAACATGATCTTGCGGATACCTGTCTGTATGGGTGTAACAAAAGTTCGTGTTATTCGTTTAGCAAATTGACCAATACCTGCCATGGTTTAAATCCTTTTTCCTCCGTTTCTTCCGTTTCCTCCGGCTGGGCCGTCGCGTGGATCTCAAGAGTTCCAATCCTGTCAAACTGCCTCTTCTGTCCGCCGTTGAACATACTGCGGCGCATCGATACGATCAGGTAAAAAAACGCTCCAATAAGCAAAGCTATCTCTATTACCCGTTTGACCGACGGAAACCAATTTTTTATCTTTTCCCACATCCTAAACGGCCATGACTTCGGTGCTTCCCACTCCTCCTCGGACTGCCCCAGGATCTCCCCCTCCATATTGTCATATGCCACAAAAAGAGTGGGAATATCATCATATGCTGCCTGCGAAAGAGCTTTTTCAAATTCGATCAGTTCCGGCACACTCTCCTTTGTAAACTCATCCGCAAACACGGTCTTAAAAACCTTTGCAAATCTCTCCTGTACATTGACAAAAGAAATCTCATCTCGCAAAGCCAGGGTTGAGAGTGAAAAAGCAAGCACACCCTTCGTCCCTGCCGTAAAACGAATACGGTCGATCTTCGCCGTGTCATAGGCAAAATATGGCGGCAGTTTCAAAAGCATCCATTTTTCAAGGATCTCCCTCATCATCGCCAAGCGCAGGGGAAGCGGAGGTCTGTCCTCCGTCAAAATATCCTCGAGAGACTTGCTGTTGTAATAAACAAATACCGCGTAAAAGCGCTCTTCTGCAAAAAAACAGTCAATAAAATCCGAAAACTCCGGCATCTTTTTGGTCGCCATCAAAAAGTCCACTGCCGACCGTATGATCTCCTTGTCGGCAATCTCCACAAGGAGAAACAGATCGTTGACCCCCTCTTTTTCGCAGACAAACACCCGGTTATCGTCGCCACAGGGAAGCTGGCTCTGCACTGTATAGGTTGCTTCTAATGTTCTGATAACCATGCTACTCAAGCACCCCTGACTACTACAAAGATTGCGGCCTTAACATCGGGATAAGCCGTGGACTGGGCCATGACCTCGTATACACCCGGATTGTTGGGTGCAGTATACAGACCCTGATCGTCAATAAATCCGCCGTTCTCGTGTACACTCCAGACTACGCTCTTTTCCATCATGTTCTCACATATGCACTCCAAAGCGTAGGATTCCCTGACACCCAGCTCAAGCAGATTCGGCTTGATAAAGATCCGCTTTTCGCTCTTTTCATAGACGGTCCTCTCGTCCTTTAGGGCCGTCCAGTGAACCCGGATGCGTCCGCCGGTGGACTGGGACTTCAAACGGGCTCCTATTATAAAGCTTCCGTCATCCTCGTTCACCTTTGCCGCAATATCCACATCTACAGACTTCTCTTCTTCCGTCTCAAATACATCGCCGCTGCCATAGATCACGTCTCCATCTGCTCCTTCAAACCCGAGGGTGATGGCCACGCGCCCGAGACCTAGCCCGTGTGCGATGGGCACAGAGGTGGATAACTCACCTTTTTTTCCGCCATTCACCAAAAGGTCATACACACCCTGGGCTACTCTTGTCCGGTCCCCACCATCCGTGCCGGCCGAAACAGACTGTGTCGCTGTTGCATTTTTATCCCTGCGATCGCCCTCACCGGCAACATCCATCAGGCTTTCTATCAGGGGGATATTTCCCACATACTGTCCGAAAGGCACATTTTCACAGGACTCGATGATCAGTGTGTCCTCTGTGGTGGTCACCGAAAGCCTTGCTAAATAAATGGGGATCTGCATTCCCGAAAGGGCCACATTACCCATGGGCATATTCTGATAATATTCACTGACCGCGCCGGCAATGCCGTCCTTTGCGAATCCCACATTGACTACAGCGCCAAACTCTGCTTCCAAAGGGCTGCCTGAAAGTGTCAGTTTTGCATTTTCATTCTCCACACGGATCGTACCCTCGGTTGCCGTGCCCTCCGGGGCCGTGATGGGAATGGTCATGGAATAGTGATCACTCTTTTCATAAAGCTCCTCGTCAAATATCACACGAAGCGTCGATTTGCCATCCTCCGATACAAATCCTCCCAGCTGCAAATCCATGGAGAAAGCCAATGTATCCCTGCCCCTGTTATCTATGCGCAGACGGATCTGACTGTCAGCTCCCTTCTCGGCAAAACGCGGTGTGATAAGTGTGATCCTCTCCCGTTCGCTGTCATAAAGTACTGTCTGTATCTCGTTTAAATAGCGATAGGAAAGCTGTGGGCGGATATTCTCCTCCGGCTCCTTGGCTGTCAGATACAGCCGTACACCCTCTCTGGTGCGGTCATAGTCATTATGTGAGCGGGTATCGGTCTCAGTCTGCCGTGATGCAAGGGAATGCACCCGGCTGGCGTCCTG
>JAEEGL011559841.1_pt1 | contig 14240 bp, 12 predicted proteins | sample 9134231 | NCBI WGS metagenome assembly JAEEGL01 (sample SAMN16246548, study PRJNA631951) | gut metagenome | biome: gut microbiome; feature: rumen; material: fiber-attached | host: Bos | place: Iran: Karaj | collected 2018-10 | reverse complement strand
TATATTTAATTGAGTCGAACACAAAGCAAACGAATTTTATAGAAGAATCGCTGAATGAAGATACTCTCGTGCAGATTATGAATTGTTCATAACAAATTCATCCACATTAACACCAAGTTTCCAAAGATGTGGAATTGCCATTCCTACATGGCCAATACAATCTTCATGAAGAGTTGAAAGAGTTTCATGAACTACTCGTAGATCTGTAGATTATAGCAATATGGATTGGTGAGAAACTTTAGAGAGATGATGAGTAGCTGGTGTATTAGATAAGTTATTAAGCAATTGTAACAATATGACTCCATGACAAAGAAACACATGGAAATCTTTATGAGTATTAGCTTGTTTTGCCGGATGAATTTATTGATTATACAAATTTTATACAAGTGATAAAATGTGATTCTGGTCAAAAGCTTGCATCACAGCGTGAACAATATTCTGAAGCCAAGTATTAACCGGAGAATGACCTCTTTCATTATTCAATAAATTAATAACTGGATGACTATCTATGGATGAACTTAAAAATAAATTCGGTAATGTAGTGTGATGACTAGGTAGTTCTGAAGCTGCTGAAATTACATGATGATCAACTGGAGCCTCTTGAGAAATAGTATCTGAAAGCGTAGTTCCAGCAATGTACTCAATGATGATTTTCAATTCATCAACAAAAGTAAGTGATATCAACACAATGACTCAAACTTTCATAAATGATAAAAGCAACAATAATCGAAAAGCCTTTTATGAACAATCTTGTAGTAAACTAGAAAAAGATTACGGAACTCAAGCTATGGAATGTTTCCGTGCTACTTTTTCCGACGAATTTGATGAAAATAAATGGACAAACCGACTAGCATCTTTCTGAGTAGTTTTAGGCACGACAGATAGTGGAGAATCAGTATATTGATTAGCCAATAATGCAACAATGAATGCTACAATTTTAGAAAAATTTCAAACGGAAAATTGACTAAAAGTAAACAACAAAGCTGCACTTCAGGCTTATATCCAAGACAAAAAAAACAATAACCAAGCTATCGATGTTGATGATCTAAACAATCACATAAACGATTGGTTCAAAGAAAACGAAGAAGCGACACACACAGAAAGACCTGAAGATATCCAAAACAAAAAAGATTTAGTTAGCAAAGTTGAATGATTATCCATCGATGCAGCAAAAAAAGAAGAATTAAAACAAGCAATCCAAGACTTTTACGATGAAAGACAAATTAAAAATAAACCAAATTTAGACGATTTTTCTCTAAGAATCGAAAATGGATTATTAATCATGAAAAGTCATGATTGAAATGAAACAAAAATCGATTTAGACAATAACTCAATCAAATGTGATAATAGTGAATTTCAACTACTTAATTTATCTGAAGCCTTAAACACCGCAGACATAACAAACTACATCTTAGAATTAACGAAAAACAAAAAACCTGTAAATTTTCCAATTTTTTCATACAAACCAACCATACAAAATATCCCAGTGTCAATCTGCTTTAATGACGCAAAAACAGTAAGTACTAGTTTCGACACAAGCGTACTAGATATTAGGTTATTTAAAGATCGTAGGACAATAGATAAAAATGCATCCACCTATGCAATATTTTTATCAGAACGCCGAAAAGAAGCAAACAAACTAAATCTGACAAGTTATCCACTAGTAAAGCAATTGTGAATAGATTTCTTTTCGGATAATAATGAAGTACAAAAATTAGAAAATCGATTAAAATGAGTCAAACAAAAATTAAGTGTTTACACATCTGCAGGGTCAGATCCATTTACTATATCAAGACGATCCAATAAACTATTATTCAAAAGACAATGAAACGGATGAAAATGAATAAATGAATCATTTTTTCCTGAAGACATTTACAGCGAATTCCCAACATTATCACGATCATGAAATAAAGATAAATTGCTCCAGTTTATGAATAACCCAAGCAATAAAATGCGAAGAATTTAATTAATAATTTAAAAAATCCTAAAAAAATAGAACAAAAAAAGTTAATACAAAATGTATTGACTTTTTTGTAAAAATACATATAAAATACATATACATAATTTATGTATAAAAATTTATTACATTATTCTAAATAAAGATGAAAGAAACAACAAACATGGAAAACCTAACAACCATTGATACTACTACTAAAAAATCTGGGCGACTATGAAAGGCATTAGCTCTCTCACTATGTACAGCCCTAACTTTAGGTAATATTTCATGTGGAAAGACAACAGCAAAAGACGTAATGAGACAAGAGCAAAAAATGGAAGAAATCAACCACCAGATTGCAAATTATATCAAAGCACGTAAAAAATTAGCTGAAGACTACAATAGTCTTCTAGCATATCCAGTAAGTGAATCAAACAAACGAGATATTAAATTGTCTTTATCTGGAATATATGAAACAATCGTAGAATATGATGAAAAAATCCAAGAACTATCTGAAGATAGATTAGATGCTGAAAGAGTCCTAAATGACTATACAGCCGAAGTAGAAGGTGTTTATGCTCCAAACACTCCTATAGACCCAAATAGACGAGATTTCTTATTAAGATAAATTGATAAAAAGCAAAAAAGACAGACAAAAAAACGTCTGTCTTTTTTATTTTCTTTTGACTTTAATAGTGGAAAATATAGACTGAATGAGATGTTTATATCTTTCTATTAAAAGTATGTTAGCTACCTGTATTTGAGCATGAATCTTATGAGCTATCTTATGATACCTAGTTTTTTATCTACGCTATGAATATAAAGATACAGTAAACGAACTTCGTTCACATCTAAAAGAAGCCAATAATCAAGTGCAGCACCTACAAGAAGAATTAGACGAATATATGCTCCAAAACCAAATCTTAAAAGAAGAAGCCACAAAACTTTTGGACAAAAACGATAATCTAAATGAAGTAGTTTCAGAATTATCTACTTATTATGTACATATCAAAAAGGCCAGCGAGAAAACACAAGAATTAAATGAATATCTTACAAATCCTGATGAAATGTTAGAAGAAAAAATCAAAAAAAGTAACAAAAAATCTGAAGAAGAAAAAAAGTTTTTCTAATTTTATAAAGAATTTTTAGAAATTATGTGATATGATAGTAAACACGTTGAAATTCTATGACCAAAGGAATGATATAATGCTGTTGCATCCCAATATAAAGAGTCCCACCAACATCTAAATTCATTTTATCACGTAGAATTTCTACGTTTTTTGCCTAGATGAAAAACTTTCAGAATTGTCGATCTATGAGCTTGAGATGGAAGAATGTTTCCAGTTCTAAACTCACTTCCACATAGCGAAATTACAGCTTGTGATATTTCAGAAAAAATGCTAGAAAAATATCCAAAAGAAGCTAATAAAAAAATAGTAGATCTGGAATGAGAATTCCCTTTTGAAGATGATTCTTTCGATTTAGCATTTTGCTTTTTCACACTAGAACATATCGAAAATATAGAAAACTTTTTCAATGAAGCATACCGCATTCTATCAAACGATGGTCAGATTTTTATTGGTCATTTTTTCCAGAGAAGGGAATTCGAACGAACTGCCAACCAAATGAAATTTAAAATACAACAATTCAAACGTTCAACTGAAGACATTGAAAAAATCATGAAAGAATGTTTTTTCAATGTTGATACCATTCCAATGAGCGATAAATGAGTACATACAGGAGATTTAATAATTTGAAAAAAGTAGGACTCTTGCCCTACTTTTCATATTTTAGAATCATAAATACTATTTTTTAATAATTGCTTCAATAGCTGCAAATGAACCTTTATCTTTTTCATTAATAATAATATATAGTTCATCTCCAGGAGTTCCTTTAAAGAATGTTACAGCTGCTTGATTAAGGAAATAAACTGTTCCTTCATCTGTAACTGCAGTAAATTTATTATCATCTGTGCGAGAAAGAATAGCTCTAAGATGCTTTCTATCTGCTGGTTTAATGAGTTTATAGATAAATTTTCCATCAGGCATAACTTTTAATTTCAACGTATCTCCAGGAATAAGTTTTGTTTTTGAAGAATAGTTCATAGGAACTGGATATTTCTTTTGATCTGCTCCAATCATAAAATAACCATCAAAAAGTCCTTCGATTACTTCTACTCATTCCTCAGAATAAGCATTAAGTTCTTGATTTCCAATTGTATCATCTCATTCAACTGAAGATAATGATTTGATATCCATTGGATCAAAATTCACTAATTGATCAAGGATTACTTTCATTTTTTTAAGTTCAACCTCTATACCTGAAATTTCATTACGAAGAAAATTAATCATTTGTTGATGCTTTTTCATCACTTCTGGATCAACTGATTCAGATTTCTTTAGAGTTGGTTTTATAGCTTTAGATGCTGTTTTTTTCGTTTCTGCCATTTTTGTTTTTGTATTTTTGTAAATAAAATCTCATATACCTAGTATACATGTTTTTTTTAATATTGCAAATTTTTACCGAGAAAATTTACAACAAAATTTTAAGCATAAATCTGAACAAAAATCCCCATTCCTTAATGGAATAAGGATCAATATCTAAGAATTCGATTTCATTGCCCCGGCGCGGAGTCGAACCGAGATTACAGTCTTCGCAGGACTGTGTCCTATCCATTGAACGACCGGGACATTTCAACACTTCACGCGTGTAATATATAATAAAACACTGAAAAAAAACAAGAGATTTTCCGAAAATCTGAATTTTAACTTGATTTTTCTTGGATTAAAACTATATATTTGACAAATGAATTTTATTTTTTATTTTCATAAAAATGACAGAAGAAATTCAAACTCAAAACGAGCAAAAAAACACAGTAGCAACCGTTGGAATGTGGCTTAGCATTATAGGATTAATTCTACTAATCACTGTATTCCTTTGATGGCTATGATTAATTTTTCTTTTTGTATGATTCATTCTATGAATAGTTGGATTGTTTTCTAAACCTAGAGGAAAAGCTCGAGTAGCTATATGTATCCCACTAGTTGTATTTATAGCATTCATTTCTTTAGCTTGTTACGTTTGGAAATCAGTTAAAACTCCTGCAAATGAATTTATGGATTGGGCAAAACCTCAATTAGAACAATTCGAAAATGATGAGAATTTTGATGGAGATAGATTTGGAAATATTCTAGAATCTGAAGTCAACAGTATAATCAAAGACAAATCAGAAGATGAATGGAAAGTTATATTTGAAGCTAGTACTGGTTCTAATTTATTAGAAAAGGGTTCTTACTTATTCTTCTCTCTAATGCAGCAAGGATTTGAAAATGCATTAGAAAAATACAATAACGGAGAACTTCCTGAAATTAGTGATGAAGATAACAACATTATAGATGTAGACATTGATGTAGAAAATGATGATGAAGACGATAATGAAGAAGATACAGAAGACGAATCTACTGAAGAAATAACAATACAACAACCAAAGAAAACAAATAATGAAACTTTCACTCAAAGTGAAAAGAATGACATTGAACAAATTCTAAATATCCTTGAATAATAAATTAAATATTCAATAAAAGACATTCTTCCATAGAATGTCTTTTTTATTTTTTCCAACTTGCTTTCGTTTTCCAGATTTATATAATTATCTTTAGATTTTAATTGTGTGCTTTTCTATGGCAAAAAAGAAGGGCGATGAAAAATTATTAGCATTACTCGATGTGGTCATCGATACTTATATCAATAAATGAGAACCTGTAGGTTCAAAATTTTTGAATTCTCTAGAGTGAATAGATGATGCTCCGTCTACACTCAGAAAACATCTTAACCAACTAGAAAAACAATGAATGGTTTATCAACCATATAATTCAAGCTGAAGAATTCCAACTGTAAACTGATTGAAACTATACATAGAGAACTATCTCCAACAAATGGATAGTATGCAAAACCTAGAAGTCGATAGTGCCAGACAAAACATGAAAGAAATGGTTGAAATGTTATGAAGTTTAGTAGACTGAGTGATTATTGGATTTCTTAGAAACGATGAATACTACTATCTATGAGTAAACAATCTACTAAAAGAAAGTGATAAAGATCATTTAGATGAAACGAAATCCGTTATTTCGTTTATTGAAGAAAAAAGAATAGTAAAACATATCGACGAAAAAATTCTGAAAAAAAACCAAATATACTACACATTCATGGATGATGATGAAACTACGATTTCCGCAGTCTACACAAAGGTAATTTTAGAATGATACGATTGTATTTTGGCTGTAGTTTGACCACTTAGAGTCAATTACAAGAAAAATGTGGCAATATTATCTCAAGTTTTACAAAAATTAAATCAATAAAAAATCTGAACAAAAAATTAGAAAACATTTATTTTTATGTACACAATAATTATGAAAGATAATCTAGAAAACAACAAAAAACACCATAATGAAGAACTTACAGAAAATCAGATTTTTGAAAAAATTAAAGAAGATTTAACCCCTATCCAAGAAAATCTAGCAGAGAAAAAGATAACAGTTGACAAGGCTAAATCTGAACTAAAAAAGATTAATGAACGACTACAATGAACCAATCTAGAACTAAAAGAGAAAAAAGAAATCTGAAAAGCTTTTGAAAATTTAAATAAACTCGAAAAAGATGTAGACAAAAATACTCTAAAAAATGAAGTAGATGAGATTATAAAATTACTAGAAAAATTAACTCAAAAAGATCTAGCAGATTTAAAACAGAATATCAAGTGAACTAAGCGTCAAGAAACATATGAACGTCCAGCTAAAGTTCAAGAATGAATCCAAGAAGCATCAAAAAATCTTGATACAACTATAAATAACGCCTCTGAAGATAAAAATCCAGTTGCTAGACGAGTATGAAAAGCCATGAAACGACTAAATTCTTAAAAACAAAACTTTTATTCCATATTCTTTCCAAATGAAAGAAATTGTACAAAGTGCATGATGAATTGTATATTATTTAGATAAAGATTGAGAACCCAGATATTTGATAATTAAGCGTCACGCTTTATCTGGGAAAATAGAGCGAGTTGCCCCTAAAGGAAAAATTCAAATTTGAGAAGATGAAAAAAAAGCCGCCATTAGAGAAATACGAGAAGAAACATGACTCAAAAAGGAAGATTTAATTGTAAAACAATTACTTTGAACTACTTCTCTCAGAAGTAGCGAAACAAAACTTGGACATTTAGACAAGGATGTTACATATTTTTTGATGAAATATACCTGAGATCCTAAATCTGTAAAACTAATTGAATGAGAATGATATATCTGAGTTTATAAATGGGCTACAATTGAAGAAGCTTTATGATTAATGTATTACGCAGATATTCGTGAATTGGTTAGAAAAAGCTATTTTATGATTAGAGAAGAAAAGAAAAATCAATGAGTAAAAGCTAGTTTTTTTGATAAACTATAAAAATATTTTTGATCAAAATTTCATCAACTAAAATTTAGTGCAAAAATATAAAATTTTATCAAGTTCGATTTGACTTTTGAATACATTTTACTACAAGTATTTTGTGGACTTTTTATAATACACAGAAAATGAATATCATAAAAGGAATTTGAAAGTACATCATCATAGTTATCATCGGTATTTTACTAGCACTTTTTGTCGCATGGATACAATATGATGCCTCCGATTTATCTGCTAGTGTTTTATCGTTAAGTGAACAAGATTTTTTTGAATCCACAGAATGGGACGCTTGATACAAAAAAGAAAATCAGATTTTTGAAGTTTTCTTAGCAGAACAAGCTAGAAATGAATGATTGTTAAATGTTTCTATCCTTTATTCTCCAGAAAACATAGAACGATTTACTGACCAAATTAATACAAATTATTCTGTAAATATTGTCGAGCAAAACGAAGGAAATCTAATTCTAAGCATTGACTGATATGAAAATTGAGATCTTAGAGAATGAATATTCGAGCTGCCATATAGTTGAGATTTTAAAGAGATTACACTCGAATATATCAAATCAGCAAATACAGACTTTGCAATTTGAAATTTAGATAACATAGAAAATAATCAGACTCATTAGTTTTATTTCCCTTATTCACAAAATGAAAAAATTTGTACTTGGAATTTTAACATTTATATGACTAGGATTTTGAACAATTTTTGCTCAAACAATTTCACCGGATAGCGCAGAAATATCGGTGAAAGACCCAATAATCATGTGAGAAGCTACGAATCTCAAAATTAAGATATTAAAAAACGACTCTACAATGACAAGCTACAATGGAACGGTGCGAATTGTAGTGACGGAACTAGATTGAACTAAACTAAAAGATAACGAATACACAGTACCTAGCCGTGGATGGTATACTTTTCTTGAGTCAGATTTATGAGTCAAAGAATTCCAAAGATGACTAGAAATTAAAAAAGAATGAAAATTCTATATAGAAGTGTCCGATTTAAATGATAATGAAGATAAAATACTGTGAAAACAATTAGTAAATGTTATCAGAAAAGATTCCGAAAATGAAATCAAAGATATTGATGTCACTTACCCAATTGCAAATGCAACATTAATAGGTGAAAAAGTTGAAATCATAGCAAGTTGTACTGCTATACCCAACTCTAAAGCGATAATTTATATTGATGAAAAAGAAGTATGAACGACAAATGTTGCAAGTGACTGACAAATACATTATATCGTTTGAAATGTCGCAGCATGACCTCATACACTTAAAATCGAAATACCTGACTTAGAATGAAAAGTTATGTGAAAATCTAGTAACGTTTTCTTCACAAACTCTCCAGCTTGAACGGATGGTATAAAAAATGTACTAGTAGAACCTGAAAGATGATTAATGATCTGAGATATTCCTACTGTAACTGTATATACTGATGAAATGATTGAATCTGTAAAAATTAAACTTTCAGATAGACCAGAAAATGAAAGTATGGTTATGAATAAAAACTGAGTAGGTGAGTTTATTCAAAATGTCTTCTTACTTGGTACGTGAGAAATATCATTATCATTTGAAACTTCGTCATCTAACAATAGTGTTATTAAATCATACGATAATTACAAAACCATAACGGTTGCAGATGTGCCTTCAATTTACGACATCAAAGTTGACACGAATGCTGAAGCAAAAACAGCAGATGTTTCTTGGGAAACGACAAATAGTTCTATAGTTACTTCATATTTAATAGATTGGCGAGTAGAATGATCAAAAAATCTATCATGAAAAGACCGGTCAGAAAAAAAGTTATTCAAATTTAATGATGTACCATACGACACAACTATAAATCTAAATATAACTCCATACCGAAGTCAACAAGCAAAACACTGAGCTGCATCTAAAACAATCAAATTTGTTATATCAAAAGATAGCAGTTGTTGAAATTCAATCTGTGAGGCATGAGAAACCGCAGAAACCTGTCCGCAAGATTGTTGAGCAATATGTTGAAATTGAATATGTGAAGTATGAGAAACTGCAGAAACTTGTCCTGAAGACTGTACTTGATGAAAACCTGTATCACTATGTGTAGCTCAAACTGTTCCCGTGCGTACTACAAAAATATGAGATAGTTATTATCTTATTCGAGATAAAGCCGAAAATGTGACAAAATATATAGTCTATAGTTCTACATCTCAAGATATTAAAAATAGAACAAAGATATACGAAACTAGCGATACTAGTTATGAATATCCATTTGATTATGAATCAAAAGAAGATGTTTATATGTATTTTTGGGTGGTATGAATATGTGAAAATTGAGAAGAAGTAGAACTAACATGAGCCACAAAGGTTCAGGTTTGACCAGCTGAAAATTTCTTTTTATTGGTATGTCTAACTCTATTAATTTACGCTTGAATAAAATTATTCAGACAAACTGAAGAATAATAAGAATCAGATTTATTAATTTATAAAATTTAATATCTCAAATAAAATATGAAATCTTTTCCTAAAAAATATAAACCAAAAGACTTACGCAATCGATCAAATCTCTATAGAAAAGAATGAAAAAACAAAGAAATTTCCAATACTATTTTTTCGCCAAATACTCTATCCTGTTCTAAAAAACTATGATATTCTGATTTTTTTCAGGTTTATCTAAAAGATTTTTTTAATTACAAATTTGTAATCGAAAACAAACAAAGCGAGGAAAATGATAACACTTCATCATACGAACAGCTTTTCATAATATATTGAAATCAGATCCAAAACATCCAATCAAACTTCGAATTTTTTAGTAAAAAAAATCAATGCCTTTTGCAAATATGAGTAAATAAATTAGAAAGGCACATAATATCATCCAATAAAAAATACACAAACATAAACAATAAAATTTTAGATAGTTACGCATCAAGCGACCACAAATTTTACATACCAGACTCCGACTTATATATTTATATATTAGAACAATTTCATAAATTACGAGATAACTGAAAAATTAAAGAAGAAACAAAAATATGATATCGATCTTTCAACTTACAAACATCAATTCCTTCTGAAAATATCACGCGAAAAGAAGAAAAAGCTCCATATTATATACTTAAATATTTTGTATGAGCAAAATGTGAAGCTCTACCAATATATGTCGAAGATATAGATTCCTGCTGTGGAGATGTTGCTTTACTAGTACACCCAAAAGATAAAAGATATAATAAATACATTTGAAAAAATGCGATAATTCCACTATGTAACCGCCAAATACCAATCATATGAGATGAAAATGTAAATATTGCCGTAAATAATTGAATAAAAAGAATATGCCCATGTTCAGATGAAGAAAGTATAGAATTAGCAAAAAAATTATGACTACCAACAGACATATATGTTTTTAATAAAGAATGACTCTATACTCCATATATACATGAAAATGCATTTATATGAAAAAACAGAGAAAAATATTACAACAATATTATAGGATTTATAGAAGATATATGAAATCTATCAAGCAAATGAGAAAAGATAATAAAAATACCTTATTTAAGTGGGACAAATGAACGCCTAGTCCCATATAAGATGAACCAAATTTTAATCGACATAAAAGAAGAAAAAGAAAAAATTATAGAAAAAATTATCAATAAAGAGTTATACTTTTCTTTTTTAGACATAGATAATATAGAATATCCAAACGAATTTAACGATAATCCAATCGAAAATGAAGAAGATATCGAACCATGAATCGATATCGTAAATGAAAAGAATCAACGAATTAAACAACAAATTACCGATGAAATAAATAAATATTTACCTGAATATATAATCTGTAATTCACAAATTCCTTACCTATGGAAAATACCTTTAATAAAATCATCCAATTGAAATTTAGATTTTTTCGACGTAGAAAAGAATTTTTCTACACGAAAAGATAATACCATACAAAAATGTTTTGATTTCATACTACTATGTCTTATTCGCTCATGAGCAATATGACAAAAATATTTTTGAGACAAAGAAAATGTATGAAAATTATGCGAATACGACAAATTTCCACTAATAATTTTCCAAAATGAGAAGAAAATAGAATACCTAGTGGAATATCTATCAAAAATAACATGAGAAAAATCTGAATACAATGATTTTTTAAAAATCATAGAAAATATATCAGACGAGAATAATTCAACCAAAAAAGATTTTCTTAATCTGACAAAAAATTCAAAATTTTTAAAGCAAGAATGAAATCGATTATCAATAAACATAAACTGAATAATAAATGATACTTTTGACTGAGATTTTATACAATCTTGTATATCGTGTTACCTATACAATAAAAGCATAAACATAAATGATCAAATAATCATCAATAAAGATGAAAGAAAAAAAACATTTAAAGAACTATTAACTCAAGAACTATTATTATGACGTACAATATCCACAAAATTCTTAGAATATTCATATGATGATACAAAAGATTTTCAATGAGATAAGCACTTAACAAAATTACAATTAGAACAATTCCAACGAAATTTATTCTCCGTTTATTGAGAAAATCCTATCAGACTAAATTTTCTGATTAACAAATCTTTTGATGAAAAACAAATTATCATAAACAACATTTTTCTAAAACAAATCCGAAATGCTACGAGATTATGTATTCAAAAAGGATTTTTACCAAAAGACATAGAAACAACACTAGAAAATCAACCTGAAGATTTCGATGATTTTGACATATCTGTACTAGAAAAATTAAACGATTTATATTACGATCGAAAAAACACAAAAACCTACGAGGAATTTATAAAGTTCTTTGAATCTTTCAAAGATTCTATTCAAAATGTTTTCTTCTCACGATACCTAGAAATACAAAAAATTAGTCCAACAAAAAGTGTTCAATTCGTATGTTCTTATTTTTTCAATTTTCTACTAACCATTTTTTATCCACTAGTACCTGAATTCATAGATGCTCTGCAATATGTATCTGAAAGAGTATTTTTGCATCCTGTAAAAGCAATAAGATTAAATAAAACAATGGATTATAATATGAATACATTATACAATACTTTCATTCAAATCAAAGAAATGAAAATTGAATACAACATCAAACAACACGAATCTTGTAACATATTCATAAAATCAAATCCTACAATATGTGAACTATTCACACAATATGAACAGATTTTTATAAATTATTTTCATATATCAGATATCATCTATCTCAGATTACATGAACAAACTCCTCTATGATATGAAATATTTTCTAATGATACACTAACAATCTGAATACAACCGTGAACTACAGCAAATTCAAAAGAAAAAGACTCCCTAGAAAATATCGAGAAAGACATCAAAAACTTAGATGATAAATTAAATTTACTTAGGCAACGCCTACAAATTTTATGAGAATGAGAAGATCGTAAAAAAGCAGAAGAAGAGTATGCAAAAACAAAAGAAGAAATAGAAAACCTGACTATAAAATATAGTCTACTCAATAGTAAATAATTTTAACACTTAAAATTAAATGGAATGAAAAAATGACTTTTAAGCATTTTCTTATTAAGTGTGTTTTTATTATCATGATGCTGAAATAATCAAGCCATTGAACAAGAAACTACCAATACTGAAAATGAAACATGAACTGAAATAGGTCAATACGCTACTCTTGAAGATGCTATTATTAATTACATCGAAGATAATTATTCTTGTAATGATTGATCCAAACTGTTTGTTAATTATGCAGAATTATGAATGAAATCTTTAGGAGATTGAATAGCTGAATGGTATATAACAACCATTGGTGAATGATTTTATATTGATGAAAGATGAAACTTGAATAATAGTTGTGGATTTAGTGTTCCTATGAAAATAGTTACTTCTTCTAAGGATTGAATACATTATACAGTAATTGATTCCGTTCAAGCAAGAGATTGAAGTGAATATAATGAATCAATAAGAGAGATGTTTTCCGATGAAGCTATTAATATATTATATAACTGAAATCTTAGATTTCTGGATGGTAGAACCATTTTGGAAATGGCTGAAGAATATTTTGGTGTAACAATTATCCCAGAACCAAAAAATAATTTCGAATGTCTATTCTGTAATAAGCTACGATACTATAACCGAACTCCTGAAGCTGATGAAAAATTAAATGAAACGGGTGATTTACATTTCAATTATACAATAGAAGATAATTGAAAAAATACAATATATTTTAGTTCAGACTGAAGTTTTGAAGCTAAAGGATCTCGAGATGAGTGAACATGAACACGAACTTTCGGACAAGATGAAAATACAATAATCGTACTAAATAATAATTCAGACCATGTATATACTAGATACATTATCACAAATAAAGATGAGAGTTCTCTCAATACTATCTTAGAGATAATTCAAAGGAGATAAAATTTCATTGAGAAAAATAAGCAATAAATTATAATAAGAATCGTAAAATTTTATGATAAATTTTTGTGAAAATGAATATTCCTTCAATTGTTGCTCCTGGATGATCACATCAAAAAGCTGTAGTAGCTTCTGCCTATTGAGCAGAAGAAGTATATCTATGAGTACCATTCACATCTCTGAGAATGAGACAAAATAAACTCTATAATTTTGATGATTTAAAAGATACAATAGACCAATTACATAAACAATGAACTAAAGCTTTTCTCACTATGAACATCTTTCCAAGAAATAAAGATATCCAAATTTTTGAATCTATTACAGAAAAAATTGCAGATTGTGGTGCCGATAGTATCATATTTTCTGATCCATGAACATTTAGAATAATTAGAAAATATTTACCAAATATACCTCTTCATTTATCTACTCAAACTACCACATTAAATTCTGATAGTGTAAAATTTTGGGC
>JAEEGL017174309.1_pt1 | contig 14241 bp, 12 predicted proteins | sample 9134231 | NCBI WGS metagenome assembly JAEEGL01 (sample SAMN16246548, study PRJNA631951) | gut metagenome | biome: gut microbiome; feature: rumen; material: fiber-attached | host: Bos | place: Iran: Karaj | collected 2018-10 | reverse complement strand
CTTAAGGTGGCTAACTTATAAATCACACTATAGATTTGAGATACTGTTTTGAATAAGTAACCTTTAGTTCTTTGGCTATCATCAATAATCTTTTCCCAATCCCATTGGTCAACATAAATAGAATGAAGATTATCCATTACTTCATCTTTTCTAATCGCATTCATATCTGTATAAAGACCAGTATCTTTAGGGAATTTATATTTCGCTAAGGCAAAACGTTTCCATTTTGCTAAGGATTGAACGATTTCAATCTTCTCTCCTTTTACATTAAAAGAAACGGTTTCTTCCACACCATTAAGGTTATCGTTTAAACCAGTGCTTTGTTTTACAAAGAGAGGAGCAGATACTCTCACTAAATGTAGTTTCTTCGCTAATAATTCTTCAAAGGTGTCTTTGAGATATTTGATAGCAACTTGAGTTTCGATAAGAGAGAACTGTTTCATAGTGGTTAATATCTTAAAACATATATATTTAAATGTCTATTTATATAAGGAAAAAAGAAAAAGCCCCTTTCGGAGCTTGATATTTGGTAAGCAATCATTATTCAACTAGGATAGAAACTTTATCGCCATCCGCAGTATCAACAGAGATAAGTTCACCTACTACACCTTGTTCTACTAATTCGATGAGTTTTCTAAAGTCAATTCCTTCTAAAGCGTTGTTTTTACCACCGATGATATTGACTGTCCCATCTTCTTTATTAGAGAACACTTTTACCAAAGCCAAAGGAAGATTGACATTAATCTTGTCACCATCACTACTTAAGATAACGATTTTAAACATCATTTTATCGATTTCTTTTTTTGATGGTCTTTCAGCTAACGTTGTTGTTTTTTCTTTTCCTAATAGTTCATCAAGACTGATGCTAAAAATATCAGATAAATGAATGAGCATATCAATATCTGGAGAAGCAAGATCATTCTCCCATTTGCTGATTGCTTGAGAAGTAACACCTACTTTATCCGCGATATCATTTTGTGTAAGTTCCTTTTCTTTTCTTAATCTAGCAAGTCTTTGCCCAAATGTTTCTTTAGCCATAATCGTTCCTCCTTGAGCAATTTCATTTTCTAACACTGTCAATAAAAATGGTATCGAAATTACGTTGAGTTAATCAACTTTTCGTTGTTTTTTTCTCAACGTTTCGTTGTTTTAGAAATCAAACTTCGTTTCTTGTCAAAATCAAAAAAACACTGATAAATTCAGTGCTTTTATTGGAAATGGCGCGCCCGAGGCGATTCGAACGTCCGACTCCCTTCTTAGGAGGAAGGTACTCTATCCAGCTGAGTTACGGGCGCACGTTAGAAAAGCATTAGATGCTCTTCTTTTCGATATCTTTTAAGAAGAAGTTAGCGACATCTTCGTAGACTTCTTGCCTATTGTCTTCGTTTAAGATCTCGTGACGCATTCCTTTATAAATCTTGGTTTCAACATTTTTAACACCTAACTTGGTGTACATTTGTTGAAGCTTACCAACGGATTTGCCATAGTTTGTAACTGGGTCTTCTTCACCGGAAATAATGAAGATATCTAAGTCTTTACGAATTTTTAATAAGAATCTCTTTTTGTATAAACGAGCCATGCCTTTTAAGAATTCGTAGCAGAAACCATTTGTTGGACCAAATCCACAAAGTGGATCAGCGATATATTTATCAACGTTTTCTTGGTTATATGATAACCAGTCAAATGGTGTTCTTGGGTTTTTAATTTTCTTATTGAAATTACCAAACATTAACTTGTTTAAGAAACCAGCTTTTTTGTTTCTATTTTTCTTATGAACAATAATCTTTGCTAATTGGAATCCCACTGGGACAGCTGGGTTTTTAGAACCACTACCACATAAGACAACTTTGCTCACGTGTTCGGTATATCTTTGGATATAGTCTTGGCACATAAATGAACCCATAGAATGTGAGAAGATGAATGTTGGTTTACAAGAAATTCTTAATTTCTCTACTAATGAATCAACAGCTTGAACTTGTTTTCTAAAACCAGAGGATGGCCATAAACCTTTATTGCTTTCATCTGGTAAGACATTTTCACCTTGACCATAGGTATCAACTGCGTAAACATTGAAACCTTTGGTATTTAAGAATTTTGCAAAATCATCATAACGACGAGCATGTTCTTCCATACCTTCCATAATGATGACATTAGCGATGCTGTTATCAACATGCCATGCTAAGCCTAATAATGTATCTCCATTTTTGCTTTGGATTGTAATCTTTTGAGCACTCATAAGCGACCTCCTATTTGTCATATCCGTTAGGATTATTCTTTTGCCAGTTCCATGAATCTCTACAAGCATCTTCAATTGTTAAACTTGTTTTGAAATTCATTTCGCGATATGCCTTACTCGCATCAGCGTAGTTTTCATCAACATCACCTGGACGTCTTGGGCATATTACATATGGAATATTAATATTATTCACTTTTTCAAAGGCATGAACAAGTTCTAAAACACTTGTTCCGCGTCCTGTACCTAAGTTATAAATGACTAAACCTGGTTTGGAAGCGAGTTTTCTTAATGCACATAAGTGCCCATACGCTAAGTCCACTACGTGGATATAATCTCTAACACCTGTACCATCAATGGTCTTATAGTCATCACCATAAACATTGAGATGATCTCTTTTACCAACAGCCACTTGTGTGATATATGGCATTAAGTTATTTGGAATGCCGTTTGGATCTTCACCAATAAGTCCACTTGGGTGAGCACCGATTGGGTTGAAATATCTTAAGATAGCGATATTGGCATCTGGATTTGCTTTTGCATAATCCTTAAGCATGTATTCGATATCTAATTTTGTTTGACCATAAGGATTTGTGCATCCACCAACTTTATCATCTTCCTTAAGTGGGACGTGATCTGGGACACCATAAACTGTTGCCGAGGAAGAGAAGACAATATTGTGGACATTAAATTCTCTCATAAGTTTAAGGAGAACACGGCTGGAACCAACGTTGTTAGCGACATATAAATCTGGTTTAGCAACAGATTCAGCAACGCTCTTTAAGCCTGCAAAATGAATGACATCAGTAATGCTTTCTTTTTCAAAAACTTTTCTTAAATCAGCTTCGTTTTGCACAGATAATTCGTAAAATCTTGGCCTTTTGCCAGTAATTTTGTAAATTCTGTTTAAAACTTCTGGTTTACTATTGCAGTAGTTATCAACAATGACCACATCGTATCCACGGTCTAATAAATTAACTACTGTATGGGAACCGATGTATCCTGTTCCGCCTGTTACTAGAATTGCCATATCTTTTCTCCTTAAGGTCTCATCTGACTGTGAGACTTTATCTTATTATAATCTTGTTATAATATCTAACACTTTCATTTCTTTATCAAGCAAAAGAAATATCTCATTCATATTTTTAGACAAAATTATAAAAATTTTGCTAACATTATATACGCATGAACGATTTACAAAAAAAGCAACTCGAATTATTAAAAGAATTTATAAGGGTGTGTGATAAACACAACTTAACATATTTTCTTGTGGGTGGTTCTTGCTTAGGCGCCGCAAGACACCAGGGTTTTATTCCTTGGGATGATGATATTGATGTCGGCATGCCTAGAGAAGACTTTGATAAGTATATTGAACTACAAAAAGAATATGAAGGAACTCCATACTTCATCCAGACTTGGAAAAGTGATCCCCACTACACATATAACTACGCTAAGTTAAGAGATAGCAGTACTACATACATTGAAAACTTCTTCTATAAGCACCAAATCAATCATGGTGTTTGGATTGATATATTCCCTATCGATGGTTTTGCATATAAGTTTGATAAGCCTAGAGAAAAATATGCACATTTAGTAAGTGCAATTTGGAGACAATCTTTTATCTCTTATTTTCCACAAATGAGAAGAAAGTTTTCCAAAGGAACTTGGTTCACTGATTTATTCATAAATCTATTCGCTATTCTAACTTGGCCATTTGATATTAATCATTGGAGAAGAAAACACACAGAAAAACTATTAACTAAAGTTCCTTTTAAGGATGCTGAAGTGGCAGGAAATATGTGTGGTATCAATAAAAAGAAAGAAGCTATGGATAAAGCAATTTATCTAGAAACCACAAAATTACCATTTGAAGATATTGAGGTTTGTGTTCCTAAAGAATATGACCGTTATTTAACCTTGCTATACAATGATTGGAGAAAGTTGCCTCCAAAAGAGAAACAAGTTGGCCATCACCACGACAAAGGCTTATCTTTAACACAAGGTTATAAATCTTATATAAAAGAGCATAAAATATAAAAGAGGTGTTGTTATGAATATCGCTTTAATACTCGCAGCAGGCACTGGTTCCCGTATGGGCAATGCCGATAAACCAAAACAATTCTTATTAGTACACGGTAAACCTTTAATGATTCACACCATTGAAGCTTTTGAAGTTAATCCAGAAATCGATCAAATCGTTATTTCCACTAATGAAGAATACGTTGAAGAAGTTAAATTAATGTGCAAACAATATGATTTAACTAAAGTTAGTAAAGTCGTTGCGGGTGGCGATACTAGACAAATCTCTGTATATAACGGACTCAAAGGCATTAAAGAAATTGGTGCTAAAGATGATGATATTATTGTCATCCACGATTCTGCAAGACCACTAATTAGTCAAAGAATTATTCGTGAGAATATTGAATGCTGCAAAGCCTATGGAGCGGTTGATACTGTTATTAAAGCAACAGACACAATTGTTAAAAGCGAAAACGGACAAACAATTACTGACATCCCAGTAAGAAAAGAATTATATCAAGGTCAAACGCCTCAAACATTTAATTTCTCTCTTATTTGGAAGGCTCATGAAGCGGTAGAAAATAAATCAGTTCCTAATGTTACTGATGATACAAAATTAGTTTTACTCTTAGGGCATGATGTCCATTTAGTTGAAGGCGATAAGCTCAATTTTAAGATTACTACCTTCGATGATTTGATGATGCTTAAGGCATTATTGAAGATTGGAAAATCTGAGGTCTTATAATGTTCCAACTTTTATATAAAGTAACATCTCCAGGCGTCATTGAAGAATTTGTTGATACCATTGATTTAGAAGAAAACAAAGTATTAGTCAAAGTCGATTATATGGCGATTTGTAAAGCGGATATCCGTTATTATTTAGGCTTGCGTGATCCCGCAATTTTAAATCAAAAATATCCACTTGCTCCTATCCACGAAGCAGTCGGTCATGTAGTCAAAGACAACACTGGAAAATATAAAATTGGAGATAAAGTAATCCTCATTCCTAACTCTGTTGAAGCTAAGTATTTGAAGGATTTTGAAAATCAAAGATGCGCTAGAAAAGATTTAGGAAATAACTACGCTATTCACTCAACTTTCCGCAGTTCTTCATCGGATGGTTTTTTAAAGCAGTTTTACGTTGCAGAACCTGAACTTTTAGTGAAATATGACGATAAAATCCCTGCAAAATTAGCAGTTTTTAGTGAATTACTAAGTGTTGCGGTTGCAGGATTAAGAAGAATAGATTTCAAAGAAACTAACCATGTTGCAATCTTCGGTGATGGCATACTTGCATATATCGCTTACATTGTTTTTAAGCACGATCATCCAGATACCAAATTAACAGTTTATGGCATCGATAAAAACAAACTAAAAATGTTTAAAGATTGTGAAGCAAGATCATATGAGGAATACAAAGGTGAGAAGTATGACACGATGATTGAAATCGTCGGTGGCAAGTACTCTGCGGATGCAATTAATAAGATGATTGATTGGGCCACAGTTGGAGCAGATCTCATACTCATGGGAGTCAGCGAAGAAAAGGTTCCACTCAACACAAGATTGGTGTTAGAAAAAGGTCTCTCACTTAAGGGTGTAACTAGAAGCGATAATAAAGACTTCGAACATGTTGCAAAACTATTAGAAGATAAAATTGTACAAGAAAGAATTCTTCCAATGGTCTTATCCGAAATAACCATTAATTCTGTTAACGATATCTATCATGCTTACACAAAAGATATCGAAAACAAATCGGTGATCGGAAAGAACATAATGAAATGGTAAAAAAAGAAGCCGCTCGGCTTCTTTTATTTTATAAGTTCAAGGAATTCACTTTCTGATAGAACTGTAATTCCAAGTGCTTTTGCTTTGTCTAATTTGCTTCCGGCATCATGTCCTGCAACTACTGCATCAGTAGCTTTGGAAACTGAACCAGTAACTTTAGCACCTAAGTTTTCTAATATATCAGTCGCTTCTTTACGGCCCATAGAATCTAGTGTTCCAGTAAGAACAACAGTTTTTCCTGAGAAGTATGAGTTAGCGGCTTTAGAAGTAGAACCTAAGAAGTTGAAGTTCAAACCTTCTTGTCTTAATTGTTCCACTAGTTCTTTATTGTGTTCACTAGCAAACCAAGAAACTATGCTATGCGCCACCACAGGGCCAACATCAGGGATTTCTAAGAGGTCTTCTTCAGTAGCTGATGCTAAAGCATCAAGATTACCGAATATTCTAGATAATGTTTTAGCCATTTTGGCCCCTACTTCTTTGATGCCTAGGCCAAATAACAGTTTCTCTACAGAATTGCACTTGCTCTTATCAATAGCGTCGATTAAGTTATCAATTGATTTAGATTGCCAACCATCAAGAGCGATAACATCATCTCTATGGTCCATTAATTTATAAATTTCAGCTATATTAGTGAAGAATCCTTGGTTGAAGAATTGTTCAACAACCTTTTCTCCCATACCTTCAATATCCATAGCATCTTTACTTGCAAAGTGAATAATTGATTCAATCTGCTTTGCAGGACATTCAGGATTAACACAGAAATGCATTGCGTCTTTTTTAATTAAAGGCATTCCACATTCTGGACAATTTGTAATCATTTGGAATGGAATTTGTGTTCCATCTCTTCTTTGTTCAACTGGTCTAACGACTTCTGGAATAACATCTCCAGCTTTTCTTAATACAACATAGTCGCCCACCATTAATCCTTTTTCTTTAATAAAGTCTTCATTATGCAATGTCGCACGTTGTACGGTTGATCCTGCCACACGAACAGGTTCAAGAACAGCGTTTGGAGTAATCTTACCAGTTCTACCAACAGTAAAGATAATATCAGTGAGTTTTGTAATCACTTCTTCTGGAGGGAATTTATATGCAATTGCCCAACGAGGTGTTTTGGCAGTATAACCTAATTTATCATAGAGACTCATGTCATCAACTTTAATGACTACACCATCGATATCGTAGGGTAAATCAGGTCTCTTAATTGTATATTCTTTTATGTAATCAATAACTTCTTCGATTCCGTGGCATAAACGACGTTCTTTATTTGTCTTAAAACCTAACTTATCAGCGAAGTTCAATGACTCACTATGATATCTAATTCCGAAATCACGAGCGTTAACAAAGTAATACCAGAAAGCATCTAATCCACGGCTTGCAGCAACTGCACTATCAAGTTGTCTAATACTTCCTGCAGCAGCATTTCTAGCATTGGCGAATAATGGTTCACCAGTCTTTTCTCTTTCTTCATTTAATTTATTTAATGATTTCTTAGGCATGAAGACTTCGCCACGAATTTCTAAATCACCTTCGACATCAATGTGTGAAGGAATTGATTTAATTGTAATAACATTGGATGTCACATCTTCACCAACTGTACCATCACCACGTGTCGCGGCATATTGGAGATTTTTGTTGTAAACCAATGACATTCCAAGGCCATCAATTTTCATTTCGGCCATATATGTGACTTTATCTCCACCAATAACTTCTCTGACTTTACGATCGAAATCGTATAAATCATCTTCGTTAAAGGCGTTAGCTAAAGATAACATCATTCTTTGATGCGTTACTTTTTTGAATTCATCTTGTACTTGCCCACCAACGCGTTGGGTTGGGGAAAGAGGAGAAATAAGTTCAGGATGTTCTTTCTCAATTGCGATTAATTCCTGCATTAATCTATCGTATTCTGCGTCAGAAACGGATGGATTGTCTAAAACATAGTATTCGTAATTATACTTTTCCAAAGTCTCTGTTAGTTCTTTTACTCTTTGTTTTGGATCCATACTATTATTTTACTCCTTTTGATAAGGATGGGTGATTACCCATTAATGTTTTTGTACCATGTTCTTTGAAATTTACTTTGATTATTCCATCACCATCTAAAGCCACAACTGTACCTTCGCCAAATGTTTTATGAATAACAATATCACCAAGTTGCCAATCGTTAATTCCGTTATCAACTTGAGAGATAACTGGTTGACGAGGTTCATCCATTTCAAACGAATCATTAGGACCATCGTCGAAATGATAACTTGGACGAGGTCTATTACTCTTAAATGGATTATAATCTTGCTTCACAACAACTTCATTGCCAGATTCCTTTAAGAATTGGGATGGAAGTAAATTTCCTTGCAAAACATATGAATAATCCCCAGCAAAAGTCAAATATAATAGTTTTTTCGCTCTTGTCATTGCGACATAAGCGAGTCTTCTTTCTTCTTCTAGTCCTTTATATCCGTTTTCTGCAAATGAACGGACATGTGGGAATACACCAGCATTTAATCTAACAACAAAGATGACTGGATATTCTAATCCTTTAGCAGTGTGAACAGTCATTAACGTGACAAAATCACCATCCGCAACTTCATCTTGAGAAGATAATAAGGATATATTTTGTAGATATTCATCGAATGTAGATTCTGGATTTGTATGTAAGAAATGACGGATATCCTCGAACAAGGCTTTAACGTTTTCGATACGATCATCGCCATCGTCTTCTTTGCCTAAATAGTCGTAATACCCAAACGAAAGTATCATATCTTCCAATGTTTTAGAGAAAACTTCTTCGTTTTTATTAACATCAATTCTTGTTTTATCGATGACTGTAATCATTATTTTTAAGGCATTAATTGATTTTCTTGGAGCTTCAGAAGATTGATTTTCGAAATCAAAGTCACGGATATATTCGTACATGCTCAAGCCAAGGTTTTTAGCTTCTTCTTTAATCGCATTAACTGAAGTATCACCAATACCACGTCTTGGAACATTCATTATTCTTTCGAAAGAAATATCGTCTTTAACGTTAGTAATTAAGTGAAAATACGCTAAAACGTCTTTAATTTCTTTTCGTTGGTAGAATTTCAAACCACCGTAGATCTTGTATGGAATTTGATATTTTGAGAAAGCAGACTCGAAATCCATTGTGATATAGCTTGAACGATATAGAAGCGCTATATCCTTATATGAATAACCATCTACTTGTACTAACTTTTTGATTTCTCGGGCTACAAACTCAGCTTCATCCCTAGAAGTGTTAGAACGATGAGTAATAATTGGCTTGCCTTCTTCGTTTTCTGTATATAAATCCTTTTTAACGCGCATCTTGTTATACGCGATAAGCTTGTTTGCGCTATTAAGGATTTTTGTGGTGCTTCTATAGTTGCGGTTCAAGATAATTGTTTCCATATCCAAATAGTCTTTTTGGAGATTTAAGATGATGTCTTGATTGGCGCCTCTCCATGTATAGATTGTTTGGTCAGGATCACCGACAACATAGTGACAGGTAGATGACTTAGATAATAACTTAATTAACTTATATTCAACGTCATTTGTGTCTTGGAATTCATCGACTAAAATGTGGTCAATTCTGTCTTGCCACTTTTGTCTTGTTGTAGGATAGTTCTCTAAAATGTAAATTGTCTTGAGTAATAAGTCATCAAAGTCGAGACAAAGTTGTTTGTTTTTCTCTTCTTCATATCTTTCATATATTTGTAAACAGAGCTTTTCGTCTTCAAAAGATTCCTTGGTAATTGTTATATCGTCTGGATATCTTTCATGAAGTTTTTGAGCGCCGATATAAGACAATGCTTTACCACAAATCTTATCACCACGTCTGAATCCCATTTCCGCAATGATGTCTTTAATAAGTTTTGTTTGATCTTCCTCATCAAGAATTGTGAAGCTTGCTGGGAAACCGATTAATGGAATTTCTTTTCTTAAGAACATTGCTGCGAAAGAGTGGAAAGTTTTAATAGTTAAATCTTTCTCTGCCTCTGGAATCATTTTAATGACACGATTTTTCATTTCATTAGCAACTTTATTAGTGAATGTAATTGCTAAAATCTTCCAAGGTAAAACCTTAACTTCAGAAATTAAATAAGCAATTCTATATGTTAAAACACGTGTCTTACCACTACCTGCGCCAGCGATAATTCTCACGTTTCTAAAAGCAGTCGTAACCGCTTCATATTGCTTTTCGTTGAGTTCTTTTTCGAAATTCATATATTGCTTAGCAATATAATATCACAGCGCGAAAAATCACTCAATTTATTATTGTGTAGAGTTTGTCAATGTCCTAATAATCTCTTTTTTGCCTACGTAATTCGCTTCAACTATATGATTATTAATAAGGAACATCGACGGTGTTCCAACTATTCCTAAATCTTCAACTTTGTCTTTTCCTATAACCTGGTTCCTATCATTAATGATTGGAATGTTATTGTTAAACTTTATCAAATAAAAAGATTCGTGCTTTAAGGCATAGGAGATGACTTCTTGTTTAATCTCCTGACAATGACCACATGTATTTGAATAGATATAAACAAAGTATTGTGCATCATTGATTTCAAAAATATCATCCCAACAAATATGTAAATGGCTCACATCCGAATAATCATATTCTTCCGCCACCTCTTTGCTATCTTTTGAACAACTCACCAGAAACAGCGTTACTAAAGGTAATAAAAATAGTTTGTTCATATATACCTCCTATTAATTAAATAGGGGGCATTATTATTTTTTTTCACAAAAAAGTATATAAATGATAAACTTTTTTATATGGAACCTCGCAAGAAAAAAGAAACTCTTGTTCAAAACATTACTTATATGGCCATTATGGCGGCTATCAATGTCGTATTTGTTTTGATAACTGTCTTAGTTCCATTTTTATTTTTCTTAATTGTCTTTGTTTTGCCATTAACATCCGCAATTGTGACTCTTCACTGTAAGAAAAGATACTTCCCAATATATGCAGTTGCCACAATCGGGCTATGTATGATTTGTACAATGTGGCAAATTGGAGACACTATCTTCTATGTTATTCCATCCATTATCTCTGGATTCTTATTCGGCTTTATGGTTGAAAAAAGAGTCCCTTCATTTTGGATTTTAATATCCACGACTTTAGTCCAAATTGCTTTCTCATATGCTACAATCCCACTTCTTAATCTAATAAGTGGAAAAGACGTGGTCGTTTCTTTTGCCACCGTATTTGGTTTAGGCGACTTCAAATATTTAAGTTATGTGGTCCCATGTTTTATTTTCTTTATTTCATTAGCACAGCAAGTAATTGCTTATATGGTTATAAAAGAGGAAATTCCAAAATTTGGATATGTATTAAATGAGCCAAAAGAACTTCCATTCTCATTAGCAATTGGTATTGGTGCTGCATCTACTTTAGCGTTTGCATTCTCATTTATTCCTAAATGTGGTCCTATCTCATATTTAATGAGTTTGATTTCTTTGTTATTTGTCTGTTACTCAGTCGTCTATTTAATCTTAGAAAAGAAGACTTTGGTTTATATCCTAATGGTTGCTTCCTTAGTGGTATCAGTCTTTACTTTTGCTTTCTTATATTCTTTAGTAAAAGAACCTCTAGGACTAGTATTAGTAAATATATTCTTTTTTATGATTGCAATTATTGTATTAATCAATAATTATTTGTTAAAAGCTCCTAAGGAAGATACAATAAAATAGCAATGGTTAGTTTCTTTAAAAATTTCGGAAAAGGTGTCCTATATGTATTAGTCCTTCCATTCCTTTTAGTGGGTATGGCTATTTATGGTGTGGCCGCACTTTTCGTCTTTATTTTCCTAGCTATTAAAGGACTAGTTTTGTTCTTTACTGGTCGTTCTTTATATGAAGATTTACCAGAAGATATAGAAGCTAAAAAGAGACTCGCCCCAACAAATCATAATGACCAAACTCAAGTATCAAATGAAGATATTTCTTCCGCTTTAGATATTGGTGAAAAAGATGAAATTCAACCAAGTTCAGCTGATCCTTTTTATGTTCCTGAATATTTGAAATCTGAACCTGTTCAAAGCGAAGAAGAAGCAATTCCAGAAGAGGCTCCAATCATAGAACCTGAACCAACATATGAACCTGAGCCAGAACCAGTTCAGGAAGAGACTCAAATACAAGAAGAAAACATTATTAAACCATCTTACGAGGAAGAGCCAGATTCTTTTGATATTGAACAAGAAGATGAAATAGTTTTAGAAAAAACCGAGCAAAAATCCAATATTTTGGAAATTAAAGATGATGAAGATGATGATGATGAAGAATCATCAGGTATCAATATAGATTTTGATTAGGAAGGAGGACGTTTATGAACTTTTTAATATCACTTTCAGAAAATGATAAGCGACTCATATTCGCACTTCTTTTGGTCTTTATCTTAGTCTTTGTTTTAATCGGATATATCGGTTTCTTAATTACTAGAGTAATGAAATGGCAAGGCAAAAAACTTGACCATGTTGTTGCCGATCCAGTCATCACAAGAGTCATTACTGATAAGAAACATTTCAAACGTTACGCAAGAAAAAAGAACTGGAGATTATTCTTTAGACAATCCTGGATTGCAGTGGTTATCTTAATCGTTGGATCATTGGTCTTACTATTTAGAGATATCTTTACTCGTGACTTTGCTTATAACGTTTTCGAATATAAGAAAACTGGTTTTGGAACAATCTTATTTATTTGGGATTTTTCCAAATGCATCACTCGTCCAGAAACAGGCAGTGGATTAGTATTAAATTGGCCTGAACTAATTAACTCCCCACACTTAGAAGGACAAGCTTGGGCAAGCTATGTATTTGTTACATGTTTAATCATCGGTGGCGTTTGGTATTTAATTGCCTTACAAGCACTTATCTCACGCACCATTAGAATGTATCAATTAAGTTCAAGCGCATTTGAAAAGACACTTGAAGGATTCAATCAAACTCAACAAGCTGCGACTATCGCCGCTGCTAAATATCAAGAAAATAATCCACCATCAAATAACGATTCTGGAAATATAAACCTCTAAAAGAAAAACCCCATAAGGGGTTTTATTTTTAATGATGCATCGAAGTGGTAATAATAACTATCATTTCGTAGACTAGATATCCTGCAAGCAAGACATCCAAACAAATCAAAAGGATAAAAAGACGGAGACGAACACGGTCTTTTCTGGCTTGTTCTTCTGGAGTAAGTTCTTTTTTCTTTTCGACTTCCATAATTAGTATTTAATGGATCCTGATGTTCTTGGATATGGTTGAACATCACGGATGTTGTTCATACCTGTAATATACATTAATAAACGGTCAAATCCAATACCGAAACCGGAATGTCTGCATCCACCATAGCGGCGGGTATCAAGGTACCATTCAAGTTCCTTATCGTTGCCGAGTTCTTCCATTTTCTTTTTGAGAAGTTCATAACGTTCTTCTCTTTGGGAACCACCAACGAGTTCACCAATCATTGGGACTAATAAGTCGCATGCGGCAACTGTTTTTCCATCGTCGTTTAAGCGCATATAGAATGCTTTAATTTCCGCTGGATAATCAGTTAAGAATAATGGTCCTTTGACTACTTGTTCAGTCAAATATCTTTCGTGTTCAGATTGTAAATCCATACCCCATTCGATCTTGTCATAATCAAACTTGTGACCATCTTTAACAGCTTGTTTTAAGATTTCCACACCTTCGGTATAGGACATACGTTTGAATTCACTATTTAAGACATGGTTGAGTCTTTCGAGTAAAGTATTGTCAATCATTGTGTTAAAGAAATTCATTTCGTCTGGGCATGATTTTAAGACGTAATTAATGCAATATTTCACGCAATCCTCGATTAAATCCATGTTATCGGATAAATCAGCGAATGCGATTTCTGGTTCCACCATCCAGAATTCAGAAGCATGTCTAGCAGTGTTAGAATGTTCCGCTCTAAAGGCAGGACCAAATGTATAAACATCACGGAATGAAAGGGCAAATGGTTCAACGTGTAATTGACCAGTAACGGTTAAGTTGACCTTTCTACCATAGAAGTAATTTGGATCTTTTGTATCGTGTGTTGTGACATCAAAAACGTTACCAGCACCTTCACCATCGTTTGTGGTAATTAATGGAGTATGAACATAGATGAATCCTCTTTCTTGGAAGAATTCATGAATCGCCATTGATAAGACAGAACGGACTCTATAAACCGCTTGG
>JAEEGL013236532.1_pt1 | contig 14241 bp, 10 predicted proteins | sample 9134231 | NCBI WGS metagenome assembly JAEEGL01 (sample SAMN16246548, study PRJNA631951) | gut metagenome | biome: gut microbiome; feature: rumen; material: fiber-attached | host: Bos | place: Iran: Karaj | collected 2018-10 | reverse complement strand
GATGTTCCTGTCGCCCCCCATGCTGGTATTGTGTGCACTGCAATGAACAAGCACCCCTATGCCCTCGCGCGTTTCCTTGTCAATGAAATGGACAACTGTCATGTTGTCGTCATACATCATGTCAGGGTCGCCGACAAATCCAGTGACAACGCCCTTCTCGTTCATTCCGCGCCTTGAGACGCCTGTCTCCGTCTTTCCTGCCGCAAACCCTGCGGCGGCTTCACGCGCAGACTCCTTAGCGCGGCGCACAGCATCTGCTATGGTTGGTATGGATTGAATGGTATATTCAACCCCTTTGTTTTCAGGATCGACTGCCACTCTGCCCAGTGTGCGCATATATGTTGTGTGCGGGGCGGAGTGCGTGTGGGTACAGCAGAGCAAGATGTTCTTTTCGGGAATGCCAGTCATTTCGTTGATGCCTTTGCGAATCTTCTGTGTCAACTCCCAATCTACAAAGCACCAGTCAAGTCCAATTATGACCGCTTCGACACCATCCTCCATCAGCACCATCGCAGTCGCCCTCAATGGCGAATGAACGCCAGTGGCCAATCGTTCAGGCTGCCCGTATCCTGTCAGATAAATGCCAACTTCTGGAGTAATGTCACTAATCGCAAATCCAACTCTCATTCATCTCTCCAAAGTATATATTATATATTGTATAGAAAAGATCATCCCATCAGGGGCAACTTGACCTCCGCGCCGCCAAGACGTCTGCTCTCAATGGCTCCTATCACCAACTGCATAAGTTCGTCAGTTTCTGCAAATGGGAATGGTAGTACGCCTGTCCTAAGATAATCGACAAAGGCAACAAGTTGGTTTCTGAACGTGGTGTATGAGTCCTTTGCTAAAATCGTGACATTGCCATTGTTGCCGTGAAGCCCCAATCCACCCCCGTATGTCATGTCATAAATGTTGCTGACAATTACATCAAATCCATCTTTATGCTTGATGTGGACTATGTTGCGCTTCCCTTCGCCCGTGTTCCTGATGCTGATGAAGCCAGGGCCTGTCATAGGAAAGAACGACTCTAACGCATGAATGCCATAGGTCTCCCATTTTTTGGGCGTGGCGACAGTGACAAGCCTCAAGTCGCCAATCTCCCTGAAATGCCGGGTATGATATGGCTGGAACTCTTTGGCATAGCGCATGCAACTTGAAGAGAGAATTATCGCGCCATCAGCGATTGCCTTTCGGAAGAAGCAGAGGTCATTGTAGTTATCGCAGAGCGGCTTGTCTATGAACAGCGGAATTCCCGCATCTAGGAATGGCTTCGCGCGGCGGACATGCTCGCTCCCAATGTCCGTGGCGATTATCACTGCATCGACTTTTCCAATCATATCCTCTGGTCTGTCAACCACAGTAGGAACAAGCGACAGTTTCGAGACATGCTCTGCATCTGAGCGTTTATCGCAGAAGACCATCGTGATTCTTGCTCCGGGAATTCCCATGGTCGCAAGATTCTCCTTGTTGAGGTAAACAGGGATGACTGGGAACGGACATTCAGCCGTCATCGCTTCCTTGTTATAGCCGTTGAACATCGCGCTCCAAGAGTACGGATGGCCGTTGCCCTCCGTCATGCCTATGATTCCAATTCTAATGTCATCAGGATTCTTTACCAATGCTTTCATCTTTGTTCCCCCTATCAAATGAACTTTGCAACCGCATCACGCTCCAATTTTGGAACGCGAAGACCGCCATTATCATCAAGGTAGTATGCGAGCGAGGCCCCAGAAGGCACGTCTTCACCAGATGGTTGCTCAGCGGGATAACCGACCGCCACAACATACATGAGTCCCATCCCATCTGGAATGGGAAGAAGCGGCTCCACCGCCTTCTTGTTTACAGAGCCTATCCAGCAGCATCCAAGCCCCATCCCCCAAGCGGCAAGCTGCATGGACTGTATTGCGGCCCCTGCATCAGCGTACAAATGCTCATTAGCGGCTGTCGGTCCGAGCACCGCGATAAACGCGGCTGGAGCCGTCTTGCCGCTCACAGGCGTACGCTTCCCTGCTAGAAGGCCAGCCCAGGCTGTGTTCGCGAAAATCGAATCAACCAGAGAAGGCTCCATTGCCACAACATAGCGCAGACGCTGTAGGTTGGACGCGCAGGACGTCACTCTCGCGGCGTCAATCATCGCCTCAAGTGCCTCGCGCGACACGCTCCTCTGCTCATAAAAACGTATTGTGCGACGGTTTGCCAATGCCTCATTCAATTCCATAATGTCACCCCTTACTTTGCCTTCGCCGCAGACTTGCCAAATTTGGACGCAGGCGTAGCCCTTGAGAATGCCCAACTCCTTATCGCCTTAATCTGTTGCTCCATCGTGTCTGAAAGCGGCACTATTCTGGACATCACATTTGTAAGGTCCCTCTGTGTGAACTGACGGTTCTCATAGAACGCCTCCGTGCGCGCGGCAATGACAGCCTGCTCGATTTCGGCTCCATTCCAGCCTTCGGACATAATCTGAAGCATCTTGAAGTCAAACTCTTCTATGTTTGCGCCATTGCGCTTGAGATGAATCTTAAGAATCTCCTCTCGTTCTGGCGCGGACGGCAGGTCGCAGAAGAACACTTCATCGAAACGCCCTTTGCGGAGAACTTCCGCAGGCAATGCCTGAATCTTGTTCGCGGTCGCCGCAATGAAAATCAGCGGCGGTTTCTCCTGCATCCATGTCAGAAACGATGAAAATATGTGTGAGGCAATACGCTGGCCAGAGTCATCCAATCCGAGCGCATTTTCAATCTCGTCTATCCAGAGGACAGCTGGCGCAACCGCCTCGATGGTGGTCAGCGCGCGATGAAACGCCTCTTCAGGCGAACCATACATCCCTGAAAAGACAAGATTCATGTCCAGTCTAAACATGGGTATGTTCCACAGAGCTGAAATGGTCTTGACCGCAAGACTCTTTCCGCAACCGCTGACGCCCATCATCAAGAGCCCCTTCGGAATCGGGACTCCAGCCTCAAGAGCCTCCCTCGTAAACATGTGCGAACGCTTTAGCAACCAGTCCTTCAGATTCCCAAGCCCGCCCAAGCTGTTGATGTCCCACCGAGGAGGCGAGAATTCCAGGAAGCCAGACTTCTTGACTACGCTCTTCTTCTCCGCGAATATTTCGTCCAACAGTTGGTCTTTCGTTGCATTTGGAATACGGCACGCACGGTGCATAACGTATGCGATTTCATTCTCGGTCAACCCCTTGAGTGCAAGCGTCACCTCGCGAATGGCTTCTTCGGGAATGCTGTAGTCAGGGTTAGACTCGACGATGTCCTTCAACATCGCTGCAATCTCACCGTCATCAGGCGTGGAAATCTCAAGGGTATGCATCTCCTTTTTCAGCGATTCAGGAATCGTCAACTCAGGACTGATGATAAAAACAGTACGCATCTCATGTCCCTGCAAGTCATTATAAACTTCCCTGAGCGCACGAACGACTCTTTGGTCGGAGAAAAACGCAGGCAAATCCTTGAAGACATACACACAGTCCTCAGTCTTCCCGAGAATCTCCTTCAATGCGTTAACAGCATCACAGGTCTCATCGCCACTTCCATCAAGTCCGCGCACACACGACCATGAACGCAATGGCTTTCCGTACTCCTCTGCCAATCTGTGAAGAATGCGCATGACGCGCTCCTCCTCTGGACTATAAACATACACAAGGGGACTACGACCTATGAAAGCTCCCTTTAGCTGGACATATATCTTCGACTCTGCCATTATTTACTCCAAATTAGTTTTCTGTAAATTAGTTAAGTACATTATTCTCCTTTTTACGCCCAATGGAATCGTCCCCCTATTCCCCTTCGCATCCTGCAATCCAATCCTCTCCTCCGATATTGAAATGACTTTGACCCCCATCACTGTATCACCAACACCGACCGTGAAGCCCTGCAATTCGCCCCCCTGAGGCTGCGCCTTGACAATGGCAATCGTCCTGCCATCGTTATTGACCCTCTGAAACACAAACTCGAATGTGCCTGGCACTATAACTGGAGATGGTTCTTTTTTCTCTGGCTCTGGCATCGGCATAGGCTCTGGTTCGGGCGCGGGTTTTGGCGCAGGAGGAGGCGTGACAACAGGAGGCTTGACCGTCTTCGGCTTCGGCGGCTCAACAGTTTTAGGCTTTGGTGGCTCTGATATTCCTGAAGGCAATTCAAACGGATTTCTGGCGCAATCCGCACTACTTGGCGTCAGAAATGCAAATGCCTTGTCTGACAGCGCCCTCGTGCGTTCTAGTTTCTGTTTGCTTTTAGAAGCTACACTCTCGTCCTCATGATTTCCAAGGAAGAATACCGCTAACAGCAGAACTGCAAGCAGAGATGTCACGGAGAAAATCAACACTTCCCAATTTTCCTTGGCCAACTTAATGTACTTGTCCATGCGCCCTCCCCTTACAGTCCTCTATTGGCAGCCAAGAAAGAGGAGCAAACCAAATGCATCTTCAGCTTCCCGCCTTTCCCCGCCACAGGCGGTAACGCAAAAATCTCAAAGGAGACAGGCGGCAGAAACACACCATTGCCATTTAGACTATCAAGATATGCAAGGCACTCTTTGACACCGCCCATGACCGTTATCTCCACAGGAAACTCCAGCAGATAAGGACGTTCGACACCAGGCTTCATAAAGTACGCCTTCATGGGCCTGACCGACACAAACGCATTCTTATCTCTACCTTTTGTCGAATCGACCTCTAGAGCCGCCTCCTCTGCCAATGACAGCAATTTCTCAACTGTCCATAGCTGCATCAATGGCTGATATATGTACTGAGTGCTAATCTCCTCGTCAAGTTTCAAAAATGATGAATTCAGAAAAATACCCTTTTTCTTATATGCGTCAATAATTCTATTGTATTCGGCCTGATAGTCCATCCTGGACGCATTGCGCATGAAATCATGAACATTGCCATAGTCGGTCCTCAATTTGTCCTTGAATGTCACTTGGCAACGCTCCATTGCCAACATTGAATTCTTGACCAATGGCGACTTGCCGCCATCTATCTCCAACTGTAGTTCCGCTATATAGTTTTCAAGCTTTCCTGCGTCCATCGGCCATTTGCTGCCACGCAGTTTGGTGAGAATCAAATCAACGTCTTCTTTAACCACATCAAGTTCTTCCTGCTTTGGCAAAAACACCGTCCAGACAAGAAAAATCTGAATAGCAACTGCCAAGATAAATACAGACAGCAAAACTTTATATACCTTATTTATATTGTTCATTTTCGCCCCCTCTTGTCTTTCACGACAGGAATGACGTCTTTTCTGACGTCCACCTCCGAAAATGGCAATATGAATGAGTACGACCTATACTGCCCACGCACATCTTTAAGGAATTGTATCCATGAACGGTAAAAATCACTGCGCCCTGCACGGTCTTTTTCAGGCATAAGGTCAACGCCCTTGAAAAGTCCCGTCTCGTCAAGTTTCCTTGCAATCTCCTTTGCGGGAGCGTAAGGTTGAGACTCCATGTTTGGAGAGAAACTCATTGCGACATACGATTGCGTGACAGGCACTTCTCTAGGCTCCAACTTAATCGGGAACTCTGCCTGCCCTGCTATCTCGCCAGAGTCATCGCGTCCACCGAACATATTTCCACGATTCTCGCGCGGCTTGGCCTTTTCGTCAGGCGGACGGTAACTATCTTCGTCTGCAAGATAAATGAACCAGTCATTTTCCGAACATGCATTACCAATGTTCTTAATCGTCTCCTTGATGTGCTCCGACTGGTTGCCCGCAACGACTAGTGGAACCGCACATGCCTCCCTTGAATATAGTTCAGCGTATGATGCCTCTATCCTTGTGATGAGTTCATTGCAGGCCTGAAGTCCACTGAGCTGACTCTCATACTCATCTAGTTTGCCATTCACTCTCAAGTACCAAGCGACATCAAGCAAGATGGCACATACAACAGCCACGCCCAAAGCTCCCACAAGAAACGGCACACCTTTCTGACGCCTGCGCATTTCCCTTACATCGGGTGGTAGTATCGCCAATGGATACCTTGCGCATCCAATTGACTGAAGCGCAAGGCCGAATGCCAACACTAGGTCAGGACGCACAACTCCATCAATTTCAGGGCCAAATAACTTCACAGGTGTCTCCAACCGTTCTGCAAGCCACTTGTCAAGTCCATTTATAAGGCTTGTTCCTCCACAGAGATGAACCTCCTCTACAATGGCCTTGGAAAGCTCATCGGGAGCCTGCGCACGCCATGTCTCCACAATGCCATGTATCTCGTTCTCAAGTAGATGCGCTGCCAACAGTATTGTTGAATGCCCTATCTCGTCGGCAAGATTAATCTCCTTGACATTCTTGACTCTAAGTGACGCTGGGCGGTCATCGCCAGCACACGCCTGCTCGAATTTACTTCCAGAGAACATAAGCACGCCTGTGAACAGCGGCTGTGTTCCGCACAAAACAACTGCTGTGGAGTTCTCATATCCTAAATCAATGACCAGCCGTATTTTAGAATCGTGTAGAACATTCTGATTCAATTCCAGAAATGCGTTAGCGACTGCCATACCTCCTATAGCGAGAGTCTCCGTCTTCAGTCCAGCTGAATCCAAAACCGCAAGTTTCTCCCTGACCACGTTTTCACGGCACATTCCTATAAGAACATTGGCATTGCCTTTTGCATCTCTCTCAAGTTGGCAATAATCATGAATTATCGATTCATCAGTCAGCCCCGCGACCTGACCAATTTCGTAAGCGACCATGGAATCCAACGCGCCAACCTTTCCAGTTACAGGAAATGAACGCAACATTGTGGTGACTAAATATTGCGGTATTGCATGCGATGTATTCAAAGTCCCCCATCCATGTTTCTCCATCCATTGCTTCACCGACTGAAGGAGCTCGCTCTCATTAAGAATGCCCTCCTCGCTCGTGGAAAGAATATCCGCCCCGCAGATTACAGCATGGTTGCCCTGCCGTTTTAAATAAACCGCTTTCGTGGCGTATGAGCCTATGTCCAGCCCCAGAGCCTCATTATTCCTTTTCAGCAGCACGATAATATCCTCACTTCCAAGAGTTCACGGGCCAAGCCAAAGGGCGTTTCACGCCCTGCAGCTCTTCTGCAGAGACTTCTAATCGTTTGAGAACCACGTTCGGTGCACAACCATCTGCAGGAGCAAACACAGGCATACCTGCATGGCAAGACGCCACATTATTAAGCAAGTGCTTTCCATCATTCGATATCACCATAAAATAAGGCTGGGCACCTACGGTCTGGCTGAAACACCCCCAGACCTCTGAAACCGCTTTGCCACGCAAATCCAGAGTCAAAAGTCCATCAGCCCCCAACACACATGAACCAACGCAATGGACTCCAGAGTTAAGGATTGCCTCAATAGCGATGCCAAAGTTCTTGAGTCTGATTATAACTTCTTGGGTATTAGGGAGTTGTGAAATTGCTTCTTTCAAAGCATTCTCCGATGCCTTGACATTTGGATTGTCAGGGTTCATCCAAGGCACATCAGTCGAGACCTTACCGAACAATCCTCTCATGGTGGCGAATTCGGGAACAATCTCGCCAAGCGCACCATTCTGAGCGCCAGAAAATTCATCCGCAAGTATCCCAACAAGACGCTTGACAAGGAGCGCCCGAATGATCGGCTCGATTTTACTCTCTTTACATAATTGATTTATCGCATCTAAAATATAGACCGTCATATTTTTAGCGTTGGCACCATCAGAGAGAAAACGCATAAGGAACTTTGTGTACTCGCATCGATTGTCCTCATTCTTGCTCTCCATTCTGATTTCAAACTCCTTGGTCGAAAGGTAGTTCGGGAACGCCAACTTCGTGTGCATAAGCGTAGGAATGCCTTCCTTGTCATTTGTGAAATAGACATTGCCCCAATAAATTTTCTCTTTTTCATCATCTGGGTGTGGACCGCAAACAAGCGGCCTTGTGGAATAAAGGCGTTTCCATTTGTCTTCTCCAATGCGCCTATAATTAACATAGTACAACTGGAGCAAAGCAGGACTCTCATTCAGAAGATTGTTCAACCTTATTCTCAGTCTCCTGTCAATCCTGTGGAAAGCAAGCGCCGATCTCATGTCAGACTCCCAAACAGAACCTTTGAAAGCTCCATTTTCAGCCAATTGCCCATCAAGCATTTTCGCTCCAGCCACGTCAGGCGGTACTGTAATAGAAGGAACTGATGCGCGAAGAACCGCCCCTTCATATATCTCAAAGGAGGCGATAACGCTCTTGAATTCCGCCTTCAGAGGATCCGTTTCAGGAGAGATTGTCAAATACCTTTGCAAAAGAGACTTGTATTTGTCAAACTGCATCACGGATGTTGGAATCTTCTTCTTCAGTTCGTTCAATTCGCGATTCAGAGTGGTGGCAGCCCTCTTACGGTCAGCAAATTCACGTCCCCAACTGGAAAGACGCTCCTGTATATCCGCAAACTTCTCGCGCTCTCCTTCTGATGCGTTTTCCACATACGCCTTAGCATTCTCCACCTGCTGCCTAAGTTCTCCTAACTTAGCCTCTTCCTTGTCAAAATCTGTGAATGGCTTGCGCCTTCTCTCCACTAAGGCCGCATTAATCGCGGCGACAGTTGTTTTCAGAACATCGTTGGCCTCCGCCAAACGACGTCCGCGCCAGTCATCCCATCCATTGCGCCATGACTTGACCATGTCAAGCGATATCTTGTCCCCTAGTTTTTTAGCCTCAAGCTCAGCATCCTGAAGCAATTGGTCAATGTTCTCGACAGTCGCGTCGGCGTACTCGCGTGAGCGGATTGTTCCAAGCCGTTGCATACATGAATCAAAAGCCTCGCGCGCCTCACGTCTGTTCTTGAGATATTCTTGGACCTTCATGGCCTTGTCGGCGACAACAGGCGTATTCGCAAATCGTGGCTCTGTCTTGCGAAGTCCTTCTATGTATAAATCCAACTCCGTGTATTTCCCTGCCTCCAGCAGTTCCTCCATGTGTGCTATAGCCCCCTGCTCCTTCTCCGTACGAGCCTGAACATAACCAAAGCCTATAAGACCGCACAGCAACACAAGCAAAACAACAACAATAACTCCAGACAATATGCGCATACGGCGACGCTTCTTCGCCTTCATCTCGCCTAGAGACTCTTCAACCTGTCGTCTCAGCATATCCGAAACAGGCATTTCCCATCCAAGAAGACGCTCCCATTCATGGCGCAGCTCAAGCTCCGAATATCCGCCACGCGCCAGCATCTCCTGCAAGCTGTCCGACGCCTTCATGAAATCCACATTTCGCTCACGACGTCTCGTCTGCAACGCAAGCATATCCTTAGCCTCTGAGAGGTTAGCATCCCATCCGTCTGGCTTGATTATGAAAGCGTCGTCCTTGGCAAGCGTCTCCATCTTTGCCAGAATCGTCTCTGTCAATGGACCGTCAGCCGCATTAAGCGCTGCACGCAGTTTCTCTAGCAGAACCTTTCCCTCCTGATTAAGGTCCACAGCACGCTCGGAAAGGAGTGCTCGCCTCATGCGTTCCATCAATTCAGCGGGCGGCGGTACCACGCGAAGCGGCAATGTCAACTCGTCGTACAGCACTTTTAAGCGGGCATGGTCATCATCCATCAACGCTTCCTCTGCATTACGTACAAGTCTAGGAAGCTCCTCCTCTTCTAGCGGCTTCAGATTCGCTGTCCAACTTGGATTGTCAGGATCTGCCTCACGTATCTTTCTCAACATCAAAATGCAACTGCGGTGATTTCCTTCATAGACATATCGCCTGTAATCACGAAGCAAAGGCTCAAGCTCCTGCTCTATTGCAGCGGCTTTCTTTAGCTTTTCAAGAAGCTGAATGTCCAGCGGTTGGAATACCGCCATTTCCATGTCTATGCAAAGATTTCTCCATTTCTTCGCATCGTCAAAAAGCAATAGTTCTGAAAGCACCAGAAGGTCTGGAGAATTGTGCATCTCATTGACCGCCTCTGAGCGCATTCCCTTGTCAATGTAATCAGAGCATCTGGCAAGACGCGCGTTGGTAGCGTCACAAAGCTCGGCAAACTGGATTGCCAAATCCTCCAATGCATCATTCTTCTCGATGTTCGCCGCTGCCAGCATCTGCTGAATCTGCTGTATCAACTGTTGTTCTGGAGTCATTGTTCAACCTATCAGTGTTTAAAGGAATTATTCAGGACGTCGAGGCTTCAGATTGAGCTGGTTGATGTTGCGGTTGCCCATAACAACAAAACCGCGTTTGCCTCTTCCCTCGCCACTTCCGCCCCCTGAATTGTCAACTTTGGGCACAACAATGCGCCCATTGCGAGCTAGTTCAGCTAGTGGACCTGTCGGAGGCGGTGGCAAGGTCCCTGTCAAATCAAGGACAAGGGCTTTCGGATTACGCTTGACGTCCCTGAACTCCTCAGATTTTGCGATGCAACACCGCCAGTTACAGGTAGCCCCCACAGGAAGCGATGTAAAATAAGTGCTGTATGTGACACGCCAGCGCATCTCAGTGGGCACCAACGCCAGAGACTCTGCAATCAGCGAAAACATGTCCATACCAGGCTCAAAAGCCAACACTACAATACCATCAGGATTCGCCTTGAACGCCTCTGGAAGAAACGCTGCATACCCTGCGTCACCAGTTATCTCCGCCCAAGTGCTTGCTGGCCCCAAAACAGAATCCCCATGAGGAATCTTTTTGGGCTGTTCTATCAAATGCGGCTGTCCCTCCCAAGATTCAATTAGAAAACCATCTTGCATACAAACCCATGCGGGACCACCCTCTGCTCTCTCACGGGCATTTACTAACACATGATGCGCTATCTTGTTGCTGCGCCCTGTATGGTCGGCGGACGTAGCCCCCACTCGTGACAATACACTCACACCATGCCCTGCTAAATTACTTGTAATGTGACTCCACGCAACAGGTTCCGCCATATCGGATGCCTCATGTAGTCCATAAAGGTTCTTATAGGCACTCAAAGCCTCCATCAACTGTATCAAATGCGGCGGCATGCCCTTTGTGTGCGCAACGGTGCAAAAACCACGTGTGCCTGGTCTAAGTCCCCTTTCAGCAGAGGTGTATATAAGCTCGTATGCCATATTCCACCTTTACTGACGCCTCAACTATCCTCTTCAACCAACGGCAAAGTAAACCAAAGGTCTGTTCCTGGACAACGTAACTGGTAACCTGCAAACGAAAGCGGAATCTGAAGCGGTTTGCGTTGGTTCGGAAGCATAACGAAAAAGATATCCCCTGAAAGAGTGCATTGACATGGAGTGTCCTCGTGCCATTCACGCAAGCTTTCAGGAACTCCTTGGATGAACCCGCTCTCATAGAAGAAGTATAGCATCGGAACGGACACCCAAAAAGGCTCCGTCTCTCCAGGCCGTATGCCTATCATACCATTCTCACCGACCTCCGGACTGTGCCCAAGTGCGCTGTTAGGAAGATATATGACCTCATCTGCGAATGCCTCCGCATTGGAAACGACCTCAGGACAGATAGAGTCCAGCAGATGACGCACGGCAAAAGAGACATTCTTGATTAGGTCTATGTCAAGCGCATTTGTGTTGTACTCTGGCACCCATCTCCAAGGCTCCTCAGGCAAGTCGAAATCTAATAAGTGACTCCAAATGTCAAACTTGGAGACTATCAATATCATGGTCTTGGTTGCCTTGTGGCCTGACTTGAGCCCCGAATACTTTTTAATTCGGTTTATCATCTCCGTCAGAATTATCTCCTGCCTCTGAACCTTCGATCGAGGAGCTAGCTGGGGGTCGCTTCCGCCTGCTAGAAGCTTTCGGAAACGCACATCTTTCGTTGGGTCAAACAAGAAGAAAATTGTGTCTGAATGAAGCAAATGCTGTGTTGTCGGATTATCGACGGAATCCATGCCTGGCTCAAAATGCTCTCCTGCATTGTCGTATAGCACAAGTGTCCTTGACATGCTCTTGACTATCTGCGCATACCTTGGATGGTGTTCTGCCGGCATAACAGTGAACATAAATGGCTTGGGAAGGTTTATCAGCATATTGTCCAGCAAGACCTGATTGTAGAGTTCACCCTGCAATTCAGTCTTGCGGAGCGCCACAAGCTCATCGGAATCAGATGACAGAAACAAAGTCTCCTCGAAGTCGTTTAGAATCTGATTGTTGACGGCATCTGTATCCGTGAAGGAAATCGCGAAATTCCTGGAAAGTGTATTACGCAATTCCCATGTCATGCTAGTGAGGAAATATGACTTGCCGCTCGCCGTCGCTCCGACAATCGAAAGGAAAAGCGGAGGCATTTCACTCGCGGCCTGCGGTATTCTGAGGTGACAACGTGGACAAGCCATGTCTGGACAACTCATGCCAGCGGCGTCTATAGCGTTCCCCTCAGGCGTGAAGCGAGATGGAAGAAAACGCTGCTGAGCATCCGCTCCCAACACCGAATCGCCAATCAGACTCTGATGACGCGCTATAAACAAAAACTCTCCAACATCAAACGAATGCCAGCAATGCGGGCATATTAAGGTTTTGCCTGCCGTTTCTTGATCATCGTCTTGTTCTACATTTGCAATGGTATCCGCAGATGGAACAGTTATATGTGGAAATTCTTCTTTCTGCTCGTCATCGTTCTTATTGATAGACTTTACTGCCTCCCCATTCTCCTCCTCAAGCTTATTGAGTCCTTCGACCGACAAAGCAATGTCCATAATAACATCACCCAGCAGCAATCGTAGAGGCCTAGATATCAAAACCCTTTCGCGGAGAGTTCCATCACAGAACGTGCCATTGGTGCTCCCGCGGTCTTCAAGGTAAAGACCACCGCCCTCGCCGATCCGAAGCACTGCGTGATAACTCGAAACTGATGTGTCGCGTATCACTAGGTCATTGTCCTCTTTACGGCCAATGCTGCATGGAAAATATGAAATGGTGCGCTCTGCAACCTCCTGCCCTGGAAGTCGAACCCGCACATAGCATTTATTTATTTCTCCATTTCCTGTCATTATGCAACACTCCAATTATTCAACCTAAAAGCATATTGAAGTACTCAACCAAATCAGACAAGGGCTTTATGAGCGAACCTCCGCCCCGTTGTGCCTCGGCCAACGCTCCTATAAGCGAAGTGAGACTATCAACCCTCAAGCGACCTGCTGCAAGCACCAAATTATCAAAGGCATTCTGAAATTCAGGATTGTCAGAATGCTCCCTGTAGTGCCACATCATCAAAACAAGAAACTCCATCGATTGCAGAATGTCATCCGTCATTCTGGCCAATTCAATGTCGCCAGCCTTGAAATACGAAGCAACGCGCTTGTTGAACTCACGTTTGCAGTATTGCTTACGACCTAGAGTTGCTGATGTGGCATCGCTCATTTAATCAAAGGCCTCTTGAGCATCTGCTCGTAAATCTTTACATATTCGTCTGCTGTATTGTCATTGTTGAACGTGGCTTTCGCCTCGTTCATCACTCTGGCAATGACCCTGTTACGATCTTTCTGCATCAATCCGTGGAAGCGCATGGCTTCGTCAATTGCCCACCTAAGCCCAATGGAATCATGGTATTTGAAGACAAAACCATTGCCGGTGTTCTTGCCAAGGTCGAGATGTGAAACCGTGTCATGCAATCCACCAGTGTCATACACAATTGGCAGTGAACCATACAATGGCCCAATCATCTGAGGAAGACCACAAGGCTCGAAAAGCGATGGCATCAATATGAAATCAGATGCTGCATATCCAAGATGTGAGAGTTTCTCGTCAAAGTGCATAACGCTGACCCTCTCACCGAAGTTGTGCATATTCACGATGTTAGAGAATGGCTCAAAGAAGTCTCCATTGGCGACAATGGCTATCTGCAACTGCCTTGACCAATACTCATGGACTATATTGTACATTATCTCGGCAAGAAGCTGCGGCCCCTTCTGAATCGGATCAAGACGCGATGGCCAGAAGAAAAGCGGCGCATCAGGATTGACCGCCAACCCCGCCCTCTTCTGAAACTCAATCTTGTTCTTAGCCTTCATCTCAGCCTGGTTCTCCGCAGTGAACTTAAACGGAATTTTGCTGTCCATCTCAGGGGCATAATCTGGATCTGGTGCGTTCAGAATCCCCTTCGCGCATCCTGCATTGTACTTATTGCTCATCTCACGCTGTATCTGAGGTTGTATGAAACCATGAATGTTATCTACGATCTCATGCAGGAATGTCGGACTTACAGTGTTTATGAAGTGGGCCCCGAATATGCCGCTTGTCAGCAAATCAACCTTGTTCCACACGCGGGACTCCTCATAGCTCCTCGGCTGATTGCAAAAAT
>JAEEGL012117088.1_pt1 | contig 14241 bp, 3 predicted proteins | sample 9134231 | NCBI WGS metagenome assembly JAEEGL01 (sample SAMN16246548, study PRJNA631951) | gut metagenome | biome: gut microbiome; feature: rumen; material: fiber-attached | host: Bos | place: Iran: Karaj | collected 2018-10 | reverse complement strand
GCCCATGAAAGGACGCTCAGCAGAAGGATGCCATATGTCAGGAGGATTTTCCTCATAAGTTTTCAGTATTCAGCTTTCAGTTTTCAGTTTAGAAAATCTGTTGTATGTCTTCATCGCCGGCATCGGTGATGATGAACTCTACGCGGCGGTTCTTGGCGCGGCCCTCTTCGGTATCGTTCGGAGCAACCGGCTCCTTCTCACCCTTACCTTCGGCCTCTATACGCTCTTTGGCGACACCGCGCTTGATCAGATCCGCACGTACGGCATTGGCACGACCCTCGGAGAGGATCTGGTTCGCCTCGTCGGTACCGACCGCATCGGTGTGACCGGTGATACGGATGCTCACGCTCGGGTTATCCAACAGGAACTGCGCGAGATCGGACATCGCCTGCTCGGACTCAGGAAGGATATAGGTCTTGTTGGTAGCGAAGAAGAGGTTCTCTATCTTCACTTTGATACCCTCCTTGATATGCTGCAGGTAGAGATCGAAGGTGTCGCGTACGAAGCGGAGCGTCTCGTCCTTGGACATGTAGCCTACCGCACTCATGTGAGCGATATAGGTACCTTCGGTGAGCGGCGTCTCGATGAAGCCGTCATCCGACGACTGTGCTTCGTAGAGCACGACGGAATCATTGAGGGCGGTCATACGAGCGGTTGCTTCGATCGGCTCCTTCGTCTCGGCGTCATACACATTCATGCACAGCGTATAGACGATCGGAGCAGGGATGCGCTCCAAGGGCAGACGGAGCGTATCGAAACTGAAGTCCTCCACCGTGCAAACGACTGTATCCGAAGGGAAATAGCCGTTCTTGGTCGCCGACACGCGGTACTGTCCGGAAGCGAAACGTCCCTGGAGCAGACCCTGACGGTTAGTATTCTTCTGCATCCGTTTGCCGGTCTCCACATTGGTGATCTCGACCGCTACACCACCAAGGGCATTGGTCGAAGCCTCGTCATACATATAGACACCCATACGCGGAGTCGGTTTCTTCGGATAGTCCTGAGTTGCTTTCTCACGACGCGGCAGATCGAACCATACGGCGAACTTGACGCCGACAAGGAACGGATTGACAACGGCTTTCTCCGCAACTGCGGTAGCATAGGAGGCATTCATCGGGAATGCCAAAGGATCCTTGTTGTCCAACAGCTGCATCGGGAGATCCATCTGCGCACCCGGCGTTTCCGATGTTGCCGCCTTGTAACTCAATGTATTGAGGAATCCGTAGTCCGCGAAGACGGAGAAACGGAATTTGGACGCCATCTGGATCATCGGGTCGAAATAGAAACCGAACTCGGCACTTGCCGCCACGTTCATACCGAAATGCAGACGATTGTTCGGGCCGTTGAGCTCCTTGTCGTTCACCAGGCTGTGCTTGTACATATCGGACATGCCGCTGATCAGCTCCGAGTCATCAATGGTGGTGGTGTATGAACCGCTGATCTTCGAGCCGGAGGTGACGTTCATACCGACTTTGAGACCCGCCTGCCAGAAGAAAGGCACTCTGGCATGTACCTCCATACCGAAGAGGATGGGCACCTGGGCATAGCCGGCGATGAGTTTCTCCCGGACGTCGGAGAAGGTGTAGTTATACCGCATCGTAGCGCCATAAGGCTCCATACCGTAGGTGCGGTAGATAAAGCCCTCCTCTCCGCCGTTGAGGTCCATGACGGAGTTGTAGAACATAAGTTCCAGACCGGTGGTCATGATCATGCGCTTGAAGCGCAGCTGGTATCCGACGCCGAAACCGCCGCCGATAAAGCCCTTGTCCGTATTACGGAAGCCGTACTCGTTCTGCTGCAGTTTGCCTGCCGCATTATAGACAGCCGGCTCGAACTGGATCTTGGAGGTGAACAGGTTGCTGTAACCTCCCTGCGCCCAGAATCCGAGACGATGGGCGATGTCACGCTCGTTGTAGGCAACGGCTCTGGCGTTCGCTTTGTCGATTGCCTCCACCTGTGCCATGTACTGCGCCTTCTCCTCTGCCGCTGTCAGGTTAGATTCCTGTTTCTTGGCGGTAGCGGGCTTGGCGGACGGTTTACCGCCCGACTTGGCTGCTTTCGCTTTTGCCTGCTCTTTGGCTTTCTGTTTCTGCGCTTTCGCCTTCGCCTGCTCCTTGGCCTTTTTCGCCTTCTCACGCTCCTTGGCAGCCTTGGCTTTCGCTTTCTCGCGCTCCTTCTGCTTCTTCGCTTTCTCCTTCTGTTTCTGCGCTTTGGCTTTCGCCTTGGCATCCGCTGCATAGACAGCTGCTACGGAGCTGTCGGTTATAGAAACTACAGGCGCTACAGTAGCTACGCCTATTGCCATCAGCAATATATAGATGATTCGCTTCATAGTCCTTATTGGATGGATTGGTTACCTCCTCGTTTGATATATCCTCTATCTACCTTGTGGTAGTCGTAATAATATGATTTGCCTTTCTTGGGCAGCTCGAATGCCACCGTGAATTTGACACCTAAACTCAGGCTGTTGAATACGGCTTCGTCCGCCACGTTGCTTTTCATGAGCGGCTGGATGAAGAACTGCACGCCCTCACTCGTCTCGCGGTAGCCGAACATGGGATCGCCCTTTCCTCCGTCATGCACATCCAGCAGGCCGTAGTCGAGGAAGAACGCCACGTACATACGTACCTTGTCCGGATTGATGCGGTAACCCGAGTACTTGGTCATATGTCCGACACGGGCTCCTACCTCCATATGCGCCATCACGTTGAAGTTCCAGCGCAGATCCATCAACGCGCTCTTCATCTGCTTCTTGGATTCGAACTGATGGTTCGGCATGTTGTAGAAATCCGAATAGTAGCGCTCGTACTCGCCGTAAGTGGTGATCTGCGCCGTAGAGGAAGTCTTGCCGAAGAAATTGAGCGAGAGCTTGGGACCCACCATGAAGTAGAAGCGCCCCCACTCCATTCCGAACAGGATCGGTATATTGACATTCGCCATGTGCGCCATGTCGCGAGACTTGTTCACCAATACGTGCATGCCGAACAGATCGCCCTCGGTATCGCGCATGGGAAGCGTCACATCAAGCTTGTCCAGCTTGTTGGCATAGAATGCGTACATACCCTCTGCGCCTACCGAGAAAAGGAAACGGTTGTAGTACAAACGGAAGTCCACGCCGATATTGAGGTCCATACCGTTGGAGGCTTTCTGGTCCTTGATCGTATTGAGCAATGCCGAGTAGCCCAGATCGCCATGCAGCGCAATGAAGCCACGGTTCTCCGGAGCTAATCTCGTATGAGCTCCCGCGCATACGCTCAGGAGCACTACAAACCCTATGACTATATACCGTTTCAATTCGTTTTGTTATAAAACACACGAAATTGGGCGGCAAAATTACAAAAAAATTCCCATTTATGCAAATATTTGCTTCTTTTTTCGTCATTTTTTTTCTTTTTGTAAGGCTTTCTTAACATTTTCGCGCGAAACGACAAACAGAAAGGGCTGCCGTTTGGCAGCCCCAACTGTGAACTATTCTGATCGATCAGAACTTATTTTCGCGGGTCGTTGACCTTCTGACCGGCAGCGTTGTACCAAGCGTTGTTCGTCTTGATGTACATTTCGCCTTGGAAGATCACCTTCTGTGCACCGGCGTTCTCATCGTCGATGTTGATGAGACCTTGCGGCTCTTCAACGGTTACATCGAGGAAGAGGATAGCGGTACAGTTCGCACCCTGAACCTGTGCCTGCTCGGTGTAATGGCCCGGAGCCGTGCCCTCAGCGATGATGATCGGCGTCTGACCGGCTACGTACGGATACTGCTCATTCGAGTAGGTGTACGGCAGCGAGTCGGCGCTTACGCGGATTGCATCGTAAACCGAGTCTTCCGGATCGAAGTAGCTGAGTACCAGCGTGCTGATACTGTCGCAACCTGCTACGGAAACAGTCGTATCGCGGTAGATACCGGCACGATTGTAAACGACACCGTTCCAAGTGTAGGTCTCGCCCGGACAAACGTTCGCCATTTCATCCTCAGCATAAGCACGCGGAGTTACCCACAAGCTGAGCGTGATGATACTATCGCAAGACTCTACCGATTGCAGTTTACGACGGTAGATACCCGGACGGGTCTTTGCCGTAAAGTCAACGGTTGTGTAGCTATCACCCTCACAGATTGTATCCATGATGAGAGACTCCGGAGCCTCAAAGACGGAAGCCTCGAGGGTGTACATCGTATCACGTACGCCCGTCTCTGCTTCGCTCTGTGCAGCACGTGTCCAGCGCTTGTACGAATGCTCACCCGGCTCTATTTGATCACCATCGATGAAGAAGCCGTAAGCCTCGATATCTTCATACTGACATCCGATCGTATCAATTGCCAAATCATCGTAGTAAGCCACACGGACATTACCGATATGCATTGCACTACCTTTTGACTTGTAGGTTTGCGACTCACGGTAGAACGCTATGCGGATGTTCTTGCCGGCATACTTAGCCAGGTCGAAACGCCAGTTCTGAGCCGTAGCCGGAACAGCGCTCAACATGTTGGCACCCGGTATCGAATCATTCCAGATAGCTGCATTCTCTTTCTTCCAGGTCTTACCACCATCATCCGAGATGATGATTGCGAAGACATCGTATTCATCTACATCGTCAGCGGCAATCTCGCTTTCAGTCGGCGTATATCCGGATGTACACTGCGTAAGAGCCAAATCGAGCGTCAGGTGCGCTTTCATCGAATCCGGCAAGAACAGCGACGGCGAAATCATCCAGTAGTAGTCGTACGTTGTGGTAGAAACGGTCGAGCTGGAGTAGAACGGAACACAGTAGTGTGCACCGGCTATACCATAACTGTTCGTTATACGCTTGAAACCGTACGAAGTACTATTAGATCCCTTGATCTCCACCTCTGCACTATCCAAAACGAGAGCTGCAGGGTTGGTGCCGAAGCTCCATTCGCTACCCAGCGATGCCTCACGGAAGTCTTCCAAGTAGAACGGAATACGAGCCGTTGTGAACAATACATTCGATGTGAACTCACTCTCACCGAACTCCTCTCCACAGATAGCCTGTACACGCCATGCATACTGGGTGAACGGTTTCAGGTCGCTGAGCGCAAGAGTAGTAGCTTCAACTGTATCGTTGAACACCAATGCCGTATCGTAATAGAACGTAGGATCAGTCGATACCTGGAGAACATACTTCTTGGTCAACTCGCTGCCTTCCCAACTGAGGTTAGCCTCAAAAGCAGTGATATCCGAAGCGGTCAGGTTGCTCGGCTCAACGCACTCTTGCAATTTCGAGAACGAGATATCATCCAACCACATGTAATCATAGGTCGATTTATTCTCTGCACCCTTCGCATAGAGCGTAGTCATAAACGCCACATACGGACCGGTAGCACCGCGGAGCGATACTTTCTTCTTCTGGAAGAGGTAATCGTTCGCTTTAACAGCCTCGTCACCCACCGTCAATGTTCCGGTATAACCAATCGTATCGATAGCCACAAAGGTGGTCGGATCATTCGGATCGGTCATCGTACCTACGATGATGGACTTCGCATAGTAGTATTCAGCCGTCGAAGCGGTAGAACCAAGCGTGTACTGCGTTGAAATCTTATCGGCATTTGTACTTGTACCTAAGCCGTGATAAGCCGGACGCATCCAGAAGTTCACTTGCAGCGTATCATATGCAGCTACATCCAGTGCCGGCATTGCTGCATAGGGCTGATAGGTTGTACTATAAGCTTCCATTCTCAATGCGTAGTCACCACTATGGCTATAGCCGATAGTAGCGGAGTTCATCTGGTTATAGCCGCAATATGTTGACGACCATGCAGAAGTACCTGCATTACCGTAAACCCAGCACTTGTTCTGCTTGTATGTATCCGAAGATTGCCCGGGCACATGCCACCATCCTTCATCCGGTTCGAACCCGGTAGCATAATCCGGAGTTGTACTCAGACATCCGGTAGTGAACTGAACACGTCCGGTCTCCGAACTATTCACTGCACCATTCGTCTGATACATGTACCATGTGTAGATCGTTGCAGGCGTCAGGTTGCGGAAGGTATAGCTCGTGCCTACAATCGTATCACGGGAGACTTCCTTCTCATCCTCATCCAGCAGAACCACTACAGATTGCATCGTCGGGTGTTTAACCTGCCAGCTAACTGTTGCAGTATCCGTTCCTACGGACTCTGTAATCGGTTTCGACGGAGCGAAGATATTATCGCCTACCGGCTTGATACTCAGGTCATCCAAGAAGAACAGACCGTAAGCAGGCTGGAAGAGCACGATATACTTACCCTTCGCGCCACCCAGCGGCAACTGGAACTTCTGCCAATACTCATTACCCGTCGGGTCATTCGTTACTAGAGTAGTCGTAGTGCTGGTATAAGCAGTATAGGTTACGGTATCCATTATCTCCAACGTCGAGAAATCGTTCGGGTTCGTGAGCGTACCAACTACTATCGACTTACTGTAGCTTGTCCCCAAATAAGTAGCAGATACCATCTTTTTGCGGCTGGCAGCTGTACTATAATTGTTGTCATAGTTAGCAAAGCAACGCCCCCAGAACTCAATCATCATCGTATCCAGATTGCAGTTCAGCAACGGAAGTACAAGGTATTCCTTGACGGTAGCTGATGCATAGGTTGTTGAAGACGAGTAAATACGCAATGCCTTTGAATCACCACGTCCATACTCATAATTCTTATAAGTGGTCGAAGAAGTCGGAGCACTGGTGTAAGGCATACCCTTACGCTGGATCAACCAAGTGTACGGAGCTGCAGATGTCGGAGTCGAATAGGTCGTACCTACGGTAAAGCAAGACGGTTTGTAATAAGCCGTATCTGCTGCCGATCCCGGTAATACATCCGAGCGATCCCACTCATTCGGATCATCGAAGTTCCATACGAATTCGCCCTTCGCATCCGGTTGAATCGCCTTACATAAGGTCTTGAACTTTTCCTGAGCTTCCAGTTCATATTTCACATTCGGCGCATTAACCGGAGTCAAAATAGCCGTGTATTCGGTATTCTCATCCAGACCCTCTACTTTCTGAGAAGTCGCAGTGAGATTCAGATACGAAGCTACTGTGTCAGTGTAATACTCTTCCAACAGCTCGTCGTAACGTTGAGTTGTAACATACAGATTCCACGGGCCGCCTAAGTTCGCCCAAGAAATTTCAACGGTAGTATCAGACGGTACGATCGATGTTAAAGCTAAAGTACTAAAGCCCTTCACCGTATCAACTTTTACATTGTCGAAATAGGTCATCGCATAGGACGATCCGTCTTTCGGGTTCACCTCCGGCTGATAAATTACCATCTGGCGGTCAGCCATCGTAGCAGAGTCGAAATCGAAGGTGTAGCTCTTGAACAGATAATCATTTGCCTCATTAGCAACAACACTCTTCTCTGCTGTTGTCAACATCGGCAACTTGATATCCGCAATCAATTCAAAGGTCTCAATACCCTTACCTTTCTCAATCGTACCCACCTGGAAGTGTCCCGGATAAGTAGTAGAGGTTTTCATCGAGGAAAGAGTCAAGTACAGGTTACGTGCCTTAAACTCGAAGGAACGAGCTTTTGCTTCTACGATACCCGGGAATACTACATATTGACCATAATAGCTTGTAGTACCGCTCTTGTAAGCATATAAGCGGAGAGCCGCTTTGCCGAGCGAGCCGTCCTTCGGACCATAACCATATACATACGAACTGGTGTTCTCAATCTGATACGGCATGTATGAAGATGAGGTCGTAGCCGAACCTACGGTATCATATCCGAAGGTCAAAGCCGGATGCTGATAGTTGTTATCACTCGTCGAATACGGACTACGAATCCAGTCTTCTTTCTTCTCAAATCCGAAGAAATAGCTATCCTTGTAGTAGTACTGCGTGATCATCATCAGCGGCGACTCCGTCCATGTACTGCTTCCATCCTCACCACCACAAACGGTGCGGGCAAAGATTTGGTACTTGGTAGCCTGAGTCAGACCCGAAACAACAAAGTTCAGCGAATCCGCCATTACGGTACCGGTTACCTTATCCAGATAAGCCTTGATGTCATCAATCTTCTGGTAAACAGAATCCGGAATGACAGCCAATTCCCAGAGACTACCACCCTGCTCAGCAGGTGTAATCTTCACTTCAGCCGTTGTCAACGTCGTGTTACCGGCAGCCAAAGTCGGTGCATAGCACGTAGGCGGCAAACCAATGCGGAAGTTATCAATATAGAAGTTTGCATATCGAGAGGTAGCTGTAAGACCTTCCTGCAATTCCCAATCGGCTCTAAGCGCGATGCGTGCTCCGGCAGGGATAGCCGGCTTGTCTAAGAGGCTGAACTCATAATACTGGTGAACGGTACCACTCACTTCTACATAACCCAAGGAAACGAAGGTAGAGTCAATCTGCTTCTGCTCCGTATTGGTTACATAGCCGATGTACAAACGTTTACCATAGGAAGTCGCCGTTGACGAACTTTGACGCGCATAGAAGCTAACCAAATAATCGTTGAGGTTGCCATTTACCTTTGGTGCAACTGCAATCGACTTGGTGTTGGTTGCCGTAGCCGATGTTGTACTGGAAAGATAGGAATACATGTACAGGTATTTTGTTCCACTATACGCATAACCGGCTGTGGTAGAGCTATTTACAGACGGATACGATTGGGTCGCACCTACCGTATCTTTTGTCAATTGTACACCCTCCCAGCAGTCCGGACGCTTACCTGTACCGGTAGCGGAGTTGTTCTCAAAGTCCACAAAATACGGAGCCTTGAAACCACCCTCAGACGGACAGTCGGTAACGAAGCGTTCTTCAAGCAACGAAATCTTACTACTGTCGGTATCCGAGCAGATATTCTGCACGTACGCATAGTAACTTGTATTCGGATCCAGATTGTCAATACGAATCGAATCAAACTTGGTTACGGTTGTATCTGCAATCCATTTGTCATAGGTGGCCTTGAGCGAATCCACTACAGACTTCGCAGCTACCAACAGACGAGCCTTCGGAGCTTCAGTCTCAAAGCTGATATAAGCGAAGGTTTCACCGATACTATCAGCCTTAATTGCTTTTACCGGTTTACAAGAAGGAATCTTCTCTACCGAAATCTCCGTAATATTGACATCGTTAGTAGCACCAAACTCAGACAAGAACATAATGTATTTACCATAGTTGCCCAAGAAGTCACCTTGATATTTCTCAAACGAAACAGTAACTGCCGTCCAGTTAGGAGTTTTAGCGAACGAGACCGTATCAATTACAGAGAATGTATTAAGATCAGTCGGATCGGTTACGACACCTACTATCAGTTTATCCTGACTGGAGCTCCATGAGGTACCCCAGAAGTTCACCTGATAATCTTTAATCGAATCTACATTCAGTTGCGGCATAATAGCATAAGCTCCATCTGTCGTTGTACCGGTATAGAATTCCACCGAAGGATTACCATTGTGATAGTAGTTACCAGCTGTTCCGTAAACATACGGAATACGTGTTCCGGTTCCTCCCATCTTATTACCTGTTACCCAACATGGCATGTAACCGCTTGAGCCGGTGGTATATCCTTCTTCACTGGTGAATGCTATTACTCCCATTGCTTCCGGAGTGACAGCCAAACACGGCGTAGTAAAGTTCAAAGTTACCCAGTATGGAGCGATACTATCACCACAGTACGAAGCTACCGCCACATAGTAGGTAGTCTTCTCTTCCAGACTGCTTATCAGTTTGGAACGAGAAGTAACCGTGTCGAGAGCAACAACTATCGAATCCGGATAGGTATAGCCGGGTTTATTCAAGCTATCAGCCTCCAGCTCTTTTTTGGTAATCAGCAACAACCAATCGTTGTCTGTACGCAATCCACTACTAATACGCACCTTACTGCTCTCCAAATCAGAAACACTCGGTTTGAGCAACGGACATTGCATACGCAGAATGGATACATCGTCAATATACACCGTTGTAGTTACACCAACCGGGGTGCGCCAAGCGAAGTAGCGTGCATCGGACGGGATTGAATCCGCGTAGTCTTTCAACTCATATGTCGTGGTTACTGCTTTACCGGTACCATTGGCGATGGAATCCAATACAATGAATGTATTGATATCATCCGGATCACTCATCACGCCGACAAGCAACGCATAGGTGGAGGTAGTACCCAAATAATAGGAGAAAGTTACCGTCAATTCGCTCATTGATTCGCACTCTATCTCCGGCGATGCCAACCATACAGGATTGTACTGCGACGTACCGGATGCATAGCCATACAAACGATAGGTATTCTCACCCGATGCAGCATACGTAGTACTCTTATAGACATACGGCAGATAAGTCGTAGATGCACTCGCATACGCATTTTCAGCCGTCCAGCAATCTGCCTGGTAAGAAGCATTATACGAAGTACCGCTCTTATAGGACTCGAAGGTCTCCTTGTTCACCACGTTCGGATTGATACGGACGCAGCCGGACTTGATACTATCTACCGCCCAAATGCTATCACCGCAAGTAGGACGAATATATACATAATACTTCGTCTTCGGTGTCAGACCCTCGATATGAAGTGCCGCATTTGCAACAATCGTATCATTGATGATCGCATCCTTCGGATTATACGGAGCAATCATATTGAATTTTGTATTGAGACGTGCGTACTTCTTGAGTACCTTCACTTCCCATTGATCATCCGTCATACCCTGCCACTTGAAATCCAGACTGGTTGTCTGAACATCCGTTGCTTCCAGACCATACGGAGCCGCACATTTCTTGGACTTGAAGGATACGTTGTCGATATTCACATCGCTGTTAGCTTCCAATACGGAATACATACCGGACGTGAAGACGATATATTGTCCTTCATAAGCCTTATATTGCGACATATCATAGGTAAATTGATGATACTTTGTACCATTGGGTATATAAAGCGTATCAATTACCACGAAAGTAGCCGTATCAGCAGGGTTGGACATAAAGCCGACATAAAGGATAGATTTCGCGGACGAGCTCCACGAACGAGCATGGAACTGAAGTATCATCTCGTCGAACGAGAGCTCTACCTTCGGTGCAGCCGCCCAGTTACGGTGAGTAGTCGAAGTGGACCACAACTCCAGCGAGTTACCGAACTGCTGTGCACCACCGGAAGCGGAATTGATCTTCGGATAACCCGTTGCGGTACCACCGTCAAACACTTGCCAGCAACCGAAATTGGCATCCGACATATTATCGAAGGTCTCCTCATACGGCGCAGGATACAATTCCGGACAAACGGTCTTAAAGTATGCCTCAGCGAACCAAGACTGCTCCTCACCGCACAACGCGCGCACGTAAATATAATAAGGAGTAACGAAATCAAGACTATCTACCTCGAATCCAGGATCGCCCGTTTCCGGAACAATAATCGTGTCGGTAAACACAACATCGTCCAATGTAGCGAGCTCTGCCAAGCTCGATTCTTGCAGAAGTGCTCCGAGTTTGTTGCGTTTTACGACAGCGACCTCCCAAGCCGATTTGCCGTCTGCCGTCCAACTAACGCTAACAGCAGAAGCGTCCGGCACAATGTTCAAAGCTTTGGGCGGGACACAAGAAGCCAACTGCTCAATCGTTACTTCATCAATATAATTAATGGTATTCTTACTACCCTCTACATCGCTCCATACGATAGCAATCAGACCTTGCGGACCGGTATAGTCTGCAAACGATACATAGCAACGTACATATGCTTCTGCATTGGCAAAGTCAGCTACCGGAACAAAGGTATTGATGTCCATCGGATTGGTCATCACACCGACCGTAGCATGTACCTGAGCAGGAGTAGTATTACCACTCAGATAGAACGTAAGCTGCTTATCCTGAATCGAATCCAGCATCGGGAAGGTGATCCAAGAGTCATTGCCCGGATCTTTGGTCAAATACAGACACGAATTACCCTTGAACGGATTCGTTGTATAGAGATGCGGATAATCCGGATCATTGGAGAATACACCGATATTGTTCGGATATTTGACACCCTTCATAAGATAGAATCCGGTCTTCTCCTCCATATCGAACTTCATCGGAAGTTCTTGCTCTCCGGCTATCGTAACGAACGGATAGCGATACGACCAATCGGTACCTTCGGCTTTCACATATACGTAGTACGGTTTGTCCCACGTACGGCTTGCCTCCAGACCTTCGCATACAAAACTATTCGCAGAGAGGGTGGTATCCACCAGGATATCCTCTTGCTTCGGCTGTTTGAGATCCAACTCTTCTTTTGCTACCAGCACGCGATATGAAGACGCATTGCCCTCCCAGCTGATTGTAGCATAGATATCACGCGGATTTACAGAAATCTTCGTTACTTTGTTCACCGTCGGTTTCTGCTCAATCTTCATGTTATCAATGTAGAAGAGGTTCTGTTTGTCAAACGCACTGGCGAAAGCCACATAGGTACCGTTTCCATTATAGGAACCGAGATCGACGATGTTCTCCTGGAACGTCATTTGCGCCCAAACGCTTACGGTGTCCACCGGAACGAAGGTTGTGATGTCCTCCGGGTCAGTCATGACACCGACGATGATGCTGTGCGCATACTTGCCGGTATAAGAAGCTACCGTAGCCCAGAACGATACCTGACAGGTGTTCAGTTTAAAATCAGCCACTGTGCTATCCGCCAAACCCGGGGAAGCTACGTAAGCATACTGCTCGGCAGGAATAGCCGTGGTACTGTTGTTCGCACCCGAGAATACCAAACAGGTTGTACCGTCGTTGGAGTACTTCTTCAACTCGGTATTGTTCAGGTTGGTGTTGATGTGCGGATTGTAGTGGCCTGTGTTGTTACCCCAAGTCCACTCCGGATCGCGGCTTAAGAAACCACCTGTATAATCCATATTGAAATCATACGAATAAGGCAGATACTTTGTCGCTTTTACACGGAAAAAATAGACACCCTCCTGGTTCGGATCACTATTCCATGCACTGTTCTCTGCTGTACACAGCGAACGCAGATAGACATAGTAATACTCACCGGAAGTCAATTGCACATCTTGGTTTTGGCGGATACCGCTTACCTCCAGATGAGCAGCTAACAGCGAATCCGACACATTAGCAACCGTGTCCGGATCAATTGCTTCTTTGGCTACGATCAGCTCATAGGCATTGGCATCCCAGCTCGCATTCCACGAGATGTTCACTTTGCCGTTTCCTAAGTTGTTCGCCGTTACATTGAACGGAACGGTACACTCAGGAGCCGAACGCAGTTTGACACTGTCCAGCACAATACCACGACCCAGATTATCCGTTCCTTCGAACGCAATCTGGTACGTCGCATTCACCTCCGGCAGACTCATACTGACTTTCTGCCAGTTAGCGGAGGCCTTGCTGTACTCTGCTAATTGTTTCCACTTGGCATTCGGAGCGGTGCGATACAGCACGCGCAGCGTGTCGCGATCTGCGGTCCATTTCGGGTTAGCGTACCAGAAGGTCAATTCCGGCTGGTACACTTTCTCCGGAGTCAGGTCCATCACCTTACTTACAAGACGGGTGACGTAACCCTGGGTCTCGCCCGATGTGTTACGCAAATAAGCTCGCTTTGAACCCTGCCAGACAGAAGCCGGCCAGAGGATACTGTCCTCGCCCAGACTCTCTACTGCCCACGGGTGCTCGCCTATGACGAACTCCTGGGTCCAAACGCTGTCCTGAATACCATTCTCAAATCCCTCGTCAATAACGATCGTTTGGGCTTTGAGGCTCATTGTAGCAGCCATCATGACTGCAAACAACATGAGTAAATGTTTCTTCATAAAGCTTTTGTTGTTAAAAAAATAAAACAAGACTAATAATTCTATATAATTATTCAGTATTTTCGTTCACATTTGCGTATATATACACAAATTAGGGCGCAAAATTACATAAAAAAAATGATTTTAGCAACATTTTGTAATACAAAATGATTTTTTTGTTTATTTTGTAAAGTTTATTTTACAATAATTTAGCAGAATGTTAGAACATTTTTTATGTTCCATATGGCGGTTTTTAACCCTGATTTTTGCGCTCATATTGTTTCCCAAGCTGGTGCTTTTTTGCCGTTGTTGTGGCGTGATACCATTTATAACATACTAATTACCTACTAATAACCTACTAATTACCTACTAATCACATACTAGAATATGGGGGAAGGGGTTACGGGTTAGGGGGGAGTTGAAAAGTGAAAGGGTGAATGGATGAAGCGGAGGGAGTCATCAGACGCGAGCCTGACGTCTCGCGCACACGACAAACGATCACAAAAAAAGAGGATGCGTCGGGGACACATCCTCTGGGGAT
>JAEEGL012252245.1_pt1 | contig 14242 bp, 11 predicted proteins | sample 9134231 | NCBI WGS metagenome assembly JAEEGL01 (sample SAMN16246548, study PRJNA631951) | gut metagenome | biome: gut microbiome; feature: rumen; material: fiber-attached | host: Bos | place: Iran: Karaj | collected 2018-10 | reverse complement strand
TATTGAAAAATTTTTTTCTGCTATATCCGTAACAATTTTATCCATTTCCAGTTCGTAAGGATTTTCATATTCTTCAATTTTTTTAAGCAGTTTTTTCCAGTTAAATTTTTTTACATATTCTTCGGCTTGTGCATATTTTTCATTGCTTTGTAAAATAAGCCTGATAAACACCTGGGACACAAAACCGCCGTGTGTATTCAGTTCTGTTTGTAAGGGAAAAATTGTTCCGGTAATTTGTGAAATTGTGTGCATGCCAGTCTGATACACGATTGTGTCAGGAACAAAATAAACTGCAAATAATTCATCTGAACAAAATGTAACTTTTTCTGAAGCTGAACAATGTTTTTGCTCGAGTTTTTGTTTATTCAGGTAATATAAAGTGCCGTCTTCACGACAAGTCACAGAAAACTGCGGCGCATCGAAAATGCATGATATAAATGCAAAAACAGATGCTGCTAAAAACATGCACAAGAGAATATATAATTTAATACTTTTCATACTATTCTTTATATGAATTATTTTGATTTTTTTGCTGATATTTTTGTTTTTTTCAGGATTTTTTTTATTTTATTTTGTAGAATATTATAACATTATGGATACAGTTAGTTTTGAAGATTTAGGTTTAAATGAAAAGGTTCTTGAAGCAGTTAAAAATAAAGGTTTTTTAGTTCCTTCCCCAATTCAGGTTTTGACAATTCCCCGCTTACTTGAAAGCGATTCGAACATCATTGCAAAAGCACGCACTGGTACTGGAAAAACCGCAGCGTTTGCACTTCCGCTTGTTCAGACAATTACACAGGATACAGGAAAATTACAGGCTCTGATTTTAACACCGACACGCGAGCTTGCAATGCAGGTATGCCGCGAAATAAAGTCATTTTGTTCAGATGATTTCCCAAAAGTTACAGCCGTATACGGAGGGACAAATATTGCAGGACAGCTAAAAGACTGTAAAAAAGGAACACAGATTATTGTGGGTACTCCAGGTCGTGTGATGGATTTAATGGAACGCGGTGTGATAAATCTTGATGCCCTAAAATATTTTATTTTAGATGAAGCAGATGAAATGCTTGATATGGGTTTTGTTGAAGATATACGTTCCATTTTTTCTGTTGCAAGTAAAGCTAGCCGTGTTTTACTTTTTAGTGCAACAATGCCAAAAGAAATCATTGCGATTGCATCAGAGTTTATGGGTGAATATGAAATTCTAGAAGAAGAAGCTCCGCCGGAAGAACCTGTTTTAACGCAGCAGTGTTTTTGGTTTGTTCGCCGCGAAGACAGACTCGAAGCCCTTGTCCGCCTTATTGATATTTCGCCAGATTTTTACGGACTTGTTTTTACACAGACAAAACTTGAGTCTGATGAAGTTGCCCGAAAGCTTGATGAAAAAGGTTACGAAGCAAATGCTTTAAATGGAGATATTCCACAACAGCAGCGCGAAAAAATTCTGTATCGGTTTAGAAACAAAAAAACACGAATCCTTGTTGCAACTGATGTAGCAGCCCGCGGAATTGATATAGAAGGACTGACTCATGTTGTAAATTTTTCTATGCCGTTTGATGTTGCATCTTATATTCATAGAATCGGGCGAACCGGAAGGGCAGGGGCAAAAGGGCTTGCGTTTACTTTTGTAAAGCCTGATGAAAGACGCCGCCTGGATTTTTTGCGTCGCGCGGTACAAAAGCAGATTAAGAGTGACATGAAAGAAGAAGAGATTCCTACAGTTGAACAGGTAATCAATGTTAAAAAGAAACATCTTCTGGAATACTTAAGAAACGAACTGAAAAAACTTTATGTTGAATCTGATATATCCGCTTCGGAATCTGAAACAGAGGAGTCTATTGCGGAAATAGAAAAGCAGGAGCCTGCTGCAGAAACCGATGCCGGAAAAAAATGCCCGACTTTGCAAATTGAATCGATATACAAAAAGCTTGCTTCTAAGCTCACTAAAGTTTATGACAGCGATGAACTTGTCGCCGCTCTTTTACAGCTCACTTATGGCAAACAGCTTTCGCCAGAACATTACGAAAAAATTACACCATGTAAAGTTCGGGATGAAAGACACGGAAAAAGAAGTTCTGACGAAAAACAACTCAGGCTTTATGTGGGGCTTGGCTTTGTCGATGGTTACGGTCCGCGCGAAATCGGCAATTATTTAAGCTCGCTTCTGCACATTTATCCGCGTCAGGTTGATCGTATCGATATGGCAGATAAGTTTTGTCTGGTGAGTCTTCCGGTTGATGCCGCTCGCCGTGCTTTAGAATATTCCCGTCGCGATAAATCGCTGCCGCACATTCACGTGGACGAAAAAGAAGAACGCCGGAAAAACGGCGAACGTGGATTTCGCGGCGAAAGACAAAGTGGAGCAAACAGATTCCATGATGAACAAAAAAAAGGCCGCGACAGATTCCGTCAGAGTAACGAACAGAATTATTCCAAAAAACGGACTCCGCGCGACACCGATTTTTCGCATGCAAAAGAAGTACGCCAGAAATCCAGACAAAGACCGCCTAAGCACAATGATAAAACCAGTAACGCAAGTTTGTATGTTTACTGAACCTGTTTTTCGTCAATAAGAATTTTTATGCGGTCTTTATCTAATTTAATTGTAAGATTTTTTTCGTTACTTGGAAGAACAGTTCCGCGTGGTGCATTTTTTGCACGGCGAAGGTATTTAACCTGTGTGCAGTAAAAATCTGCAACAGTGTTTTTTCGGGCTTTAGAAAAGTACATGGCAAGGTATGCCGCATCAAGCATTATTTCAAGTGGAACAGTTTTTCCGGCTCTGTTTTTTATAAAGACAAAACCACCGGGAGTATCGCGCGAGTGAAGCCACAAATCAAGCCCTTTTGCATGATGCCGTAAAAGTTCGTCATTTTCGTAAGAATCGCGGCCAACTAGAATTGTCCATCCGTTTACACAAAAGGTTAAGCCCGGAGTTTTTTTTACAAGCTGCTGTTTTGGTTTTGTCTGCTTACGGAGCATCTGCTCGATTTTTAATGGATTAGTTTCTTTTTGAATCTGCTCGTAAATATATTCTAAATCAAGAATTTCTTTTTTTAATTTACTGATATCATGTTCGAGGTCAGTTAAACCTGATGTTGCTTTTTTATATTTTTCGTAATAACTTGAAGCATTATCATGTGCAGATTTTTTTTTGTCTATAGGAATTAAAACGGTTTTACCTGTATCGTAATCTTCACATTCCAGAAAATCTGATTCACCATTTAAAAGATGGCCGTAGGTTAAAATTAAATCGCCCTGATGTTTCCATTGCTCAGCATTCAAAAAAGTTTCCCGTTTTTTTTGCAGTTTTTCTAAAGCCAAAGTCATTCTCGAATGCTGTTGTGTAAAATGCTGTTGAGCACTTTCTTTTAAGGATTCTAAAGAAAGTGTTTCTGCATGTTCGCGGTACCAGAAATCGACTTTTTCATTAAAGGTACCATTTTTAGTTTTTACATCTTCAAAGGTACGGACGATGCTGAATTTTTTATCTTTTTCTTCATCAGTTTTTCGAGGCTCTATCTGGGTAAACTGGCTTCCGGTAATTTCATTTCGTTTAGGCCGTCTGTAAAATACATCCAGAATTTTTAAATTTTCATCAGTAACAATTATGTTTGCTGCACCACTCCAGAGTCTTATGTACATGTAAAGTTTTTCTTCGTTTCTGGTTAATAAAAGTTTGATAATTCTTTCGTGTGCAATTTGTGCAATAGAGGAAATCCTTGTTCCTTTTATTTTTGAACGGAGAAATTGCATAAAGCGAAGCGGCTTTTCATTTTTAGGAACTGCGGCAAAAGTTTCGTGGAGCCTTGTTGCGCCCGGGGCAAGACATATCAGAATGTTTTTTGCTTTGCCATTTTTGTAAACATTCAGGCTGAGCGAGTTGTAAGTGCTTTGAACAATCTCACGGATAAAGCTACCAGTTAAATCCAGTTCTTTGAGGATAACATCAATTTCGGCAGAGTTTAAAGACATTTTTTAGAACACATCCAGAGTGTCAGAAATTGAGCCCTGTTTTTTTTGTTCTGATAATTCATTCGAAAGCGAAAGAGTTTTTTGTGTCTGTCGTGTTAAGCGCTGTGCTAACAGTTTTGAAAGGAAAATACCATAATGTGGATTTTTTCTGATAAGGTTCAAAAAAGCTACTTTCGGAATTTTTATCAGTTTGCCCTGGTCAACAGAAAGCACTGTTGCGGTTCTTCGGTCATTCAGAAGGAACGCCATTTCACCAATGAACATGTCGGTCGGTGTTAAAACAGAAATAAGTTTTCGGCCAGCATAAACAGCGAAACGTCCGGAAACGATAAAGAACAAATCGTTAGAGGCTTCATTTTCGCGGCATACAACCTGTTTTTCGGCATAATTAATTGTTGTAAAAGGCTGCATTACATAAGGAACATTGTTAGAAGCATTCAACTGATTGTTAATTTCGAAAGTAACTTCGTTGCCTTTTTCGTTATAATACATTGCAGAAACTAGACTTCGTGAAAGCTTCATTCCGCGTCCGTGTGTTTCTTCATCGAATTCTTTGTTTAACTGTTTCCGCCAGTCAAAGCCTGCACCATCATCCTTAATTCTAAAGCGCGATTTATCACGTCCAATAACATAAGAGATGTGTATTTTTCGGGCAGCAATTTCCGGGTCTTCCTGTTTTTTTGCAATAAGCTGCAGAATGTTTCCGCCGGATTCAAGGCATTTTGTTTTTTCTTCGTAAGAAATGTTACAGTTTCCGTGTTCCAGAGCATTTGTAACAAGTTCCATCAAAGTTGTTTGAAGAGCATAGCGGTCATCATTGCTGATACGGTTAGAGCAGAATAAGTAGTTTACTAAAAAGTTTGTGTAAAGCCTGATATCCATCGGGTCGTTGCCGCAAACAAAAGAACCAGTTTCGCGGGCACCAAAGTTTTCCTGCATACCGCGGTTAAATAAAAAGTGCTGATTACTCCAGAGAATGCGTAACAGTCTGGAAAAATTTTCTTTGAAGGAATAGAAAGTTTGTACAATTAAAATATTCGGATCTTTTTTTTCTTCAATTTTCTGTACTACAGAAGCATTAGGAACAACAGCAATAATACCGCCGTTATGCAGCCACGGGTCAGCATTGATTGCATTAAGAATGCGGTAACAATCGATATCTTTAGAAGTAAAGTCTAAAACTTTAATTTCTGGAAGTTCATAATCAATAAAACTGATAGCTTCGTCTGTGTCAGGACAAAAATCAGGATCAAAATAACTTGCATATTTCTGGCATGCAGCTTTAACAATCTGTATTACTTCGTGATTGCTTGATGCAACTAAAATTTTTTTCATATACCGACCTCGAAACAAAAATCATAAGAATTATACCACAAACCAGTTTTTATAACAATGATATAGGAAAAATCAAATAACGACACAATTAGACTTGTAGAGTGATTTTTTTATTTTTTTTCTTCTTTATTGTTTTTTGATTTTTTATTCCATACGGTGAAAACAAGAACATTCACCACAATTAATCCGATTATTATAAAAATTCCTGCAAACTGTGCGGCAGGCGGGTACAAAAAAAGCAGGGTGCGGTAAACGGCAAAAAGTGCACCAAGCACCATAGAAAAGATTCCGCAGATTTTCCAGTTTTCATTTGATTTATGTTTTCTACAGCGGCCATAAACCGTAAAGCCAACGCCAATCAGGGCAAAAGAAGCTAAAAGCGAATAAAGAAAAATTTTTGTATCGATACTCATATGTAAAATATAACAAAAAACTAAAGAAAAATAAACGTGATAATTAGACTTTATTTTACTTGTTTATTATTCTGTGATTAGATTGTATAATTTTAACCGTTATGGAAAATAAAACACCGGAATATTTTGCCAGTTTAGCAAAAGAAAAATTTTTAGACGGATATAATTGTGCCCAGTCTGTTGTAGCAGCTTTTGCACAGGAAGATTTTTTCATTAATTCAGGATTAACAGAAAAAACTGCAATACTTGCTGTTTCGGGCTTTGGGGGAGGAATGGGAAGACTCCGCGAGGTTTGCGGTACCGTTACAGGAATGTTTTTTGTTGCAAGTTTAAAACAGGGATATTATCCTGCTGATGACAAAACGGTAAATGGTGAACTTAAAAAGAAACATTACGAACTGATACAAAGGCTTGCAAAAAAATTTGCTGATAAAAACGGAAGCATTATCTGCAGAGAACTTCTGGGACTTACAAAAAAACTGAATACTGATGCAGCACAAAAGGGGAGTTTGCCTGGAAGTGATACACCTGTTCCAGAGGCAAGAACCGAAGGCTATTATAAAAAACGCCCATGCCCAGAACTATGTGCACTTGCTGCAAAAATTGTTGCCGAAGAAATTTTATAATATTTAAGTTTTTTGATTTTCTGATTCACGAATAAGACATTTAAACAAAAAAAAGAGGCATCCAACGAAGAAAGTACAAAATTGAAGTGCACCTTCTTAATGCCTCTTTTTTTTTAGTTTCTAAAATTAATTAAGAATTAGAATGAATACTTCCATGAAACAGGGAAACTGATGTTTGTTCCACCACAAATGTAAAATTCAATACCAGCTGCAAATGCGTGATTTCCAGTTGTGTATGTTACATTTGGATTGATAACGATCGTTGGATTTGTTGAATCAATGTCAAAGTCAAATTCTGCAATTGCGTAAAGGTCTGCAGCCCAGTTGTCATTGAATGAATAAGCAATGTCTGTACCGAGATAGAGGTCGTAGTCGCCTGTTCCTTCACCGCAGTTTGTAACTAAATCAAAGCCAGCCCAGAAAGGACCTGTTCCATAAGATGTTCCGAAAGAAATGAGGTTTTTACCTGCAATATCTATGATTCCGTCAGCATCGATTGTTGCATAACCTAATGTGAAAGCAAGACCTTCGATTGGGTTTAATGAAGCATAGAAACCGAATGAACGTGCATCGTTAGCAACGTCGCGTGCTGTAGCACCGATAGAGAAAAGTTCTCCGAAAGCATAGTCAACACCAAAGTTCATTTTTGGACCAACGCCTTCTTTTCCGAATGTTGATGGGAAATCGAAACCTGCAGCAATGCGGAGTCCGTCAATTGGGCGTAAGCAGAGTCCGAGACCTGTTGAACCGAGGTTACCTGCACCAACACTGTCATCTTCTACAGGAAGGTAAGCACCTGCACATGGAATAAAATCGTGCCAGAAAATTGTAACGATTTTCCATGGGCGGTATTCAACGTACCAGTCTGGCTCCCAGTTTGTGATTCCGAAATATTTGTAGTCATCACCGTTTGAATTTACATCAAGAATGATGTTTGCAGATGTTGAAGCGTTAACCCAGAAATCAAGTTTTTCTGAAAGGTATTCGATATCAACTTCTTCTTCTATTCCTGCGAAAGAAGCATCGCCGTCAGCAATATTTACGATATCTGACTTAACTTTGTTATAAAAACTAACTGATGAATCTCCTGCTGCAAAAACAAAAGAGCACAGAAGAACTGATGCAACCAAAAGGGAAGCAATTTTTTTCATGATAATCCTCCTTGGGGATTTTAAATGAATTAATGTAACTACTGAAAAAGAGTAGTATAAAACGTAATATAACAAAAATAAAAAAAAGAATAAAGTACTTTATGAAAAAAATTAGTCAATACTAACAAAAAAAGTCATTTCTCGTTATTGCTGCCTTTCAGCCAATTAATTGTGCGATTATTTTATGCACCTTTTCTCAACTTTTAGCACAGAGACTGGCAGAAGTCAGCTATCACTCGCTATGAGTTTCTATTTTAAAAAGTGGGTATGATTGAATTTCTATTTTAAAATCATTAAAATATATTTATTAGAAGAAAAAAATGCCGGCACGTACCGACGAAATATCAGTATATAAAGAGGATATTATGGGAAAGAAAAATCTTGAATGGGGCAAATTGCCTTTCGGGTACATGGAAACATCAAAAAGTTTCGTTGCAAATTTCAAAGACGGAAAATGGGATGAAGGAAAACTTACAAGTGACCACACCATTACAATGAATGAATGTGCCGGTGTACTTCAGTATGCACAAACTTGTTTTGAAGGACTTAAAGCATACACTACAGAAGATGGAAGAATTGTTACTTTCCGTCCGGATTTGAATGCAGAACGCATGGAAAATTCCTGCAAACGTCTTGAAATGCCGGTTTTCCCAAAAGACAGATTTATCAAGGCTTGTCTTGATGTTGTAAAAGCAAATGAAGACTGGGTTCCTCCGTTTGGAAGCGGTGCAACTCTGTATCTTAGACCATATATGTTTGGTATTAACCCGGTAATTGGTGTTAAACCTGCTGATGAGTATCAGTTTAGAATTCTTGTAACTCCAGTTGGACCATACTTTAAAGGCGGAGCAAAACCAATCACTGTACGAATCTCTGACCTTGACCGTGCAGCACCTCATGGAACAGGCGATATCAAAGCTGGTCTTAACTATGCAATGAGTCTTCACAATATTGTTGATGCTCACAACTGTGGCTTTGCAGAAAATATCTACACAGATCCTGCAACTCATACTTATCTTGAAGAAACAGGTGGAGCAAACATCATTCTAATTGATAAACAGGGAAAACTTGTTACTCCAAAATCTGATTCAATTCTTCCCTCTATTACACGCCGTTCTCTTTTGATTGTTGCAAAAGAATATCTGAATATGGAAGTTGAAGAACGCAAGATTAACGTAAAGGAACTTTCTGATTTTGTTGAATGCGGATTGTGCGGAACAGCAGCTGTAATTTCTCCAGTTGGAAAAATCAATGACCACGGAAAAGAAATTATCTTCAATGGCGGCAAAGAAGAAATGGGACCAAAGATGCAGAAAATCTATGATACATTGACTGGTATTCAGATGGGAAAAATCAAAGCACCTGAAGGCTGGATTTACGAAATAAAATAAGCTTTTTTTAGCTTAAACGGAATCCTGCCGGCAAAAACTGGCAGGATTTTTTTTACAAAAATGCATAAACCTATTGCATAAAAATGTATAAAAATGCAATAATTATGTAAATTAATACATTTTTTTGGAGGCATTGAAAAATGTCTAGATTACGCGGTACATTTACTGCTCTTATTACTCCTATGACCAGCGACGGTTCAGTTGATTACGACGGATTCAGAACTTTGGTTCGTACTCAAATGGAAGCTGGAATTACAGGACTTGTTCCTTTAGGAACTACAGGCGAAACTCCTTGTCTTGATGAAGGCGAAGAGGATATTCTTATGGATATTGTTTTAACTGAACGGAATGCTTACACAGCAAAAACTGGACGTCAGGTGCCGATTATTGTTGGTGCAGGTTCAAACAATACTCGTGATGCAATCCGCTATGTAAAACGTGCAAAGTCAAAGGGTGCAGATTACGCTCTGGTTGTAACACCGTATTACAATAAACCTAGCGAAGAAGGAATTTTCCGCCATTTTGAAGCAGTAAGCAAATGTGATATCCCGATTATTGTTTATAATATTGCAGGCCGCACAGGAAAAAATATTCCTACAGGTTTATTGCAGAGAATTGCAGAATTACCGAATATTGCAGGCGTTAAAGAAGCCTCTGGAGATATAAATCAGATGATGGAAGTTATTGCAAAAATCAGCCGTAAAAAACCTGATTTTTGTGTTCTTTCCGGAGATGACGGTTTAACATTGCCGATGGTTGCTGCAGGCGGCGATGGTGTTATCAGTGTTGTTTCAAACCTGGCTCCGGAACTGGTTGTGAAAATGACAACAGCTGCACTTGAAGGCAAAATGGAAGAAGCCCGCGATGTTCATTACAGACTTTTGCCGTTCTTTAAGGCAGCCTTTGTAGATGGAAATCCAACTTCAATCAAGTATGCAATGAATGTAAAAGGTTTACCTGCCGGATCTGTAAGACTTCCGCTTGTAGAAGTAAACGATAAGGCTAAAGAAATCATTAAGTCTGCCTTAAAAGAATGCGGACTATAAAAGTAAGATAAACTGAAAGTTATATCAGTAGAAAAATGGAGAAAAATATGGAAAAGAAAATAGCAGTTGGTGTTCTTGGTGCAACAGGAATGGTTGGTCAAAGATATATTAAGTTACTGGAAAATCATCCTTGGTTTGAAGTAACATACGTTGCCGCTTCTCCTCGTTCAAGCGGGAAACTTTATAAAGATGCTGTTGCAAACCGCTGGTTAATCGGAAGTGATATTCCGGAAGGTGTTGCAAACCTTACAGTACAGGATGCAAATAACGAGAAACTGGCTTTAGGCAAATGTAAATTTGTTTTTAGCGCACTTGAAATGGGAAAAGACGAAATAAAGGCTCTGGAAGCTGCCTATGCAGCAGAAGGGATTCCAGTTGTTTCAAATGCATCTGCAAACCGCTGGACAGAAGATGTTCCGATGCTGGTTCCGGAAATAAATTATCAGCATCTGGATGTTATTGCAGAACAGAAAAAGCATCACGGCTGGGATAAGGGCTTTATTGCTGTAAAACCAAACTGCAGTTTACAGACATACATGATGCCGATTTATGCATTACAAAAAGCAGGCTACGAAATTAAACGGATGATTGTAACAACACTTCAGGCAACAAGTGGAGCTGGATATCCGGGTGTAGCATCTTTCGATATGATTGATAATATCGTGCCATACATTGGTGGCGAAGAAGAAAAAACCGAAAAAGAATGCCTTAAAATTTTGGGTTCAGTAAAAGACGGCAAAATTGAAAATGCAGCAGGTCCTGTTGTTTCATCAACCTGTACACGTGTGCCTGTTGTAGACGGACATACAGCCTGTGTTTCTCTTGAGTTTGGTGCAAAAAAACCAAGCCTTGAAGAAATTGAAAAAATCTGGACAAGCTTTAAGAGCCTGCCACAGGAATTGAATTTACCGAGTGCACCTGTTAATCCGATTGTTGTGCGCCACGAAGATAACCGCCCGCAGCCACGCCGTGACCGCGAAACAGAAAAAGGAATGGCCTGTGTTGTTGGACGCCTTAGACCATGTAATGTATTTGACATTAAGTTTGTAGCACTTAGCCATAATACAAAACGCGGTGCTGCCCTTGGCGGTATTCTTAATGCAGAGCTTTTAAAAGCAAAAGGATTCTTTGATAATCTGTAAAAAAATCTGTAAAAAAAATGACATGCTTAAGCGAAAGCATGTCATTTTTTTATTCCCTTATACTTGACAAATTAGCCTAAACTAATTATTATTTGTTTGTTAGTTAAAACTAATAGTGTGTGCGTAGTTTTGGCTCAATAGACCCTAAATATTCCTTCCGGTGCTGTTAAATGTTTGATGGCACTGGAGGGAAACATTTTTTAAGTTTGTGTTGCAAATTTATAGATAATCTGCACATTTTTTTTCTAGGAGAATTAAATGATACCTCTAATTTATGCAGAACCAGGAGAACAGAACATCATTCGAAAAGTCGGCGGAAATCCGGATGTAAGAAAACATCTGGAAAGTCTTGGTTTTGTTCCTGGCGGTATAGTTTCTGTAATTTCTGCAATAAGCGGAAATGTAATTGTAAATGTAAAAGAATCCCGCATTGCAATCAGCGAAGAAATGGGAAGAAAAATTTTTGTATAGCAGGGCACGGGTCGTATAAAAGGAATAGGCATGCTGGATTTTTTAAGGACAGCATTCTTTTAAGTTCTGGTAAAAAAATGTTTTGTTTATAGGAGAAGATATGACGTTAAAAGAAGTTAAAACTGGCTCCACCGTTAAGGTAAAAAAAATTAACGGAGAAGGTGCGGTAAAACGCAGAATTATGGATATGGGTATCACAAAGGGAACAGATATCTATGTAAGAAAAGTTGCTCCTCTTGGCGATCCTGTAGAAATTACAGTACGCGGTTATGAACTTTCACTTAGAAAACTTGATGCAGAAATTATCGAAGTTCTTTCAGAAAACGGGGAGGCTAACTAAATGAAGATTGCTTTAGCTGGAAATCCTAATGCAGGAAAAACAACACTTTTTAATGCACTTACAGGTTCAAATCAGTTTGTAGGAAACTGGCCTGGAGTTACTGTTGAAAAAAAAGAAGGTAAGCTTAAAAAGAACAATGATGTAATTATTACAGACTTACCTGGTATTTATTCTCTTTCTCCATACACACTTGAAGAAGTTGTTGCACGTAATTATCTTCTCGATGAAAAACCTGATGCAATTCTGAATATTGTTGATGGAACAAATCTTGAAAGAAACCTGTATCTTACAACTCAACTGATGGAATTAGGAATTCCAATGGTTGTTGCTGTAAACATGATGGACGTTGTAAAAAAGAACGGCGATAAAATTGATATTGCAGAACTTTCACGTAGAATGGGCTGTAAGTTTATAGAAATTTCTGCGCTTAAAGGAACAGGAATTTCTGAAGCTGCTGATGCGGTAATTGATGCTGCAAAAAAAGAAATGCATATTCCGCATCATACTTTTACCGGTGCTATTGTGCATGCTCTGGCACATATCGAAGAAGCAATTCTCCATAATATGGATGATGAAAAACAGCGCTGGTATGCCATAAAGATTTTTGAACGCGATTCAAAAGTAATTCAGAAACTTCGCATTGAAAAAGAAAAGCTTAATCATATCGAAACTGATATTGCTTCTGCAGAAAAAGAACTGGACGACGATTCCGAATCAATAATTACAAACGAAAGATATGTTTATATTGCAGAACTTCTTAAAGGAATATATAAAAAACGAGATGCAGGAAAACTTACAACATCAGATAAAATCGATAAAATTGTAACGAACCGCTGGCTTGCACTTCCGATTTTTGCTGCAGTTATGTGGCTCGTTTATTATATTTCCATGGTAACAATTGGTGCTGCTGCAACAGACTGGGCAAATGACGGTTTGTTCGGTGATGGCTTCCATCTTTTTGGAATTGGTACATCTCAATATGAAGAAGTTGCCGAAGAATTTGGTGACAGTGCAGAAATCCTTGCCGCTATAGAAAACGGCGAATCAACTTACGTAACGGTTGACGACGAAACTATGGAAGTTTCTGATCCAATCGAAATTACAGAAGACATGGCAGCAGAAGCTAATGCAATGGTTGAAAAATACGGCGAAGAAGGACCTGATCCAGCAGATTATGGTGTGTGGGTTCCGGGTATTCCTGTTCTGGTTGAAAGCGGACTGGATGCAATTGGTTGTGCAGACTGGCTCAAAGGCCTGATTCTCGACGGTATTGTTGCCGGTGTCGGTGCTGTTCTGGGCTTTGTTCCACAGATGCTTGTTCTGTTCATTTTCCTGGCATTTCTCGAAGCCTGTGGTTACATGGCACGAATTGCCTTTATTATGGACCGTATTTTCCGCCGCTTTGGACTTTCTGGAAAATCTTTTATTCCTATGCTTATTGGTACAGGTTGTGGTGTTCCGGGTATCATGGCAAGCCGCACAATTGAAAGTGAACGCGATCGTCGTATGACAATCATGACCACAACCTTTATTCCATGTGGAGCAAAAGTTCCATTTATTGCACTTGTTGCAGGAGCTATTTTCGGCGGTTCTCCATGGATAGCAGCTGGTTCTTACTTTATTGGACTTGCAGCAATTATCTGTTCAGGAATCATCCTTAAAAAGACTAAACCATTTATGGGTGATGTTGCACCATTTGTAATGGAACTCCCGGCTTATCACTGGCCAACCTTTAGCAATGTAATGCGCTCAATGTGGGAACGCGGCTGGTCATTCATCAAAAAAGCTGGAACAATTATTTTACTTTCTACAATTGTAATCTGGTTCCTTTCGTTCTTTGGCTGGGTAGACGGTTCATTTGGAATGCTCGAAGAAGACCAGATGGATTCAAGTATTCTTGCAAAAATCGGTGCTCTTATTGCCTGGATCTTTGCTCCTTTGGGCTGGGGTAACTGGCAGGCTGCAGTTGCTTCAATCACAGGACTTGTAGCAAAAGAAAACATTGTTGGAACGATGGGTATTCTTTATGGTGGTGAAGGTACATGGGCAAATCTTGCCGCGGCATTTACACATCCGGCAGGACTTTCATTCCTGGTTTTCAACCTTTTGTGTGCACCTTGTTTTGCCGCAATCGGTGCTATCAAGCGCGAAATGAACAGTGCAAAATGGACATGGGCAGCAATCGGATATCAGTGTGGTCTGGCATATATTGTGGCCTTTGTTGTTTATCAACTTGGCACATTATTTGCCGGCGGTGGAAATATTGCTGGTGCCGTAATTGCCTTTGCAATAATTGCCTGCTTTATCTGGCTTTTATTCAGAAAACCACGTACTGCAAAATAAATTAAC
>JAEEGL010282046.1_pt1 | contig 14242 bp, 11 predicted proteins | sample 9134231 | NCBI WGS metagenome assembly JAEEGL01 (sample SAMN16246548, study PRJNA631951) | gut metagenome | biome: gut microbiome; feature: rumen; material: fiber-attached | host: Bos | place: Iran: Karaj | collected 2018-10 | reverse complement strand
CAGAGCCTTGTGCCCATGGGATGCTTTTTCCCAAGGAGATAGGGCATAAGTGGCTGCATGCCTGCCACGTTGAACATTACCCCGGTGGAACCGTCGCTCACCAGCGAAACTGCGCCGCAGTCCACATGACCGCGGTCTTTATAAAACTGCTTCCAGGTATTTCGAAGCTCATTTGCCGTAAACTGTCTCATAATCCAAAAAACTCCTTAATCTTACTTAAATATAAACTTATCCCTGAAATAATCATTGAGATCCGCAATTTTAACCCTCTCCTGCTCCATGGAATCACGGTCGCGGATGGTCACAGCATTGTCGTTTTCAGAGTCAAAGTCATAGGTTATGCAGTAAGGTGTTCCGATCTCGTCCTGCCTTCTGTAGCGCTTTCCGATGGCGCCGCGGTCATCAAACTCGCAGTTATAATATTTTGAAAGCTCGTCAAAGATCTTCTCTGCACCTTCATTAAGCTTTTTGCTCAAGGGAAGGACACCGATCTTTACAGGGGCAATAGCCGGATTAAAGTGCATAACGTTACGTATATCCCCGCCTTCCAGTTCTTCTTCGTCATAAGCATCGCAGAGAATTGCGAGAACCATCCTCTCCACACCCAGTGAAGGCTCTATGCAGTAAGGAATATAGCGCTCATTCTTTACATCATCAAAATAGCTCATATCCTCGCCGGATGTATTCTGATGCTGGGAAAGATCGTAGTCAGTCCTGTCGGCAACTCCCCAGAGCTCTCCCCATCCGAAGGGGAAGAGGAATTCAAAGTCGGTTGTGGCTCTTGAATAGAAAGCAAGCTCCGCGGGATCGTGGTCACGAGTCCTTAAATTCTCAGGGGTGAGACCTATGTCCAGAAGGAACTGATGGCAGTACTCCTTCCAGTACTTGAACCATTCAAGGTCTGTGCCCGGCTCGCAGAAGAATTCCAGCTCCATCTGCTCGAATTCACGTACACGGAAGATGAAATTTCCGGGAGTTATCTCATTTCTGAAGGACTTACCTATCTGTCCTATTCCAAAGGGGATCTTCTTGCGGCTGGTACGCTGCACATTCTTGAAATTAACAAAGATACCCTGGGCCGTCTCGGGACGGAGATAAACGGTGTTTTGCGAATCCTCGGTAACTCCCTAGAAGGTCTTGAACATAAGGTTGAACTGGCGGATATCGGTGAAATTATGCTTTCCGCAGGTGGGACAGGGAATGGCGTTTTTCTTAATGAAATCCATCATTTCATCATTAGACCAGCCGTCCACGGAGGATTCCAGCGTTACATTATTATCCTTTGACCAGTCCTCGATAATCTTATCAGCCCTGAATCTCTCGTGGCACTCCCTGCAGTCCACCAGAGGATCTGAAAAGCTCTTGATATGCCCTGATGCCACATAAGTCTGGGTATTCATAAGGATGGCACAGTCAACGCCCACATTATATTTATTTCCGGTGACAAACCTCTGCCACCAGGCCTTCTTCACGTTATTCTTAAGCTCAACACCGAGATTGCCGTAATCCCAGGTGTTGGCAAGGCCTCCGTATATCTCGCTCCCGGGATAGATAAATCCGCGGCCCTTACATACGTTGACGATCTTATCCATTGTCTTTTCCATTGATCTCAAACTCTCCTTTTCTTACTTGTATATGATCACACTGTTTATTCCGGCTTTTTTTACTTCAGCAGTTTTTTTACCGGTTTTGGTCACATTTCTTGAAACATACTGGATATTTTTCGGCAAAGCTATAACCGTATTATCATTTAGCATGACATAATTTCCCTTTACCTTATCCATATTGTCCTTTGTGAGGACTTCATTATTGTCATCAGCAAGGGTAATACCGGTTATATCCAGTTCCGATGCCTTTCCTGTCTGGAAGACCTTATCGTTATACGCGGCGTAATCACCGGCGGTCTTGTACCAGATAACAGCCCTTGCAATGCCTTCCTTTACTTCCAGCGTCTTTAACTCGATACACTCCCCCTGTGCGGAATTATATTCGTCTATGGTGGAATTAACCATCTCCGTCAGGGCCTCGGGATCATACTCCGCCGTATCAAAGTCCTCAACGGAGGTCTCCGTAAGGGAGCCGTCCTTACTTAAGTTGATCACGTTAGGGGTTTTGTAATCAGCCTCTACTGCCTTTTCGTCACCTGAAAAAGGCAGGGCGTCCCTTATCACTCCAAAAAGTTTTACACAAAGAAAACCGGCTGCAATAAGAGCAGCTAAGCCAAGTATGAGTGCCAACGTTCTGGCAATATATGCCTTTAAACGCCTGGATTTATTCCTTCTCCCGACACGTTTTTTTGTTCTCCTCTTAGCCATCCCTACTCTTTTTGTTACATTTCCCCTCAAATAAATCGCTTTTGTATTATATATTTATTGAACAAAAAAGTAAAGAAAAGCTATCGGGAAGTTCACTGTTCAGCCCTTATGATATTTATTCCATAAAAAACCCCGTCCCAAAGGAATTTGGGACGGGGAAAAAAAGTCAAGCCGTAATCAGAGGTCTAATATAATCTGCCCGGTAAAACTGTTCTCACCCGTGATGATCAGCTGGCCGTTGGAGGATACTGTAGCGTAGAAGTCCTTTTTTGCATCCACCTTCTTCCCGTCTGTATTCTTCTTATCCCATTTAAGATTAAACTTCTTGGAATTTCCGCTTCCATAGTCCTTTTTCAGAACCACGGTTCCAACCTTCTTGACGGTACTACCCTCGACCTTGGACGATGATTTTGTCTTGGAAATATCAAGATTCCCTGCCTTTAGTTCCTCTTCAAGATCATCCGGAAGGATATAGAATACAAGAGCATCCTCATTCTCTTTGAAATATTTTTTAACTGCCTTACCGAATTCTTTGCCATATTCGTTCTTATTATCTATTTTAAGCGTGATTATAGCCCCGCTTACTGTCTGCTTATCGCGTTTGTTGTAAGCCAGTTTGTTGTACTTGAAGGTTGCTGAAATATTCTTGGAGGAAAGTGCCTTGCCGTCAACCAGAACCTTAATATCTATACAGGGATCCACACTCTTGCTTTCTTTTTTGTCACTTTTGGTTGTTCCGGCCTTCTGAACCTTGCTCCTGCCGTCATACTTAACGTTAGTAGTATAATTCACGGAAACCTGGTGATCGCCGATCTTTCCTAAATCCACCTCTTTAATTATGTTATAGGAGATCTGTTCTTCTTCTGTTTTCTTTGACTCTTTACCCGGGTTTTCGCCGCCGATCTGAACATATTTATATTTACTATCAGCGGCATTGTCGATAGTCACTTCTTCCGCATTGGAGCCGTCTATGTTTTCAGAGGCATAGACTTTAAGCGTGGTATTAAATGCGGTGCTGTTCTCAATAGGAGAGAGTGCACCTGTTCCGCTTTTCAGGACGAGTGTTCCGTCCCCGGTAAAGTTAATTCTTTTGTTATAGCTTTGGATGGCATGGTCGGCACCACGGGCTGTCAGCACGTTCCGTCCGTTGATGTTTATTTCAATATCATCGCCATCTCCAAAGTCTGTTGTAGCATCGGTGCCATAAGTAAACCCAAGAGCAGGTTCCCAGCCACCCTCGTTACCGTTTATCTCAATGTCAGTAAGGGCGAGTATTTTGTTTGCCGTATCAAAAGTTATACCCGCCAATCCTGCCACAACCTGGCTAGGGTTAGGTCCGGCATCATAAAATAAACCAAGCTTACTTATAAATATGGTTCTGTCACTTGTGCTCATAAGATAAGCGTCATCAAGCTCAGCGTCGGCAAGTTCCGCAACAGCATCATCTTCCACAGCTATTTCAGCCGCAATGTCGGTTGCTTCCGTTGCTGTCGTTTCGTTAGTATTTTCAACGGAATTTGTTGTATCGGATTTGCTGTCATCAGTCCCTGTTGTTTCCCCATCCGTAATAACAGAAACAGTCTCTTCAGAGGACGATCCACTGCCTAAAGAATCATCAATAACCGGAATGGAACTGTCGTCGTCTGTGATGACATTATCAGCAGGGGCATTATTAACTGTATCTCCGTCACCGGAAGATGGAAGATCCGTATTGCCGGTTTCGGTCACGGTATTCTCTTCCACTATTTCCTCTGCAAATACGGGATGTATCATCAATGTGGAAAGGATAGCCATTGAAAGGACTATAGACAAGAGTTTCTTACGCCTGTGCAACATCAAGAAAAACCTCCTTTTTCCGTTTAGTGTGTTAAATATATCCCATACATGAATACAGGTCAAGTAACAGAAGTCCTGAAATATCCGAAAATTCAGAAGAAAAACGATTTCCAATTCTTAAAATTCCGAAAACAAATTCTTAAATTATTAATTAACCGGCGAAGGCGTGTTACCAGAGTTTCCGTTGGAGATGCAGTCCCCACCGCCGCAGGAACAACGACAGATATCATCAGGAAAAAAGTTCCTCCATGATCTTAAGGGAACGGAATTCCTGACGGACGGTAATGCGGGTAAAATAATCAGAAAGCAAAATGAGTTCTCTCTTTAATTCATCACTTACTTTAAATGTAAAGAGTTTTTCAGGAGAAGTGCTGATAATAAAGTCCAGGGTGTGTTTTAATCCGGGAAATGATGCTTTTTCCTGAGGCGGCACCGGAAGCTCCCCTTCAATTGAGATTATCTTGATCTCAAATACGGCTTTTACAAAATCATTGTCGAAATCTTCCCTGAGCAGTGCCAGAAGGGATGAATAGATAAGTGAGATCAGAGGCTCATCCTCCGCATTTTCACGGGAATAATAGTCCGCAAATTCCAGGAAATAGCTCCCGAGATAGAAAGCCTGCAGATCTTTCCGTAAGTCTTCAAAGTAATTATTGATCTCCGTATCCTTAAGATTATAGGCACTTTTCCCTTCTGTAACTAAAAAAGTCCCGAAAACAAAGGGCTCAGTACCTGCCATAAGCTTGTTTCCCGGACGTTTCACGGCTCTCGCAAAAACCGTGATCTTCCCCCTCTCAGTGGTAAGGACCGTGAGTCTGCGGTCATATTCCGAATAATCACTGCTTTTTAATATGACGCCGTGAAGTTTAAGTATTTCCATTTATCCTAGTCCCTGAAGCCGAAGGAACGAATGCTTTTTTCATCGCTCCGCCAGTCCTTTTTTACTTTTACCCAGAGACGGAGCATGACCTTCTTCTGAAGGAGATCTTCTGCGCCCTCTCTCGCTGCAGTGCCGATCTTTTTAAGCATCTGCCCTTCTTTTCCGATGATCATACCCTTGTGGCTTTTTTTCTCACAGAAGATATTGGCATCTATCTCCCACCGGTCCTTCTTTTCTTTCATGTTCTCGATCTCAACAAAGGTTCCGTGGGGTATCTCGTCAGAAAGATTCCTGAGTATCTGCTCCCTGATGATCTCAGATACGATGTTGCGCTCACTTTCATCCGTAACGGTGTCCTCATCATAAAAGGGCTCTCCGTAGGGAAGCAGCTTAAAAATGGCAGAAAGCAGTTCTTCCTTGCCTATGCTGTGCTTTGCAGAAATGGGGATTATTTCCTTAAAATCAAACAGATCATGGTATACGTCAATTACGCCCTGTATAGCTTTATCCTTAACAGTGTCGGTCTTATTTATGAGAAGGATCACGGGAACACCGGATTTTTTTAAGATGTCCGCAATGGCTCTTTCGCCTTCGCTAAGTTTAGCAACAGGCTCCACAAGCCAGAGGACGCAGTCGGAGTCGTCTATGGTGCCGTAGGCCTGCCTGTCCATATATTCCCCCAGTTTGTTTTTGGCCTTATGTATCCCGGGAGTATCAAGGAAAATGATCTGTCCCCTATCCTCCGTATAGACCATCATCATCTTTTTTCTCGTGGTCTGGGGCTTTCTGGAGGTGATTGAAAGCTTCATCCCCAAAAGATGATTAATAAGTGTTGACTTTCCCACATTCGGGCGTCCTATGACTGCGGCATAGCCCGCTCTTTTTTCAATTCCCATTAATTAAGAGTCCTCACTTCACTGAAGAGCTCACGGTTTTCATCTATTTTTTCTTCAGAACCGAGCACGCAGATATAATCAGTGTTTTTCAGGCATTCCATATAAGGAGAAAGTGCCCTTATGCTTTCCTTATCACAGTTAATGACTTCATCCCTTTCCCTCTGTACGATGTCTAAGGTAAGGCCTGTGAGATAAGCCGACCTGGATCTTAAGCCTTTGGCTCTGGGGTTTAAGGGATGATCCAGGGCAGAAACAGCGCCGATAATATACTTCGTCATATCCCGCTCTCCCGCATCAAAATTTTTAACATAATCCGATGCGGCATTAAAGATATCCAGGGTCTCCGTTAAATTAGGATCACGGTAGGACACAAAATAGGAATCCCCGTTCCTCATAAAGGAGCTCATGCATCCGTAAGCCCCGCCCTTTACGCGGACATTCATCCAGAGATAGTCATAGCCCATTATCACCTTAAGCACCCTTAAGGCACCGGTGTATTTAAGCCCCGACAGGAAGAAATCTCCGGCTTCAGCCACATACTGCACCTGGGATGCAGTACGTATGCCCTCTTTTTTGCGGGACACCTTAAATTCTTCCTTTACATCAGGTTCTGCGGAAGCATCCAGTGTTTCCGCATACTTTTTACCCATGGCTTTAATGCTGTCAAGACATTTTCTGTCTCCGGTGATATCAAAGGACAGGACATCCTGTCTTAAAATAAGATCCCTTACCCGCTCAAGCTTCTCCACGGTATCATCAAACACATTATCCAGATCATCGATGAGTCCGCAAATGAAATCATAGAAATATACACCGGAGGTTTTTTCAAGGAAATCAGCAGAAGTGCTTAAGTTTGAGCTTGCCCTTATGGCAGCGGTCATATGCCCTGAAGAAATAAGCTTATCGGAAATACGGCTCTTCATCATGGAGAGCACCTCAGTCATACGCTTCTTATCCTTAAGATCTGATGTTTTAAGCATCTCGGGGATTATCTCAAAGGCAAAGTCTTCCTTGCCGCTTAAGTATCTTCCCTGGACATCAATAAAATTTATGGGCTCATTCTTCTTATCTATCCTCTGAGCACCGGCTATGGCAAAGCTTATGCCGCCGCTGTGCAGGTTTATTTCATTATTCAGATCCAAATAACTGTGCTTTTCCGTATTCAGCTGTCCCATAAGAGCGGTGAAAAGCCCAGCGTAGGGAATGAGGTCAGTGGGCAGTTTCCTTAAACTGTATTCAAATGAGAGATAGGTGATTCCGTTTGTCTGATAGTCATGGAAAAGATATTCAGTTCCGTTATCACTAATAAGCTCATTCCTGAAGCCCTCTGCTTTTTTCTCAAGATCAGATATCTTAAGTACCGGGATGGTATCAAGTTCTTCCTCGAGACTGGGCTCATCCTGGTATTTTTTTAAGGCTTTTGTGTCCTCTATCAGCTTTTCTATTTCTGCATCCGTAAGACCTTTCTTATATTCCGCAAGCTTCTCGGCGATAAGGGCCTCCTTCTTTGCGGTAAGGCCTTTCTCGGGCTTTAATACCACTACTGAAGAAAAACTGTTATCGATCAGGTACTTTTTGATGAGATCTTCAAAGTAGCCCCTGTCCACAGCATCTCTCAATTTTTCAAATATGGCGCTGCTTTCAATATGAATAAAGGGCTTGTCATCATCGTAAAGCCAGCTGTCAAAGCTCTGAAGCCCGTAAATTAAGCCCTTGGGATATGATCCGAAATCAGCCTCACGGTATCTGAACTCAAAGACATTGATGGCAGCAAGAAGAGCCTTCTTATCAAGCCCCTTCTCTACTTCACCCTTTAATACCTCGGAAACAGTGTCAAGGAATTCCTGCTTTTTCTCAATGTCCGATTTTTTCACCGTAACGGTAAATACCGGCTGGAGTATGCCGTTATCGTATCCTCCGTCCACATCCTGCCCTATGCCGCGGTCTAATAATGTCTGAGTCAGAGGTGCTCCCGGGACATCCAGAAGCGCATATGACAGGATCTGAAAAGCGATATACATTTCAGGATCCAGATTATCCCCGATAACGAAGTTCTCTGAGAGATAGGTATTTTCCTTTTCATCCTCATCTTCGGTTATGGAATAACTCTTTTCAATATAGTTCTGTTGCTTAAAGGGCTCCTGTTTTTTTATTGCACTGTCGATCTCCTCATAAGGGTAATTGCATAAATACTCCTTATCAAGAAAGTCAAGTGTATCTGCCATATCCAGATCCCCGTAGAGATAGATATAGGAGTTTGAAGGGTGGTAATACTTCTTATGAAGCTCCTTAAACCTTTCGTATGTGAGATCCGGGATATGCATGGGATCCCCGCCGGAATCAAGGGCATATCCGGTATCCGGGAAGAGGGATTCATTGATGGCGTGGCCTAAAACATCATCCGGAGAGGAATAGGCCCCCTTCATCTCGTTATAAACCACGCCGTTATATGTTATGGGCTCATCCTTTGAAGTTATCTCGTAATGCCACCCCTCCTGCTTGAATATCTCTTCCCTTTTATAGATATTGGGGTGGAGCACCGCATCCATATAGACATCCATAAGGTTACGGAAATCAGCATTATTTGTGCTGGCCACGGGATAGACGGTCTTGTCGGGATAGGTCATGGCATTAAGGAAGGTATTTAAGCTCCCCTTTGCCAGCTCTATAAAGGGATCCTTAACCGGAAATTTATCGGATCCGCAGAGCACGGAATGCTCTAAAATATGGGGCGTACCGGTACTGTCCATGGGCGGAGTACGGAAGCCTATGTAGAAAACCTTGTTATTATCGTCATTTTCAAGGAGCATAAATTTCGCTCCGCTTAATTTATGCTTTAATCTGATTCCCTTTGAATGAAGATCCGGGATATCCCGTTCTTCCAACAGTTCATATGCATCCTTTATCCTGGAGTAATCCATAAATTATAATTCCTTTCCCTCAGTATCTTTTTAAATACCCTTATCATTACCGACTTCCGGTTAATTTTTCAGGTAGTCCATCATATCATCAAAGATCTCTACCGCTGTGTTATAGCCATGCTGGTAAAAGCTGTCCAGTTTATCGGTATTCATCTCAATCCTTCCCACGCATTTTTCCCTGGGACGTATCACAAATACACGGCCTTCCCTTTCCAGACGTTCTAAAATATCCAGCTGCCTGTTGTATACCTTCGGGCGTCTTAAGCAGGATTTAATCAGCATTGGTTCGTTTTTATATACCTGTTTCACCAGCTCGTTCGTCTTTGACTTAAGCTTTTTTCTGTAACCCATTTCCCTGGTCAGAATAACCACATTCTTCTTATAGCCAAGCATTATGCTCCGTCCGTAAGGTATGGAATCGGACAACCCCCCGTCCATATACAGCCCTCCGTCCAGATAAACAAAGGGCGCCATAAACGGAAGGGTGGAGGAGGCCCGGCAGATATCCAGGATCCTGTCGTTATCCTCATAGTCACTTAAATACTCGGCTTTTCCCGTGCGGATATTGGTGACCACCATCTCGCACTTCATGCCTCCGTTCTTAAAGGTATCGAAGTCAAAGGGAAAGGTCTTATAGGGAAACTCATTAAAGGGCCGGTCCATATTGTAGAAATAGCCGGTCTTTATGAAATTCTTTAATGAAATGGAACGCAGCTGCTTATCCCTTATTATGAAGGTATCCCTTGATCTTCCGGGCTGGTCTGAGGCATAATCAAGGGCATTGCAGGCACCGGCAGAAACTCCCACCACATAAGGGAAATAGAGTTTTCTTTCCATAAAGTAGTCTAAAAGTCCTGCAGTAAATACTCCTCTGGAGCCCCCTCCTTCAAGCACAAGGGCAGCTTCAGGCATATCCCAGTTTTTGATCAGATCCTTTGACATATTCTCACTCACCGATGTGTATGGTTCCCGATATGCTCATTACAATACTCATAATTACCGTTACACTTGGAACAGAAGCGGAATTCAAGTTCGGGATTACTTAGCTCCGTCCGTCCGCAGATCGCGCATCTGTGCTTGGCTATCTGTCCTTTTCCGCCGTTCATGCTGTGGAATTTGCTCCTCATATCCGGATTAACAGCTTTCTTAAAGGCATTACGCCTGTGCATCTCATTAGGAGAAAAACGGGCGATATTTTTTGTACTTAAGTAAAATATCAGGAAATTCAGAAGAGATGCGATTATCACTCCTTTTACGTACCAGGGACTCTGTATAAACTGCCAGAGTATCAATACGCCGTCCAGTATAGCCAGATATTTTATCTTTAAGGGAATAAAGAAATATAAAAGTATCTGCATATCGGGATAACTTGCCGCAAAGGCAAAGAAAATGGTCATATTGACGTAATAGGTGGATATCCACGTGGCAAGGCTGTATCCGAAGCCTTCCGGAGGATAGTGAAGTCCCTTAACCCCGATAAAAAATATAATGAAGGCACCTATAAGGGTAAATAAAAATCCCATAAAGAGATAGACATTATATCTGAAATCACCCCAGGTAACCTCTAAAGATCTGCCTATGGAAAAATAGAAGAAAAGCATTATGACCGTAAATATGGAAAGTGATGAAGGCGGCATCAGTATCCAGGTGAAAATCCGCCATACCTGGCCCCTCAACACAAGATCCGGGTTAAGGTTGATAAAGGGGGCAAGTCCCATGAAGGTCATAAGATACCCGATAACATACGTAAATATCACAAATACGGTAAGATTCGGAACCGCATACTTACCGTATTTTCTCTCAAGCTTAAATAACCAGTTATTCAAAATTTACTCCTTAAAAGTTGGATCCGAAGCGCCCCTTCATGATCTTTATGGCCTCATAGGCTATGGCGCAGAATTCCATCTCTTTCACATTTTCCCCTTTATTATAAAGGGTTTTGCATCTGTCCTCAAAGAAGGACGCAGCGGCATCTATATCGTCATTTTTGAACTCTTTACCGTCAGAGGTACGTAAGATACCGGTCTTATGGTCATAAATACCCTCTCCCAGCTTCATGCCGTTGATGTATTCCTGGCCTGTTATGGATTTGAATAGATCTTTAATTGTGTCATCTCTGCTTGCTGCCATACTCTTCTCCTTTTTCTTTATGGTTTACATGTTTTACAGGCATCATAGCCTTCTTTTATAAGCTGATCCCTGGATTTACTTACGGTCTCGACATTATCTCCCTTAGCATACCTGCAGGTGCTAATATGAAACTTCTTTGTGGATGTATTAATAACATATGTTTTTGCCGCTGCATCCGTTCCTGCATCAGTATCCACAGTAGTCTCTGCAGCTGCTTTGTCTCCTGCTGTCTTCCCGAAAAAGCCGGCTATCTTATCCTTATAGGTGAATATTCCCATTATTACGGCAGCAGTGATAACTACTACTGTAAAAATAATTCCAAGACTCTTCTTTTTTGATCCGCCGGAGATGGTCTTTGTATATGAAAGCCCTGTGCCGGGAATACCAACGGAAACTGATTTTCGCCCGCTGGTACCAGCATTAACATGTGCTCCCTTTTTTCCGGCGGATACAGACAGGCCGGACTTGGAAATATTAAGTTTTACTCCCGGAAATATGGTTATTGATTTCCTGAAACGAAGTCCCATTATATAGCCTCTACATAATCGTCATTAAAACTGTTGTCTTCCGTATCCGGTTCCCTTTTTTCTGCTTCTTCCTCAGACAGGGAATTCCTTAAATTGGTCTTTGCGGTTGAGAGCATAAGCTTGATCCTGTTAAGCTGGTTCACCTCAGATGCCCCGGGGTCATAATCTATGGCCACTATATTGGCAAGGGGATGTGCCTTTCTTAAAGCTTTTATGACACCTTTTCCAACCACATGGTTTGGCAGGCATCCAAAGGGCTGGGTGCACACAATGTTATTTACCCCCTCACCGATAAGCTCCAGCATCTCTCCGGTTAAAAACCATCCTTCTCCGGTCTGGTTTCCGATGGATACTATCTCTGAAGCATGCTCCGCAGTAACGCTTATAGGCTGGGGCGGAGTAAAGTGCTTTGACTTCTTAAATGCACTTACCGCGGCACTCCGGAGGAACTCGATCCCAAAAATACCAAGGCGTGCGTTCCTGGCGGTCTTTTTGGAAGTCCCAAGTTTCTCGGCCTTGTATATCTGATTATAAAAGCAATAGAGAAGAAAGTCCATAAGATCGGGAACAACCGGCTCGGCTCCTTCTTTTTCAAGAAGATCGGTAAGATGGTTATTTGCGGAAGGATGGAATTTTACCAGTATTTCTCCCACAACTCCGACTCTCGGCTTCTTTTTAACTTCATTGACGGGAATTGTATCAAATTCCCTTATCATCCTTGTGCAGAGACTTCTGAATTTAAAGAATGACGGATTTTTCTCGGATACGAAGTCACGACAGGTCTTAAGCCATTTTTTATGGAGTTCATCCGTAACGCCCTTTGTCTCTTCATAGGGACGCATCCTTAAAATACAGCGAAGGAAAATGTCTCCGAAGGTGAGACCGTATAGGGCCTTCAATATCAGATCCCGGGTGAGCTTAAAGCCCGGATTTCCTTCAAGCCCCGACAGATTCAGTGAAATTACAGGAACATGGCTTAAATTGGCCTTTTCCAGAGCACGGCGTATAAAGCCGATATAATTCGTGGCCCTGCAGCCGCCCCCGGTCTGGGACATGATAACAGCTGTTTTCTCAAGGTCATATTTACCGCTGGTAAGTGCCAGCATGATCTGCCCGATGACCATAAGGGATGGATAGCAGGCGTCATTATTAACATATTTAAGACCGGCATCCACGGCTTCCCTGCCGTCATTATCCAGAACCACAAGGTTATATCCCGCACTCTTGAAGGCCGCTTCCAATATGTCAAAGTGTACCGGTGACATCTGGGGACAGAGAATGGTATAGCCCTGTTTCTGCATTTCCTCGGTATAGACAGTTCTCTCATAGGCAGAGGGTCTTATCGTTCTCTCCTCCCCCTTCATCTCACGGACTCTTAAGGCCGCCAGAAGAGAACGTATCCTTATCTTTGCAGCACCAAGGTTATTTACTTCATCAATTTTCAGACAGGTATATATCTTATCCGACCCGTTCAGGATCTCCGCCACCTGATCTGTTGTTACGGCGTCCAGGCCGCAGCCAAAGGAATTAAGCTGTATAAGATCCAGATCTTCCCTGGTTTTGCAGACTTCTGCTGCAGCATAGAGCCTGGAGTGGTACATCCACTGATCCATTACCCTGAGTTCGCCTTCAATATGCCCCAGGGGTGAAATGGAGTCCTCTGTCAGCACCGCAACATCATACTGGGTGATAAGCTCCGGAATGCCGTGATTGATCTCCGGATCCACATGATAGGGGCGTCCTGCCAGCACTATTCCGCGGATATTGTGCTCCTCCATATAGCGGAGGGTTTCCATGCCGCGGCGCGCCACGTCCTTTCTTTCGTTCTCCTGCTCTTTCCAGGCCTTGAATACAGCCTCCACTATCTCCCCGGGATCTATATCGGGGAAAGCCTCGATAAGCCTGGGATATATATTGTCGGGAGAAGTAAATGAAATAAAGGGATTTATGAATTCAATATCCCCCCTTGCAATTTCCTCCACGTTATTCTTGATGTTCTCAGGATAACTGGTGACAATAGGACAGTTATAGTGATTTCCGGCTTCCGGGAATTCCTCTCTCTCATAGAAAAGGCTCGGATAGAAAATCCTCTTTACATTATTCTTTATGAGCCAGGTAATATGACCATGTGCAAGCTTCGCGGGGTAACACTCCGATTCCGAGGGTATGGATTCTATCCCCAGAGAATATATATCGTGGCTGGATGCCGGTGAAAGCACTACCCTGAACTTTAATTCCGTAAGGAAAGTGAACCAGAAAGGATAGTTCTCGTACATATTGAGTACTCTCGGCACACCGATAACTCCCCTGTCAGCTTCATCCACAGGAAGCGGCGTATAGTCAAAGATACGTTTATATTTATACTCATAGAGATTTGGGATGTCTTTATGGGCCTTTGCTTTGCCGATGCCCTTTTCACAACGGTTTCCTGTGATAAAGGTACGTCCGCCGGTGAAATGATTTACGGTTAATCGGCAGTGGTTATTACATCCCTGACACTTGGCGGTGCTGGTGGTATATTCCAGATTCCTAATTTCATCAATGGAAAGCATGGTGGAGACGCCGCCCTTTTCATGCCTTTCCCTGGCAATAAGGGCTGCTCCGAAGGCTCCCATAATGCCTGCAATATCAGGTCTTACAGCCTCACAGCCCGCAATGCGCTCAAGAGCCCTCAAGACCGCATTGTTGTAGAAGGTACCCCCCTGGACCACTATCCGTTTACCCAGTTCTGAGGCAT
>JAEEGL013789309.1_pt1 | contig 14243 bp, 15 predicted proteins | sample 9134231 | NCBI WGS metagenome assembly JAEEGL01 (sample SAMN16246548, study PRJNA631951) | gut metagenome | biome: gut microbiome; feature: rumen; material: fiber-attached | host: Bos | place: Iran: Karaj | collected 2018-10 | reverse complement strand
TCGACATAGATGCTTTCATGGAAAAGGTGAAGGAGCTTGCTGCAACGAAGTCTTCTGTTGTAATAGCCGTATCTGAGGGAATCAAGCTTTCAGACGGGCGTTATGTATGTGAGCTTGCCAATGATAACGTTATGGTAGATGCTTTCGGACATAAGCAGATGTCCGGAACGGCTGCCTTCCTTGCAAATAAGGTTGCTGCGGAAACAGGGCTTAAGACCCGTGCGATCGAGCTTTCCACCCTTCAGAGAGCTGCTACTCACCTCGCTTCGCTTACGGATATCAATGAAGCCTTCCAGGTGGGTGCGGATGCGGTTAAGGCGGCAAATGACGGTAAGACCGGAATGATGATAACCCTTAACAGAAACGGTGATGATCCTTATCAGTGCGGAACCTCCGCTTACGATATACATGCCATCGCCAACGTTGAGAGACCTGTTCCCGATGAGTGGATCACGGAAGACGGCTGCAACTTAAACGAAGGCTTTGAAAAGTATGCCAGACCTCTTATAATGGGAGAGCTTACGCCTCTGTTTGTTAACGGGCTTCCCAGACACCTCGTTCGGAAATAGGATGAAATCCATTCGGATATGAAGGGTAAGGACGGTTCCTTACAATATTAACAAACATCTTCGGGAGGCATTACGGTTAACGTCATTTCATCATTGACGCTGACTGTAATGCCTCCCTTTTCTGCTCATGGTGGAGTTATGATAATTTGTGTCGTTGGTAACATCCTTCCCAAACCAATCGGGGCCTTCAAAGGCATCTGCCTCTTCGACACTTGAAAACTCCACCTCGGCAAGGATCAAGGGGTCAAAGGGAGGATCAAAGATATCCAGCTCGATCGTGAGATTGTTGAAGGGTATGAGTATGCGTTTCTTTGAGATCACACTGCCGTCGGCCTTTGATCTGAGAGTCTCGTAAGCCTGACGGGTAAGGGGAAGATTATACTCCTCCCGCGCAAGCAGACCGCTCCCTTTATATGTCATATAGTATTTCTCGTCCTCCTTACGGACTCTTATCACAGGATCAGTTGTCAGATAAGCCTGCTCGATAAGATGAAAGGGATAAGTATCCAAATCTCCGGGGAGATATTTCGTAAGAAATTTTCTTTCGATTTCCATTTCCGACTCCTTTTTGAGAAAACTGTTACTCAGCTGTTACCATTCACTCCCTCTTTAATCGTTTACTATAACCAGGATTATACTACATCGTATGGTCTGCCGCGAGAAGTTTCCGGAAAAAACTGATTAAATCAGTCCATCCGGGGACGTGAAGCCTTAAATAGCATATGTTACATCACATTGTTATAAATCCATCCTTGTACCGGCCTGACGGCGAAAAATGTGGATACTTTTCCAAGGGAAGGATCCTGATCTCAGCGGCGGTTCATAAATTTCATACTGTTAAATCACGTTAAAAATGACGGTTTTTGATTAAGAAACGAACGTTGCTTAATATATGGTGAATCATCCCGTGCCGTGTAATTATCAGGCTGTACAGGCTCAAAAACAGGGGAACGACCTATGTTATGATAATATTTCGAATAACAATTATGCGATTGTTATCCATGAAACAGCTTCTTTGGACAGCAAACCGCAGCTCTCCGGAGAGGGGACTCTTATCCGGAGCCTGCCGGGGCTTATGCCGCTTCAGAACCCGAAATCGCCAAAATTAAGTGTATAGCGTTATATAACGCCGTTATGGCACTTTTTTTGCCCTATCATACGTAACATCATTACATAACATCGATACATATCAACAATACATAACGATATTACATAACTCAGATACATATCAATGGTTTTCAACCTGACAGTCTACCCGTGTAAACGTAATACACAACAGTGATATATAACAGCAGTATATAACAATATTACATAACAATATTAGGCAACAATGTTACATAACGATATTTTTAAATATTTTCTGTTAATAACCTGAAATCATGATGAAAATGAAATAGCCCGACAACGCAAATATAGCGTAAAACCGGGCTATTTCATCATTTTAGACCAAAAAGGTCAAACTGAACTAACCGAGTCAGTCGACATTGACCTCCAGGGTCATATTCATTAACCGAAAAATTATTACCTGTAGACGATTTTTGATTGAAGATCACGGGCAGACTCTTCATCCTTTAACAATCTGACCAGTTCGATCCCGAAATCGATGGCTGTACCCATTCCTCTTGAGGTTGTTATATTGCCATCGGTTACTACCGGATCATGGCTTACAATAGCACCCGCTTCCTTAATTATTTCTTCAGAACTAGGATAACATGTGGCATTTATATTGTCAAGCATTTTCAGATCGGCCAATACTCTCGGTGCGGCACATATTGCTGCAACCCTTATATTCAGGGCGTTTGCCTTTGTTAACAGCTCCCTCAGTTTTTGAGATAGCATGAGGTTTTCGGTACCGGGCATACCTCCGGGGAGTATGAGGGTTGAAGCGTTGTCCAGTGTTATTTTATCCAGGACCGTATCTGCGATAACAGATATGTTATGTGAACCGGTTACGGTCTTTTCGCCCTTCTCTGACACAGATACCGTGACACATTCGAGCCCGGCTCTGCGAAGCAGGTCCACCACGGTCAATGCTTCGATCTCTTCAAAACCTTCTGCAAGAAATACATAATTAGTTACTTTTGTGTCCATAATAGTTTCCTCCTTTGATACAAAATGTCCTGATAACCGGTTGGATACCGTTATATATTATAGTATAGCAGATTCGGGGCATAATCAAACTTTCCCTGGATTTTTCGGCATTGTTGTGCTACAATATCCCGGATATTTTGTATCTTTCCAGGAAGCTTTGGACGGATACTGTTTTAAATTGAAAGCAAGGATCAACAATATTCATACGGAGGAAGACCTATTTATGAGTTTGCAGGTGGAGAAACTGGAGCATAATATGGCAAAACTGACTATAGAGCTTTCGGCTGAGGAGTTCGAAAAGGCTCTTGAGAATTCTTACCATAAGAACAGAAAAAGAGTCAGTGTGCCGGGATTCAGAAAGGGTAAGGCACCCAGGTTTATGATAGAAAGGCTGTACGGGCCTGAGATCTTTTACAACGATGCGGCCGATGAGCTGATAAACAGCGGCCTGAGCAGGGAAGTATATGCAAATGACGAGCTTAAGATAGTTTCGAGACCCCGGGTTGAGGTTACAAAAATAGAGAAAGGACAGCCCTTTGAATTTACTGCTGTTGTCGCTCTCAAACCCGAGATTGAGATCGGCAAATATAAAGGGGTAAAGATAGATAAGGTAGATGTCGAGGTGACTGACGAAGACGTCGAGAAACAGATCAACGAGGAAAGAGAAAGAAACGCAAGGACGGTTTCGGTTGACAGACCCGTAAAGGACGGTGATATAACGATAATTGATTTCGAGGGCTTTGTCGACGGAGAAGCCTTTGAAGGCGGAAAAGGCGAGAATTATTCCCTTACCATAGGCTCCAAAACCTTTATCCCCGGCTTTGAGGATCAGCTGATCGGTGCCGTGGCAGAGGAGGAAAGAGAGATCAGGGTAACCTTCCCCGAGGACTATAATGCAGAGGATCTTGCGGGACGGGATGCAGTGTTTAAGGTGACTGTAAGGGATATCAAGGAAAAGGAGCTTCCCGAGCTTGATGACGAGTTTGCAAGCGAGGTCTCCGAGTTTGAGACGGTTGAGGAATACAGGAATTCGCTGCGCGAGAGCTTGATGGAGAAAAAGGAGAAGGAAGCCAGGGCTAAAAAGGAAGATATGCTTCTGGAAGCCATTGTTAAGGATTCAAAGATGGATATTCCCGATGCGATGGTTGAGGAGCAGGCCGCAAGGATGGCGGATGATTATGCCCAGAGGCTTCAGCTTCAGGGGCTTACCCTTGATCAGTATTTTATGTTCACGGGTCTTAATATGGATAAGTTCGTAGAACAGATGAAGCCCAATGCTCTGAAGAGGATCGAAACCTCTCTGGTGCTTGAAGAAATCATTAAACAGGAAAACTTCACTGTTACGGACGAGGAGTATGAAGCTGAGATCAAAAGAATGGCGACAGAGTATAATATGACCGAGGAAAGCTTCAGGGATATGCTTGACGATAACAGCAGACGCCCGATCGAGGATGATATAAAGCTTAAAAAGGCCATAGATCTTATCATGGATTCGGCAGTGGAAAAATAAAACCGATAGTATAAACAGGGGATTAAGGGGTATGGATTCCTCTTTTCCCGGCATAGGAGAATGAAATGAGTTTAGTACCTGTTGTAGTAGAGCAGACAAGCAGGGGAGAGCGGTCCTACGATATCTATTCCCGCCTGCTCAAGGAAAGGATAGTTTTTTTGAGCGAAGAAGTCAATCCGGTAACGTCGAGTCTTGTTGTGGCTCAGATGATGTTTCTGGAGGCCGAGGATCCTGAAAAGGATATCCATTTCTATATCAATTCACCCGGGGGATCGGTGACGGATGGCTATGCCATTTATGATACCATGCATTATGTCAAGTGTGATGTTGCCACCTATTGCATGGGCATGGCGGCAAGCATGGGAGCCTTTCTTCTTGCGGGGGGACAGAAGGGGAAGAGATTTGCCCTTCCCAACGCCGAGGTCATGATACATCAGCCTCTGGGCGGAGCAAAGGGTCAGGCGACCGAGATTGAGATAGCCGCCAGGCAGATTCTGAGGACTAAGCAGAATCTTAACCGTATCCTCGCGGAAAATACCGGGAAACCGATAGAAGAGATAGCGAGAGATACCGAGAGGGATAACTGGATGACCGCCGAGGAGGCGCTGGAATACGGCCTTATCGACAGGATAATAGAGAGTAGGGAATAGAATAGGATGGCTGGTAAAAAAGACAGAGATGATACGATATGTTGTTCCTTCTGCGGCAAATCCCAGGAATATGCCAGAAAGCTGATCTCCGGGCCCAACGGAGTCTATATCTGTGATGAGTGTATCGAGATCTGTGCGGATATCCTGGAGGATGAGTTTTATGACGAGGAGGAAAAGGGGGAAGCCGAGGGTGAATTTCAGGTAAATCTCCTTAAACCTATGGAGATAAAGGCCTTTCTTGACGAAAATGTGATAGGCCAGGAAGAAGCTAAAAAGGTTCTTTCGGTAGCTGTTTACAATCATTACAAAAGGGTTACCAGGCAGGCAAAGAAGAAGCTTAGGAACGATATAGAACTCCAGAAGAGCAATATAATCATGCTGGGCCCCACCGGTTCGGGCAAGACCCTTCTGGCACAGACTCTTGCAAAGATAATCAATGTTCCCTTTGCCATCGCCGATGCCACGACTCTTACCGAGGCCGGTTATGTGGGAGAGGATGTTGAGAATATCCTTTTAAAGCTTATCCAGGCCGCGGAGTATGATATTGACAGAGCGCAGCTGGGGATAATCTATATCGATGAGATCGACAAGATAACCAAGAAATCTGAGAATGTTTCCATAACCAGAGACGTTTCGGGAGAAGGAGTACAGCAGGCACTGCTCAAAATAATAGAAGGTACCGTTGCCTCCGTGCCTCCGCAGGGAGGCAGAAAGCATCCGCAGCAGTCACTTATTCAGATAGATACCACGAATATCCTGTTCATCTGCGGCGGCGCCTTCGACGGACTGGATAAGATCGTTGAGACCAGGCTGGATAAAAAGTCCATCGGGTTCAATGCCGAAATAAAGACTAAGAATGAGCAGGAAATGAGCGAGCTTCTGAAGGAGGTTCAGCCTGAGGATCTTGTAAAGTTCGGGCTTATCCCTGAATTTGTGGGAAGGGTTCCGATCAATGTTTCCCTGGAGGGGCTCGATGAGGACGCTCTGGTCAGGATACTGACAGAACCGAAGAATGCCATAGTCAAGCAGTATAAGGTGCTTTTCGAGTTGGATGGCGTGAAGCTGAGCTTTGAGGACGATGCGATAAGAGAGATAGCAAGGCTGGCATACAAGAGAAAAACAGGCGCAAGAGGGCTGCGTTCCATTCTGGAGGGTATAATGACCGATGTGATGTTTGAGATACCTTCGGACGAGTCAATCGTATCCGTGGTCATCAACAGGGCATCGGTTGACAAGACCTCTTCACCGCTAATTACCAGACGAGGGGATCTTAAGAAGGCCGAGTAACACAAACCGATCCGGTCAATAATACCTGTATCGTAAAGATGGTTAATTTTCAAGGAAACCTTTAAACAGATCAGCAACTCTGACGCCGCCGTGAAAATGGCGGCGTTCGCATGAAGAAATATGAAGATAAAAGAGGTAAGTCTCGAGACAGTCTGCGGGGTGACCAGTAAGCTTCCGGATAATAAGCTTCCGGAGATCGCTTTCGCCGGAAAGAGCAATGTGGGTAAGTCATCCCTGATAAATGCCCTGATGAACAGGAAGTCGCTTGCAAGAACCTCCTCTCAGCCGGGTAAGACTCAGACGATCAATTATTATAATATCAATAATGAGCTTTATTTTGTTGACCTGCCCGGTTACGGATATGCCAGGGTACCTGAAAGCGAGAAGGAAAAGTGGGGAAGGATGGTTGAGAAATACTTAAAATCCTCCAGACAGCTCAAAGCGATTTTCCTTCTCATAGATATACGGCATGATCCCTCCGAAAACGACAAACTGATGTATGACTATATTTTGAGGAACGGATATGAACCGTTCATTATAGCGACCAAGTCGGACAAGATAAAACGAAGTCTTCTGAACCGGCAGCTGAGTCAGCTGAGAAAAGGCCTTGGTCTATCGACCGAATCGGTCATTATCCCCTTTTCGGCACCGGCTAAGACCGGGAGAGATGATATCTATGAAAAAATCGACGAAATACTTGAGAATATCAATTAATATTGTTCTGATAGTGCTCTCTGTCGTATTCTGTATCTGGATACTGCCAAAGGTGATCATCTACTTTATGCCCTTTGTGATTGCCGCGATAATCGCGTTTATCGCAAATCCTGTCATCAGGTTCCTGGAAAGGAAGGTAAAGATCACCAGAAAGGCGGGAACGATGATGCTCATTGTTGTCGTTATCGCTCTGGTGGTCACGGCAATATATTTCATTATGTATAATCTGGTAGCGCAGATGATGGATCTCATACATACCGCCCCCCGGATATGGGAATCCACAAGCGGATCGATAAGGGAGTTTATAACCCGGGTAAGAACCTATCTCAGCAGGTTTCCTCTTCCGGTCAGGGAGTGGTCCGATACCTTCCTTGATAATATCTATGTTAATGTTTCCGACTGGCTCAGCGAAGCCGCTGTTCCTACGGGATTAACCGAAAGAGTCAGCAGCGGAAATATCGGGTATATGATAGTAAGTATTATCATGGGTATACTGGCCTCTTATTTCTTCCTTGCGGACAGAGATAATATCCTGGGATTTCTGGAAAAACATCTTCCTGAACAGCTCATGGCGCGGTGGGAGCTGGTGATGGTTTCGATAAAGGAAGCCGTGGGCGGATATTTTACGGCCCAGTTCAAGATAATGGCGGTCATTTATATCGAGGTATTTGCGGGGCTTATGATCCTGGGGGTCGAATACTCCTTTTTGATCGCGTTTCTTATTGCACTGCTCGATTTTCTTCCGTTCTTCGGTACGGGAACGGTTATGATACCCTGGGCTATAGTTATGCTGATACAGCAGAATTATAAAATGACTGTGGGACTGTTGGCGGTATGGGCGGCAGGACAGGCTATAAGACAGTTAATACAGCCGAAGCTTGTGGGAGATTCCATAGGTCTTGCCCCGATACCTACCCTGCTTCTTCTCTATATCGGCTTCAGGATGGGCGGCCCTCTGGGCCTTATCATTGCGGTGCCCATCGGCATGGTGATGATCAATCTGTATAAGGCCGGGGTATTCAGTAATTTCAAGTACAGTATCATTCTTCTGATTCGGAGTATAGAAAATATCAGGAAATTCACTCCGGAGGAGCTCAGGCTTGAAGGGCTTGAGCCTGAAAACGGAGATGAAAAAAGAAACGGTGAAGGTACTGATCAGCTACAATAGATTTATTACGGGTACAAAATCATGATAGATTTTTTTGCCAGAATTTTTATCAGGGATTATGAACAGGTGGATAATGCCGAGGTCAGGGCACAGTATGGGCTGCTCTGCGGAAAGCTTGGGATCTTTTTTAACCTTCTTCTTTTCGTCATCAAGTTTTTTTCCGGTTTTGTAAGCGGTTCCATCTCTATCCTTACCGATGCCTTTAATAACCTCTCCGACATAGGCTCTTCCATCGTAATGATGGTGGGCTTCAGGCTTTCATCGGAAAAGCCCGACAATGAGCATCCCTTCGGACATGGAAGAATAGAATATGTCACGGGACTCATCGTTGCAATAATAATAATCCTTATGGGAGCGGAGCTGGTAAAGACTTCTGTCACAAAGATACTGTCACCCACGGATGTAAGCTTAAGCGGATCTACCGCTCTTTTGCTGATCACTTCCATAGTAATAAAGCTGTTTATGTATGCATATAATATAAGCGCCGCAAAAAAGCTGAACAGTCAGGCTATGAAAGGAGTTGCACTGGACAGCTTTGTTGATTCCGTTGCCACCTCGGTGGTTTTGTTGACTCTTTTGGTCAGTGAGTTTACCGGGCTCAGAATTGATGGCTGGTGCGGTCTGCTGGTTGCATTGTTTATTCTCTTTTCCGGCTTCTCGGCTGCCAAGGACACAATAGATCCGCTGCTGGGAGTGGGAATAGATAAGGGCTTTGCGGACAGGATAGAGATGTTTGTCACAAGCTTCGACGGGATCCTTGGAGTTCATGATCTTATAGTCCATGATTACGGGCCGGGGAGGATGATGATCTCTCTGCACGCTGAGGTTCCCTCGGACGGAGATATGGTGGAGCTTCACGATACCATCGACAACATAGAACGGAAGCTTAAGGAAACACTGGGCTGCATGGCGGTAATCCATATGGATCCGGTGGTGGTCAATGACGAAAGAAGAGATAATACAAAAAAGGCCGTGGATCTTCTTCTGAGCACGATATCAAAGGAGCTTACGATGCACGACTTCAGAATGGTGGATGGGCCGACGCATACCAAGCTGATCTTTGATGTTGTCGTTCCCTATGATTACGAGGCTTCCGACGAGGAGGTAAAACAGCAGATACAGGAGAAGGTTGCACAGCTTCCGGGAGAGTATTATGCGGTGGTAGATATTGACAAGCCTTTTGTACGAAAAGAGGACAGCCGGGATGAGAAATGACGGAAACGGTGTGACTGTAAGCCTTTGTATGATCGTAAAGGATGAGGAGGGAGTTCTCGGCCGCTGCCTTGACTCTGTCGCGGATCTCGTGGATGAGATTATAATAGCGGATACCGGATCCCGGGATGCGACCAGGGAGATAGCCTGCAGATATACGGATAAGGTCTATGATTTTAAATGGGTAAATGACTTTTCAAAGGCAAGAAATTTCGTGTTTTCCAAGGCTTCCTGTGACTATATCTATTCCGCCGATGCCGACGAGTATCTGGATGAGGAAAACAGAAAAAGGTTTGTCCGCCTGAAGAAGAGCCTCCTGCCTCAGATAGAGATTGTGCAGATGTACTACTGCAATCAGCTGGAAAGCGGCTCGGTATACAACTTTGACAGAGAACTCAGGCCGAAGCTCTTTAAGAGGGTTCGAAGCTTTGAGTGGATCGAACCCGTGCATGAAACCATAAGGGAGCTTCCTCTTGTATATGACAGCGATATCGAGATAATACACAAGCCCGAAAAAAATCATTCAGGCAGAGATATAGCCATATTTGAGGGCCTTGTGGAAAGGGGGGAGAAGCTGTCGGAAAGGCTTTTTTCAATGTACGCTAAGGAGCTCTTTATATCCGGCACCAGGGAGGAGATCCTGAGGGCCGAGGATTATTTTACGGCCGCGGCTGAAAGCGGGGAGATCGAAGGAAGCGGATTTAAGGACGCGGTTTGTGTTGTGGTCCTTGCAGGTTACTTAAGGGGAGATTTCCTTAAGATGTACAGATATGCTCTTAAGGAGGTGGCTATGGAGCCGGCCAGCGAGGTATGCTATGTCCTCGGAGAGTATTATTTTTCGATGAATGATCCGAAGGAGGCCTCGGTATGGTATTATAATGCAGCCTTTGAGACCGAGAGCGCTCTGAGCCTTAAACATGGAGGCGAGCTTGCGATATCCGCTCTTGCACGATGCTACAGACGACTTGGAAACGAAGAGCAGGCTCTTTATTATGAAGAGCTTGCCGGGAAGAAAAATGAAGAATTATAAGCTGACGATCATGTTCGACGGCACCAGATATAAGGGCTGGGAACATCAACCGGGTACCGATATGACTATACAGGGAAAGCTTGAAGGGGTTCTTTCGAGGCTTGAGGGAAAAGAGGTTGAGGTTACAGGAGCGGGAAGGACAGACGCGGGGGTTCATGCCAGGGCTATGGTGGCAAACGCAAGGCTTGAGACGGGACTGTCGGAGGAGGAGATAAAGGATTACATGAACTCCTACCTTCCTGAGGATATCTGCATAAGAGAAGTTGCCAGGGCTTCTGAACGATTTCACAGCAGATACAATGCCACGGGCAAGACCTACCGCTATACCTGCTATACGGGAAGGGAGAAGCCGGTTTTTGACAGAAAATATGTATGGTCTCTGGAAAAGGAGCCGGATATCGAAAAAATGCAGAAGGCGGCCGGATTTCTGGAGGGAGAGCATGATTTTGCGGGCTTTTGCAGTAATCCCAAAATGAAGAAATCTACGGTCAGGAAGCTTGACCGGATAGATATCACAATGAAGGGGCAGTATGTTTACCTTACCTTTCACGGGACGGGGTTTTTACAGCACATGGTGAGGATAATCACGGGTACTCTTATTGAGGTGGGCTATGGCCTCAGAGAACCTGAGAGCATAAAGGAGATCTTTTCGGAAAGAAAAAGAGCCCTTGCGGGAGCCACCGCTCCGGCTCAGGGCCTGTGTCTTATCAGAGTGGATTATTCATAGGCAACCCTGTATCGTCTGGTATACCGGTGCTGTTCATATAATTCCTGAGAGCAGTAAAGGTGTCGTCGCTAATATCGTGTTCTATCCTGCAGGCGTCGTCCTCAGCTGTTTTCGGATCCACTCCTATGCCCGTGAAGAAGCGGGTAAGAACAAGGTGCCGCTCATAGATCTTGTTTGCCAGGGCATTGCCTGAATTCGTCAGCGAGATATAACCGTTTTCATTGACCGTTATATATCCGTCGTTCTTAAGAATGCCCAGTGCCCGGCTTACCGATGGTTTCGAGAATCCCATTTCCGTGCTTATATCTATGGCGCGTACGTTTGCATTTCTATCGGATAATATCCTGATAGTTTCCAGATACATTTCCCCGGATTCCTTCATAGAACACCTCCGTCAATGATAAATACCGTGAAATTATGGGAAAGCGGTCAGCGTTTCTCCAAACCGTGAACTCGGACAGATCTGCCCGGTTCTGATTATTTTACTACAAAACAGAACCGGAGTCAAAGATAATAAAAAGTGTTACTATTCACGGCCCTTTGAAACGTGATAGTAACAATAAAAAGCCATACAGACTCCGGAGGACGGAAAGAAAAATCAGATGTTGACTTGTATGGTCAACAGGTGCAGCATCCCTCCGTTTCAATTTTTAACCACTGTTTCCTCAGCATTTGCATGCTGCGTAAAGAAAGGATGGTAACCATGGATATTACAGGAGTAAGAAATCTGGTGTTTGATATGGGTAACATACTCATAGGCTTCCGCTGGAAGGATATGCTGGAAATTGACCGGGGGCTGTCTCCGGAAAGGGCACGGAATGTAGCCAGAGCGGTTTTCAAATCAAGACTCTGGGAAGAATACGATATGGGGGATCTGAGTCCCGATGAATTAAAGAAGGGTTATGCACTGACCGAACCGGAGCTGTATGAAGACATTGCATGGTTTCTTGACAATGCAGAGCAGATGGGCGTTGACCGGCCTGAAACATGGGAGCTGGTAAACCGGCTTAAAAGGGAAAAGGGGTACAGACTGTATGTACTTTCAAACTACTCCGAAAGATTATACAGCCTGCATGCAAAGAGAGCCGAAGAGGCTATTGACTTTGACGGCAGACTGATCTCATACGAGGTTCACCTGGTCAAGCCTGATCCGGATATCTACAGGGCTCTGCTTGATAAGTATTCCCTTGCGGCAGAAGAGTGCGTCTTCATAGATGATATGCCCGCAAACACGGAGGCAGCCGAGAAGGTGGGAATGAAGAGCGTAACAGTCAGATCAGAAGAAGCAGTCAATGAATTACTGTCGGGCTGGCTCGGGTGACCAATGCAGTCAAAGTTTTTAGAAAAAGTTAACATAAATTTTAAAATTGGTATTGACACCCTTTTAAAGCATATGCTAATATATCCATGTTATATAACAAAGAAGCATGATCGAACTTAAAAAGCATTAAGAATTAAGCGAGTTTTTCGCAAAAAGGGGAGCGATTAATAAGGCGGTCAGGAAGGGTTGACCGCTTCGGTCATGCTGATGCGACCGGTTACAGATAAGCTGCGGTGAAGGGAAGAAGGCAGAAATGCTGAATAATTAATTTGGGTTAGGGAGCTTAGAAACAATGCCTCCGAAAATAAAGGTTTCCAGGGAGCAGGTGCTTAATACGGCATTTGAGATGACAAGAGAAGAGGGCTTTGAAGCTTTGACTGCGAGAAAGCTTGCATCGAGACTGGGTTCATCCACACAGCCGATATTCCGGGCCGATGAGAGCATGGAGACTTTAAAGGAGGATCTTTATTACAGAAGTGTGGATTTTTTCTCCGAGGAGATGTTAAAGTCCGTGGGTTCGGGGGAGCCCGCATATCTCTCGATGGGGATGGCCTATATCGAGCTTGCTGCTGGGGAGCGGCATCTGTTCGAACTGGTAGCCTCCGTTGAGCAGCACAGAGGAGAAGAGATTCACGAATTCCTGCAGAAGGGAGATTGCAGGGAGCTTCTTGAAGGTTTGCCGGATGCGAGGGATCTTGGGCCGGAACAGAAGAGGGAACTGTTCAGTATGGTCTGGATGTTCACGCACGGTGTAGCCACTCAGGTCACAAGCGGTATCGTGAAGCTGGGAAACGGGCAGATAAGGGAAATGCTTAATCGTGCCTATAACGGCTTTCTAAGCACTCTGAGATGAGAGTATGAATGATGAATCGGGCTTGAGGGAGCCCGAAGGGGTATTCAGGGGGATAGAGTTGCAAAAGAGAAGAAGCAGAACGGATCACAGCTCCGGCCGTGCTTCGGTCGGCCGGACTGAAAGGATCCTGAGGAGTGTTTTGTTATTCCCTGCGAGGATTCCGAGACTCAGGGGTGAGACGGTTAATCTTTTGAGGAAGATTTGCGAATTAAGCGGTGTAACTCTGGTATTGACATTGATGGTTCTGATGGTGGCCGAGAGGGGGCCTGCCATAATGGCAACTATCATAGCGGCGGTTGTTTTCGCTACGTCGTTTATTTTGATAAGGCTTCGCATATACCAGGATCGGCTGACAGATCACGGTTATATGAGATAGGAAAGTGTACTGTCGTTACTTATCAGAGAACGGTTTTTGATTTTGTTCATGTAACAGATGTATTTACTGCGATGAGAGGGATATAAGGGGTTTTGAGAAAAGCAGATCATGGGGGATGTATCTGCTTTTTTCATTGTCACCCGTATATCCCTTTTTCTTCCGGGATTTATTGTATCTTTGCTGTATTTGTGCTATAGTAGAAGGAGTGTAGCTTTGGTTTTATTTGTTGCTGTCACGGTTCAAAGGGCCGTAAACAGTAACTGTTGTCTGACATCTTAATCATAATCTTATTCATGTGAATAATACAGGGATCAATTTTCGAAGTATTTCTTCATTATCAAAAAAAAATAGTATCATTTCAACGGCCATTTTAATCCTGTCTGTCGTATTTATCCTTTGTCTCGGTGACATGGGGACGGGAGCTTTTTTTCGTTGGATATTATGTCTGTTTTGCATCGCATTGTTTTTGAGACCTATGCTAAATCTCAGAGCCCTCAGGCTCTTTGACGGCGGTTTTTCCGTTTCGATGGGACTGGGAAGCGGATTATCCTTCCTGCTGGTATGGTTTTTTTCCGCCTCGGGTCTTACCGACTTTAATACTTTTACCTGTATAGCAGGTTTTCTCATATTGACCGCTATAGTCAATGTCTTTTGTCTTAAAAACAGAACCGTTTTCAAATGGACTGAAAGTGAATTCGAAAGGTTCATGCTTGGCGTTGCACTTTTTATAGTTCT
>JAEEGL013525292.1_pt1 | contig 14243 bp, 9 predicted proteins | sample 9134231 | NCBI WGS metagenome assembly JAEEGL01 (sample SAMN16246548, study PRJNA631951) | gut metagenome | biome: gut microbiome; feature: rumen; material: fiber-attached | host: Bos | place: Iran: Karaj | collected 2018-10 | reverse complement strand
GACGATAATCCTTGCATCGGCAGGCAGGGGTTTGATAGCAGCCATGAGGCGTTCAACCACCAGCCGACGATGGGGGCGCGTAGCCCTCTCGCCGCCGAAGCGGCTGGGGGCATGGACGACGAAGACGTGCAATGTGTCGTGGTCCAAGGTTTCCCCTTGAACATACAGGATGTCGCGCGTGGGGCGCATATCCTCGAGGGGCTGGACTTCCAAGTAATCATAGCAGATGGGACGGAAGGTGAAAGGCTGGTACAGCAGGGCTACGTCGATGCCGCGCAAGTCAGGCGACTGGGTCATCAGGTACTCGTATCCGGCATTGCGCAGGAGCGAGCGCCGCGTGAGATCCCTGAGCACGGAGTCATTCTCGACCTCGACCAATGCTATCAGGTCAGGCACGCCTTCCTCTTGACAGGAAAGTATTTCCTGCCCGATGTTGTTGACCTTGCGCCAATAGCGGCTGGGAGTCCAATGACGCACCGCATCAGGCAGCCATTCCGTATCCTGCTTCAGTGAATCATGCTGGCAGTCAAAGAGGTTTTCGCAGTTTAGCTCAACCAACGTCAAGAATCCCGACAACAAAAGAGACAGTATCATCTGCGCTTGATTTTCCAACCTATCGATGCTATGAAGATACTCATCAGCGGCGAGAGGTAGTTAAAGAAGCAATATGGCAAATAGGTCAGCGTGGCTACACCAAGCACGGTGCTCTGCGTCAGTCCGCACGTGTTCCATGGTACCAGCACAGAGGTCACCGTCGCACCATCTTCACACGAACGGCTAAGCAGTTGTGGTTCGTAGCCCCGTTGGCGATAAGTATCCCTGAACATCGAACTGGAAAGCATAATGGAAAGATATTGGTCAGCCATTGCAATATTGCAGAAGCATGCCGTACCTACCGTAGAGGCAACAAGCGATGCCGTACCACGAACATAACGCAGGACGATGCGCATCAGGTCTTGCAGCTGACCAGTAGCCGTCAACGCACCGCCAAAGGTCTGGGCACAGATAATGAGCCAAATAGTAGGCATCATACCCGACATACCGCTTGTGTGCACCAGTTCATTGAGCACGGCATTACCCGTATTGATATTCGTACTGCCATAGCATACACGCATCATACCCTTATACGACACAAGAAGTCCCTGCTCACTCTCGCCAGAGATTTGGTGAACAAGTTGCGATTGTACCAATAAGGCAACAATGACTGCCAGGAGGATAGCCATAAACAGAACGACCATCGAAGGCCAACGACGCGCAATCATGACACCCGTCAGCACAGGCACCAGCAACAGCCAGGGCGAGATGACAAAGGTGTGCTGCAAGCCCCCCATAAACTCATGCACATTGCCATGACCAGAGACATTCATGGTGAATCCGACAATGAGAAATACGGTGAGCGAGATACAGAACGTAGGCACCGTGGTGTAGAGCATATAACGGATATGTGTAAACAGCGGCGCGCCAGAGACGCTGGAAGCCAAGACAGTGGTATCGGAAAGCGGCGAGAGTTTGTCACCAAAATAAGCTCCCGTAATGATAGAGCCTGCAATCCAACCATCGTCGAAGCCGTGGGCCTTGCCAATACCCATCAGTGCAAGGCCAATAGTAGCGACGGTAGTCCACGAAGAGCCTATCATCAGACTCACCAAGGCACAGAGTATGCTGCTGCTGACAAGAAACACCTCGGGCTGTATGATCTGCATACCATAATATATCATGGTAGGCACGATGCCTGCCACCATCCATGTACCACCAATGGCACCAATCAACAATAGAATAATGATAGCGGGCGTACAGCTCGCTATCTTGTCGGAAATCTCACGTTCCAGATTCTCCCATTCCAGTCGATTGGAGAAGTGTCCTATCAGCACACTGACCGCTGACGCCACGAGCAGCGACACCTGAGAGGCTCCGTCAAGTGTTGCATTACCAAAAACGGCAATGCAACACGTGATGAGTACTATCAAAACTATGAATGGGATGAAGCTCATATTAATGCATAATTAATAATGCATAATGCATCATAATTAGCAAACCTTTTCGAGGCGCTTCATCATGACGAACATGAAGAGCGCGGCGACGAGACAGACACCGAGGAAAACGCTCCAGCAGAGCCAAAGGGGTACGGCCCCCCAGAGCAGGCCGCCGACAACGACGAGCTGGTTGCCGATGGCGGTGGCTACGAACCAGCCGCCCATCATCATTCCCTTATACTTGGGAGGGGCGACTTTCGAGACGAAGGAGATGCCCATGGGCGAGAGCAGCAGTTCGCCGAATGTCAGCACGAGGTAGACGGTAATGAGCAGGTTGGGCGTAACGTCGGCAACATGCTTGCCAACGGGGTTGCCGTCAGCATCCATCATCGTCTCCGGCGTGGGCAGTCCGAATGATCCGAAGGCCATCAGGGCGTAAGCTACGGCTGCGACAACCATGCCATAGGCAATCTTGCGGGGTGCTGAAGGTTCCCTGCCCTTTGCTGCCAGCCATCCGAAGATAGCCATGGAGACTGGCGTCAGGGCTACGACATAGAAGGGGTTGAACTGCTGGAAAATAGGGGCAGAAACAGTAATGCTGCCATCAGCATCGTATGACATGCAGAGGAATGCCACCGATATCAAAATCACGGTAGCTGCAGCAGCCTTAGCCTTGCCAGTCTTAGACTGGAAAAGCGAGAAAAGAGCATAGACGATAAAGATGACTGCCACGAGGTTCCATACATTGAAGCACATAGCCTGCAGCCCCTCAGCCGACTGAGCAGTGAACTCGTCGGCGAAGTATGTCAGCGAGAGACCGTTCTGGTGGAATGCCATCCAGAAGAAGATAACCACGGCGAAGACGAGGCAGAGTGCTATGATACGCTGTTTGGTTTCTTCCTTCGAGAGTTCCTCGACAGGGGCAGCATCCTTGGCTCCGGCCTTCTTCGCACCTCCCTCGGTATGGCGGAAGGTGGAACGGAAGATGTAGTAGATGGCGATGGACAGGATAAGTGATGCGCAGGCCACGGCAAACGAGAAGTGGTAGGCGTCGTTGCTGGAGTATCCCAACGACGTCTCGGCATACTCCTTGATCTTGATGGCGGCTGTTGGAGCGAAGAGTGCTCCGATGTTGATAGCCATATAGAAGATGGAGAATCCGGCGTCGCGCTTGTCCTTATACTGAGGGTCATTGTAGAGGTCGCCCACCATCACCTGCAGGTTACCCTTGAAGAGTCCCGTGCCGAAGCCGATGAGGAGCAGGGCGCCGAGCATGACGATGAGTGCGAAGGTGTCGCCGCCCAGGGGAATGCTGAGCAGGAGGTAGCCGGCAAACATGATGATGATGCCGGTGGTGACCATTCGCCCGAAGCCGAACTTGTCGGCAAGCATGCCGCCGAAGAGGGGGAAGAAGTAGACGAACATGAGGAACGAACTGTAGATTGTTCCTGCGACGGCAGGCGACAGTCCATAGTTTGCCCTGAGGAACAACGCAAAGACGGCCAGCATGGTGTAGTAACCGAAGCGCTCGCCGGTGTTGGCTAAGGCCAACGCAAATAAGCCTTTAGGCTGGTTTTCGAACATAACTTTATTTGATTTTGGGGTTTTTAGTCTTAATGATATCGAAGAGGTAGGTCATCTTGACGACGATGGCGCCATGGTTGGAGCGACCGAAGTAGTCCTGCTTGGAGTTGCCGTAGATATTGCCCAGACCGAAGTAGTAACGTCCCTCAAGCAGGATATGGCCTATCTTGGGGTGCGAATACTCCAGTCCCACACCGCCGGTAATGCCGTAGTCGAGTTTCTTCTCGACCGGCATGGTCTCCTGGGCGACGATGGTCGACGAACGCCTGGTCTGCGTCTTACGCCCTTGCTCGACGTTGGTATTGGTGGATTCGCTCAAGAAGATGCCTATCTGCGGACCTATCTGAAAGAAGAACTGGAAACCCTTGCGCTCCCTTCCCCACCCCAGACGTGCAAGAATGGGAATTTGGATGTACGACATCTTGCGCTCATAGTAGAGAGGATTGGCCTTGGCCTCGTCTTCGACATAATAGACAGGCTCGTCATTGTAGTCGAGGATGTCCTCCTTCCAGCCCATCTGCGCGTAGTTGACCTCGGCAGTAATGGCGCAGATACTGCTGAAGTACTTCTCGCAGGTATAGCGTAGTGTAAGGCCTCCGGTCAGTCCGCCGAGCATCTTCTGGGATACCTCAGGCACGAAGCTGATACGGTCCATGATGTATCCGCCGTTGACTCCTACTGCAAAGTCGGTGCGGTACTGGCCTACCTGTGCATGCACGGAGAAGGGTAAAAAGGCTAAAAGGTAAAAAGGCAAGAGCCTTACCCACCATGGTGCCTTCGTTATAGTGCCTATGCTCATTGACTTCCTGATGCTGATTTAGAAGTTAATGGTTTCTGTGCGCTGCGCTTCGGTATAGTGTACGAAGAGAATGGCGCGGTTCTGCATGCCGCCGTTGCCGATACGCTCGAAGTGCAAAGGCGTCTGGATAGGCGTATACCCCACCATTCCAGAAGCGCCTGTGAAGCGTTCGCCATAGAGGTGCAGGCCCTTGATGATGAAGAATGCCTGGTCGAATCCGGTCACGGCGAATCGCTGGTGGTAGCTCTGCATGTCCTGATGGAAGTTCCAGCGGTACTTCTGCTTGAAGCGTTCTGTCCGCGGCGAAAGGGGATTCATGTAATAGGTAGACGGGATGTAGACGTCGTACTTATAGTAGTTGTCCAGGTGAGTCTGGGTGTACATGAGCCACTCCGGATATCCGAACATAGTGATTTTGACCTTGGGGTTGGTGAGTGCCAGGGAGTTAAGCTTAGCGAAGACCACGTTCAGGTCGCTCGAGCGGCTGGTATTCAGTATGACGATATTGCGCTGGGCGGTGGAGAAACACTTGGCAAACATGCTCTCGCTCGACTTTACGTTGGTGATGGTGTATTGTATTCCCTCCTGCTCGAGCTTGCGTCGCAGCACGCTGGTAAAGGGAGCCTTTGTGCTGGTGGAGTCGTTGCAGTCGACGATGACGGGGTGGTAGTCCTTAAAGCGCTGATAGAAGCGGAATACGTAGGCCTCGTTGAGCACGTTGCCGTTTTGGAACACCTGAAAGAGGTTGCCATTGTCGTAGACCTCGTTGGAGTTAATGGAGAATGGTATCAGCACGCGGATGTCGTGAGCCTTGGCAAAATCGCCCAAGGTTTTCAGCTGCTTGGTATATAGCGGACCGATGATGAGGTCGCGGTCGGCGGCATGGGGATCCTGCAGGGTCAAGCTGATGTCGCTGTCCTCTGCCACGTTCCATGCGCGGATGTCGGTCGAGATGCCGTTAGCGCGTAGGCTGTCGCATGCCATCAGCACGCCGCGGTAGTACTCTAGCATGCGCTTCCCGTCGCCGTTCTCGTCGTGCAGGGGCAGCATGACGCCGATGCGTATCTCGCGCTGGCGCATGTCCTTGTCGGCCTTTTCATCCTTGCGGGTAGCCTCCGTCTTGGCCTCGGCATCCTTTTTAGCCTCTTCCAGTATCTCCGGACGGTCTATCGGGTATGGAATTTTGATGAACTCGCCCTTCTTGAGCTCGTAGCCCGGGGTGTTCATCTCAGGGTTGGCGTTAATCAGTTCCTGAATGGTCAGCCCGTTGTCGCGAGCAATGCCGAAGATGGTCTCCTTGCGTTTCACCTCATGCATTTCCTTAATCTTCTGGGTCTGGGCCCATGTTGTTGCGGCGGCAGACAGGAGCACCGCCAAACAGAGAAAATTGCGCAATATTTGTCTCATAATCCTTGATATTTCCTTTTTGCGCTACAAAATTACAAAAAGTTGGGTGAAGAACAAAACAAAGTCATTTGTTTTTCTTCGGAATGGCGGTAATTTCCCTTCAAAGCGAAAAAATTAGGGAAAAAGATGCGTAAGTTCTACTTTTTTCCGTAATTTTGCAGAAATTATCTGTTGACGACATGAAAATAACCAGATTATTGCTGCTTTTGGTGCTTTTATTGGTACCTCTGGCAGGTTTGGCCGAGATTGCCCCGACGGCTACCTACTTTGACAAGGACGGCAATGAGGTAACTGAGTGGAAAGATATTCCCGACGCCGATGCTCCCCTGCATGTGCGGTTCCAGGCCAACGCCACCAATTTGGAGGATGGCGCCACGCTAGAGTGGCACTTCAGCCATCAGGGCAAGGACGGCGTCACGCAGCTGACGCGCTATGAGGAGGACACCGAGTTCGACTTCGTAGAGTCGGGGGTGACCCTGGTGTCGCTCCTGGTCATGTATGAGGGCGAGGAGCTGGAGCGGAAGGAGATGAGCATCACCATTGCTGAGAGTCATCTTGAGATGCCCAACGCCTTCTCGCCAAACGACGATACCGTCAACGACATCTACGGTGCTAAGGGCATGGCGAACCCCAGCGCCGACGGTGCCTACAAGAGTATTGTAGAGTTCCATGCCTACATCTTCAACCGCTGGGGTCAGAAGCTCTACGAGTGGACTGACATCACCAAGGGCTGGGACGGCAAGTACAAGGGTCGCCCAGTCAAGGACGGCGTCTACTTCGTACTGGTGAAGGCGCGTGGTGCCGACGGCATCGAGTACAACATTCGGCGCGACGTCAACCTCATCCGCGGGCACAATACGGCTGAAAGCACGACGGAAGGTGAGCAATAACCACAATACACAACTGGAGGCGAGCAATGAGTAGCGACGATAAGATTTGTGTTTGGGGGGCGCGCGTACATAACTTAAAAAATATTGACGTCAAGATTCCCCGCCATTCGCTGACAGTCATCACGGGCCTGTCGGGCTCGGGAAAGTCGAGCCTGGCCTTCGACACTATCTTTGCCGAGGGTCAGCGCCGCTATATTGAGACGTTCTCGGCCTATGCCCGCAACTTTCTGGGTGGAATGGAGCGTCCCGACATGGACAAGATTACCGGTCTGTCGCCCGTCATCAGCATCGAGCAGAAAACGACGAACAAGAACCCGCGTTCGACGGTTGGCACCACGACCGAGGTCTACGACTACCTTCGCCTACTATATGCGCGTGCCGGCAAGGCCTACAGCTACATGACCGGCGAGCCGATGGTGAAGTATAGCGAGGAGCGCATCATCGACATGATTCAGCACGACTACGCGGGCAGGAAGATTCTCATCCTGGCGCCGGTGGTGCGCGGCCGTAAGGGTCACTACCGCGAGCTCTTCGAAAGCATGCGCCGCAAGGGTTACCTACACATGCGCGTGGACGGCCAGATTCAGGAGATTGTCCAGGGCATGAAGGTCGACCGCTACAAGACGCACGACATTGAGGTGGTCGTCGACCGTATGGCCGCAGGAGGTGCATCCGACCGGCTGAAGAAGTCGGTACAGACGGCCATGAAGCAGGGCGAGGGGCTCATCATGATTATGGACTACGAGACGGGGCAGGTAAAGCATTTCAGCAAGCGACTAATGTGCCCTACGTCGGGTATCTCGTACAACGACCCAGCACCGAACACCTTCTCGTTTAACTCACCGCAGGGTGCCTGTCCGCGTTGCAAGGGTCTGGGCTACATCAACCAGATAGACCTGTCGAAGGTAATCCCCGACCGTCGTCAGAGCATCCACGAGGGTGGCATCGTGCCGCTGGGCAAGTACAAGAGCCAGATGATATTCTGGCAGATTGACGCCATTCTGCACAAATACGACTGCGACCTGAAGACGAAGATTGAGGACATCCCAGAGGAGTGTCTGAACGAGATACTGTACGGTTCGCTGGAGAGTGTGCGCATCGACAAGGAACTCATCCATACCTCGAGCGACTACTTCGTCGACTTCGACGGCGTGGTGAAATACCTTCGCTCGGTGGTCGATAGTGACGAAGGCGGCAGCCGGACGGGCATCGCCATGGCCATGAAGTCTGACAAGTGGGCCGAGCAGTTCCTTGCCGAGTGTGAGTGTCCGGAGTGCAAAGGGCAGCGCCTGAACCGCGAGGCTCTGTCGTACCGTATCTGGGACAAGAACATCTCAGAGCTTGCCAGCATGGACCTCAGCGAGTTGCGTCAATGGCTCGACGACCTAGAGGCTCCTGCCGGTGAGACAACATCATCCTCCGGCCAAGCCACAACGCCCAGACTCGACTCCCAACAGCAGCAGATAGCAGCCGAGATACTGAAGGAGATTCGTACGCGTCTGGACTTCCTGCTCGAGGTAGGTCTCGACTACCTGGCGCTGAACCGCCAGTCGGCCTCGCTATCGGGCGGTGAGAGCCAGCGCATCCGTCTTGCCACACAGATAGGCTCGCAGCTGGTCAACGTGCTCTATATCCTCGACGAGCCGAGCATCGGTCTTCACCAGCGCGACAACGAGCGTCTCATCGGTTCGCTGAAGGAGTTGCGCGACCTGGGCAATACGGTCATCGTTGTCGAGCACGACCGCGACATGATGCTTGCTGCCGACTATATCGTCGACATCGGTCCCAAGGCGGGTCGCAAGGGCGGCGAAGTAGTTTTCCAAGGTAACGTGGACGACATGCTGAAGGGCCAGACCCTTACCGCTCAGTATCTGAACGGCCAGCAGCGGATAGCCTTGCCTGAGATGCGGCGCAGCAGCAACGGCCACAGCCTGGTGCTGCACGGCTGCCGCGGCAACAACCTGAAGAACATCGATGTCACGTTCCCGCTGGGCGAGCTCATCGTCGTCACTGGCGTCTCGGGTTCAGGCAAGTCGACGCTCATCAACGAAACGCTTTACCCCATCCTCTCGAAACACTTCTACCGCTCGCTGCAGCAGCCCATGCCCTACGACAGCATAGAGGGCCTTGAGCATATAGACAAGGTGGTGAACGTCGATCAGACACCCATCGGGCGTACGCCACGCAGCAACCCAGCGACCTATACTGGCGTGTTCAACGACATCCGCACGCTCTTCGTCAATCTGCCTGAGGCGCAGATTCGCGGCTACAAGCCCGGGCGCTTCTCGTTCAACGTCAAGGGCGGGCGCTGCGAGACCTGCGGTGGCAACGGCTACAAGACCATCGAGATGAATTTCCTGCCCGACATTCAGGTGCCTTGCGAGGAGTGCCACGGCAAGCGCTACAACCGCGAGACGCTGGAGGTGCGCTTCAAGGGCAAGTCGATAGCCGACGTGCTCGACATGACCATCAACCAGGCCGTGGAGTTCTTCGAGAACGTACCCGACATTCTTCGCAAAATCAAGACCATCCAGGACGTTGGTCTGGGCTACATCAAGCTCGGCCAGCCCTCGACGACACTCTCGGGCGGCGAGAGCCAGCGCGTAAAGCTGGCCACCGAACTGTCGAAGAAGGACACGGGCAAGACGCTCTACATCCTGGACGAGCCCACCACGGGCCTGCACTTCGAGGACATCCGCATCCTCATGGACGTGCTGCAACGGCTGGTGGACCGCGGCAACACGGTCATCGTCATCGAGCACAACATGGACGTCATCAAGCTGGCGGACCACATCATCGACATGGGGCCCGAGGGCGGACGCAAGGGCGGCACCATACTCTCGACGGGCACGCCCGAGCAGGTGGCCAAGAGCAAGAAGGGCTTTACGCCCCGATTCCTGAAGGAAGAATTAAAAATTAAAAAATTAAAAAAATAAAGAATTAAAAAATTCTTTGACCTAAAGGTACAAAGCAACCTAAGGTCGAGCGAAAAAATTAAAAGGTTAAGAACATGAACAGGCGACGATACCTATCATCCTGGATACTGTTGGTGGTATTTCTGCCAATGCTATTCCTGTCGTCGCTGCATATCCATCCCTCATCGCTGGCGGTCGAAGATTCATGCATCGAGTGTGTCCACAACCATTGCGGAGGTCATCTTGGCCAACAGTCGTCCAGCATTCACGACTGTCTGCTGTGCCAGTTCATCACGTTGTCCTATCTGTCTGTAGCCGTTGCTACGGTCTGCATCTATCATCAGGTTTATAAGTTGCGCCGTGTCGCCCATGCCCAGGTCCTGTGCAGGGTCTTCCACGGCACCATCGGCTTGCGAGGGCCCCCGTTTTGCTGACCTCTCCCAAGCATCCATTATATTATAAACCATTATTTATTAGTAAACAACAGAATGAAAAAACATCATATCATTCTGCCATTGTTGTGTCTATGTACCTCAATGGCAGCCCAAGAAAACATACAGTCACACCACCATCCCGACGACTCGACGGACGTGTTCTACCGCCACCTGCAGCTGAACGAGCTGGTGGTGACGGGTGTCACGGGCGACACCAAGCTGAAGCACTCGACGGCGCCCATCAGCATTGTGCGGCCACAGGAGCTGCGCGCCACCTCGTCGACTAACATCATCGACGCCATAGCCCGCCAGCCGGGCATTGCACAGCTGACCACGGGCAGCGGCATATCGAAACCCATCATCCGCGGACTGGGCTACAACCGCGTCGTCGTCATCAGCGACGGCGTACGCCAGGAAGGCCAGCAATGGGGTGACGAACACGGCGTGGAAGTCGACGACGGAAGCGTCAACTCCGTGGAAATACTGAAAGGCCCTGCCTCTCTGATGTACGGTTCTGACGCTATGGCGGGCGTCGTCATCCTGCAGCCTAGGCCAACGATGGCCGAGGGCACCATGCAGGCTACGGCAGCCTCGGAGTACCAGACCAACAACGGTCTCTTGGGCTACAGCCTCTCAATGGCTGGCAACCAGCAGGGCTTCGTCTGGGACGCGCGGTTCAGTCAGAAGCTGGCCCATGCCTACAAGAACCAGCAGGACGGCTACGTGCCTGGCTCGCAGTTCCGCCAGCATGCCGGGCGCCTCATGCTAGGCACCAACAAGTCGTGGGGGCACTCGCACCTGACGGGTTCCTTCTTTCACCAGACACCAAGCATCGCCGAGGGCGAAGAGTCTGCCGAGGGTGCCAACGTCAAGACCTACGGCAAGACGCTGCCCTTCCAGCGCATCGGCCACTACAAGCTGGTGTGGGACCACGCGCAGAACCTCCCCGCAGGCGTACTCAAGGCCATCATGGGCTACCAGCAGAACTGCCGCAAGGAGTTCGAGGAGAGCTACGACGAGCCCGAGCTATTCCTCAAGCTGCATACCGTTACCTACGACCTGCGCTACCTAACCAACGAGCTGGCAGGATGGCGACTGTCGGCGGGACTCGGCGGCATGTGGCAGCAGTCGAAGAACAAGGGCGAAGAGTACCTCATACCCGACTATCAGCTTTTCGACATAGGACTCTTTGCCACGGCCAGCAAGACCCTGAACCGCTGGACGCTGAGCGGCGGACTGCGCTATGACCACCGCCACCTACATGGCGACGAGCTCGCGGACGACGGAGAGATGCGTTTTGCCGACTTCAGCCGGAACTTCTCGGGACTCACTGGCAGCATCGGCGCTGTCTTGAACGTCAGCGACCACCTGAACCTGCGAATCAACGTGGCACGCGGATTCCGCACACCCAACATCAGCGAACTAGCCTCAAACGGCGTCCACGAAGGCTCACAACGATACGAGCGCGGCAACCAGCAGCTCAAGGCCGAATACAGTCTGCAAGCCGACCTGGGACTCGACTTTACCTCGCGCTACTTCTCGGCACAGCTGGCACTCTTTGCCAACCGCATCGACAACTACATCTTCCTGCAGCGAAGCGAAGAGGTCTATGACCCCGAATTCCAGAACTATGCCTACCAGCAGGGCGACGCAAGACTGCTGGGATTCGAGGCCGGCATAGACCTGCACCCCGTACACTCGCTACACTTCGCCAACACCTTCTCCTATGTCAATGCCCGACAACTGGAGCAGCCTGCCGACAGCCGCTACCTACCATTCACGCCAGCACCACGATGGACGTCAGAGTTGAAGTGGGAACTCATACACCACTCCCACTCCACCATCGGCCACAATCATGCCAACCACAAGCACTTCGTACACGGACTGTCGTTAAACAACACCTACTTGTCTGCCAACATCGACTGCTACCTAGACCAGGACAACATTCGCGAAGCCAACCAGACCGAGACACGCACGCCTGGATACGCCCTGCTGAACATGCAGGCAGGAACAGACATCCATTGGCAGCGACGAAAGATTGCCGAGTTCTATATCACCGCCCACAACCTCTTCAACCGCGCCTATACCAGCCACCTAAGCCGCCTGAAGTACATAGAGCGCGAAGACGACTGCGTGGGCTACTGCAACATGGGCCGCAACATCACTTTCAAACTCGTCGTGCCCATCGACCTCTGAAGCCTTTCCCCTCTGCCCTTCTACGGTCAGCACTCATCCCCGAACAAATACAACAAAAGTAAAGGCCCGCCATTTGCGAGCCTTTACCGTATCAAGTTCTCCGACCACAAGGGCCAGAGTGTTAGTTTGTCATGCCTGCGCGTTACATTACCGAAGCTTTGAAGAGCCAATCATAAATGCACGAGCAAATGCCGAAGAGCGCGATACCGACGGTACAGACGACCAGCGCCACGCGGGTGCTGAACTCCGTGCGGAACGTAGGCAGCGGCGAGTCGGCCTGCTTGATGTACATAGCCTTGACGATAAGCAGATAGTAGTACAAGCTCACCACCGTGTTGATCAAGGCGATAAAGACCACGAAATAAGCCCAGAAAGAGCCCTGCTCGACAGCCGCCATGAAGACGAAGAACTTCGAGAACATACCTGCAAACGGAGGAATACCGGCCAACGAGAACAGGGCCAGCGTCATAAGGAACGCCAGCTTGGGGTTGGTCTGGTAGAGTCCGTCGTAGGACGACATTATCGTGGTGCCGCCATTGTTCTGCTCGACAGTCGAGATGACAGTAAAGACAGCCATATTGGCCACCACATAGACAAGCACGTAGTACATCAAGGCAGCCATGCCAGTCTGCGATGCACCGATGACGGCCAGCATGATGTAGCCTGCCTGAGAGATGGAGCTGAAGGCCATGAAGCGCTTGAGCTCGGACTGGCGGATGGCAAACAAGTTGGCAATGGTGATGCTGAGTACAATGACGATATAGAGAAGATACTCCCAGTACTCAATCAGAGGTGCGAAGGCCTTCAGGAAAATGGCCATCAGCGCAAAGGCTGCTGCACCCTTCGAGACAACGCTCAAGTAACCGGTAACAGGCGTGGGAGCGCCCTCATAGGTGTCGGCAGTCCAGAAGTGGAAGGGGACGAGCGAGAGCTTGAAGCCCAGTCCGCTGAAGAAGAACACCAAACCCATGATGGCTACTGCTGACCTGGCAGTAAGCGCCGTGGCCACCTCGTCGAAATAAAGGGTACCTGCGGCAGCATAGACGAACGACAAACCATAGAGCATGACGCCGCTCGAGAACGTGGCCGTCAGGATGTACTTGGCAGCACCCTCGGCCGACTTCTTCTTCCACTTGTCGAGCGCAACCATACAGGCCATGGGCACCGAGGCGGTCTCGAGTCCAAGGAAGAACAGCAGGAAGTTGCCACTGCTGACCATGATGAACATACCCAGCAAGGTGGAAAGGGTGAGCATATAGAACTCGCCGGCATACTTTCGGTTTTCGTTATCTAGCCAGGGTTGGGCCATGATGACGACTATGAGCGTACCCAGCGTCAGAATAATCTTCATCACATTGGCAGCCAAGCCAACCACATACATGCCGCCGAACAGCACAGCCGGCGTAGCTGTCGTCGACAGCAGCAACAGGGAGATTAGCAACGCGCCTGTCAGCTTGCTGAGCACAGAGTTCTTGCGCTCGCTCTTCATCAGGCAGAAGTCGGCAAAGAACACCAATATCAGCGAGAGGACCAGAAAGGCCTCGGGAATCATCTGTAAGAATTGTCCGTAATTCATATCTTTCGTCCTCCTATTTTAAATGATGTTTGCAAGAATTGGTCCGACGGCATCGCTGATGACATTGCTGGCCCAGAGGGGGAACAGACCGAGGCCTGCCACACAGGCAATCAGGCAGATAACTGCAACGCGCTCGTCCCAGGTGGCATCGGTCAACTCCAGGTAGTGCGGGTTCTTCACCTCGCCATACAGAATCTTGCCGACAACACGCAGAATGTAGACCGCCGTCACAACAATCGACGTACAGGCGATGATAGTGGCCACACGATGGAACGTGTCGACATTCTCGAATGAGCCCACGAAGATGGTCATCTCAGCAATAAAGCCCGAGAAGCCTGGCAGACCGAGGTTGGCCAGACCGGCCACAACGTAACCCACGGCCAGAAACGGCATAATCTTCATCAAGCCGTCCAGATAGCGGATATCGCGAGTATGGGTGCGACCATAGATCATACCGATGAGGGCAAAG
>JAEEGL011851889.1_pt1 | contig 14243 bp, 10 predicted proteins | sample 9134231 | NCBI WGS metagenome assembly JAEEGL01 (sample SAMN16246548, study PRJNA631951) | gut metagenome | biome: gut microbiome; feature: rumen; material: fiber-attached | host: Bos | place: Iran: Karaj | collected 2018-10 | reverse complement strand
GTCATACCGTCAATTACAAGAAGGGTCTCAACGGAAGCATCCGGGGCAGCCTTCTTTACACTGCGGGAAATCTTGGAAAGCTCATCCATCAGATTCTTCTTAGTCTGAAGCCTGCCCGCAGTATCGCAGATCACAAGGTCTGCTTTTCCAGAAGCTGCTGATGTGACTGCATCGAAAACGACAGCAGAGGGATCTTTTTGTCCGCTCAGGAATTGTGCCCCGCTTCTCTGAGCCCAAACTTCAAGCTGTTCCACCGCCGCCGCGCGGAAAGTATCCGCAGCCGCTATCATCACCCGCTTTCCCTGTGACAGGTAAAATGCAGCAAGCTTACCGGAAGCGGTTGTCTTTCCAGCCCCGTTCACCCCGATCAGAAGAATCACCGCAGGTTTTCCGGAAAGATCCAGTTCCCTGTCTGCCCTAAGTCTGCCCGCGCAGATCTTCTTCAGAAGGGCCTTCGCCTCCGCATCGCCGCGGGCATTCTCGTCCATGACGGCATTCCGGAGTTCCTCCGTAATCGACGCTGCAACTTCATATCCCGTATCAGCCAGAATCAACGCTTCTTCGATACCGTCAAAATACTCATCCGTATACTGATCATCAAAACGCAGCGCATAGGCAAACGTATTTTTGGTCTTTCTGAGACCTTCTTTCAGTTTGTCAAAAAAAGACATATCCGTCTCCTTCTATTTCATTTTTTCGCCTTCAATGACGAGTTTCGCCTCTTCAATTCCAAGACGCAGGACCTTGGAAACTCCATCTTCCTGCATTGTAACACCGTAAAGGACTTCAGCTGCCTCCATCGTTCCGCGTCGATGAGTGATGGCAATGATCTGAGTCTGTTTGACCATGCCCTTCAGATACTGTGCAAACCGGGCGACATTGCTCTCATCCAAAGCGGAATCGATCTCATCCAGAATGCAGAACGGCGACGGATTGATCTCCAGAATCGCCATATAGATCGCGATCGCAACCAAGGCTTTCTCACCACCGGAGAGCGCGCTCAGATTCTTGATCACTTTTCCCGGCGGCTGGACATCCAATTCGATGCCGCTGTTCAGAATATCGTTCTCGTCCGTCAGATACAGATCCGCAGAACCACCTCCGAACAGTTCACTGAACGTCCTGTGAAAACGGGTATTGATCTCATTGAAACTTGTTGTGAAGATCTGTTTCATCTCCGTCTCAAGCTCCCCGATCAGTTTCAGCAAACTCAGACGGCTGTCGTCCACGTCCTTTATCTGTTCACTGAGGAAAGTATATCTGCTCAGGACTTCTTCATATTCTTCGATTGCAGAGACATTGACATAACCCAACGCCTTGATCCTGTTTCTGACAGAACTGACCTGCTGCCTGAGTTCTGTGATGCTCGAGTACTCGATACAGTGCGGTAATGCCTCCGCAGGTGTCATTTCGTATTCTTCCCACAGACGATTCACATAGTTCGTATACTCGTTCTGGAGTGTTTCCTTGCGCTCCTCGAGCCGTGAGATTTCAGCAGCAATTTTCTCCCGTTCCTGCATCAATCCATTCTGATGGTCACGTGCCTCTATGATCCGTTGGTCATTGGCATCCCGTTCAGCATTGGCATCAGAGATCTTTGCCCTTAATCCAGTGATCTCGCCTCTCAGTCGATTGACCTGTTCCTCCCGATCCGCGATCTCCTGCTGTTTCCGTTCGATTTCGGATTTCAGGTGTTCGAGAGCGGCATCAAGATTCGCAACACGATCCAGAGCATCCGCGCCGCGTGCAGTCAGTTCATCAGCGGTCTCATTCAAACGGTCTGCATCGTTACGGAGTTCCGCACGGGACAATTTTCTGTCCGAAATGACCTGCATCAGTTCGGCACGCTGTTCCATGAAGCCGTCAGGTGAATCCGCGTTTGCCAGATTCTGTTCATATCTCTGAGCATCAGCCTGAAGCAGTCCGATCTCGCTCTCCATCCTTGCGATCTCGGCGTTTCTGACCGATCTGCTCTCTTCGATCCGCCGCAGTTCTTCCTGCGCCATCACTCTGTTACGTTCCAGAGCGCCGATCACATCACCGAGACGACCGTCTTCGGCTTCAGTCCGGATCCTGTCCTCACGGAGGAGCGCGACCTCTTTCTGGATATCGTCATATTCTTTTTCAAGACCGGAAATCTCTTCTTCCAGTGTCTGCCGAAGTGCCCTGTCATCTGCGGTCGCTGCCTCCGCTTCGCGGATCTTTTCTTCAAGAGAATCGATCTCCCCTTTTCTAGAGAATGCTCCGGAGGATTTTCCGGAGAAACCTCCCGTATAGGAACCGCCGGCATTGATAATCTGCCCGTCTCTGGTCACGATCCGGACTCTGTACTTGGCTCTGCGCGCGATCATGGACGCGTAATCCAGATCTTCCGCAACGATGATCCTGCCAAGCAGGAATTCAACCGCCTGTCTATAGGTGCTGTCATACTCCACAAGTTCCGATGCGAGCCCGATCACTCCGTCATCAGAAAGTCTCTCCCTGTATTCAAACTGAGACGGTCTTAATGTGTCCAGAGGCAGGAAAGTCGCTCTTCCGGAACGGGTATCTTTCAGGAACGAAATCGCTCTTTTGGCAGCTTTTTCATCGCTTACGACGATATTCTGCACTGCTGCGCCGAGCGCAGTCTCGATAGCAAGTTCCAAGCCCGGTCTGACCCTGATCAGCGAACCGATCGTTCCGACGATACCGCTGATTTCACGTTTTTCTTTGGCAGTAAGAATCCTGCGGACAGGAGGCATATAGCCTTCATTGTTCCGCTCCATTTCATTCAGCAGGGTCACCCGCTGCTTCATCATGCCGATCTGTTCGTCCTGCTCGGACAATCTCTGAGCAACATCATCCAGCCTATTTCTTCTTGACTGGAGTTTCATCAGATAACCGTTGGATGCGTTTTCCTTCGTTTTCAGATCCGTATCGATCTGGCTGAGATACTCTCCGATCCGCCGCCTTTCCTCACTCTCTTTCTGAAGACGTTCTTCTTCCTCCGGAAGTGCACGGTTGATGACCTCTTCGCGCTCCTGAAGCGTCTCAAGGACAGACTGCGCTGCGACAATATCGACACGCAAATTGGTGATCTTCTGCTGCACTTCCGTCAGCATGCGTACCAGTTCAGCGCGTTGGGCATCGACTTTTGCGCTGTTTTCGACCAACTGTCCAAGTTCATCCTCAAGTCCGCGGATGTTCTGGTCCAGAGCATCCACTTCGGCAAGTTTTTCCACTGCCTCCCTGCGAAGAGATTCGATCCGTTCCTTGAGGTCGGAATCGCCTACCGAGAGGTCATCCCTGTCACTCATGATCGACCGGATATCCCTCTCTCCGTGCAGGATATCATTCTTCAGGACAGCGATCTGTGAATCAAGCGCGCTGATCCGTTCCGTTCTCTCGTCGATACCGGTATTGCTCTCCTCGATCAGGACATTGGCAGTCCTGTTTTTCTCATAGTACTGCGCGATCAGATCATCCTGATCCGAAATGTGACGTTCTGCCGTCTTATAGTCCAGTTTTGCAATCTCGACTTTTTCATCCTGTTCCTTCAGATTATCCTTGCTTCTGCGGATCGTATCGCAGTACAGCGTAATCTCCAGATTTTTTCTTTCTTCCGCCAGGGCAAGGAATTTCTTTGCTTTTTCACTCTGTGTCTTGAGTGGACCGATCCGGCTTTCCAACTCTCCGGCAATATCACGAAGCCTGGAAAGATTGTCTTCCGCCTGTGTCAGTTTTCGCTCCGCCTCATTCTTTCTGAAACGGAACTTCGCGATGCCCGAAGCCTCTTCAAATACTTCCCTGCGGTCGGTATTCTTGCTCTCAACGACCTCGGAGACACGTCCCTGCCCGATGATGGAATACCCATCCCGACCAAGGCCTGTATCCATGAACATTTCTCTGAGATCCCGCAAACGTACAGGCGATCCGTTGACTGCGTATTCACTGTCGCCGCTCCGATAGTATCTGCGGGTCACGATGATCTCATCCCCGACTTCGGGGATCCTCTCGTCATGATTATCAAGACACAGGGAGACCTGCGCAAATCCCATGGGATTGCGCTTCTTTGTGCCCCCGAAGATCACGTCCTCCATCTTACCGCCGCGCAGCGATTTTGTGGACTGCTCGCCAAGGACCCACCGCACGGCATCGCTGAGATTGCTCTTCCCGCTGCCGTTCGGACCGACGATTCCGGTCAGGACCCGGTCAAAACCGAGTCTCGTTTTGTCCGGGAACGATTTGAATCCCTGCACCTCGATGTACTTTAAAAACACGTTCCGTTCTCCTTACGGTCCAACTATTCTGATCCGCGGAGTACCGGGATCCGGAATGATTTTCAATCCGTACCCTTTTCCCGCGAAATACTCCTGATTGCTCTTTTTCTGACCTTTGACCTGACTTAATAATGCGGGATTACAGTATACAACCGCGTTTTGCCTGCCTGAGACCTCCCGCTCGATCTCATTCCGGAAAATCCTGGATTCACACAGTTCGCCGAATGCGGGATGAAACGGTCCCCCGAGCACTTCCCTCTGAAGGCTCTCCTCAGCATGAAGTCCGACACGTATGACCCGGATGCCATTGCTTCGAAACAGTTCCATCAGTTCCGCACAGATGGAAACCGCCTCTTCCAGTTCGAGCGGATGATATGATCCTCTTCTGAACAGTTCCGCAAGCGCCGTATTCTCAACGATAAGCGTGGGATAGATCCTCACTGTGTCAGGTCCCATCGCGATAAAGCATTCCGCGGTATTACGCGCGTCCTGAAGCGGATCTTCAGCTCCGTACATTCCGACCATCATCTGCAGGCCTAGAGATATTCCGCTTTCCCGGATCATCCCTGACGCTCTGCGTACGGCGTCCGGACCATGTCCTCTTCCGTTTATCAGGAGCACACGTTCGTCCATGCTCTGAGCGCCAAGTTCGACTGCTGTGACACCATATGCACACAGGATCTCAAGGATCTCTTTATCGATGGCGTCAGGTCTCGTTGATAACCTGATTCCTGCAGCTCTGCCCTTCTGAACAAAGGGATAAGCCGCTTCCAGATAGCGAATCATCCGGTCTCGCGGAATCGCAGTAAACGATCCTCCGAAAAAAGCAATTTCGGTCCGTTCTCCACAAACGGGAAGGTTAGTTTCGCATGAAGCTGCAACTTCCTCCGGCGTTGGGACCTTTTCCGTCCCGGAAATATCCTTCTGATTGCAGTAAACGCACTGATACGGACAACCGAGATGTGGAATGAAAAAAGCCAGATTTGCATGCCGCTTCAAGTTACAAGCCCCATCAGTTTCAGTGCTTCGCAGGCAGCATTCTGTTCAGCCTGCTTCTTGCTTCTTCCGGCACCCTTGGCAATCACATTGCTGTTCAGCCAGATCTCCACTTCAAATGTTTTGTCATGGTCCGGTCCGCTTTCTCCGGTATGAACGTAGCGGATCCGTTCTTCCGGGTTTTGCTGAACGACCTCCTGCAGTTCCGTTTTGTAATCTCTGGACAGTTCCACCACTTCGGCTTCCTGAAGCACATGCCGGTGAATGAATTTCTCTGCAGCCCGGAATCCGCCATCCAGATAGATTGCCGCGATCAGTGCCTCAAAACAGTCAGAAAGGATGCTGTCGCGCTCGTTTCCGCGATTCTTTGTCTCGCCTTTCCCCAGATACATATATTCACCAAGATGGATGTCCCTGGCAAATTCCGCAAGCGCTCCCTCGCACACCATTGAAGAACGGGCCTTCGTCAGTTCCCCTTCCTCCACATCAGGATTGATAAGGAACAGGTGCTCCGCCACAACGACGGAAAGTACCGCGTCGCCAAGGAACTCCAGTCTCTCATTGCAGTCTACTCTGGTCTTGCCATGTTCATTGGCATAACTGGAATGGGTCAGTGCCTCTTCCAGCAGACTGGGATTTTCAAAAATATAACCGATATTCTCTTCCAGTTTACGCATAATGTTTATCATTCCTTTTCGAGCCAGTCGTCTAGCGCGTTCAGCGCACGTTCCGCATAGGCTCCGTATCTTTCTTTTTTATCCTTGATCTCTCCGACAGGAGGAAGAATGCCCATGTTGGCTCCCATCGGCTGAAAGTCCCTGTTCTCAGTCTCAAGATAATGCATCAGACTGCCAAGCATCGTTTCAACAGGCAGTTTGACAGGTTCTCTGCCGCATAGTCTGGAATCCAGAAAACGTGCAGCAAGGATCCCGCCCGCGGCGCTTTCCATGTAGCCTTCAACTCCCGAAAGCTGACCGGCAATATAGATCTGATGAGTCCCGCATAACCGCAATGAACCGTCCAGTACCTTAGGCGCGTCCAGAAAACTGTTCCTGTGCATAACGCCATACCGGACAAATTCTGCGTGTTCAAGTCCGGGGATCATGGAGAACACTCTCTTCTGCTCACCGAATTTCAGATTCGTCTGAAAACCGACGAGGTTGAACATGGTTCCTTCCGCATCCTCTTTTCTCAGCTGAACGGCAGCCCAAGGGCGATGTCCGGTCATGGGATTCCGAAGGCCTACAGGCTTCATAGGGCCATACCGTGCAGCGTCAAGACCGCGCTTGGCCAGCTTTTCAATCGGCATGCAGCCTTCATAGACCGGCTGGTCCTTCTCAAAGCCATGCAGTTCAGCGACCTCTGCGTTGATCAGTTCATTATAGAATGCTTCATAACCAGTCTTGTCGAACGGTGCGTTCCAATAGTCGTCCCCACCGCGGTCATACCGGCTCTGACAAAACAGTTTGCTGTAATCAAGACTGTCGGCAGATACGATCGGAGCAGCAGCATCAAAGAAATACAGGGATTTGCCACCTGTAAAGGCAGATAACTTTTCAGCCAGTTCACCCTCCGTGAGCGGTCCAGTTGCTACTATTGTGGGCATGGAATCATCAAGATCTGTAAATTCTTCCCGGATAAGGGTGATCCCCTTCGTCTGAAGGATTCTTTGTGTCATACGCTCACTGAAGAGTTTTCTGTCCACAGCAAGAGCGCCGCCTGCCGGTACCGCACAGGTATCTGCTACTTCAAGACACAGCGAACCCAGCCTGCGCATTTCCTCCTTCATCAGACCTGCTGCACTTTCTATTCGCGCAGCTTTGAAGGAGTTTGAGCAGACCAGTTCGGCGAACTGTTCAGAATGATGTGCGGGAGAAAAACGCACTGGTTTTTGTTCATAAAGGAGGACTTCATGGCCCCGCAACGCTAACGCGTATGCCGCCTCGCATCCGGCGAGGCCTGCACCTATGACACGGACGATACTCACTTGGTGACCGCCTCAATATATCCGCAGCCTTCCTTCTGGCAGAGCAGAGCGGGCGATTTTCCTCTCCGTCTAAAGAGAGATGATCCGCATTTCGGGCAGATTTTGTCCGTTGGCTCGTACCAGCTCATAAAGCCGCAGTCTTTTCCTTTTTCGCAGGCATAGAAAGTTTTCCCTGCCTTACTCTTCTTCTGCAGAATCTTGGAACCGCATTTCGGACATGTTCCCTTCGTTTCAACAACGATCCTCTTTGTATTCTTGCATTCCGGGAAACCCGGGCAAGCGAGGAATTTGCCGAACTTTCCGGACTTGATGACCATCTTTCTGCCGCACTTTTCGCAGATAACATCTGTTTCCTCTGCGGGAACTTCCAGACGCTTTCCGTCCATTTCGGATTCGGCGCGGGAGAGCTGTTCCTCGAAGCCGTCGTAGAAGGTGGCGATCATCTGTTTCCAGTCGACACCGCCCCGTTCCACTTCGTCCAGTTGTTTTTCCATATCCGCAGAGAACTTCTCATCCACGATCTCAGGGAACTCCTGGATCATCAGATCAGTAACTACCATTCCCAGCGGAGTGGGTATGAGTGCCTTCTGGCTTCTTTCCACGTATCCACGTTCAATGATAGTCGAGATCGTCGGTGCATAAGTAGACGGCCTGCCGATCCCATTCTCCTCGAGTGTCTTGATCAGAGAAGCCTCCGTATACCTCTGAGGCGGCTGGGTGAATTTCTGCTGATGCCGCATCTCTTCAAGCGTTATCCCCGTCTGCATTGTCATGGGAGGAAGTTCCGTTGGCTGTTCTTTCTTGTCATCGCTCGATTCTTCATACAGGACGGTAAAACCATCGAAAGCAACGGAAAAGCCACTGGCATGGAAGAAATAATCTCCGGAGACAAGATCGACAGACATGGTGTTCTGGATCTGGTCGGACATTCTTGATGCCAGGAAACGATCCCAGATCAATTTATAAAGTTTGTACTGATCGGGTGTCAGAGAACTGCGCACCTTTTCAGGTGTCAGTTCAATATTAGTAGGCCGGATCGCTTCATGGGCATCCTGTACTGATTCGTTGCGGCCCTGCCGATATGTCCGTTTCCCATCAAAGACATATTTTTTCCCGTACTGTCTCTCCAGATAATTCTTTGCAGCAGCGATCGCCTCGTCAGAAATACGCAGGGAGTCGGTTCGCATATAAGTAATAAGTCCGGTCTGTCCTTCTCCTGCGAGTTCAACACCTTCATAGAGAGACTGCGCCGTACTCATTGTTTTACCGGAGGTAAATCCCAGTTTCCTCGATGCTTCCTGCTGAAGGGTAGAAGTAATGAACGGCGGAGCAGGCTGCCGCCTGTGTGTGCCGGTCTTCAGATCCGAGATCCGGAAGGGTTTTCCAGACAGATCCTTCAAAACCGCTTCACATTCTGCCTGATTTCTTATTGTAAAGTCTTTCGGCTTTACGCCGTTCTTTGTGCGCAATTTAGCGGTGAACTGTCCCCCTTCTTCCGTCTTCAGGAGAGCCTCAACCGTCCAGTATTCTACGGGTACGAACGCTTGAATCTCTTTTTCGCGATCGACAAGCAGCCTGACCGTGACGGACTGCACACGTCCGGCGGAGAGTCCTCTGCGCACTTTTTTCCAAAGGAAAGGAGACAGTTTATAACCAACGATTCGGTCCAAAACCCTCCTAGCCTGCTGGGCATCGAAAAGATCCAGATCGATCTTTCTGGGGTGTTTCATCCCCTCCTCGATTCCCTTTTTGGTGATCTCCCCGAAAGTGACTCTGTTCAGCTGATCCATGGGAATACCCAGCAGAACAGCAAGATGCCATGCAATCGCCTCACCCTCGCGGTCCGGGTCTGTCGCCAGGATCACGCCATCACTTTTCTGGGCGGCATTTTTAAGGTCCTTGATCAATTTCGCTTTGGACAGAATATTGATGTACTGGGGCCTGAAATCACGCTGGATATCGATTCCAAGGGAGCTTTTGGGCAGATCTCTGACATGGCCGTTAGAGGCCATTACCTCATATCCGTTTCCCAGATATTTCCGGATCGTTTTTACTTTTGTAGGGGACTCAACGATTAGCAGTTTCGACATTGATATATTCCTTCAGTTTATTATTCTCTCAATTCCCACATCAGGATAGCAGCGGCAGCATTTGCGTTCAGGCTGTCTACTCCATGCGACATGGGCAGATAGACCCGCTCGGTACATACATCGAGCAGCTCCTTCTGGATTCCGTGTCCTTCGTTCCCGACAAGCAGAAGGATTTTCCCGTCCTTTCTCACTTCACTGACCGAGCACGCCGTCTTGTCAAGCGCGCTGGCACAGGAAACAAAGCCCGCAGCATTCATCTGCTTCACTGCAGATACAAAATCATCCGTTATACAGACAGGTATATTGAACTGTGCCAAAGCTCCGGCTCTGATCACCCTCGGAGACCATAGGTCGGCAGAGTCCGCTGAGGCGAGGATTCCGTCATAGCCTAACGCGGAAGCAGTGCGGATCATGGCGCCGACGTTTTCCGGATTCTGAACTTCACAGATACCGAGGATACGTCTTCCTTTGCCAAGGCTCTCCAGAACTGCATGATCTGGCAGTTGAAACACGCCCCAGATACCTTGCGGCGCTTTCAGATCAGAGATCTTCTCAGCAGCAAAATCCTGAAGAAGGAACGTTTCATCGGCGACGGCAGAAAGGCGCTTAAAAAGCGCCGGATCCCTGGAGGAAGCAGTATCCGTTATCCAGAGTTCAAGCAACTCGTGACCAGTTTCCACAGCGTCTATGCAAAGTTTTCCGCCGTCCACCAGCACACATCCGCGTCTTTCTCTCTCCTTACGGGATCTAGCCAGTTCCAAAAGCGCCTTAAGCCTTTCGTTGTTTTTCGAATGAATCTCAATCATCGACCTGTACAGTTCCGATCCTCCCCGTTGCATTTCAGCCTGCAAGGACATAATCCGCATTATCGCATTATATAGTATAAATAATATCCCTATTATGCAAAACAAGGTTTGATGAATCAAGAGGAAAATTGATCTGCATCCTCAGGACGTCCTGCAGATACTTTCAACAATCGTATTAACAAGAGAATACTCGTGCCTGTTCAGGCACGAGTATTGATCACGGTTGTTATGCTTTGACAGCCTTCTCTACCAGATCTGCGAAAGCCGCAGGATCATTGATGTAGAGTTCGGACAGCATCTTGCGGTTCAGTTCAACGCCGAGCTTCTTGAGGCCGTTCATGAAAGTGCTGTAATTCGTTCCATTCGCATGGCAGCCCGCATTGATACGGGTGATCCAAAGCTGACGATATTCGCGCTTTTTCTGCTTGCGGCCGATATAAGCATAGTTGCCGCTCTTGAAGACCTGCTGCTTCGCCATCTTGAAATGGGTACTCTTTGCTCCGAAATAGCCCTTGGCGAGCTTGATGATTTTCTTTCTTCTCTTGCGCGTCATCATTGCGCCTTTAACTCTTGCCATAATTCATCTCCTCCTTATTTCACACCGTACGGCAGCAGCTGTCTCAGGTTCTCTGCGTTGGTCTTATCTGCATAGACCGGTCCACGGAGATGTCTCATGCGCTTTGTGGGTTTCTTGTTTAAAATGTGGCTGCGGAAAGCACGTGCACGTTTGATTTTTCCATGCTTTGTGATCTTCAATACGCGCTTTTTCGTAGCGGAATGGGTCTTCAACTTAGGCATAACTCTTTCTCTCCTCCTGAGGAATAATCTTATTTCATTTGGCTTTTGCTTTGACCGGACTCATGAACATCTGAATAGACCTGCCTTCCAGTTTTGCAGGCTTGTCGACGACGGCGACCTCATTCAGCGATTCCGCGAACCGTCCCATAACCTCGATCCCGCGTGATGAGTGAGCCATCTCACGTCCGCGAAGACGGATACTGACTTTCAGCCTGTTTCCCTCAGCCAAGAATCTTCTGGCATGGCCAAGCTTCGTCTCATAGTCGTGGGTGTCAATGTTCAAAGAAAGACGGATCTCTTTGATCTCAACAACTTTCTGTTTCTTGCTCGCTTCTTTTTCGCGTTTCTGCTGTTCAAAGCGATACTTGCCGTAGTCCATGATCTTACACACAGGCGGTTTTGCCTGCGGTGCGATCATAACCAGATCCAGATCCCGCTCTTCTGCGAGCTCGAGTGCTTTTGCAGAAGTGACGATACCAAGCTGGCTTCCGTCGGCATCAATAAGACGGACTTCAGGCTCTCTGATGTCCTGATTGATTGAATGGGCTTGCGCGGCTATGGGTGTATACCTCCAAAATCCAAATGTCACACAATAAAAAAACGCGTAATCCAATACGCGCTCTAAAAAACACGGACAACGTCCGAATCGTTTTTTATTGACCTTCACACGGTAGATGTGGGGTGAGCGCAAAGCACTTCTTTATTGTCGGCAATTATAATAACAAACATCCTGTGGCAATGTCAAGCATTTTCATGCCCGATTTCTGAAGAAATCCCGCCGGAAAGGTTCTTCCATCCCGGCGGGACGACGGCACATCAGTCTTTCAGAAAAGACATGATCTTTTCCGGCTCCGCAGCAAACAGGCCGATGATCGGAAGGTCAAGTCCTCTCTCAGCAAGCATATCCTTGAGGACCGAGATAAGAACACCGCTACGGTTAACCAGCTTTCCCGTCGCGTAAACGCTCATAGGATCAGGATGACCGCCCAGCGAACCGTAATAATCTCTGCTGGAACCCGTATAATCAACACCACAGCTTGGGCTGCCATCGATCCCAGCGAATCCGAGCACTTCATAACGTTCCGGGGTAGCAAGATATTCCTCACACTGATCCAGAATCGGGTCAAGCAGTTTTCTGCAGTGATTGCGGAAGAAAACATTATCGAACTGGTCGCTGACATGTCCCCATCTCCGAGGACCGTACAGGGTAAACTCCGGGCAAGGTAACTGGACGAGCTGGATTCCCATAGGGATCGCTTTCGTCAGGAACCGCTGACGAAGCGCCTCCTCAGCAGCCATATCGTCATAATCCCACATCACGACCTTTGATGAGATGTTGAGGATACAATGCGCAACAAAAAGGATTTTCTGTTTCTCCATCTGTCTGCCTCCAGATCAAGTGTTTTCTATATTTTATCAAATGGGAAAAACGACGACAACCTGTTCCCATCCTCTGTACTCTTTTTTTGAACGGTCACCTCGTATATAATGGGACTGTTTGAGGAATATAGAAAATGTCACAGACTTCCATCGGGATATTTGCACATGTCGACGCCGGGAAAACGACGCTTTGCGAGGCTATCCTCTATACAGCGGGCGTTATTCGGAAACTCGGCAGGGTTGACCACCAGGACAGCTGGTTCGATACGTTTGCTTTGGAGAGAAAACGCGGGATCACGATCTTTTCCAAGCAGGCGACTTTTTCCTACGGAGATCTGGATTTCACCATTTTGGATACGCCGGGACATGTTGACTTTGCCGCTGAAGCGGAACGGATCATCCCCGTCTTAGATTTTGCCGTGATCGTGATCAGCGGTCCGGACGGGATCCAGCCGCATACCGAAACACTGTGGAAACTGCTGGAACACTATCACGTTCCTGCTCTGTTCTTTGTTACCAAAATGGACACTGGCGTCACTGACTCCGCAAACCTGAAAAAACAGTTTACCGCTATGTCTTCCCGTTGCATCGATTTTCCGGCGGATTTCAAATATGACGCCGTCACGGCTGAACTGACTGAAGATATCGCCTCACAGGATCCCGTGCTGATGGATCTCTTTTTCCAGTTCGGTACTCTGTCTGACGATCAGATCGTTTCTGCCTTCTATGAACGCAGATTCTTTCCGGTCCTCTATGGTTCCGGGCTTCGCGTTCAGGGAATTCCTTCCCTGCTCGAGGCTTTCAGGTTCTTCCACCGCCATTTTACGGATCCGGATCTTTTCGGAGCAACCGTCTATAAAATCACCCACGATCCAAAAGGTGTGCGCCTGACACATCTTCGTGTTCAGGGCGGTACACTGAGAAACCGGGACACGATCACTTACTCAACGCCTGAAGGCTCTATACTAGCCGAAAAAGTTACCGGCATCCGTATCTATAACAGTAATAAATATACTACTACCGACAGCGCTTCCGCCTCTGAGATCGTCGCCGTATCTGGGCTAAGTGCGACTTATTCCGGGCAGGGTCTCGGCGCATCTTCAGACAGCACACCTGTTCTTGAGCCTGTGCTGAGGTTCGAACTCCGCCCTGCGGATAATGAAGATCCCAAAGTGCTGTACCAGCTTCTTCTGGAATTGCAGGAAGAGGAGCCACAGCTCCGTCTGTCCTGGGACAACCGGCGCAATACGATCTTTGTCAGGCTGATGGGCAATATCCAGACGGAAATTCTAAAAAGCCTGATCTGGGAAAAATTCAAGCGCGATGTCATCATCGGAGAAAGTCAGGTTCTATACAAGGAGACGATTTCAGCTCCTGTAGAGGGAATCGGACATTTTGAACCGCTGCGCCATTATGCAGAGGTCCATCTTCTGCTTGAGCCGGGGGAATCTGGAAGCGGCCTTGTGTTCGGATCGGCATGTCCGACTGACCGCCTTGCCTCCTCCTGGCAAAATCTCATTCTTTATCATCTTCAGGAAAAACGTCACATCGGCGTGCTGGGGGGATTTCCCCTCACAGATGTCCGTATCACGCTGACCGCCGGAAGGATCAGCCTGAAGCATACAGAAGGCGGAGACATACGTGAAGCATCCCTTCGGGCCGTACGTCAGGGACTGATGAAAGCCAGGAACATCCTTCTGGAACCTTTTTTCAGATATACGCTGACAATTCCGACCGTGAATGTCGGCCGGGCTGTCAACGATATTCAGAACATGTCCGGCAGTTTCAGCATGGAAACACTTGACGATGGCAGCACCCGTCTCACCGGTCTTGCACCGGTAAGTGAAATGCAGAATTATGCCGCAGAAGTTGCTTCCTTTACAGGAGGTTATGGAAAACTCTCCTGTGTGTCTGGCGGTTATTTCCC
>JAEEGL011364181.1_pt1 | contig 14243 bp, 11 predicted proteins | sample 9134231 | NCBI WGS metagenome assembly JAEEGL01 (sample SAMN16246548, study PRJNA631951) | gut metagenome | biome: gut microbiome; feature: rumen; material: fiber-attached | host: Bos | place: Iran: Karaj | collected 2018-10 | reverse complement strand
GATAAGGGAACAGAACTTAAGGATAAAGTTCTTTTTTCTAAGAGAAACAAGTACGAGAACCGTAAGGTCTTAGATGATATTAGTTTCTCAGTAAAAAGAGGTGAAGCAATCGGTTTAGTTGGTAAGAACGGTTGTGGTAAGAGTACAACTCTTAAGATGTTAACAAGAATTATATACCCTAATTCAGGTGAAATTGAGATGAACGGACGTGTTTCATCTCTTATTGAGCTTGGTGCAGGTTTCCATCCTGATATGAGTGGTAGAGAGAATATCTATACTAATGCAGCTATCTTTGGTTTAACAAAGAAGGAAATTGATGCTAGACTTGAGGATATTATTGCCTTTTCTGAATTAGAGGAATATATAGATAACCCTGTAAGAACTTATTCTTCAGGTATGTACACTAGATTAGCTTTCTCAGTAGCTATTAATGTAGATGCTGATATCTTACTTATTGATGAAATCTTAGCTGTTGGTGATGCAAACTTCCAGGCTAAGTGTTTTAATAAGCTTCGTGAAATTAAGGCTAATGGTACTACAATTGTTATCGTATCTCATTCTCTAGGTCAGATTGAGCAGATCTGCGATCGCTCAATTTGGATTAAGAATGGTAAGATTGCAGCAGAGGGAATTCCAAAGAACGTTCATATGGAATATCTTGATTACATGAATGAAGAGCGAATTGAACAGGAAGAAAAAGAGAGAGTTCGTCTTCAGAGACAAGAAATGAAGGAACGTATCGAAAGAGAAGAGAAAGAACGAATTGAAAAGGAAAACGAGAAGAAGCGTAAGCGTTACGGCTCTGGAGATGCTAAATTTACTAATGTTAGATTATTAGATAAGGATGGTAATCCTCAGACTACATTTAGAACCGGCGATGAAATGACTCTAGATTTAGATTATGAAGTTTACAAAAAGGTTGTAGATGGTGTATTTGGTTTTGGTGTATTTAGAAATGATGGACTATGGGTATACGGAACTAATACAAGAATCGATCGTTTTGATAACTTTGATATAGAGGAGAATGGAAATTATAAGGTGAAGTTAAGTGATATTTCTCTTATTCCAGGACAGTATTGGGTGGATGTTACTATTGAATGGGGCGATGGTCATCCAGTAGATTACTTCAAGGAAGCCTTAAGATTTGAAGTAGTATCTAATATTGGTGATACAGGAGTATACAGAATGCCACATGATTGGAAACTTACAATTCCAGTAACTAATAAGTAAGGAGATGTTATATGAGTACAGTAAATGTTGATGAAATTATGAATCAGATTAGAGCTGAGATAGCTCAAAAAGGACTAAAGGAATCAGATATCAAGTTTGAGGATATTCCAATGGTTAATAACGATATTTTTGGGGATGTTTATAACTATGATGAATTCTCAAAGAGCCTTGATATGGCTAGACCACATGTAGCAGTTAATGCAAGTCCAGCATTACATGGTAATATACTTTCTAAGATTGTTAAGAAGATTCTTAGAAGATTAATTGCTTATCATATTGAAGCAATTGTTGATGAGCAAAATGAATATAATAAGTATACATTTAATGCTGTTTCAATGTTGCCGGATAAGATTGATGAGTATGAGATGAGAATAGAAGCGCTTGAAAAGAGAATTTCAGAGTTAGAGAAAAAGTCAAATTAATATGGAGGTTGAATGATAGTACAAGTTTTACCAACTATTTCTTATGGTGATGCTATTGGTAATCATGCCATAGCATTAAAAAAGTGTATTAAGGATTTAGGTTATAAGACAGAAATATATGCTAATCACGTTGATGCTAGATTACCTAAAGGTACAGCAAAGAGCGTAAAGAATATTCCAAAGTTTAAGAAGGATGATGTTGTAATTTATCATATGTCTACTGGTTCACACTTTAATACTCAATTTGGAAATTTAAAGTGTAAGAAGGTTATGATTTATCATAATATCACACCTCCAGAATTCCTAGAGGAATACAATTATGATGCATCGGAAAACTGTAGAACTGGATTGGCAGAATTGGTTTATCTTTCAGATAAGGTGGATTATTGTATTGCGGTTTCTGAGTTTAATAAAAGAGATTTATTAGCAGCAGGTTTTAAATGTAAGATTGATGTATTACCTATATTAATCTCATATAGTGACTATGATAAAAAGCCTAATGAGATGTTATTAGAAAATTTAAAAGATGGTGTTACTAATATTCTTTTCACTGGAAGAATTGCAGGAAATAAAAAGCAGGAAGATGTTATAGCTGCTTTTGCTGAATATCAGAAGCACTTCAATCCTAAATCAAGATTAATTCTAATCGGTAATGATGGTGGATATGAGAAGTATAGAAGAAGACTTCAAAGATTTGCTAAGCAACTTGGGGCCCATGATGTTAAGTTTACAGGACATATTAAGTTTAATGCTATACTTTCATACTATAGAGCAGCGGATCTTTTCTTATGTATGAGTGAACATGAGGGATTTTGTGTACCATTAGTAGAAGCAATGTATTTCAAAAAACCGATAGTAGCATATGCATCTACAGCTATACCTGAAACATTAGGCGGCGGTGGAATTGTATTACAGGAGAAGAATCCTTTAGAGACAGCTGCTGTAATGGATAAGGTTATTAGAGATGAGAATTTAAGAAATACTATTATAGAGAATCAGAATAAGCGTTTAGAAGATTTTTCTAACGAGGTTATAATTGAAAGATTTAAGGAAATCTTAAAGGAAAACATTTTATAATTTCCTGATAAAAAGGACATATTATGAAGAAAATTGCTTTAGTAGTTCAAAGATATGGCAAGGAAGTAAATGGTGGTGCTGAACAGCATGCTAGATTTCTTGTGGAACATTTAAGAGAAACAAATAAATATGAAATAGAGGTCTTAACAACAAAGGCGATTGATTACTTAACTTGGGAAGATGAATATAAAGATAATATCGAAGAAATAAATGGTATTACAGTTAGAAGATTTTCTGTTAAGCATCCAAGAAATCTTAGAAGATTTGGATGGATATCAACTTTAACTGATATAGGTATTAAAACTAAATTGGTGGAGAATTTATGGCTAAAGTCACAAGGCCCTTACAGTAAGGATTTAATAGATTATATAGATAAGAACAAAGATAATTATGATTTATTTATTTTTATGACTTATCTATATTATCCAACAGTTGTAGGAATGCCAAAGGTGGCGAGTAAATCCATTTTAATTCCAACAGCTCATGATGAACCAACTATATACATGAACATGTATAAGAACGTGTTTATAAAACCAGCAGCAATTTTTTATAATACAGTATCTGAAAAAGAATTTGTTGAAAAGACATTTTCAAATGCAGATGTGTTAAATAACAATGGCTTTGGTGGAGTTGGAGTTGAAATCAATAGAGATTTAGAGGATAAGATATCTAGATCTACAATCGTTAAAGACCAAAATTTACAAGATTATATTCTTTATGTAGGTAGAATTGATACTCATAAGGGATGTGATAAGCTCTTTGAATATTATAAGCAATATATAGAGCATAGTAAAAGCAATTTACAATTAGTGCTAGTAGGTAAACCGGCTATGGATATACCTAAAGATCCAAATGTGAGATATCTAGGATTTTTAAGTGAAGAAGATAAATTTGCTGTTATGAAAGAAGCAAAATTACTTATTGTTCCATCAGAATTTGAAAGCTTATCTATGGTGTTATTGGAATCTTTATATTTAGGTGTACCGGTATTGGTAAATGCTAAATGTGAAGTATTAAAGCAGCATTGTCTTAGAGGTGATGTTGGTAAGTTTTATTATGACTATCAAGATTTTGAAGGTAATTTAAATACATTACTTTCAAATAGCAGTTTAAGAACTCAACTAGGAATTAATGGACAGAAATATGTAGATAAGTTTTATAGTTGGGATACAATTATTGATAAACTAGATATGATGATAGAGAAAGTTATAGACAATAACAAACTGGAGGAAAAGTAATGAAATTAGCGTTTATAATGTCATGGTTTGGATTTGATATTCCAGGCGGTGCAGAGATGGAACTAAAAGGTTTAGTTACTCACCTTAAGGATGCAGGGGTAGAATTAGAAATTTTAACAACATGTGTTAAGAATTTTTATACGGACTGGAATGAAAATTATTATAAGCCTGGAAATTACGAAGAAAAAGGAATTACAATTCGTAGATTTAAGGTAAGAAAACGTGATGATGATAAGTTTAATAAGGTAAATGAAAAGCTAATGGCTAATAAATTGCCTTTAACAGATGAAGAAGAAGAAATTTATACTGAGGAAATGGTTAATTCACCAGATCTTTATAAGTATATTAGAGAGAATAAAGATAATTATGATTTATTTATCTTTATCCCATATATGTTTGGACCAACATATCATGGAATAAAGGAAGTTCCAGAAAAGGCTGTTATGATTCCATGCTTCCATGATGAAAGTTATATCTATATGAGAAGATTTAAAGAAGCTTTTAAGAATGTAGCGGGTATGATCTTCCATGCACAGCCAGAGTCTGATTTAGCACATAGAGTATATGATTTATCGAAAGTAAATGCTCAAGTTTTAGGTGAAGGTGTTTATACAGAAGTTGAGTATGATGCGAAGAGATTTAGAGAAAAATTTAATATTAATGATCCATTTGTACTTTACGCTGGCCGTAAAGATGCAGGTAAGAACATCTATACTTTGATTAAGTATTTTAGTGAATATAAGAAACGTAATAAGAATGATGTTAAACTTGTTTTAATTGGTGGCGGTGAAGTCCAGTTACCAGAGAATATAAAGGATGATGTTATCGATTTAGGTTTTGTGGATGTGCAGGATAAGTTTGATGCATGTGCAGCAGCAGAGTTATTATGTCAGCCGTCTAAGAATGAAAGTTTTTCACTTGTTGTTATGGAAAGTTGGTTATGTGAAAGACCAGTTCTTGTTCATGATAAGTGTAATGTTACTAGATATTTTGCTAGTACAGCAAATGCAGGTTTATACTTTGATAACTATTTCGAATTTGAAGGAGCTGTAGAATATGTTTTAAATAACAAAGAAGAAGCAGCTGAAATGGGAAGAAATGGTAGAAAATTTGTATTGGATAATTTTGCTTGGGATGTAATAGTAGAAAAGTATACAAAGTATTTCCAGGAGATTATAGATAAGAATAATATAGTTTAAATGCGAGGGAAAAATGAACAAGATAAAGAAAAATATAGGAATGTGGTGCCGTAATTCATATAAAGATATTATTGCAATAATTTTTATGGCAATAATTATTACAGCTTTTTTGCAGTATTTTTACAATATCTTTAGTGTTGATATTACAATCCCGTTTAGATATGCTGGAGGAGATGAGTTATCTACATTAGTTGAAGCTAAGATGACACAAGAAACAGGTTGGAATGTTCATACAGATAATTTAGCTGCACCATATGGGTTGGATAATAATAATAATATAATATCTGGATTACATAATTTTGATACTTTAACAACCAAGATATTTACACAAATTACAGGAAGTATTGGAGCAGGAATAAATTTAACATTTTTAAGTGCTTTTTACTTAATTGCATTAATTTCATATATTGTTTTTAGAAATTTAAAGCTAAAACGATGGATATCAGCATTAGGAGCATTGGATTTTTCAATGTTGCCATTTATTTTTTGTAGAAGTGAAGATCATTTAGTGCTATCGTGTTATTATTTCGTTCCGTTAGCAATTTTATTATGCTTTTGGTTGTATGAAGATGAAAGATTCTTCTTGCCAAACAAGAAGTTTTTTAAATATAAAAGGAACTATTGGGGTTTAATAATGGCTCTTTTAGTGGCTAATTCCGGAATTGTATATTGGCAATTTTTTGCATGTATGTTTATATGTGTAACAATATTTATTAGAGTGTTAAATAATAGAAAATGGATAGATATTGTTAGAGGAATTATTGCTTTAGCAAGTGTAATTGCTTTTATGATTATAGGATGCTTACCAGAAGTCGCTTATATTTTATCAAGTGGCGGTGGAATGGCAGGTAGAGTTAGAGGAATGGCAGATTGTGAAATATATTGCTTGAAGTTTATTCAATTAATCTTACCAGTAAGAGGTCATGGGATTTCCTATTTAGATTCTGTAATTAGTAGTTATAATACAGGGGCTCCTTGCATTACAGAAAATTCTACAGCATATATTGGATTTATAGGTATAATTGGCCTAGTAGTTTTATTATGTACGTTAATACTTAGAAATAAAATTGTAAAGAATGAAGAGTTACATAATAGATTGGTTATGCTTTCAGGTCTAAATATATTTGCTATTATATTTGGAACACTTGGTGGTTTAGGAACTTGTATGTTTGTGTTTTTCACACAAACATTAAGATCGTTTAATAGAATATCTGTACATATAGGATTTTTCACAATAACAGCCGTATGCCTTTTGATAAACTATTTATTTGTAAAGATAAAAATTTCTTATAAAAGGATTATATATGTTATCTGTGTATCATTTGTTTTTATATTAACTATATGGGAACAAAATCCTAAATTAACTTTTGATTATGAAGGTACAAAAAATTCATGGAATAGTGATGAGAATTTTGTGAAAGCTATTGAAGATGTGGTTGAGGATGGAGTAATGATATATCAACTACCATATCAGCCTTATCCTGAGAGCGGAAATCAAAATGGTATGCTATCACAGGAACTATTTAGAGGTTATCTTCATTCAACTAATTTAAAGTGGTCTTATGGTATAACAAAAGAAACTGAAGAAGCTGAATATATAGAACATTTCGCGTTACTAGAAACTTCTGAAATGGTAGCTGAATTAAAAGAAGCAGGATTCTCTGGAATATATATTTGCCGAAAAGCATATACAGAAACTGATTTGGATAAGTTGGAAACTGAACTGGCTGAGTTATTAGGAGAACCTATAATAAGTGAAGATAATACATTGAGTTTTTTCAAAATTGATTAGTTTTGTAAAAAGAGTAATATGCGTTAAGTATTGAAAAATTAGTATATAAATGCTATATTGAACAATGTTTTAATGAAAATGGAGGATTAAACATGAAAGTAGTTTTACTTGCGGGTGGATACGGGACTAGAATTAGTGAAGAGAGTCAGTATAAACCAAAGCCAATGATTGAAATAGGGGAGAAACCTATCTTATGGCATATTATGAAGGAATATGAGTATTATGGATTCAATGAATTTGTAATATGTGCTGGTTATAAGCAGCATGTTATAAAGGAATGGTTTGCAGATTATTTCTTACATAATAGCGATATAACATTTGATTATACTGATGGTAAGAATGAGATGATTATTCATGAAAACCATAGTGAGCCATGGAAGGTTACAGTAGTAGATACAGGTCTAAATACTATGACTGGTGGTAGAATTAAGAGAATTCAGAAGTATGTTGGTAATGAACCTTTCTTAATGACTTATGGTGATGGCGTTTGTGATGTTGATATTAAAAAGTTAGTTGAATTCCATAAAGAACATGGAAAGATAGCTACATTAACTGCAGTTATGCAGGAACAACAGAAGGGTGTCTTAGATATAGATGGTGATAATGCTGTTAAATCCTTCAGAGAGAAGAGCCAGATGGATGGAGCACCTATTAATGCAGGTTATATGGTATTAAATCCAGAAATATTTGATTATATTGAAGGTGATACTACAGTTTTTGAAAAAGAACCTTTGGAAAAACTTGCAGCTGAAGGTGAATTAATGTCATATCTACATAAGGGTTATTGGCAGTGTATGGATAATATGCGTGAAAAGCAAATGCTTGAGAAGTTATTAAAGGCAGATAAGGCTCCATGGAAGAAATGGAATTAAGGAGATTAAAATGGATTTAAGTTTTTTTAATGGAAAGAAAGTTTTAGTAACTGGCCATACAGGCTTTAAGGGTACTTGGCTTTGCAGAATATTAATTAATGCTGGTGCAGACGTAACAGGATATTCTTTAAATCCTCCTACTAATCCTAATTTATTTTCATTAGCTGATGTAGAAGATAAGATGAATTCTGTAATAGGTGATATTAGAGATTTAGAACATCTAAAGCAAGTGTTTAAAGAAGTACAACCAGAAATCGTAATGCATTTAGCAGCTCAACCAATTGTTAGAGATTCATATAAGGACCCTGTCTATACATATGAAACAAACGTTATGGGAACAGTAAATATTTGTGAATGTGTAAGATTGAATTCATGTGTTAAATCATTCTTAAATGTAACAACAGATAAGGTTTATCACAATAATGAATGGGAATGGGGATATAGAGAGAATGAACCATTAGATGGTTATGATCCTTATTCAAATAGTAAGTCATGTTCAGAACTTGTTACACATAGTTATATTAATTCGTTTTTCAATGATGCTAATGTAGCAGTTTCAACTGCAAGAGCTGGTAACGTAATTGGTGGAGGAGATTTTGCTAATGATCGTATCGTTCCAGATTGCGTTAGAGCAGCAATTAAAAAAGAAGATATAGTTGTAAGAAATCCATATTCAACAAGACCATATCAGCATGTATTAGAACCATTAGCTGCATATCTTATGATTGTAATGAAACAGTATGAAGATAAGAAGTACGCAGGATTTTATAACGTAGGACCAGATGATATTGATTGTATAACTACAGGGGTATTAGTTGATACATTCTGTAAAAAATGGGGTGAAAACCTTAAATGGATCAATAAATCTGATAATGGACCTCATGAGGCAAATTTCTTAAAGCTAGATTGTTCTAAGTTAAAATCAACATTTGGTTGGAAACCAAGATGGAATTTTGATATGGCTATAGAAAAGTCAGTTGAGTGGTCAAAAGTTTATGCAAACAATGGTGATATTGTTGAATGTATGGATAATGAAATAAAAGAGTTTTTTAATTAGTGAAAGGGAAAAAGTATGTTTGAGAATAAGAGTGAATTAGATGCAAGAAAAGAAATTCTTGATATTGTAGAAGAATATTGCGAAAAGTATCATGCTAATAATGGCATTGCAGAGAAAAAGTGGAAAGAAGGAGATAGAATTTCATACGCAAGTAGAGTTTATGATTCTGCTGAAATGAAGAATTTAGTTAATGCTTCTTTAGAGTTTTGGTTAACAGCTGGCCATTATACAGATGAATTTGAAAAGAAGTTAGGCGAATACTTAGGAGTTAGATATGTTTCAGTTGTAAACTCAGGTTCATCTGCTAACTTAAATGCATTTATGGCATTAACATCACCTCTACTTGGCGATAGACAGGTTAAGCGTGGAGATGAAATGATTACTGTTGCAGCAGGTTTCCCAACAACAGTTACACCTGCTATTCAGTATGGTGTTGTACCAGTATTCGTTGATGTTACTATTCCACAGTACAATATTGATGTTACAAAGTTAGAAGAAGCTTTATCAGACAAGACAAAGGTTGTAATGATTGCTCATACATTAGGTAATCCATTTGACTTAACAGCAGTAAAGGATTTCTGTGATAAGCATAATTTATGGCTTATTGAAGATAACTGTGATGCCCTAGGTTCTAAGTATAACTATAAGGGTGAAGAAAAGTTTACAGGTACAATTGGTGATATCGGAACAAGTAGTTTCTATCCTCCACATCATATGACAATGGGTGAAGGTGGTGCAGTGTATACTAATAATCCATTACTAAATAAATGTATTCGTTCATTTAGAGATTGGGGAAGAGATTGTGTTTGCCCATCAGGTAAAGATAATTTATGTGGTCATAGATTTGATAAGCAGTATGGAGAATTACCTTTAGGTTATGATCATAAGTATGTATATTCTCATTTTGGTTACAACTTAAAGGCTACTGATATGCAGACAGCTGTTGGTTGTGCACAGTTAGAAAAGTTCCCTTCATTTGTTGAAAGAAGAAGACATAATTTTGCAAGATTACATGAAGCATTACAGCCTGTAGCTGATAAGATTATTCTTCCTACACCTTGCGAAGGAAGTACACCAAGCTGGTTTGGTTTCTTAATTACAGTTAAGGAAGGCATTGATAGAAAGAAAGTTGTTGAATATGTTGAAAATCATGGCGTACAGACAAGAAACTTATTTGCAGGTAATTTAATTAAGCATCCATGCTTCGATCAGATGCGTGCAACTGGTGAAGGTTATAGAGTTGTTGGCACATTAGAAAATACAGATCGAATTATGAGAGATACATTCTGGGTTGGTGTTTATCCAGGAATGACAGATGAGATAATCGATTACATGGCTAAGACAATTATTGAGGCCGTAAATCAATAATATAATAAATTTTTCATTAGAGAAGTTTTTATAAGAAATTATAGAAACTTCTCTATGTGTGTTTATGAAGGGAGAAATTTCATGAAAGTTAGATTAGCTGATTATGTAGTGGATTTTTTAGTTAAACATGGTGTTAAAGATACATTTATGGTTGTAGGTGGAGGAGCAATGCATTTAAATGATGCATTTGGTCATAACGAATCTATGCATTGTACTTATAATCATCATGAACAGGCATGTGCTATTGCAGCAGAAAGTTATGCAAGATTAGAGAATAATATAGCAGCATTATGTGTTACAACAGGTCCTGGAGGAACAAATGCTTTAACAGGTGTTCTTGGTGGATGGTTAGATTCAATTCCGATGTTTGTTATTAGTGGACAGGTTAGATATGATACAACAGCAAGATATGCTATGCAGTATACAGACGGTTTGCCATTAAGAGCAGTAGGAGATCAGGAATATGATATTGTAAAATCCGTAGAAAACATGACAAAATATGCTGTAATGATTGAGAATCCAAATGATATTCGTTATGCATTAGAAAAAGGATGGCATTTAGCTACAACAGGACGTCCAGGCCCAGTATGGATAGATATTCCAGTAAATTATCAAGGCTCATATATTGAAACAGAGGATTTACATGGTTATTTTGGAACAGAAGATCAGGAAAAAGATGATGCTATGTTGCCTCCTATTGTTTCTGAAGAAACAGTAGAAAAGATTATCGATATGATAAAAGAAGCCAAAAGACCGGTGATTTATGCTGGCGGTGGCATAAGATTATCTGGTGGATATGATGAATTTAGAAAAGTTATTGATAAATTAAATGTACCTATAGCTACATATTGGAATAGTGTAGATTTAATCGAAACAGATAATTCACTTTATGTTGGTAGAGGTGGAAATATGGGTGATAGAGCAGGAAATTTTGCTGTTCAGAACTCAGATTTATTATTAGCTATAGGAACTAGAATTTCTATTCGTCAAACAGGTTATAGCTTTAATACATGGGCTAGAGAAGCAAAAGTCATAATGGTTGATATTGATAGAGCTGAAATGAAAAAGCATACTATTCATGTAGATTTACCAGTTTGGGCAGATGCTAAGGATTTCTTAACAACTTTAAATAATGTAATTGATAAGAAAATAGCTAAAAACGAACATGTATTTACTGAAGAAAGTTGGGTAAAACAGTGTCAGGAATGGAAAGCTAAATATCCAACTACTCTTGAAAGACATTGGAATAACGATGGTAAGACAGCTAATGTATATGCATTTATTAACTACTTAAGTGATAATTTAAAAGAAGGCTCTTTAACAGCTGTTTCTAATGGAGCTTGTTGTGTAGTAGGTCATCAGAATTATGTAATAAAGAAGGATACAAGATTTATTATTAATAGTGCAGTTGCTAGTATGGGATATGGTTTACCAGCTGCTATTGGTTTATGTGTTGCAGGGGGTAAAAAAGATACTATCTGCCTAGAGGGTGATGGCTCTATAATGATGAACTTACAGGAATTACAGACAATTATAACTAATAAATTACCAATTAAGTTATTCTTAATAAATAATAGCGGTTATCATTCAATAAGATTAACACAGAATAACTTATTTAAAGATAAGTGTAAAATTGGTATAGGTCCTGAATCGGGAGATTTAAGTTTTCCAGAGTTCAAAAAGCTTGCAGAAGCATTTGGTTATCCATATTTATCAGCTCATAATAACGAGGAAATGAAAGATGCAGTCGATAAGGCTCTTTCAATGGATGGATTTGTATTCTGTGAAGTATTTACTGATACTAAGCAGGTATGGGAACCAAAGAGTGCAACAAAGAGACTAGAGGATGGAAGTTTGGTAAGTCCTCCACTTGAAGATTTAGCGCCATTCTTACCACGCGAAGAAGTACTTAGTAATTTATATATTAAACCTGTAGAAGAGGTGTAAAGTGAAAAAAGCGATAATTACAGGTCCAACAGGAACTATAGGAATGGCATTGATTAATGAATTAGTTAATAATGGTGTTGAAGTAGTAGCTGTTGTTAGACCAAATTCTACTAGATCAAGTAGAATTGTAGAAAATAGTAAAATCAAGAAAGTGGAATGTGATTTATCTGAATTAGATAAATTACCAGAGATTCTTGAAAAAGAAAATATTTCTGATATAGATACTTTTTATCATTTTGCATGGGATGGTACATTTGGTAATAGCCGTAACAATATGTATGGACAAAATGAAAATGTTAAGTATTCCCTAGATGCTGTAAAAGCAGCTTCAAGAATAAAGTGTAAAACCTTTATAGGTTCGGGTTCACAAGCTGAATATGGTCGTTTTGAAGGTAAATTAAATGCATTAACACCAACCTTTCCAGAAAATGGATATGGAATTGCTAAGCTATGTGCTGGACAGATGACAAGAATAATGTGCGAAGAATTTGGAATAAAGCATATATGGACTAGAATTTTAAGCATATATGGACCATATGATGGTGATAAGACTATGATTATGAGTTTGATTTCAAGTCTTTTACAAGGTCAAAAACCTTCTTGTACATTAGGAGAGCAAAAGTGGGATTATTTATATTCAAAAGATGCTGCAAAAGCTTTTAGATTATTAGGTGAAAAGGGTAAGCATGGAAAGATTTATACTATAGGATCAGGAAGTGTGAGACCTTTAAAAGATTATATTGTTGGAATGAAGAATCAAATTAATCCAAAAGCAGAAATTGGTTTTGGCGATATACCTTATGGTAATAAACAGGTTATGTACTTATGTGCAGATATCACTGAATTAGTTAATGATACAGGTTTTGAACCAGGTTATAGCTTTGAAGAAGGAATAAATGAAACCATAGATTGGATTAAAAATGGTAGGAGATAAAATGAAAAAGATTAGTATTATGATTCCTTGTTATAATGAGGAAGAGAATGTTATACCAATTAGTGAAGCCATCATTGAAATGTTTGCTAAGGATTTACCTAATTACGATTATGAAATATTATTTATAGATAATGATTCAAGAGATACTACTAGGGTTAAATTAAGACAATTATGTGAGGGTAATAAAAAGATAAGAGCGATTTTTAATGCAAAGAATTTTGGACAGTTTAACTCACCTTATTATGGAATATTACAAACAACAGGTGATTGTACAATTCCAGTATGTGCTGATTTTCAGGATCCAATAGATGTTATCCCTCAGTTAGTAGCTAAATGGGAAGAAGGATATAAGATTGTTTGTGCAGTTAAGACCACAAGTAAAGAAAATAAGATTATGTATTTCTTAAGATCTTGTTATTACAAAATGATAAAGAAGATGTCATCAGCAGAACAAATTGAACACTTCACTGGATTTGGTTTGTACGATAAGTCCTTTGTTAAGGTTTTAAGAGATTTAAAAGATCCTATTCCTTTTATTAGAGGTATTGTTGGAGAACTTGGCTTTAAAAGAACAGAGATTGAGTACACTCAGGCACAAAGAAGAGCTGGAAAAACTCATAATAACTTTTATACATTATATGATGCAGCAATGCTAAGTTTTACATCATATACTAAAATAGGATTACGTCTTGCTACTTTTATAGGAGCATTTGTAGGATTTATTAGTGTTATTGTTGGAATTGTGTACTTAGTGTTAAAGTTAATATATTGGGACCGCTTTGCAGCAGGTATGGCACCGTTGATTATATTGGTTAGTTTCTTAGGTGCCCTACAGTTATTCTTTATAGGATTAATGGGTGAATATATTATAAGTATGAATCAAAGGTTAATGAACCGTCCATTGGTAGTCGAAGAAGAAAGAATTAACTTTGATGAGTAAATATATCTATTTGAATGGAGAATCATATGAAATATATATATAATATTATAGAAAAAATTGGATTGTTTTTTCTAAGGATAATATTTAAGATCCTTCATAAAGAATTAAGTCCAGAGGTAGAAAAATCATTTGTTGAATTTATAAAATTTGGTATAGTTGGACTTTCT
>JAEEGL010043797.1_pt1 | contig 14243 bp, 13 predicted proteins | sample 9134231 | NCBI WGS metagenome assembly JAEEGL01 (sample SAMN16246548, study PRJNA631951) | gut metagenome | biome: gut microbiome; feature: rumen; material: fiber-attached | host: Bos | place: Iran: Karaj | collected 2018-10 | reverse complement strand
CGCTAAGGTATGAGGTACATCATCAGGAAGCGTTGTGCGCAGAGGATAACCACGTTCTATCGTAACGTGTCCAAGAAGTACAAGCGGCGGCTATCTTTGCGGGCTTCTTTATTTGAGTTAATTGGCTGATCTATTTCTTGCCTCCTCCCTAAAGGTCGCTATAGTTTCGGGTGATGTTATAAATCTTTCCGGCTGTTGTCTTTTTCTCCATGGCTTTTCAGTTTATTTGTTTAGTTTGCTTATGCAAAAATACAACTTTTTCCATTTCTGGCAAAATCGTTTTATGGAAAATATTCCGATGAGCAAGGTTTTCCCCGTATAGTCTGCTAAAGGATGTTAATTACCATGTAATTGGACGTTAATTGTTCATCAATTATTATTTGAACACGGATAGCACGGATGCACACGAATCTTTTTAGAGGTCCTGCAGAACCGACGCTCGAAGCAAGAGCAGAACCAAACTTGTTTGACTTTTGCCTTGCAAGGAGGAGGAAGACGATAGTCAAATAACAGAAATAAAGGAAAAATATATTATGAGGATGTGAGCCTGTTGCTCTGATGCAGTGTATGCTCCGCTTTACATGTGAGCGAGCTCCCTGTAATTTGGTTCATCCACATCATTTCCTCTCCTACAGAGAGGGTTACATCCTCTATGACATCTTTAAAGTCACAACGAAAGAAAGGAAATAAAGGAAATGAATAGGGCTTTTGCCCTGTCAGGGCGAACATATCCCCGGTCTTCTACCCAGGGCGATGCCCTGGGCTAGGTGCTGATGGCCCTTCAGGCCGGGAGGGTGAGGGATGAAGGCTGAAGTTTGAGGGATGAGGGCTGAGGGCTGAGGGCTGAGGAGCTTACGGCTTAAGGGCTTGGGGATGAGGGATGAGGGCTGAGGGTGCGTAGGTCAGTTGAAGAAGTTCCAGCTGAGACCGAAGTGGAATGTACGCGGATTGACGGGATAGTGGGGCGCCCAGTAGTAGCGTCCGTGGCCCTGGTTGACGTGGTTCATCGCAAGGTATAGGCGGCAGTGCTTCAAGTGAAGGTTGACGTAGGCGTTAATGATGGGGTAGTTGCCCACCTTCACCCGTGCAAATGATGCGTCCTGTACGGCGAACTGGCTGATGCTGGGTGCGTAGTCGGGTGCATAGTAGGAGGTGAAGTATCGCATATCGCCGCCCACCTGCACGCGTAAGATCTTTGAGACGTGGAAGAGCAGGTAGAGGTTGGTGTAGAGCGATATCTTGGGCAGCGGAAGCACTTCCTGGTTGGACGATGTCTGGTAGGTGACCTCGTTCTCCCAACCGAGCGGACCGAGCTTGAGGTCCTGACCGAGCGTTGCCGAGAAGACCTGTATGTTGCCGCTATGCTGCCGTACCTTTGCCTCGCGTGAGTAGTCGGCCGGCAATGTGCTCGTGCTGTCTGCTCCCGCCCGCAGGGTCTTCTCTATGCCGAAGTACGTGTAGTTCTTCATGTTCTCCACGCCTACGGTCAGGCGCGTCTTGGTACGGGGGTAGGAGAGGGTTCCCATGAACCGCGTCCGCATTTCGTTCTTTATGTCGTCAAAATCCCACCAGGTCACCTGGTTCCTGTAATGCCTCAGGTAGAAGTGAGGCTCTTGGTTGTGTACGAATGCAGCGAGGTTGAGCTGGATGCTGTCCTTTTTACCGAGCGGAAGGTCGATGTCCACGTCGCCATCCACTTTGAATTCGCCTATGTTGTCGCTGAGTAGCCATAGTTCGCCCTCCACATTGTAATGGATGAGCCGTCCCTGCTGCCGGCTGAGCACGCTACCCACGGATAGGTCGTGTTCGGTAAAGTGATCCGTCAGGATGGTCGTATCGGCCGGCATCGGTAGCGTGAATGTCGTGAGCTGGTGCGTACCGAAAAGGGTGATACCCATCTGTGCCCATTTGTTGAAGCCTTCGCGCAATGCCATGCCGACCGTGTTCTTTATGCTCATTCCACGTGTCTTGTCGTAAACGTCGTTCAGGTCGCCGTAGTAGTGGCTCGTGAAGTAGTTCTGCGGCAGACGGTGAGAGAGGAAGCTGTGGGTAAGCCGCTCCACGTCGAATGTATGGATAAAGCTGGTGACAGGCACGAACTCCTTGGGCATGACAAGCGTGGATTGCCACTGCTGCATGAGACTGTCCACCACAGCTGCCTTGCGCAGGGTGTCCTGCTGTAGTACTGCGCGCAGACTGTCGCCAAGAGGCTTCATCAGCTCAGCCTCGCTGGGCGGCTCGGGCATCAGGGAATCCGGCACCTCCAGTTCGCGGTCGAATCCGACGTTGTAGCGGTGGGTGAGGTAGAAGGTCTGTTCGTGATTGCGGTTGTATGTGTCTGTTATGTTAACGGGTATGTCCTTCGAGCTGTAGCTTTGCGGGAAACTCTGCGGGTCTTCGATGTACCGGTCGTTTTCGATGCCGCCGTTCTCTGCCGACTTCAGGTGACTTACATTGATGTAGGCGTGCGCGTTGTAGTGCTCGCCGCGGTAGTAGCCGTAAACCGTTCCGCCAAACTGGCTATTCTGCTGGCTGTTATAATAGCCACGTCCATACAGATAATCCAACTTGAAGCCGATGCCCGATATCTTGTTGATGTTGGTGGCGAAGTAGGCCCTGACGCGATCCTCGCCGTTCTGACTGTTTCCGCACTTGTGGTAAGCCAGGTTCGTGATCGGGCTTAACGTGTTCGTAAAGCGGAAATCCTGAAGGCTGCCGCGGAAGAAGCTGAGGGGCTGCAGGAACGGGAACTCTGCGTCATACTCCCTGTTCAGGAACACTCTGTTTAGGCGTGGTGCTCCCAGATTTCCCAGGAAACTGTATTGCCCGGTGTATCCCTCGGTCAGGTTGAAGTTCTGGAAGTTATGGACCACCGTGTCGTTATTCTCGGCATCGATGATGTTACCCAGCCTCCTGTCTATGCGCCACTGGAACTGTCCGATGGGAATCTGCTCGCCCTCTTGTTCCTCCTCGTCGTCTCCCCCGCGTCCCCACGAGAACTGATTCGTACCGCCGCCCTGCATGACACCGCCTTCAGCGCTATAACCGCTTCCCGAGCGTTGGCTGGCTGTGCCGTCCTCGGTGCGTAGCACATTCTGCGCCCATAGAGGGCGCCATGAAATTAGCAGGAGGAGGAGAAGAAGGAGGCGATTAGTGGGCATTGGGTTGGGGGGAGGGGGATTAATGGGAATGATGGGAGTGATGGGAATGATGGGAGTGATGGGATAAATGGGAATGATGGGGGAATTTACGGTTTGCAGTTTACAGTTTACGGTTTACAGTTTACTGGGTTTTGATGCTTTGTTCCGGTCGGATGATCTCCATTCCGCGCAGGAGGGCTTTTTCATTCAGGGGGATCATGTTCTGGTGGCGCTCGGGCAGTGTCTTGGCCAGGGCGCGTATGATGTTCTCTACCGTTACGATCGGGCGAACCTTAAGCAAGCCGCCCAGCACGAGCATGTTGAACGCCTTGACGTTATGCATCTCGGCCGCCTCGTCCATGGCATCGATACGATAGATGTGCAGATCGGTGCGGCTTGGAGGCTGCATGATGCCATAGCTGTCATAAATCAGTGTGCCACCCGGACGTATCGCGTCCTGGAACCGATCCAACGAAGGCTGGTTCAGAATGATGGCTGTGTCGAACGTACTCAGGATAGGACTGGAAATACTCTGGTCGCTAATGATGACGGTCACGTTGGCTGTGCCGCCTCGCTGCTCCGGGCCGTATGCCGGCATCCATGTCACCTCGCGCCCCTCCATGAGTGCTCCGTATGCCAGTATCTTCCCCATTGAGAGAACACCCTGGCCGCCAAAACCGGCGATAATTAATTCTTCTTTCATTGCTTTTTGTCTTTCTTATTGGCTACCGCCAGATGTTATTTCGTTACGGTATTCTTTAAGTCTCCCAACGGATAGAAGGGGAACATGTGCTGTTCCATCCATTGGTTGGCCTCGGTCGGTGTCATTTTCCATCCGCTGCTACACGTGCTGACCACCTCCACCAGTGAGGTGCCCCTGTGCTCCATGCAGTTCTGAAAGGCCTGACGGATGGCCCGGCGCGTCCTGTTGATGGCTGCAACGGTATGAACGGCCTGGCGCGTAACGTAGCAACTGCCCTCCAGCTGTGCCGCAATCTCCGTTATCTTCAACGGAAAACCATGAAGGTCGGGCTGACGGCCATAGGGACACGTGGACGTCTTCATTCCCAACAGGGTGGTCGGTGCCATCTGACCGCCCGTCATGCCGTAAATGGCGTTGTTGATGAAGATGATAGCAATGTCATCTCCCCGGTTCAGGCTATGGATTGTCTCAGCCGTACCTATGCAAGCCAAGTCGCCATCGCCCTGATAAGTGAACACCAGCTGGTCGGGGTGTAGCCTCTTCACGGCACATGCCAGAGCCGGTGCGCGCCCATGAGCTGCCTCAATCCAGTCGATGTCGAGGTAGTTGTATGCAAACACGGCACAGCCCACGGGACTTATGCCAACCGTACAATCTATGAGTCCCATTTCCTCGATAACCTCTGCTATAAGCTTATGGACCACGCCGTGACTGCATCCCGGGCAATAATGCATCGGGTTGTCGTTCATGAGCGCAGGCTTGCTATAAACCAGATTCTTTGCTTCTATGATTTCTTCGCGTGTCATATTGTATATATGTCTCCTCAGTTCGTTTGAAAAATCCTAATGGTCATGCCATGAAGCGGACAAAGAACTCAACTATTTTGAGCAGCATGCCTATACCAATTACCCCCAAAGCCCACAGGCGGTGCTCAGCGTCAGTATAATACCAGACGAGGCCAATAGCGGCCAGAATCAGGAATGCTGTGTTCAGTATCTGACGCAGACGACCCACATCAGTTCGTCTGTTTCGTCGCTGGCGAATACGCTCAACCTGTTCCTCCAGGCTCAGTTCTTCATCTTCTCGCTTCATGTTTCAACCTAATATGTATGATTCTATTTATTTATCAGTTTCTCTTTGAATGCCGTGGCCATTTCTTCCGGTGTCGGCACCATGCCGCCCATGCGACCATGATGTGCTACAGGACAAAGTCCTTCAACACTGAGGAGAACGTCCTCGAGCATCTGTCCGGAATTAATCTCAGCGCAAAGAATTCCCTTCATCCGGCTGGCCAGTTCCTTAATTTTTTGCGTCGGGAACGGCCAGAGCGTTATGGGCCGGAGCATACCTACGCGTAAACCTTCCTGACGCAACAGTTCAATCGCCTTCTGGCTGATGCGGGCAGCACTGCCAAATGCGACAATCAGATAATCTGCATCATCGGTCAGGATCTCCTGGTAGCGCACCTCCTTCTCACGGATGATACGGTATTTCTCCTGCAGGTGTTGGTTATGCCGTTCCATGAAGTCAGGATCGAGGCTCAGAGATGTCAGAATGTTATTCTTCCGTCCCCGGCATCCCGTTGCTGCCCATGGACACTCGCGAGCCACTTCTTCGTCGGTACGACGCGCCTTGAAGGGAGGTAAAACAACCTTTTCCATCATCTGCCCGATAATGCCGTCACTTAGAATGATCGACGGCATACGGTAGCGGAAAGCCAGTTCAAATGCCAGGTCCATGAAATCTGCCATCTCCTGCACGCTGGCGGGTGCAAGGACGATAACATTGTAGTCACCATTTCCGCCGCCCCGAGTACTTTGGAAGTAATCGCCCTGGCTAGGCTGGATGGTACCAAGACCGGGTCCCCCGCGCTGAACATTGACGATGACCCCCGGGATCTCGGCACCAGCCATATAGGTGATGCCTTCTTGCATTAAGGCTACCCCAGGGCTGCTGGAGGATGTCATTACCCGTTTTCCGGTAGCTCCACCGCCATATACCATATTAATACTCGCCAGCTCGCTTTCAGCCTGGACGACTACCATACCGGTCGTCTCCCACGGCTTCTCAAGAGCCAGCGTCTCGAGAATCTCGCTCTGAGGCGTGATGGGATAACCAAAGTAACCATCACAGCCGCAACGTATTGCAGCATGGGCAATCGCTTCATTGCCCTTCATTAAAACAACTTCCTTTTCCTTCATTTCACTCCCTCCACATCTTCTCTTTTGCGATAGACGCTGATGCATGCATCGGGGCAAACAACGGCACATGACGTGCAGCCGTTGCAGCGTTCCCATTCAGCCTGAATGGCGAAAGAGTAACCCTTCATGTTGACTGCTTTGTCGGACAGCGTCAACAGATGAAGGGGGCACGCCACAATACAAAGGCCACATCCTTTGCATCGCTCTGTGTCTACCACTATTACACCTCTGTTCTTACTCATTTTTTTACTTATGCATATTAACTTACCTAATCCCAGAGGCTGTATGCATCAGGGATTATACATGTCTGGATTCCTAAAATTCAAGATGTCCAACAACAATTGCCGGGCTTGTACTGCTGGACTTTCGGGGTTCAAAGAAATGGCTTCGGCATAGCACTCTAAAGCCCTTTTCCAGTTGCCTTGGCGACGGTATTCATTACCGCGCCTGTAAAGGACTGTATCTGTTTCTGTACTCTCCACGCCAGTTTCCTTACTGTTGATACTTAACCTTTCCGGGAATGGATTAGACCTATTCGCTTACGACATTCCTGCGTGTTGCCGCCGCAGGCTTCTCAAAGGCATCCATTGCCGCGTTGAAAATCTCCTCTACACGATCAACTGTCTTGATGCGGAATTTCCCACTCTTTGGCAACAGCTTTGTCTGTTTCTTGTTGAGAGCTTCTTCGTCAGTAATCCATTCTTCAGCCTTGTAGGTTATGCCGTTGGTCCCGTCGATATCCTCATTATAATAGTATGACACCTGGGTTAGCGTCATATTGACCTTGTTGCCGCTCACATTGACGGAAAGCTGGTAGCGCAGACGAGTGCGATCAAGATATAGCGGCTTCTTCTTGAATACAATATATTCTTCAGCCCGTGCCACGATAGTACCGTCAGCGCGTCCGTCTGAAACGATACGACTACGCAAATCCTGAATGGCCTTGCCCACAATCTCATTCTGGACGAAGTCGCTCATGGTGTTAAATATCTGTTCCTGTGACTTGCCGTTTACGGTGAATGACTTGCGGAAGGTTACAATACCATTCTCTGTGGGTACGGCTCCTGCCAAATAGCGCGAGTCGGTATTTTCTGCGGCTGACATCATCAGCGGCATACTGAGTATTACGGCTAAAAAAACTCTTCTTCTCATTTTATCTTGTAACTATTGGAATTTATAACATCTTGTCTTTTACTTCTTATTCGTAGCGCAATGCCTCGATAGGATCCATGCGTGCAGCCTTTCGGGCGGGCACATATCCAAAGAATATACCGATAAATGCACATACGCTGAAACTGAGTCCTACGCTCCATAAAGGCACCTCGCTGGGCAGGCCCATAAATGACTTAGCTATCCAGCTGCCGCCATAGCCCAGTGCGATGCCCAGGAAAGCACCTGTCAGACTGATGAGGATACTCTCGATAAGGAACTGGCTCATGATGTCCACGCCGCGAGCCCCTACGGACATTCGCAGTCCAATCTCTTTCGTACGCTCGGTAACGCTTACCAGCATGATGTTCATAATGCCGATACCAGCCACGAGGAGTGAGAAAGCAGCTGCTACCACAAGGATAATCGTGATGGTGTCCATCGTGCTGCTCATCGTCTCCATCCATTCCTGCTGTGAGCGGATGGTGAAGTCGTTCTCCTGTTCGTCGGTCAGTTTATGGCTATGACGCAGGATTGAGACGAGCTGATCGCTGGCCTGCTCGCTCAGTTCTTCCGAGATGGCACTTACGACGATACTATTGAAGTATGTCTGTGCGGCAATGCGCTTCATTACGGTCGTGTAAGGCGCAATCATCAGATTGTCCTGGTCCATGCCCCAGGAGTTGTAACCCTTACTCTTGAGTACGCCCACGATGCGGAAGGGTATGCTCTTGAAACGGATTACTTTGCCAATAACGTTGGCATCCTTGTCTCCAAAGAGCTGCTCCACGATGGTCGTACCGACAAGACAGACCTTGGCACTCTTGCGGACGTCCTCCTCTGTGAAGCAGTCCCCTTCCTTCAGGACCCACTGCTTGATGTCCACATATTCGGGGCTCTCACCGTAGATCGTCGTCTGTGTGTTCTTGGCGCCATAAATAGCCTGGCCACCGCTACTCACTTCGGGACTGACATGAGTGGAGAGAGAGGCTTCGTTGAGAATACTTTCATAATCCTGCATTTTCAGTGTCTGCATCTCGCTCGGGTCACGGCGTACTCCGCCACGCATCTCTGCGCCGGGCCGGATGGTCAGCATATTAGTGCCCATTTTTGAAATGTCAGCACGCACGCTCTGTTTAGAACCTTGTCCGATAGCCATCATGATGATAACGGCTGCTACACCGATGATGATGCCCAACATGCTCAGAAAGGATCGGAACTTATTGCTTAGAATGGCAGTGAAGGCCACTTTCAGAAGATTCGTTATGCTCATATCGTGTATTTAATCATCTACAGGTTTAGGCAGTCGGGCCAGTGCCTCGGCTGCATTTAGGATGTTGTTATTCTCAATGTCATCCCGAATCATACCGTCGCGCAGCGTTATGGTACGGCTGCTGTACTGTGCAATCTCAGGGTTGTGCGTCACAAAGATGATGGTCCTGCCTTGCCGGTGCAGTTCCTGAAACAGGCATAATATCTCAAAACTAGTACGCGTATCCAGGTTACCTGTGGCCTCATCCGCCAGGATGACAGCGGGGTCGTTTACCAAAGCACGTGCAATGGCCACACGCTGCATCTGTCCGCCGGACATCTGGTTGCTCTTGTGCTCCAGGCGGTCGCCCAGCCCTACGGCCTGCAGTGCCGCCACAGCCGCCTCCCTGCGTTTGCGTGCAGAATACCTCTTGTTATACATAAGAGGCAGTTCGACGTTTTCCACTGCCGTGGTCTTAGCCAGCAGGTTGTAGTTCTGGAAAATGAAACCAATCTTGCGGTTTCGCAAAACGGCACGCTCGCTTCGTCGCATCTTTCTGACAGGGGTGCCATCCAGGATGTATTCCCCGCTGGTGGGGGTGTCCAGACAACCTAACTGGTTCAACAACGTGCTCTTGCCAGAACCCGACGTACCCATGATCGTTACGAATTCCCCTTCGTGGATCTTGAAGCTAACGCCCCGGAGGGCTTTAACCACCTCGCTACCCACTCGGAATTCGCGTTTTACGTTGCGCAACTCGATGACGACTTTCCTGTTATCTTTTTCTTCTGACATACAAGGTGATTATTTGCTTGCGGGCTTCTTGCTGTTATTGTTGTTATTGCGGTTACGAGGCTTAGGCATGAAGGGGTTGCTGTTCTGCTGCTGCTGGCTCTCATCCATCTCGGGCATCTCGCCTGTCACCTCCGTGATGACTTGCGTGCCGGCACTTGCGCCGCGCAAGATCTGAGTGAGGATACCATTTGTCACACCCGTCTCAACAGCTATGGCTTTCAGCTCAGGGCCCTCCCTTGTCCATACCTTTGTGCGTGCCTCCGTGTCCGTGATGGTCTCGCCATCGTTTAGCATAGCCTCGCTGGGATTGAAACGCAGTGCCTTGCTCGGAACAGCCAGGACGTCCTTCAACTCCAGCGTATAGATCGTTACGTTGGCCGTCAGTCCGGGTTTCAGCTTCAGATCGTCGTTCCTTGCACTGATGACCACTTCGTAGGTGACGACGTTGCTCTCGGTGGTAGCTTGTTGACGCACCTGCGTCACTGTTCCCTGGAAAATATCGTCAGGGAAGGCATCTACGGTAAATGAAACGCGCTGACCGTCCTTGACCTCACCTATGTCGGCTTCGTCAACATTAGCTATCACACGCATATCCGTCAGGTCCTGGGCAATGGTGAACAGGGTAGGGGTGTTGAAACTTGAGGCTACCGTCTGTCCCTCTTCCACCTCTTTCTTCAGTACGACACCGTCGATGGGACTGGTGATGGTAGCGTAGCCCAAGTTTGTCTTGGCTTTCTTTACGTTCTCCTTTTGAGTGGTAACGGTCTGTTCAGCCCTGATGTATGATAGGCGTGCCTGCTCGTAATCATTCGCACTGATGAGCCCCTTGTCGTACAGCGTCTTGTAGCGCTCGTAGTTCGTCTTCTGATAGTCCAATTCACTCTGCGCGCTCTTCAAGTTGGCTTGCGTACTGCTCAGCTCGCTCATCAGATTCGTGCGATCCAATTCAGCAATAACATCGCCAGCCTTAACTACGCTATTGTAATCGACATAGAGCTTGCTGACGATACCGCTTACCTGGGTACCTACATCGACGCTCGTCACAGGTTCAATCGTTCCGGTCGCCGTAACGGTGGTTGTGATATCCTGTTTAGCTACTTCAGCGAAGGTATAGCTGAATTCCAGTTTCTTTCCGCAGCTTGCTACCATTCCGGCGGTCAGGAGCAGCGTGGCCAGATTAATGATTTGTATCCTTTTCATCCTGTTTTGGGTGTTTTAAATAGTTTATTTCCAGATAATTGTTGACACAGTTTATAGGTTAATGCTTTCACCAGTATAGAACTTCAAGAGCTGTATGTTCAGCAGGGTCATATATTTGCTCTGTAGCATGGCCTGTTCAGCACTGATAAGATTGTCCCGGCCCTGTAGCACATCCACCACGTTCTTCAGTCCATTCTTAAACTGTTCGTTAAGCAGCTCATAGCTGGCTTGCTGTCCCTTTACGCGCGTCTTCGCCGCGAGGAAGTTCTGCTGCTGAGTGTTGGCGTTAATCCAGTATTGCTCAATCGTGCTGCTCAGCGTGTTCTTGCGATCCTGCAGGTCTAACCGGCTGTTGGCCTGTTGCAGCTTGGCCTGCTTGACATTACTGCGGTTGCGTCTGTTGTCGAAAATGGGTACACTGACAGTCACTCCCGCACTGGCGTTCAGGTTAGTCTTCATCTGTTCGCCAGTATCTTTCTGGCTGGCACTGAAGTGACTATCGCCCAAACTGGCACTAACACCCAGGCTTGGCAGGAATCCACGTTTGGCAATGTCCAGGTTCAGGTCGGCTGCGTCCACTGACAACTCAGCGCTGCGAATCTCGGGGCGTGTGGCTAAGGCTCTCTCATAAGCTTCCTCAGCACTGGGCACCAAGTCAAGAACTTTTTCATCATCGGGCACATCGCCGCTCACGTCGAAGGGCGTGGTCAACTCCAGTTCCAGCAAAGCTTTCAGCTGTCTCTTGTAGTTGGCTATCTGCGACTCGCTGCTCACCACATCATATTTTGCACTCTCCAGCTGAGCCTCTAACTGGATGACATCCGCCTTGGCTATCTGCCCCTGTTCAAACATCTCCTTTCCCCGTTCATATTGGCTCTGTGCCGTTTCCAACAGCATCTCGTTGACGTGCTTTGCCTCTTTTGTGTACATGATCTGTACGTAGAGCTGTGCTATCTGTTCCTGGATGGAGAGTTCACTTTGCGCTGTGGCCAGCTGGGTTATCTCGTTCTGAAGCTTCTGGGATTCCACGTTCTTACGGTTGATGCCTCCGTTCCAAACCGTCCATTGCGCGTTCAGACCGTAAGAGCCTTGATAAGTCACTTTGTTACTTGTGTTCGTGACCTGTCCGTTTTGAACGATAGCAGTCGTCTCCTCAAATGGCCGGAAGCCCATGCTTTGGTTGGTGCTAAAGCTTAGGCTGGGAAACAAGGCACCCTGGTTCTGCCAGAGCGTCACCTCGCCCTGTTCTTCGCTGATGCGGTTCTTCTGAATCTGAATGTTGTTTTGCAGGGCATAGTTGATGCAGTCCTGTAAACTCCAACCTTGCTGAGCCCATGCCGGCAAAGCGGCAAGTATTAGGATTGTCATTACCGGTTTGATCCGTCTCATATTCTTCTTTTCCTTTTTCAGAGTTTAAATGAATTTGATGTCACTATCGTTATCGCCTGCAAAGTTACATCTTTTTATTATATTTATAGACCTTTTCCCTTCATTCTTTAAGTATTTTTATCACTTTTTATCCTAAATCATGATTTTTTGCCTGAAAACATTGCCTGTTCGGATGGAAAAATGTACTTTTGCAACCTAAGCATAAAGGTGCAATCATATAAAAATCGAATAAAATTATGTTCTCAGGTATTATTGAAGAAACGGCAAGGGTTGTTGCCATTCGCTCTGAGCAAAATAATGTTCACTTCAGTCTGCGTTGTAGTTTCACCGATGAGTTGTCGATTGATCAGAGTGTAGCTCACAACGGTGTCTGCCTGACCGTCGTAGATATACGCGAGGGCGTCTATACGGTTACGGCCATGCAAGAGACGCTGGAACGTAGTAATCTAGGTCTGTTGCGCGTAGGTGACGAGGTAAATGTTGAGCGTTCGATGCCCTTGAACGGTCGTTTGGACGGTCATATCGTGCAGGGTCATGTCGATCAGACAGCACGTTGCATCGATGTGCAGGATCAGCAGGGCAGTTTCCAGTACACGTTCCAGTTTGAGACCAGTCGGGAGCTCGTGTCCCGCGGCTATTTCGTGGTGGATAAGGGCAGTGTGTGTGTGAACGGCGTGAGCCTTACCGTTTGTAGGCCCGAGGCTGACACCTTCCAGGTCTGCATCATACCCTATACGTGGGAGCATACCAATTTCCACGCCATCCAAGTGGGTACGGTCGTGAACCTGGAGTTTGACATTATTGGCAAGTACCTTGCCCGTATGAATGCCCTTTTGAAATAAAGTAAGGTCTTCTCTATCCCTTTTTCTTGCGCCGGGGCTCGTAGGTGAAGGAGTCCTGGATGCGGGCTGTACTGGTGTTCCAGATGTTCACGCGCAGACGGCCTTTCTCGGTGAGACCCTCGATGACGGTGGCATAGCGGCCGGGGGTGGGTTTCCACTTGTCACCCTCACCCGTATAGCCTGTATCGGGACCCCCGCCTATGATTTGTGCCCAGGGACGTTCGGGCGTGGCTGGGAAGTAGCGGTAGTAGTGCTGATGGGCAGTGATGATGAGCTGGCACCCTGCTTTCTCGAGCAGGGGCGTCCACATTTCAGCACACGGCTTCTGCCACATGGCAAATCCCTGGTCGTAGCGACCGTTCTCCTCCTCAGGCAGACAGTCGCCGGGGTTGCGACGCGGATCGTCGTCGTAGAGGGGTATATGGCAGAAGGCTACGAGGTAGGGTGCGCTGGCTATCTCGGGGCGCTGCAGGGCATCCTCGAGCCATAAGGTCTGTGCCTTGCGGTAGGCTTCGCTGTTGAAGAGCCCTGCAAAGGCGGGATGTGCATCCAGCTTGTCCTCTGCCGTGTCAAGCCCTATCATTGCTATCTCGCCCATGCGTATGGCAAAATTTCGTCCCAGGTCCCAGTCGCGTGGCAGGCGTTCCTCGGGCTGACGATAGAGCCAGATGCGTTCCAGGTGTCGGCTTGCCATACCCCGGACATCGTGGTTCCCGGGGCAGAAGATATAGGGAATGCGGGCGGCATAGTCCTTGCGCTCTATGTCGGGGCGCAGGTAGATGCGTACCAGATCCTCGGTCTTTTCTTCGCAGTTGGTGGCATCGCCGTTCCATATCACGCAGGACGGAGCCAGGCGCACGATGGTTTCTATGCAGCGGCTGAAGGGGAGCCAAGTGGCATGCGTATCGTTGATGACACAGAAGTGGGCGCGTGCCTTTGCGCCTGCCGTAGTGAAGCTGTAGATATGGTAGTCTTCCTCAGTCTCCAGCACCTTCATGCTATAGCCGTGCTTGAACTCGATGCGGTCTGCACCGATGCGGTAGTAGTAGGTGGTGGCCGGTTCCAGACCAGTAAGGCGTATCTGCACGGCCTGGTCGCTGATATCCGTTACACGGAATCCTCCGCACTTCACCTTTTGTCCGTCGCTGAGGTCGGGCTGCTTGCCGTAGGTGACGTAACCGTTGGCCAAAGCACTGACGGCAAACGTGATGCCTATGGATGTCTCGGCATAGTTCTGCAGCATGGGTGCCGAGGCGATGAGAGGTGCTGGTGCTGCTTCTCCCTCGGTTTTGGTTTCTCCTTCGGCATGGGGCAGGGAAGAGGGTGCTGCCTGCATCACGCCGCTTGTTCCTGTGGCTGCTGCCAGCAGGGCTGTGTTCTTGATGAATTCTCTTCGTTTCATGAGGGGCTTGTAGGGTGGACTAGGATGAACTAGGATGGACTAGGAAACACTAGGTTGGACTAGGGAGCACTAGGTTGGACTAGGATGCACTAGGTTAGGATGATTGTCAGGCTTCGTGCGGCTTGTGCGCCATAGACGAGGGCTGATTCGATGTCGGCTGTCTTGCTGGG
>JAEEGL017460848.1_pt1 | contig 14244 bp, 11 predicted proteins | sample 9134231 | NCBI WGS metagenome assembly JAEEGL01 (sample SAMN16246548, study PRJNA631951) | gut metagenome | biome: gut microbiome; feature: rumen; material: fiber-attached | host: Bos | place: Iran: Karaj | collected 2018-10 | reverse complement strand
CCGCGGAGTGTGGCGTACTCTTTGCCGTTGAATTTGTACTTGGCGGCTTTCCACTCTTTGTGGTATTTCATCTTTTCTTCGGGGGGCATGTTCTTGAAGATTCTGGAAGCCATAGTAAATCTACTCATCGCCATCGTCATGTTAGAGGACGGTTTTCGCTTGGAAGGCACGTCGAGACGGATGTAGATTTTCTGCTTTCCGCTTTTCGTGACACGTGCTTCGAGGCGTTTGATATGTTTAACGCCGTCAACGTAAAATACTTCTCTTTTGAGTGTTCCGGAAACTAAAGCGTTTCCGTTTAAGAATGTGCAATCTGCCATAGTGATAAAAATTTTGAGGGTTATACAATGCCGGATACAATCCGGCGTAATGAACATACGTTTAATTGAGGGGTGTTTCGAGGCCGTATAGACGGATATCCTCGATGGTGTACATACCCCATGCACCATTGTATTTGGCGGAAAAGACCTGAAGACCTTGCGGGATGATCTGCCCGCGATAGTTCGTGGGTTGGCCTTTAGGTCTTGGCACGGTGAAGTCCTGAATAAAGAAGAAAGGATTTCGCTCGGGATAGTCGCCGTGTTTTTTGAGCCACGCCATGATGGCTTGGTGCTTCTCGGGATGTTTATTCCACTCTTCCTTTGCCGCCTGTTTGCGGTTATCAAACTCAGGCTTCGGGTTCATTGCCCGCCAATAGTCATTAAAGTCTATCTTGTCCATAATACAAATCTAAATGTCACGTCCATTTCTGTCGTCTATTATGTCCTCTTGTCCTTAGGGGGATTATAGGGGGACAAGAAAGACTACAGAATTGGACAGAACACTGAAAATTTTCTTTTGCTTCTTTTCTTTTTCTCTTTTTAGTCGAGCCTGTATTAATTTTGTGAAATTTTGCAAAAAAGATACAGGTTTAGTTGGGGCGTTTGAGGGAGGATTCGTTGAGTTCCCAGACATCGACGAAGCCGATGAAGTTTGGGATGGAGAAAGCTCTCCACTCGTTCTTGTCGAGGTCGAAGAAAGCGACGGAAGAAGCCGGAGAGTCGGTCTCCCGGGTGCCTTTCGGCATTTTATCGGCGGGAATGAGGAGCGGGCAAAGGGTTCCGCGGGCTTCGCGGATCGTACCGTCTTTTTTGTAGAATGAGAATCGCACGACACCTCGTGAGAGGCCGTTACGCAGGCGTTCGAAGTACCATGCGTGTCGGAGCATATCGGCGAAAGAGAATTGCGGTTTTTGTGCCTTGAGCACATGTGCGGCTTTCATGAGCCGGCGGAGTTTATTGAGGTCGTTCATAATGATTTAATTTTGGGCGGGCTATCTGATAGCCCTGTAAAACAAAGAAAATTTTTAGGGTTGTTCCTTTTTATGCACGAAAAGGAACAAGTCAGTCAAAAAGGGAACAAGTCAGATCTCCATGTGATGGGTCATTTCGTGGAGCATGATTTCGTCGGAGGAACGAGGGTCAACGATGAAGTCGTCACCGAGGAAGATCTGGAGGAGTTCGGTGCGGGTGAGGCATTGGTACTGCGACTGCGTGTGCGAGTCTTTCCATTTAGCCATGCGTTCAAAGCCTTCAAGGATGATGGCCTTGTGGTACATGTTGACACGGATGTCTTTGTTGCGGAGTTTTCGCATGAAGCCGCCGTCGCGGGCATTGATCTCAGGTAGCACGGCGCGGAGGTTATCGATGGAATTGTTAAGGGGGTTGCCGTCGATATGATCGATGACGCAGCCCTCAGGGATCGGCCCGATGAAGGTAACGTACTTGGCGTGCGCCAATAACCGATGATTACGTTCTCGACAAAAACGGTAGTACTTAGTCGTTGTTTTCATGAACCGTTCTTGCGGTACGAGTTCCAAGGTTAATTGTAGTCCATACTGATTGAGAACGGTATTCGTTCTTGGGTGTACGTAAGTAATCCGTCCGTTCATATAATCGAGCGGAGCTTGTTTGAAGCCGCGTTTGCGGAACCACGAGAGGGGTTTGGGGATGCGTTTTGGGTTGCTCCAAGAAATGGAACGTTTTTATGGGCATGCCAAATTTGCTAGTTAAAGCGCTGAAATTTCTGTTGTTTACGTGCACGATTTTATGTGTTTTTGAAATAGTATGAAAAATTGATAAAAATCTATACCATGAATACATTTATTGTTGAGTACATCAAGGAAATAAATCAGTTATTCCAGACTCATTTAACCACAGAACATTCGTTCCGCCCTGCCTTACAACGCTTGCTGCAGGCTTGTACCGAGTGTACGGTCATTAACGAACAGAGTCATATAGACTGCGGAGCACCGGATCTGACACTCCTCCACAAGAACCTCGCTGTCGCATACATAGAAGCCAAGGATCTCGAAGACGGAGACCTTGACGGTCGCAAGAAAAACAAGGAGCAATTCGATCGCTATAAGGCTTCGTTGGACACGATTATCTTCACCGATTATCTGGATTTTCACCTCTACGAGCACGGCGAGTGGCAACAGTCAGTGCGCCTCGCCGAGATACAAGGCAATAAGATACGCCTCTCGGACGAGCAGCGTTTCATCGCTTTAATGGAGCATATACGCGCGGCACAAGTGCAGCGCATAACGTCCGCGAGCAAACTCGCTCAGATAATGGCCGGTAAGGCTCGTTTATTACGCGACATCATTGAACAGGCGCTTATTCAAGACGGCGACAACAAAACGGAACTTACCAGTTATATGGATGCTTTCCGGCAAGTTCTAATTCACGATATTTCCCCAAAAACCTTCGCAGATATATACGCGCAAACCATCGCCTATGGTATGTTTGCCGCTCGTCTACATGACCATACACCGGATGATTTTACGCGCGCCGAGGCAGCTAACCTTATTCCAAAATCGAATCCTTTCCTTCGAAAAATTTTCCAGCAGATAGCCGGCTACGACCTTGATGAACGTATAGCATGGATAGTTGATGACCTCGTTTCTGCCTTTGCGGCAACCGATATGGAACGCATCATGCAAGGCTTTGGTAAGAGCACGCAGCAGACCGATCCTATGCTCCATTTCTACGAAGACTTCCTTTTTCAATACGATCCGGCCGCCAAGAAGCAATGCGGTGTTTATTATACCCCTCAACCTGTAGTAGAGTTCATCGTTCGCGCAGTAGATGATATATTGCGGACAGAGTTTAATCTGCCAATGGGACTAGCCGATACCTCTAAGGTGGAGGTGGAACAAGAGATTGAACAAGACCTCAAGCATCGCAAAGAGAAAGTATATAAACATCGCGTACAAGTCCTTGACCCCGCCACCGGTACTGGTACATTCTTGGCAGAAACAGTAAGGCAGATCAAACGTGACTTAGGCGGTCAAATGGGTGCGTGGGATAGTTATGTTCCGGAGCATCTGCTCCCGCGTCTGCACGGCTTTGAACTGATGATGGCACCTTATACTATCGCCCATCTTAAATTAGACATGGAGATAGGCATCCCTTCTCAGCAACGCCTTCGTGTCTTCCTAACTAATTCTCTCGAGGAAGCTAACCCGGACGCCCACACTCTCTTCGGTTTATACTTGGCTGAAGAAGCTAACGCTGCATCTAGCATCAAAAAATCCGCTCCTGTCATGATTGTCATGGGCAATCCTCCGTATTCGGGCGAAAGCCAAAATAAGGGCGAGTGGATAATGAAACTCATGGAGGACTACAAAAAGGAGCCAGGAGGTGTGAAACCTCTACAAGAACGAAACCCTAAATGGATCAACGACGACTACTGTAAATTTATACGCTTAGGTCAGTACTATGTAGATCGCAATAAAGAAGGCGTCTTGGCATATATCTGTAATAATGGCTTCCTTGACAACCCAACTTTCCGTGGCATGAGATGGAATTTACTGCAAAGTTTTGATAAGGTGTATATTATCAACTTACATGGTAATTCTCTCAAAAAAGAGACCTGTCCGGACGGGAGTAAAGATGAAAATGTCTTTGATATAATGGTCGGTACTTCGATAAATATATGTATTAAAACTGGTCGCAAGAATAAGGGAGAATTGGCTGAAATATATTATACGGATTTACAAGGGCTGAGGAAGGATAAATATGAATTCTTAAACGGTAATTCCTTAAAGTCCATTGAATTCCAAAAATTAATATATTCTGAGCCGTTCTATTTCTTTGTGCCTAAAGATACAGATGGAGAAAGAGAATATGGAAGAGGCTTTGGAGTTAACGAAATAATGTCAATAGGAGCCGCAGGTGTTGTTACAGCTAATGATGGAGCACTTATTAATATTGATAAAGAGACTTTATTGCACAATGTAGAGAGGGAATATAATATTGATGCGAACTCTGAATTTGTACGACAAATTGCATATAGACCTTTTGATTCACAATTTATCTATTATGATTTAGACAAGGTTGAGCGTTCTCGAGTTAAGGTAATGCGTCATTTTAACCAAGAAAATATTGCTTTGGCTTGTTTGAAAATAAATAAGGAGAAATTCTATCCTACGCCATTTGTCGCAAATTGTATTGCAGATGCGAGGCTGTCAGACCGCTTTTTAACATCCGTCTTCCCCCTCTACCTCTACCCTGAAGATGGCTCTTTTGATTCCAAACGCCAAGCCAATATTGATGAAACTATCGCAAATAAAATAGCCGATATCCTTCATTGGTCGTATGTGCCGGATAGCCGTATAGTCGTTGATTTGGCGGAGGGATACGAGAATGTCCTATATCCCGAAGATATCTTTGACTATATTTATGGCGTGCTTCATTCACCGCATTATCGTGAGAAATACAAGGAATTCCTTAAGGTGGACTTCCCTCGTATTCCATACCCGACGAATGCAGAGGAATTTGAGCATTTCCGTTCATGCGGCAGCGCGCTCCGCGAACTCCACCTCATGCATAACGTGCCTGATTCGCCTGTGCGTTTTCCTGCTACCGGCTCTATGATGGTGGATTACCTTCGCTGGGAGTGGAACAAGGATGATGGCTACTCCGGTACGCTCTGGATTAACGACGCGCAATGTTTTGAGAATATTCCTGCTGAAGCATGGGAATTATACATTGGCGGCTATCAACCTGCGCAGAAGTGGCTCAAAGATCGCAAAAGTCGTGCTCTCTTTTACGACGATGTAGAGCATTATCGCCGCATCATTGCCGTTCTTATCGAGACCGCGCGAATCATGAAAACCATCGATAATCCCGCTGCACAAGTAGAGGAACTCAAGAAAAAAGTTCATGATCTAGAGCACCAACTCCAAGCCCAACAAACAGGGCAAATTGTTAATTACGGTACTATCAATATCAACGATAATCGTAAAAATATCCAATTTAAATAGCATCTTTCTTGCGTATTCCGTAAAATTATTGTACCTTTGCATCCGAAATTCAATGATGCATGGAAAACGACAAGTGGCATTGGCAAACTGATAAGGCGGCATGGTACGGTGTCGGGATTTACCACGTAACTATAACCATCCCTACAAGACAAAAACTTCTCGGATCGCTCATTATCCCTGAGAATGATCCGACAAAAGCCTATGTAGAACGAACTGATCTGGGAAAAGAGCTCATTCATGCCCTCGCTCAAATCCCGGTACTACACCCCGAAATACGCCTTCTCCAATATTGTCTTATGCTGGATCATTTGCATGCGATTCTTTATGTCACCTCTGCGATGCCTTCCAGCATCAAAAGTGTCATTCGAGGTTTCTGGCAAGGAGCCAAAAAGCTAGGCAGAGCTTATGTTTTGTCAATTAGCCCGAATACTATTCGGATTAACGAACAAAACTCTTCTATCTTCTCCGAAATTCCCTTCATCCGTCCGATGTCCCGTCGTGGACAACTGGATGCAATGATGCAATACGTCAAACTCAATCCCCAGCGCCTCGCCACCAAACAACTCAACCCCGGCTTCTTCCACGTCCAGCATAACGTGGAAATAAATGGTCGGATGTACGATGCGGTGGGCAATATTAAACTGCTCTATCAAGACCGATACATGCCTGTTCATGTTCGTCATACGATGGTGGACGAGGCTGAGCACGGCGATGACCAACGTCTGCGCGACTATAAGAATGGTTGTGTCGCCGCTGCTCGACAGGGCGCTGTTATGGTATCTCCCTTTATTAATCCGCACGAGCGCGACGTGCTCAATTATCTCATCCTCGAACAACGCCCCGTCATCTACCTTGCCGACAACGGCTTCGGACAATACTACAAACCCTCTGCTCATCTTTTTGATGCGGTCGATGCCGGTCGTATGCTCATCCTCTCGCCGTGGCAACACGACCCCGACAAGAAACATATATCTCGGGCGGATTGCGTCGCTCTTAACACTATGGCCGAAGAAATCTGCTGCATATAATAGGTTTTGTTCATTAGATCGAATACTATTCGAATCGTGCTTAGTTTTGTTCATTAGATCGAATATCATTCGATATTTTTTCACAGAAAAATCCCTTTTTTCTTGCGTATATCGTTTTTTATTCGTACCTTTGCACTCGATTTGGTCAGCTCTTAGACCTAAAATGGGAGGACATCTTGATTTGCGCTTTGCGCAAGTAAGGCATATTCTTTAAGAAGGAAATCAGCAAAATTTTAATCAGTAAAGAGATATGCCCTGCTAACCGTGTTTTTGCATCGGTGAGCGGGGTTTACTGATGGATTTTGCTGAGTCCCCTTCTTACCCCGTTCATCGGTGCTTTTAAAATCCAATATGTATGAGCACTGTAATCCATAATCTCGGTGGTACCGTTAATTACCACGATAATCACAAAGACATCAGCATCGATGCACGTGGGGCTAATGTTGCCGATATAGTTCGTGCCGCTCTCGCGGAAGATGTCGTGCCCGTTGAACAAGTCGATGATAGTCCTCTTTTCAAGTATATCCATCCGTCTGTAACTGACGATGCGGAACAACGACAAATAGACCGAGAGGTCAGAAACCTCGTTCGTGCCCTGCCTCTATCGGAGATATGCAGGTACCTTCGTCAGATGTACAAAGAGAAGCGAGTATATCTCAATGTCAAAACAGATGCCATGTTCGAAGAACTACACCGACTTGGTATGCCGGATGAGTCCAATCAAGGCTTTTCAATGAAGAATTTTCAGAACTATTTCAATGTAAACGATTAGTCCTACATTCACCCCCTCAAGCACCTCAAAAACGAGGTGCTTTTTTTATGTTTTAAGAATTTTCGGGAATTTTTAAGATTTTTTGGGTAGTTTTAAGGAACGGCAAGATACCTCTTGAAAATCTAACAACCACCTCCGATATAACCTGTACTTTTGCACCGGATTTCCATTGAGATCCGGCGCTTTTTTACATGCGCCTAACCTTAAAATTATGATTTTATATTATGTCAAAACCCAACATCACACCCCTGGGCTCTGCTTCAAGTAAACGTTCGTTTAATTGAATCACATTTTGCGGTGCAAAATTACAACAAAAAAATGACATGTGCAAGAAGAAAAGAAAAAAAAACGCCGGCGACGGGGTGCGGCACCGGAGGTAACCACTAAACAACAAACGGGAACAGCACCGCAGGTACTTGCCCACCGGAGGTACACAACAACATACGGCACCGCAGGTAACAACCCACCGGAGGTACACAACAACATACGGCACCGCAGGTACTTGCCTATCGTCATACGGGCAGGCGAAGCGACAGCGAGACGGATGAAGATAGAAATCGGCCGCTCGTAGAGAGCGACCGGCGATGGCGCCAAGTGGGCATCTGCCTATGCCCGAGCTACACAACAGCAAAGAGGAAAAGAAGCAATACCTAAAAATGGGGAATTTGGCAATCGGATTTGGTTATGTCAATTTTTTTTTGTACCTTTGCACGCTTTTTCGAAGAAAAAAGGTATGAAAAGATATATAAAGGTATTAGTTTTGGCGCTGTTATGCGCTGTGCCTGTATGGGCACAAGAGGAGTATGATGCCCACTTGGTGGGGCACGTGTTGGATGAGAAAACAGGTGAGCACCTGCCGTTCGTTAACGTACAACTGAAGGGCACGAACATAGGCACCGTGACCGACGAATCGGGTCACTTCTTTCTGAAGAACCTGCCGCTCGGCAGGCAGACGATCGTTTTTTCGTATGTGGGGTATGAGACCGAAGAATTACCGGTGAAGATCGAGGAGCATAAGACCACGGAGTTGAAAGCTGCTATCCATGAGGTGTCGCAGTTGCTCAACAGCGTGGTGGTGACGGCGAACCGCTATGAGACGAAACGTCAGGAAGCGGCCACGATCGTGAACGTGCTGTCGCCGAAACTGTTCGAGACAACGGCGGTGGCGTGCGTGGCGGACGTGCTCAATTTTCAGCCGGGTCTGCGGGTAGAGAACACGTGTTCTAACTGCGGCAAGACTGAACTGCGTATCAACGGTCTGCAAGGGCAGTACACCCAGATTCTTATGGACAGCCGTCCTGTGTTCTCATCGATGGCGTCGGTGTACGGTCTGGAGCAAGTGCCGTCGGCAATGATCGACCGCATCGAGGTCATCCGCGGAGGCGGTTCGGCTATGTACGGCGCGAACGCGATTGCCGGCGTGGTGAACATCATCACCAAAGAGCCGGTGCGTAACTTTGTCAACATCGCCAACACCAGCATGGTCAACGAGCATGCAGGCTACGATATCCATACCGACCTCAACGCGTCGGTGATGAGCGAGAACCGCAAGATCGGTGCGTATATCTTCGCGAGCCACCGCACCCGCAGTGCGTACGACCGCGATAAGGACGGCTTCAGTGAGGTGCCCAAAATGCGCGCCACGACGGCCGGCACCCGTGTGTTCTTCAAGACCAGCGCGTACAGCAAGATCACCGCTTCGTACCACCATACCACGGACTTCCGTCGGGGTGGTAACCGCTTTGATTTCGAGCCCCATCAGGCTGATATAGCCGAGCAGTTACGGCATAATATCGATGCCGGACAGTTGGCGTTCGATTGGTTCTCACCGGACAACAGACATTTCGTGTCGGCCTATTCGGCGCTGCAACATATCGGTCGTGAGAGTTATTTCGGCGCAGGTCGTGACACGGCAGCCTATGGGCGCAGTACGGACTTGACCTCTATCACGGGTCTGCAGTACCGATTCTCCTATCCCTGCGGACGTGCGAAAGGCGACTTGACGGCCGGTGCGGAATACACCTACAACGGTCTGCACGACCGCATGGTGGGCTATAACCGCAATATCGCGCAGGACGTGCATGTGGTAGGCATCTATGCCCAGAACGAATGGAAACAGGAGGTGTGGAGCGTGCTCCTTGGCGCACGCATGGAAAAGCATAACCTGCTGAAAAACGTGGTAGTTAATCCGCGTGCGACTTTCCGTTATACGCCGACGGACGGACTCGTGCTCCGTGCCGGTTACAGCAGCGGTTATCGTGCGCCGCAGACCTACGACGAGGACCTGCATGTGGCGGCGGTAGGCGGCAACGTGTCGCTCATTCGTCTGGATCCGAACCTCAAACCCGAGTATTCGCATAGCGCAACCTTGAGTGCTGATTGGTACCGGTCGTTCGGCAAGTGGGAAGTGAACCTGACGGCAGAAGGGTTCTACACCTATCTGCAGGACGTGTTCTTCCTGCGTGAGGACGGCAAAGACCCGGCGGGCAATATCCTGTTCACCCGCACGAACGCCAAGGCAGCGTGGGTAGGCGGCATCAACCTCGAGGGCAAGGTCAATTACAGCACGATCTTCACGCTCCAGATCGGTTATACCTACCAGCAGAGCCGTTATACGGAGCCGCAGGCTTGGAGTCAGGACGTGCCGGCAGACGTGCGTATGCAACACACGCCGGATAACTACGGTTACGTGCTGATCGATGTGCAACCGGTGCATGACTTCACGATCTCTATCAACGGTAAGGCCACGGGCTCGATGCTCGTGCCGCACTTGGCGGGTTATATCCCGCAAGACCGTCTGGAGAAGACCCCCGCGTTCTGGGACCTCGGTTTCCGTCTGGCGTACGATATCCACCTGTACAAGCACTACTGCCTGGAGATCAGTTGCGGAATCAAGAACGTGCTCGATCAGTTCCAGCGCGATATCGATCAGGGCGAGTTCCGCGATGCCAATTATATCTATGGCCCGACCATCCCGCGTACCTATTTCGCAGGCCTGAGCCTGAAACTATAGACTTTTTTTGCTCAAAAACTTGCATATATGCAATTTTTGTATTATCTTTGCACGCAAATTGTAAATTAGGTGAAGTATGTTTGATAATCTAAGCGAACGATTAGAACGAAGTTTTAAGATTCTGAAAGGTGAAGGTCGTATCACCGAGATCAATATCGCGGAGACCGTGAAGGATATCCGCAAAGCCTTGTTGGAGGCGGATGTTAACTACAAGACGGCCAAGCAGTTCACCGACCAGGTGAAGGAGAAAGCGCTGGGTCAGAACGTGATAACCTCTGTCCGTCCGGGGCAGTTGATGGTCAAGATCACGCACGATGGGTTGGCGGCCTTGATGGGCGGTGAAGCGCAGGAGATCAACCTGAAGGGTAATCCGGCAGTCATCCTGATGGCCGGTCTGCAAGGTTCGGGTAAGACCACTTTCGCGAGCAAGCTTGCTAATTTCCTGCAAACGAAGAAGAACAAGAAAGTGATGCTGGTGGCCTGCGACGTGTATCGTCCGGCGGCTATCGAGCAGTTACGTGTGCTCGGTGAGCAGATCAACGCCAAGGTCTATACGGGTGAGAACGAGTCGAACCCCGTCAAGAAAGCGCAAGCCGCCATCTCGGAGGCGAAGAAATACGGTTATGACGTAGTTATCGTGGATACAGCCGGTCGTCTGGCGGTCGATGAGCAGATGATGCAGGAGATAGCGGCCATCAAACAGGCTATCGAACCGAGCGAGACCCTCTTCGTGGTCGATGCCATGACCGGTCAGGACGCTGTCAATACGGCCAAGGAGTTCAATGACCGTCTGGATTTTGACGGTGTCGTACTGACGAAGCTGGACGGTGATGCCCGCGGCGGTGCGGCGCTATCCATACGCTCGGTGGTTAACAAACCGATCAAGTTCATCGGTACGGGCGAGAAGATGGAAGCGCTCGATGTGTTCCATCCGAGTCGTATGGCCGATCGTATCCTCGGCATGGGTGACGTGGTCAGCCTCGTGGAGCGTGCGCAAGAGCAGTACGACGAGGAGGAGGCACGGCGTATCAGCAAGAAGATCGCCAAGAACCAATTCGATTTCAATGACTTCCTCGGGCAGCTCAACCAGATCAAGAAGATGGGTTCGATGAAGGAACTGATGGGTATGATCCCGGGTATGGACAAAGCGCTTAAGGGCGTGGAGGTTAGCGATGATGCGTTCAAACCCATCGAGGCGATGATCAACTCCATGACGCCGGCTGAACGTGCCAACCCGAGCCTGCTGAACGGTAGTCGTAAGAACCGTATCGCCAAGGGCGCAGGCGTCGACATCGTGGCGCTCAACCGCTTCCTCAAGCAGTTCGAGCAAACCTCGAAGATGATGCGCAAGGTACAACAGATGAGTGGAAAAAGACGGTAAGACATATCAACCCGGTTGGGGTGAGAAACATCATCATCACCACCATCACTATGCAGGTCCCAACGAGAAGAACAGAGGTCTCGGTGGGGCTTTGCGTATGCGCGACAAGCAGGCGTACTACGGACTGCTGTGTGTGTTGATCGCCGGACTCGCTTTCGGGGCATACAAACTGATTGGTATGTTCGCCGCTGAGTTACGCGCCATACCGAACGATGACCCGACCACAGAGATGACGGTGGACGAGTTGCGAATACACAAAGCCGACGAACAGGATGCTATTCTCACCGGAGACAGCCTTGCGCAGGCCTATAACGTGGATTCGATGAAGCGCACCGTGCAGATTGAGACCCGACCGGTCTATCGGCCGCCAAAACGCGAAGATAAATGGTACATCACGCAGTCGGAGTGGAAGAGGATATGGAAGAGTTACAAGATCTGGCGGTGGGAAAAGAAACGAGAAAAAGAGGAGCAGCCATGATATTAGACGGAAAACAAATAGCTGCGCAGATACGTGGCGAACTGCGGGCGCAGATAGAAGCGCTCAGAGCAGATGGCAAACGTGTGCCCAAATTAGGCATCGTGATCGTGGGCAATAACCCTGCGAGTGAGACCTATGTGAACAATAAGATGAAGGCCTGTGCCGAAGTGGGGATCGAGGCGGTGAAGATCGCTTATCCGGTGGGGATCACCGAACAGACCCTGCTCACGGAGGTGCATAAACTCAATAACGATGAGACGATAGACGGCTTCATCGTGCAACTGCCCCTGCCCGAACATATATGCGAGACCACTATCCTCTCGGCTATTGATCATCGCAAGGATGTCGATGGTCTGACGCCGGAGAACGTGGGACGAACGGTACAAGGACTGCCCTCTATCATCAGCGCGACCCCGCGTGGCATACGCGAGTTGCTCGCGCGCTATCAGATTGCGACGGAAGGCAAGCATGTGGTGGTGATTGGTCGGTCGAACATCGTTGGCAAACCGATGGCTATCCTGCTGATGCAGCGTCCGTACCTGAGTCTGCCGGGCATGAGTTCCGCATCGTTGGGCGATGCAACGGTGACGATCTGTCATTCCAAGACGCGTGACCTGAAATCCATCTGCCTCACTGCCGATATCATCATCGTAGCTGCCGGCAGTCCGAATCTGCTGACGGCAGAGATGGTGCGCGAAGGAGCTACGGTCATCGATGTGGGTATCAACCGCATCAACGATCCCACATCACCACGCGGATACCGCTTGGTGGGAGATGTGGACTTCGAGCACGTGGCACCCAAAGCGGCGTATATCACGCCTGTGCCGGGTGGAGTAGGTCCGATGACGATTGTAAGCCTTTTGCAGAATACACTGCAGGCTTACCAATTGAAGATTGAAGAATGAATATTTTAGATAAGATAGATGGCCTCGAAGCCAAGTTCCATGAGGTGAGTCTGCTCATCACCGACCCGGCGGTTATTGCCGATCAGGCGCGGTATGTGCGGCTTAACCGTGAGTACCATGATCTGGAGCGCGTGCTCGAAGTGGCACGCAAGTACCGCCAAGCACTCGATGATCTCAAAGAAGCCAAGGAGATCAATTACAAAGAGGCAATAGACGAACTCGAACCGCAGATTCCCAAGTTAGAAGAGGAACTCAAACTGCAGATGCTGCCCCAAGATCCCGAGGACGGCAAGAACGTCGTCATGGAGATCCGTGGCGGTACAGGTGGTGACGAGGCGGCTATCTTCGCCGGCGATCTGTTCCGTATGTACACCAAGTATTTCGAACTCAAGGGCTTCAAATATTCCGTTTCTTCGTTCAATGAAGGTGCAGCCGGCGGTTATAAGGAGATCATCTTCAACGTGACCGGTCAGAACGTCTATGGTACACTCAAATACGAATCGGGTGTGCACCGTGTGCAGCGTGTGCCGGTGACGGAGACGCAAGGACGTATCCATACCTCGGCGGCAACCGTGGCTGTTCTGCCCGAAGCGGATGAGTTCGAGGTGCATATCAACGAAGGCGAGATAAAATGGGAGACCTTCCGTTCGGGTGGTGCAGGCGGACAGAACGTGAACAAAGTAGAGTCGGGTGTACGGCTTCGTTATAACTGGAAGAACCCTAACACGGGTGAGGTGCAGGAGATACTGATTGAGTGTACGGAGACGCGTGACCAGCCAAAGAACAAAGAGCGTGCCCTCTCACGCCTGCGTACGCAGATCTATGATAAGGAGCACCAGAAATATATCGACGACATCGCGGCACGCCGTAAAACCATGGTCTCGACGGGTGACCGCAGTGCGAAGATACGTACCTATAACTACCCGCAGGGACGTATCACCGACCATCGTATCGGTTATACCGTCTATAACCTCGCGGCGTTCATGGACGGCGATATACAAGGAGTCATCGATGCGCTGCAAGTAGCAGAGAACGCAGAGCGACTCAAAGAATCGGAACTATAATGTATTTATTCTACGCGCCAAATATTGCTATAGAACCGGTTCTCCCCGAAGAGGAGAGCAATCACTGTGTGCAGGTGCTCCGCCGCACGGCAGGGGATGAGGTGCTTGTGACGGACGGAGTAGGGAAGCTCTATCATTGCGTGGTGACCAATCCGCATCGCAAGCATTGTGAGGTGCGTATAGAATCGGTCGAGACACCTGAGGCCTTACACGAGGGATGGATTCATGTGGCTTTGGCACCAACGAAGAACATCGACCGTACGGAGTTGGCGATTGAGAAATGTGTGGAGATGGG